>Ga0181352_1001221_pt1 | contig 10149 bp, 10 predicted proteins | sample Fa13VDMLBSN_FD_130103 | JGI IMG/M metagenome (GOLD analysis project Ga0181352, IMG submission 130103) | Freshwater viral communities from Lake Michigan, USA - Fa13.VD.MLB.S.N | ecosystem: Environmental > Aquatic > Freshwater > Lake | place: USA: Michigan | collected 2013-09-23 | reverse complement strand
TCTCTGAGATTGACGCCTTCTCGGTCCAACTATCGGTTGGGGTAACCCATGGGTCTTTTTGCAAACGGCAAATACGCCATTGCGATCTGCGACAGATGCGGATTTCAATACGATTATCATTTGCTGGCAAAAGAGTGGAATGGTCTGAGGACCTGCACGGAGTGCTGGGAGGCGAAGCATCCTCAGTTGGACCCGATCTTTCCGCCACCTGAGCCACAGGCGTTGGTTGCACCAAGACCGTCCCGTATTGAGCCAATGGACGTACCAGTTGGTACTGACATTTTCCCGTTTATGCAGTATAACTTGTTGCAGATGATTACGCAGGTTGGCGTTGTTAAAGTGGAGATAACCTGATGGGTTGGACATACGCAACCTTGGTGCAAGCAATCAAGGATTATACTCAGTCCGAGGAAACGACGTTTGTTGATAATATCAACAACTTCATCCAGAGCGCAGAAGAGCGTATTTTTTACGCTGTCGATCTGGAGGATTTTCGCAAGAACGCCACGGGGACGATGACTTCGGGGAACAAGTATCTGGCAGCACCGACAGATTTTCTGGCACCGTTTAGTGTGATGATTACGTCCTCCGGCTCTAAAATTATTCTCCTAAACAAAGACCCCGAGTATCTACAGGAGTATAACCCGACGGAAGCTACTGGTATTCCGAAGTACTACGGCCTGTTTGACAAGGATAACTTCCTAATTGCTCCTGTGCCAAACGCTTCTTTTGCTGTTGAGATCCATTATTACTATAGACCGGCAAGTCTCACGGCAGGACCTGTTACGTGGTTAGCGGATAACGCCGTAGAAGCACTCTTGTATGGATCTTTGGTAGAAGCGTACACCTACTTAAAAGGCGAGAATGATCTCTTGAACACGTACAATCAACGGTTTATCGAAGCTGTCACGCGGCTGAAGAACTACGGAGAAGGTCGTGAGAACGAAGATACATATAGAAACGGATTGATTAGGGTGAAAGCAAACTGATGTTTACACAGGCTATGACAACGGGTGCATTTAAGGTCGATGTTGCAACGTCGGATAACGGCGGGCATCCACCAGAGTTCTGGGCAAAACGGGCATCTGAGCGTGTTATTCAGGTTTCGGACACGGCGCATCCTGCAATCCGCGACCAAGCAAAAGCCTTTCAAGATCAAGTGGAACAGGTTATACTGTTCCACATGAAACAGGCAATCAACTGTGACAGGACTACTGTTGGCCACATTGTTGAGGAAGCTGGACACCCGAAACTCGCCGAAATTCTTAGGAGGCCGTGATGGCATTTACTGGTAACTTCATGTGTACCTCGTTCAAGCTGCAACTGATGAGCGGCGTACACGCAATCTCTGCATCCGCCTCTTCACCTGTTCGAGCAGCGGACACGTTTAAGATCGCCCTGTACACGTCTTCGGCAACGCTTGATGCTTCAACGACGGTGTATTCCGCCACCAACGAAACGACAAACACTGCTGGTAGCGCATACGTAGCGGGAGGCAATACGCTTGCTTCAGGTGCTACGTCCTCGTCCGGCACGACAGCGTTTGCAGATTTTGCGGATTCGTCTTGGTCTACTGCTTCGTTTACTGCTCGCGGCGCATTGATTTATAATTCAACTCAGGCAGACAAGTCCGTTGTGGTGTTGGATTTTGGCGCAGACAAAACAGCCTCCGCAGGTACGTTCACGATTATCTTCCCGACAGCGGACGCATCGAACGCAATTATTCGCATAGCATAATTAAATCCTATGCGGTCACTTCCGTTAGTAGGAGAAAAGTATGCCTGTAGTTGCACTAGAAGGTGGATTGATCAGCGATAGCTTTGAGATTGGGGAGTATCCCTACATCTTGAACGACGCTATTGTCATGCCGGAAGAGCAGTACAACGCTCTGACAGAAGAAGATCTAATTTCTTTAAAACAGCAGAGGTATGACAACTGGTATAGTCATGTGACAACCGTTTCCGAAGAAGTTCCGGTCGAGGTTGTAAATGGCTAACAGATATTGGGTGGGTGGAACAGGCACTTGGAACGGAACCAACACCACTAACTGGTCTGCTTCCTCTGGCGGAGCATCTGGCGCATCTGTGCCAACCCTTTCCGACAGCGTATTTTTTAACTCTGCCTCCAATGCAGGGGCTTATACGGTAACTCTTGCGACAGCAACAGCTAATTGCTTAGATTTTACCATGTCTGGCCCCGCTTCCGGGAACGTGACATGGGCTGGAACAACTGCATTAAATGTTTACGGCAGCATGACCCTATCCTCTACGGGCATTACTCGTTCGTATACAGGAGCGATTGCTTTCCGAGCCACGACATCTGGTAAAACCATCACGACAAACGGTGTTTCGCTGGCATCCGCGATTACATGGGGCGTTACAACTGGCGGTGGTGTGTGGACATTAGGGTCTGCTTTCACCACGACTGGAGCAACCACACACGCTCTCGGAACTCTAACATTAAGCACTTTTTCTTATACAACTGCCAGTTTTGATGCGTCTAATGCTGTCATACATACACTGGCGTTTGGCACTGGCAGCATAACTGTTACTGGCACGGGAACCGTATGGAACACTACATACCTTCCTTTGGTTATAACGGGTACTCCCGTAGTAAACGTCACAAATGCCACTGCGACAGCAACATCTGTTCTTCCCGGAGCATTAAGTGAATCCGAGGCTATATCGTTTAACTTTACTGCCGGAACGTACACTCTGACGTTTTTGGCAACGGCAACGTATGCAGCGAAAAATATAAACTTTACTGGGTTTGCTGGAACTTGGGCGGCTACTGCTCAGTGTGAAATTTACGGGAATCTAACTCTTTCTACGGGAATGACGTTATCCGCCGCTACGGGTGCCATGGAATTTAGTGCAACTTCTGGCACACAGACCATAACAACAGTTGGAAAGACCATAGACTCTATAATAGTGGCCGCCGGAGTAGGCGGGACATTGCAGTTGTCCGACAACCTAGTGTTGAACAATAGAGCAATTCAAATTAACGGAGGGACATTTGATCAAAATACAAAAACATTAACAGGGGTCAGTAGTATAACCTCTACCACTACTTCTGGGTTTGCAAAAAATATAAACACGTCCGTCAGTATTATCTGTGCTTCAGCGGTGACTCTTACCTTTCAGGGGACAGATCCCACGACGGGGAGTGTGTCGTTAAGGGCTGGAACTCTTGACTTAAATAATTTAACGCTGACGTGTCCGTCACTTGATGCAGGGTCCACAAAATCTTGGACAGGCACGATTGCATTTGGCACTTCTGGTGTAATCAATCTTACTGGTACAGGTACTGTTTTTGATGGAACGAGTACTGCTGGAACTGGTGCTACAGGAACCAGTCCCACTATTAATGTTACCAGCGTGGGGTCAACAGCAATATCTGTTTTGCCCGGCCCCATTAGTGCGGCGAACAGCATTTCATTTAATTTCACAGGCGGCACATATTCTCTAACCCTTGGAACGGAAGCAAGGAGTGTTGATTTCACCGGATTTAACGGAACATTAGTCAACACTACGAGAACTATTTACGGAAATTTAACGCTATCTTCCGGCATGACCCTTTCAAGCGGAGCAAATGCAACTACTTTTGGTTCCTATACTGGGATTCTTATTAAAACAATTACTTCTTCAGGAAAGACAATACCTTTCGATTTGACAGTAAATGTCGGGTCTACACAAACCGTTAAGATTCTGGATGCGTTGACCTTGGCGGCAACTTACAATCTTACCCTTACTGGCGGTACTTTTGACGCTAACGATTTCAATGTCACAGTTAATAATTTTACGGGGAGTAGTAGTTCCACCGCAAATCTTTACCTTCGATCTGGAACATTTACCGCAGCGGGAACAGCATTTAATCTTGGGTCAGTTACCGTTCTTTTTTCGGGTACCTCCACCATTAATATGACCTCTGCTTCCTCTAAAACATTCACAGGCTATGGAGGGACCTATTACAATCTAAATCAAGGTGGGTCAGGGTTATTAATTATTTCGGACACTGGTGGGGTAGGCGGCAGCAATACAATTACAAATTTAACGAATACGGTGCAACCTGCATCCATAAGATTTCCGACGGGTCTGCCGACCACATACATAACAAATCTAGGGGTTACTGGAACTAGCGGTAATTTGATAACTCTATTTAGTCAGGTAGGGGGTACAAGAGCAAAACTTTCTTTATCAAATCAAACCTCTTTGAATTATTTGAGTGTCCAAGACATAAATGTCTTAGCAGCAAATCTTTTTTATGCCGGTATAACCAGCACTGATGCTGGCAATAATCTAAACGTCTATTTCACTGGTCCTCCGGTAGATGTCAGCGTAACAGGGGTCTCTTCGACAAGTTCTATTGGAACGCTTTCTGTCACAGCAACAGCAAATGTTGATTTAACAGGGACACAGGCAACAGGTAGCATTGGATCTGTCACTTTTGTTCTTGACTTCAATTTTGTCGTAGACGGTGTTTCAACCACGACAGAAATTGGAACGGTAACGCTGCTCTTCGACGCCAATTTTTCGGTTACGGGCGCAACATCCACAGGGCAGATTGGGGCGGTCACTGTTGAAAGTGTTAACATCATTCAAGTGGAAGGGCTTAAATCAAACGGGTACGTTGGATCTGTTGTCGGCTCTCTTCCAATAACACTCACTGCAACCGGAGTAGCTGCTACCGGATTTGCAGGAATAGTTATTATATGGTCCCAGATTACCCCTGATCAAACGCCAAGCTGGATTCAGATTGCGCCTTCAAGTGTTCCGGGCTATACTACAATCACCCCCTCGCAGTCCGCAGGATGGACTTCGACACTCAGTTAGAGGTTTACTATGAGTAGTAGTTATTCAACAAATCTTCGTCTGGAACTTATGGTAAATGGTGAGCAGGGCGGTACATGGGGTACTGTTACGAATACCAATTTGGGTACTCTTCTCGAACAGGCCATCTCTGGCGTGTCCGATGTAGTCTTCTCGTCAGATGCTGACAAAACCCTGTCCACGGTAAACGGAGGAACTGACGAAGCACGTCAGATGATTATCAGCCTGACATCGACAGTTGTTGGGGGCCTGACAGCTACCAGAAATGTTATTGTCCCATCGGTTGACAAGTTGTATGTCGTGAAAAACGGCACATCCGGCGGGCGGTCGATTGTTGTCAAGACTTCTGCCGGATCGGGCGTTACGATCACCAATGGCGAAACGACGATGGTCTGGTGTGACGGCACCAACGTGTACTCGGCTCTGGACTATACTCCGGCTCTTACCATTGGGGCGGGCGGCTTAAGCCTACAGGGGAATTTCGTTGTCGGTGGCTCCACCCCAAGTGATGCTATAGGCATAGAGATTGACACTACGCTTGCCACAAGTTCGACTACGCAATACGGGGTGCTTGTACGGCCTACGTATGATGATACTGCAACTTCCAGTATTTATGGGTACAGATCCTTACTGACCGGAGGAGTAGCGGCGTCTTCGTACACCACCAATAACGTATTTAACTACCGGTCAAGTGATTTTACGCTAGGAACTAATCAAAAAGTAACCGATTTTTATGGGTTTTATGGCGACAGTCTTACTGCTGCTACGAATAATTACGGCGTATATCTTAACACCGATGCTACAGCCGCCGTTTCAATAGCAACAATAAGTGGCACGGGGTCTACCGTTACCGTTGATACATCTACGGCGCATGGTCTTGTTACTGGAGATAAAGTATTTCTGGCTAACATCCCTGTTGCACTGATGACATCCGGAAACTACAACGGCGGTCCATTTACCATAAGCGTATCGGATACGGACACTTTTACTTTTTCAGGAACATCTACTTCATCTTCTTCCATCACAAGCGGCAATGTTGTGAAGGCAAACAACTGGAACGTCTACACAGCAGGGACTGGGAACAATCTGTTTGGTGGTCCGGTTCTGGCTGCGGTATCTTCTGTCCTTCCAGCCTTGCGCGTTTCTCAAGCCGGATCTGGTGATGCTCTTGTTGTCGAAGATAGTTCATATCCTGACGCCACCCCGTTTAGGATTAATAGCACGGGTACTGTGATTACCTATAACGCTATTTATAGGGGGTACGACACCTCGGTTGCCGCAGGAAACTACGCTGGTGGCACGACCGAACCTTTAATTCAGTCTCACGGTACGACAGTACCTACTAGCGGCGTGGGCGCATATAACTGGTCATCAACAGCAACTCATTCCGCTGGTTTATACCTTGCAAAATCAAAATCGGGGACAGTAGGTACTCGCGTGGTTGTTTCGAGTGGTGACGATCTTGGTGCTATTCAGTTCAGCGGGGATGATGGTACAAATTTTATTACCGGTGCGGCAATTCTGGCAGAGGTGGACGGCACTCCCGGCACAAACGATATGCCCGGTCGGTTGATGTTCTATACAACACCAGACGGTTCATCGACCCCAGCAGAGCGGTTTCGTATTGACGCCAGCGGAAATGTCGGGATTGGGACGACTTCTCCAGACGGTAATTTTGAGGTGTCTGGGACGGCTACAACGCAGTATATCACTAGATATTCGACTGATACATCTTCTGCGAATTTGTATTTTAGAAAATCGCGAGGCACTGAATCCGCACCGACAGTACTTGTATCTGGCGATAATATTGGTACAATTTTGTTCCAAGGATATGACGGGAGCAATTTTTCTAATGCTGCTCAAATATTGGTGGATTCAGACGGGACTCCCGGTGTTGGTGATATGCCGGGAAGAATGTTATTTCGCTTATCTCCAGATGGATCGTCCAGTGTTGTTACTCGCGTCACTATTCTTAGCACCGGTTATGTTGGCATCGGAAATACTGCACCTGTTTGTATTTTAGACGTAACAGGTGGCATCCAAACTTCCCGCACAACTGTAACGGCCCCGGCAACAACAGACGGTAATATTTTTAGTGGGACGTACACACCGGCGTTGACTAATGTAACCAACGTAGCAACGAGTACAAACTCTGCTTGTCAATATATGAGAGTCGGGAACACAGTAACTGTCAGTGGTCAGGTTGTTATTGATCCGACGACGGCAAACACAAATACCGTATTAGAAATGGCACTGCCAATATCCACCACTTTTGCATCAAGTAGGAATTGTGCTGGGTCAGGTTCGTCATTTTCAACAACCATATACGGGGGCAATAATATTGCGATTATAGGTAATTCATCAGCTAACACTGCTGTTTTTAGGTTGTATCCTGCTGGGGCTGCCTCGGAAAGCTACACATTCACATTCACATATCAGGTGCTATAATGGTTGAAACGATCACGTTTAATACTGCTGAAGACAAACTTATTGTTACCTTTGAAGACGCGACGACACAGGTATATCTTAGATCTGACAAGGAACAGTATCTTCTTGACTTCCCGGATAGGTCCGCAGACGTAGAAGCAATGGGTTGGTGATAAGGGTCACATATAATGCCTCTACAAAAACTCCAGTTTAGACCGGGGATAGTCCGGGATGTGACCGCCTACACCAACGAAGGTGGGTGGTATGATTGCGATTATGTACGATTTAGAAACGGAGTTCCGCAGTCTGTTGGCGGATGGCAAAAATATTCCCAAAGTTCGTATCTTGGAACAAGTAGGTCGCTTTTAAACTGGGTAACACTGGACGGCTCCACATACCTGTCTGTTGGAACAAACCTCAAGTTTTATATTGAAGACGGTGGCGTTTTTAACGACGTAACCCCTCTTCGAGAAACGGTTGTTCTGACAAATCCATTCACAACAAATACCACCGTAACACTTACCGTGACAGACGTTGCTCACGGATGCACTGTTGGTGATTTCGTTACATTTTCTGGAGCCTCCGGTGTTGGAGGCGTATCGGCTGCAACGCTTAATGCGGAACACGTCGTTGCTACGATTGTGACAAATGATGTCTACACCATAACGCTGCCAACAGCCGCCACCTCTTCTACTACAGGCGGTGGAACGGTTACCGCGAAATATCAAATCAATGTCGGTCTTGATACTCAAGTTGGCGGAAACGGCTGGGGTTCCGGACCGTGGGGTTCTGGGACGTGGGGAACTCCAAGGGTTCTTACCGTTGGAAACACGTTGCGCTTATGGGGTGTTGATAATTTTGGAGAAGACCTGATATTTAACGTCCGAAATGGCGGCGTATATTACTGGGACAAGACTACCGGATTTTCTGTCAGGGCATTAACCCTGTCAGAATATTTGACAGGAATTGGAACCCCGGACCCCACAACTCCAACTATTGCAACACAGGTCATGGTATCGGATCGTGACCGACACGTTATTGCGTTTGGGTCTAACTACGGTAGTACCACTGTCCAAGATCCTTTGAGCATTCGTTTCAGCAATCAAGAAATGCAAGCCGACTCATTCTCAGGTTTTGTATGGACACCAACATCTACAAATACTGCCGGAGAACTTCTTCTGGGGTCTGGGACAAAGATCGTTCGTGCATTGGAAACAAAACGCGAGATCTTGGTGTGGACTGACGTGTCTCTCTATTCGATGCAGTTTATAGGTGCGCCATTCACCTTTGGTATTCAACAGATTGCATCCGGCATTACCTCTATGGGGTTCAACTGCTTTGCGTCGGTTGACGACAACATCGTATGGATGGGGTTGGGTAAGTTTTATACCTATTCTGGACAGACCTCTGAACTACCATGTCCGATAAGAGACTATATCTTTACCGATCTTAACATCGGCGAATCTGACAAGGTGTTTGCGGGGGTAAATACCGAATTTAATGAGATCACTTGGTTTTATCCAACAGCGGACTCCACTGAGAACAATGCGTATGTTACGTACAACTATGCAGAGAAGGCGTGGACTTTCGGAACTCTTGCTCGAACAGCGTGGATTGATCGTGGTGTTAATCCGTATCCGGTTGCGGCTGGCACAGATGACTATCTGTACAACCAAGAGAGTGGTACGGATGACGGCAGCCAAACCCCCGCTCTTGCAATTAACTCCTACATTCAAAGCGCGCCTTTTGATATTGGAGAAGGGGACAACTTTTTCCTTATCAAGAAAGTTATTCCGGATGTGTCGTTCATTAACTCTACTTCCACGTCTCCTGTAGTGACCATGACTTTAAAGATGCAAGATTACCCCGGAGCAGACTTTAGCCAGACAGATTCCGGAAGTGTGTATCAAACCGCCACGTCTCCGATAGAACAGTTTACGGAACAGATCTACGTCAGGCTCCGTGGAAGACAGGCCAGTTTTAAAATTGAAAGTAATCAGCTTGGAACGCGGTGGTCTCTTGGATCTCCACGTATTGAAATGCAGCCGGATGGTCGTCGATAATGGATAGACGATTATCTCTACCTGCATTTGGACGCGCACCGGCAACATACGATCCGGCATATTTTTACGACATGGTTCGCATGTTGAATAGCATGACCACCTCGTTGAATTCTCCCGGAGCAGGTAGGCAGTCTTCGCTTGTTGTTACTGCTTTGCAGCAGGACGACTATGCGTTAGAGCCGGGAGAGTTTTTTCAAGTTGACGGAGTAGTTCGAGTTCCTGTTCAAAGCCGCCCCTATGTACGAGGTATTTATGCTACGGGGTCGATTGGGACTGCTACTGTTACCATCTCCTAAGACTTGTATTTATAAGCATAACGATGTATTTTGGCGATGCCGTCTGCTCAGGGTTTTGGCTCCTGCTTTTCGAGTTCACATATAGGACAGACCGATGGCTGGAATTGCAGATCTTCAAGGAATGATGGGAGGCGCACCAGAGGCACCAGCTTCTGCTCTTCCAGCAGCAGAACCCGCAGAAACACAGGTTTCTGATGAAGCGATCTCTGCTCTTGGACGTGCCTTTAACAGTCTGTCGGTCGAAGACATCACCGACCTTAGAAATCTGTCAGATGATTTGAAGACGATGGGTTCTGACAAGCTGACAGTTTTGGAGCAGACGATCCAGTTTATCATGGACAAGTCTGATCAGTACGACCGTGCAGTCCAAACTTTAATCCAGCAGGGCATTGTCGAGCCGGGCGATCTACCCCCGAAGTACGTGCAGAGTTTCTTTGAGATCTTGGCGGGTATGGTGAAGGATGCCATAGCGTCCCCTGCTGCCATGCCAATGGAAGGTCCGGCGGCAGAAATGCCACCTCTTGCAATGGCTGG
>Ga0181352_1001220_pt1 | contig 10149 bp, 9 predicted proteins | sample Fa13VDMLBSN_FD_130103 | JGI IMG/M metagenome (GOLD analysis project Ga0181352, IMG submission 130103) | Freshwater viral communities from Lake Michigan, USA - Fa13.VD.MLB.S.N | ecosystem: Environmental > Aquatic > Freshwater > Lake | place: USA: Michigan | collected 2013-09-23 | reverse complement strand
CGAGGTCAGCAAGTTCATACTGCGCGGTTTGCAGACCCCGGATAGTTCCGCACAGTTCTTTGTAGTGATCGTAGGTTTTAGCACCACCACCACTGACAACATCAACCAACTGCTTGACTTGTTCGTCAAGTTTTTTGTTCAACACTTCAAGCATATTGGCCATGATTACTCCTTATTACCCTGTAATAAACGTTGAATTCTGTCTAGATCAGCGTGCCTCATTTTCTGCTCATGGACTTGCCCACCGTGAGCCATCTTCTGCTGAGCCTGAGCCTGTTGCTGCTGCATGGCTTGCTGCTGTTGCATTTGAGCCTGTTGCTGCTGAGCCTGCGCTTGCTGCAACTCCAACTGTTTAGCTGCCATCTCTAGACCGTGCAACTCTTGAGCTTGAGCAATCTCTTGCTGTAGTCGCATCGCAGCTAGCGCTGGATCTTCACCAATGCGAGCCGCGCTCTCTTGTGCCTTGAGTGACAACTCTTCAGCCTTGAGCTGCAAGTCACCCTTGACCTTAAGCGCCTTGATCTCAGCTTCTTGTTTCTTGATCTGGAGTTCAGCTTGCTGCATCTGCATGATCGGATCTTGAGCCTGCTGCATCGCTTGCTGCTGAGCTGCTTTGGCTTTATCCATTGCAAGAAGTTGAGCAGAAGCCTGAGCCACAAGTTTAGACATCTGAACTTCTGTGTTCTCGTCCAACTCAATATCAGGAGCAGGCAGTGTTGCACCCAACTGTTCTTGAATTTTCTGACGGTACTGGAACGCAACGTGTTCAGCAACGTGGGCCATGATCGCAGCTTGAATCTGCTGAGCCATGGGGTTCTGACCAATCTGCCCCATCACAATCGGGTCTTGCATCATTGATGTGTGTACAGCAATGTGAGCATCGTGGTCTTGGTAGATAAACGCCTTCGTTGGCTTACCGGTTAAGAACGACATGTTCTCAGACACAGGATCGCGTGGTGTCATATCGTCATCTATCGGCACAAGTTTGTCTGCGTTCTTGATGCCCAAGACTTCAATCATCTGGCGGTGCAGCAAGGGCAAGTCGTAGATCTGTGGAGCGCCTTGAGCCAGCTGAATGACGGCTTGGTACTGCATGATGCGCTGAGCCATCGTCGCACTGTTTGGATCGCTGACTGGAATCACTGACACCATGTCGTAGTCAGCTTGCTTTGCCTTGCGATCACCTTCCGATGGATCGTAGCTGTACTCTGGTGGAGTGTGGTCACGGATGATGTCACGCAGAAGCTGAAACTCTTGCTTCATGCTGTAGTGGATGCGTGCTTGCACAGCAGACATCGTCTTGAGCTGCCTCTCAAGCAGAGCCAGTGTTGTACCCACTGGAGAGTTAGCACTCATGTCCGACACGTTCATGTCCGCGATTGAACCCAGACGACGGCCTTCTTCAGTCACTTTATCCAAGAGACCTGCCAGCACTTGGCTTGGTTCTTTGTACGGCAACGCCATGATGTTGTCTTTGACCGAACCTGACGGCACGTCCACATCACGGAACTCGCCGGGATTGATCGGGGTATCGTCATCCTTGATACGCAAGCCACGAGTCTTCAAGCCACCGGGTAAGTTAGACAGCGTACCAGCGTCAATTAATTGACGGATTAGGGAAGTACCTGCACGGGCGTAACCACCGATCAAGTGAATTAAGCCAAGACCATAAGCACCGAAGCCGGGGACATATGTGTACTGCACAAAGTGCTGACGTTTTAGTTTGCGCTTGTCGTCCTCGTTCCAGTTACGTCTGATGGCCAATACTGTGTTTGTACCGCGCTCGATTGTGATGATATACGGCAGGGCGATACCATCTTCATCTTCGTACCCGGGCAGGTCGTAGTCGATGTGCACTTCAAGAATCTGATAGCGATCATCATCTGTCAGCGAGTAACCTTGATCTTCCGCTTTCTTCTTTTCCACGTCTGTGTGGATCGCAACAGGCTCACCCAAGTCTTCATCAACGTAGAAGCCCGCAACCTGCAGTTTCTTCAACTCGTTCTTGGTCTTACGCATCACATGTGTAAGCCGCTCCGCAGTGGCTGCACTGGACGCACCGTACGGAATGATGATGTCTTCAGCAGGGATAAACATCGCCACCTGACGATCAAGCGACGGATCAAAATAAACTTTCTTGAACGCCGCGCCAGCTAAACCCAAGTTGTACAACATGCGCTCATGCTCGGGGCGATACTCAGTCATCACCTCAGTGAGCTGGTAGTTCATGTCATCTCTGACACGCTCCGCCGCCTGCTCTTTAAGTTTATCAATTGCGCCGACGATTTCCGTCTTAACTGGGCCCGCAGCAGGAAACGTCTCAATGATAGTCTCACTCTGGAATTTGACAGCGGCCTCGGTGAGGACCGTAGAAAATACGCCGCAAGCTCCAAGCCAAGGCTCTGTTCTTTCCTCATACTTCATCCCCAAGACATCTAAGCCCTTGACATACATGTCCACCCACTCTTTACGTGAGTTAATGTCAGCGTCCACCATCTCTACGATGTCACTAGCTACCTTAGCCAGCTCGCCGGAGTCCATGTCTTCTGCTAAGTTAGCATCAAAACTCTCTACGTCCTCATCCGGCATCAGGTCAATCTCCATGCCGTCGAGACCAATTCTTACGCCATCGGGATTCTCAATCTCGATCTCGATCATGGGCTCATCACCCATATCTTCCAATGCACTTAAGCCCAGCGGGGCTTGCGACAGTGAGGGGACCATATTCGTAGCCATATCTATCCTTAGTAAAACGCAGCTTTCTTGCTGCGGAAATATCTTGGTTCATCGGGCTCATCACTCGGCAACCGGAGGAACCCACCTTGGCGGAAACGCATCAACGCAAGTGTCGTCGCGTCAACTAAGTCGTCATGCTCGCCTGACGGAAACGCCGCAATCTCGTCTACTAACTCTTCAGCCCAACGAGTCCGCGGTATCCATACTTTTCCCGATGCAATTATGTCTGATACTGAGTTTAAGCGGGCAATTTTGTCTTGGCCCTTACTGGGCGTGTACTCCTGCACAGGAATACCCATCGCCCTAAGCTCATATATAAGCGGAGCTCCCGTGGCTTTCTTCTCAATCAGCATCCCGTCGGGTTCCCACTCGTTGTACGCAGCAAACACGTCTTTCTTCAGCTCCACCCATTCAACGCGCTTCTTATACACATCCAGCAAAATAATATTGGCCGTAGAGTTGTCCTCGTCGTTCGTGAATACCCCCCACGTCGTGCCCGCTGAATAGTCAGCCCGGTTGTTTTTCTCAAACGCCGTGTCCCATGTCTGCAAAATGTAATCACATGTCGGTGGTTTCTCATCTTCCCACCACTTCCACCAGTCGCGCTTAATAATCGCCGACTCATTACCAACTGGGTTCTGCTGGTACTGGGCTTGCCACTTTGAGTTGGGCAGCTCCTCCCGCAGCGCCGTTAATTCCTCCAAAGACCAGAACTCAGGCCATAAGGGTTTACCCGAGGGCATGATGGCAGGAAACTCAATCACTTCCCATTGCTCGCCACCCCTCGCTGCTGCGGCTTTCAGCACCTGACCTGTCAAATCCCGCTGTGCCCAACGAGTCATCACGATCACGATCGCCCCGCCCGGCTGCAAACGCTGACGTGGACCTGACGTATACCACTCCGTCACCTTGTCAAACACATCTGGGTTACTCGCGGCGAGCGCAGCCTCTTGTTCTGAGTGCGGATCATCAATAATCAACAGGTTTGCGCCCTTACCGGTCACCGTACCACCCACACCAATCGCAAAATAGTCACCACCCTTGCTGGTATTCCACCTTCCAGCTGCTTTTGAGTCCTGTTGGAGCTCTAAATTGGGGAAAATGTCCTTGTAAGTCTCAGAATCGACCAAATTTCGCACTTTTCGACCAAATCCGACCGCCAACTCACCCGTATTTGAGCTCTGGATGATCTTTTTATTAGGGTATTTACCTAGAAACCACGCCGGAAGGAGGTAACTTGCAAACTCTGACTTAGTATGACGGGGTGGCATGTTGATAATCAACCTTTTGCACTCCCCTTTAGCCACTCGCTCGAACGCTTTGGCCATAATTTTGTGGTGACGCCCGCCGATGAACTCTGGCCACACCCTATTTACGAACCCCATGAACGTATCTTGCGCAAGTTGCTTCTCTAGCATCTTCTCGCGGCGGGCTAAGTCTGCAAAGATGATATCTTTCTGGGTCGGAGACAGCTTATCCAAGTTAGCAAGCAGAGCTTGAAACTCTGGATCTAGCTTTTCTACGTCTTCTAGTTCGTCAGACATCTGACTCATCTTCCTTAGTAGCTTCTTGGATCTCTTCTTTCGGGGTCACATCCTCAATTACTTCAGGATCTTCAAACTCCCTTTTCATATCCAAGTCCATAGCGGGCACGTCGATCGCATTCAACTTCATCATCTTGCGAATCTTGTCCTTGATGGCCTCATCAATATCCGACACGTTGTTATACGTAACAGTAATTTCTGTCTTCTCAGAAAACAGACCAACGTCACTGATTTTGCCTAGCATTTCCGCAGCTTTAATCTCAATTCTAGGATCCCCACAGCCCGCCAAATCTAGCAACTTATTAGTAACTACTAACCGCAATTCTGCGGCATCCGCAACAATAGGATTGTTGTACTCTTTCAGCATAGTACCTATACGCTGGGCGACAGGCAAAGTCTGTAGTTTTGTGGATACAGTATGTTGAACTTTTTCGGGGTGTATACGTGGTCTGCCGCGTTTGGGCTTTTCTGTCATAGCATCTTCAAACTGCTGCTTAGCTATCTCAGAGAATTCTTGGAATACTTCGCCCGCTTGAACTTCCGTTTCTGGCGTTTCTTCGACGACTGCGCCTAGCCCCTTGATGAAGGCAGCTGTATTAGCGGCTAACTGCATGTTCTCACGCAGTGTCGTTGGTTCTTCCGAGTCCAGATTGTCTGGAAACGGGATCGTTTTGTCCGGTTCTATTCTGATGGTCATAGAGGAAAGAGCGCTCCATGGTTAATGCGAGCGTAGCCCGCTTCGCCCGCGAACTGTAGCAGAAAAAATACACCCTATGCAAATTTATTTTTGGGTCCCCTTACCGGGGGGTCTCCCTATAGCGAGGGGGTGGGGTCTGCAATCCCAGAAATTTTAATTTTTGCTCCCCCACTGTGCAACACACTGTGTATGTCCTGGCTAGGGTGGTGTTCTCCAATCTTGGGGGTGCCCACCCGGTGGGTCAACGCCAGCTACCTTTCGATCGCATAGGTCTCTCCGGAGCGCGAATTTTTTTCGATTTACGAGGTCTAGCCGGAGACAAGTCGATTTTTTTTTCGGGATTTTTCCATTCTTTAGCATGGCGATCCTATGTGGAGTTTCACCCCTTTTTCTACCCATTGGTTAATATACATCATCGACAGATTGATGGTCTGGCGATACGGAATGTTCGACACGGTGTCGATTGTTCCGTCGGGTGTTCTTGCCCTTCCATTTATTTCGGAGAATACATCATGGCAACTACTGCTACTGTTGCGACATCTGCTGTCGCTGTTGAAACCATCAAGGGTTTCGATTCTATTGACTCTGCCCGTGAGACCTTGTTTCAGTTGGGTACTGAGACCTTCCAAGCCGAGCGCCTTATGGCGAAAGGCAAAGAGGCGCTCGATGTACTCGATGCAAACTTGTTTGGCATCATCAAAGACTTGTCCTATGTCGAGTTTATGAAGGTGCGCGAGTTTCACATTGCGGGCGCGGTCGATCTACTCGATTCGGTTGATGCGGCTCAAAAGCGATGGGAGAGACAAGTAAACCGGATTAGTTCTGGGTTTACTGTGAAAAATGAAAAGGGTGAAAGTGTTCCCTTTACGCGCCCTAAGTCAGAGTCGAAGGATGCCGTTCGCAAAGCTGAGGCAAAAGCTAAAGAGATTGCGAAGCTGGCTGAGTTTGGCACTGCTGAGTTGGAAGAAAAGCGCAAAGCATTGCGGGCTCAGGATACTGATGCATCTAATCGTGAGGCTGACAAGCTTCGCAAAGAGATCAAGCGTCGTGAGGCTGACTCTATTGATGCTGAAAAAGCGTTGGTCAAAGCGACGGCGGACAAAATCATTGCCCGCGTGAAAGAGCTAGCGAAAGCTGGCACCGATGACTCAATGGACTTGCTCGCTCAAGTTGCATTGCTCTTAGGCTAAAGCCTACCAGTCCGGAATAGTCGACACTCTGTCGATTGTTCCGGTCTCCCCTTTTATTCTTTATTGGAGTTTATATGCGACCTACACTCGCTGACATTCACGCTCTGCCCGCCTACGGGCGTGACTACAAATCCGCGCAAGCGGTTCTTGCTGATTGGAAAGCCGGAAAAGATTTCTTAGATTTCTTGGAAGGTCATTACTTCAGCATCCGCGATTCCAGACCTGAGCAGGTTTGGGTTCGATACGACAAGCGTACCAAGTTGGTGCGCGTTCAGTAAAACTTCGCCCGTCATGCTTTTTAGCGTGGCGGGCGTTTTTTTTCGCCTTTTTTCTGGTCGGCAAATTTTGCCGCGCCCGCTGAGACCCGTTCCGTACAGAGCAACGGAGTAGTCCTGCCCGCGTGGTGCGCATCATCTGATTAACCCGCATGGTGTGTTGAGCAACGGGCTAGTCCTGTGCATGGCGGGCGGAGTTGACATGGTTTCCGCGCCCGCTATATGAAACCAGTCCCCTAACGAACGGACTAGGGCTGTTGGGAATTAACGACATTTTGTCGATCTTTCCATGCCCGCAAGGGAGCAACGCCCGCCAAGTGTTGCTCGCGTCAAGACTCGCACATACCCCCGGGGGAATCTTATGCTTCACCTGATTCGCTCTTATTAGTAGGCACCGAAAGATATCTTAGCGGGAAAGATATCTTAAGGGAAAAACGGTCTCCATAATCGTATAAAACCATATGCTTATTTTATAGTATTTTTGCAAGCCCGCTTTCGTAAGTCCTTGATTTCCCTATCTATCTATCTTTTAAAATAATAATATAATGGAACTCTTAACACTTTTTGAACAATTGAGAGGCTCCGGAAATTTTTCCCGTTTCTTGGTCTCCTCCTTCGCGGGCATGACCCCCCGCGCAAAAACTTTCCTTCTCTCAATTCTTCAAAAAGTGACAAGATTTCAATGATAAAACCCTGAAACAGCCCGCAACCCGCATAAATACTTGGTTCACCCTCTTGCGTTTTATAATAAATCGTGTTATAATACCTACTTATGGACACGTTTTTAGCGCCCATAGTATAAGAAACCCATCGAAAGGACCCGATATGCCACGCCCATCCAAGTACAAGACCGCTGATGACCTCATCAACAACTGCGAAGTCCAAGACAGCCTCTGTTTCGTTTGGCCCGCCCCACCTAGCGGGCGACTCGATTCCCAAGGGCGTTACGAACTCCCGCCTGTGCTTGCACCCGCCTCCCCTTTGGCTGTTGCCATGCTCACCAACTCCGTATCCCGCATCCTGTACATAACCTGCCGCCATATACCCGCATCGAAGCGCCTCGTGAAGTGGTGTACGACAGCCGGTTGCGTCAACCCCTACCATCACTCCGAGACACGCAAGATCGTTGCCGAGCGTCTCAAGGTTTCTACCAAAGAGGGCAAGGCGGGCAGGTTCTCTTCCGATCTGTTGCCGAGCCAACAAAAGATTAGCCACTTACTCCCAACGCCCGAGGCGATCGAAGCCGCCCGCCCTGTGGAACTTGAAGTCTTAAAGTTACTCCAAGAAAGCGCCATGCACTCCGGTGTTGATGGTCGTGGGATACCGCCCGCTTTGCGGATACAGAAGGTAGTGCCTTGGTATACGAAGAAACCGGTTGGCATCGATATAACCAAACCCCTGCTCGTTATCAAAGGCTACAAAGTGCCACTCACAGCCGAAGAAGAAGCCGCCCGCAAAGCCAAGATAGATAAAGAGGCAGAAGATTTCTTCAACAGAGATATCTTCAAGCAGATCGAGGAACGCAAGAGGCGTCTGTTGCAGAAGTCTGTGCAAGACTGGGACTTACCCACCAACTAGCGGAATGAGTGCCGAAAACGCGGAGGGGGTCTTGACTTTGTCAACAATGTATGCTATAATGTACGAAGTACATTAGCTAGTAGAACTTCTTATGTACTTTCTTCCGCAGGTCGGACTTATCGACAGTTTGTCGACTATTCCTTCCTCTTGTGTTGTTTCTTTTATTGGAGATGCCTATGCTCAGATCAACCATCTACTATGCCGTCATCGTGACGGCTTGTATTGCAGTCCTCATCCTCGACCTCTTCTATTGGAGACCGTGATGATGACCCAAACAGAGATTCAGTTCTACATGCTGACCCTTATCGCCCAACTGCGTTGGAAGCACGCCCTTGTCGACTGTCAGGTCGAGGGGCGTGACTACACCGAGATTCATTTCTATCGCCATCCCGAAACGGATGAGTTTGTCCTTACCTATTGGGAAATCAATCCATGACACACCATACTACAGAATACGATGACGATCATAACCCGCCGAGACGTACCCACGACTGGTACGCCTGTGTCCATTGCGGGGATGATGTCCACCACGAGCGTTGGTCTTTGGGCTATCACTCGTGCATGCATTGCGGCAATCAAGTCGCGATCTCCGCACGCCAATCTTGGTGTGTGGTGCAACCCTACGGCAAAGGTCCTTACATGTTGGTAACTGATGCGTCTGCCCCACAGACTCTGCGAGATACCAACCAGAAGTATCCGCGCTCGTAACCTTGGAATTGTCGACATGGTGTCGATCGTTCCTTTCTTTCTTCTTTTATTAGGAAACCAAAATGTCAGATATCAAATTCACCCGTCGCGTCAACTTCACAGAGGCCGTTGATCTGCTTCTCAACTGCGGGCATAACTCAGTACACCTTACTGGCGAACCAGGCGTTGGTAAGACCGCGATCCAAGATGTCATCGTCGAGCGCACCGGATACCACAAGGTGTACATCGACGGGCCAAACACCGATGTCGGTCAGGCGGGCATGCCCATCCCTAACCACACGACACGCACCTTGGACTTCTATCCCGCTGAGAGTTTCAAGCTTCATCTCAACGAGCCATGCGTGATCATGATCGACGAGTGGACCAAGACCGATGACTATGTGCGTAACACGCTACACCCACTACTACACGAGCGTCGCATGGGTAGCTTCAACTTGCATCCTAAATCTATTGTCTTTACTACCGGTAACAACGATAGCGATGGTGTCGGTGACTCTGCCAAAGCGCACACTCGCAACCGCCAATCGTGGATGCCGTACATGAAACCCAATGCTGAAGAGTGGCTAGGTTGGGCTGTCAACAATGGCGTAGCACCTGAGATTCAGGCGTGGGTGCGTGAGTATCCGCATTGCATGGCGTCGTATACCGATGGCGGGCAGAAAGAAAACCCGTACATCTTCAACCCAAGCGACGCATCGCAGATTGCGTTTGTCTCGCCTCGCTCTCTGTTCAAGGCATCGCACTGGGTCAATGTGCGTGATCGCCTGACTGACAACGCATTGATTGCGGCACTCGATGGTACTCTGGGTTTCTCAGGCTCGCGTGATTTGCAAGCATACATCTCGATGGCTGATCAACTCCCGACCCGTGAGGCGATCGAGACTAACCCTGACTCTGTGGCTCTGCCCACAAGCCCAGCGGCTCAATGTATCTTGATGTTCAAGGGTGTGTCTGCATGCACTCGTGAAACATTCGGAACATGGATGCGCTTCGTCAAGCGTATGCCTAAAGAAGCACAAGCACTCTTCATCAACAGCTTACTTGAAGTTAAAGCCAAGAAGAATTGGGCTATTGCACACCCTGCGTTCGTGACATGGGCTCGTGAGAACCAGTACATGTTTGCCGGACTCAAGGGATAAATCGACATTCTGTCGAACATTCCAACCAACCAAGGAACTTAAATGAAAACTACCAAGATAGGCGTCCCCGTCAGTTACCGCAACTGCTTCATCGTGCCAGTCAATGAGGGCTTCGATGTTGTTGACAAGACCACCGGCAGGTGGATACATATTGCCAGTCAGCGACTGGCTAAGTGGAACGCGACTGTATGGTCTCGTCTCTCCACCGAGTTTGACTCATCCGCACCGCTCGCCAAGAAGAAGCTGAGAAAGCTTGAGGATACGACTGTGGTTATTGATGTG
>Ga0181352_1001219_pt1 | contig 10154 bp, 4 predicted proteins | sample Fa13VDMLBSN_FD_130103 | JGI IMG/M metagenome (GOLD analysis project Ga0181352, IMG submission 130103) | Freshwater viral communities from Lake Michigan, USA - Fa13.VD.MLB.S.N | ecosystem: Environmental > Aquatic > Freshwater > Lake | place: USA: Michigan | collected 2013-09-23 | reverse complement strand
GCTATTTCCTCTTTAGTTTTCATCGTTATTGGTTTTAAATTAATATTATTACTTTGACCTAATAATTCAATATTAGTTCCTCGTCCAGTAAATCTAAATTCAATTGTTTTGTCTTTATCATTTTTAATAAAGATATTTTCAAAGTCTAACCATCTTCTAGCCCAAGAATTATCACCACCATAGTTATATATATAACCTTGATATTCCACTAAAACTTCAGAGTACTCTTCTAATTTATTTAGGATATCTAAATTTTTCTTTTTAAATTTTTCTTCAATTGCGGTAATTAGTTTATCTAATTTATCTTTTAATTGAAGGATTGTAATCTCTGGGAATGTTTCATCAATAAGTCCTTTTGCTTTATATTCTGAATAAAGTTCTTTCATTTTTTGTAACCCCCTACTACTTACTTGAGTTTCTTTAGGTGAACTACCGCCGGAAGAACTTGTTGTGGTTGTGGCTTGTTTTGAGATTGAGACTTGGTACATTGATGGTACAGCATAAACTGCCGGCCATTTAACCTCGGACATAATTGTATATTTGTAAGTATAAAACTGACAATTTATTCTAAAATTATGTGAAGAAGGGTCAAAAGAACTACTAAACTGATGTAACATTAGTGGTAGTCTAATTGCCTTACCTAAATAACCTTTTATTGTTAAATAAAAAACTGGGTACGGTAGCTGAAAAAACGCAGCGTACGGTGAATTATTACCAGCTTCAAATAACGCTCTACCTTTAATATCTTCAAAAGTAATATTTATTACCGGTAAAAAACTTAAACCATAGTCAATATTAATTTGTGTGATACCTAGTAATCCATTATCCACAGCACCTTCTTGACCGTTAGAATACAATGATTGATTTATATAATAATCATCAGATAAATTTGGGTTTTGTGTAATTGTTATTTTTGGTTGATTAACACCCTGTCCTTCTAATGTTCCCTTACCTGTTAATTCATCAGACCAATTAGTATCTAAATACTTTTTAAATCCAGGATTTAAAAAATTAATTTTACCAACAGATATTGTTCTAACAGCTTCACTTTGTGGTACACCAACAGCAAGTTTTGTTCTTGGTAATACAGAGCACTCAAGATTAGCGTAAAAAACTAAATCTTCATGTCGTATTTCACGTTCTTTAATTTTCCCATCTTGATCTATTATTTTGTTTGGGTCAATTACGGAAATATTTTGATAGTCGAATTCTACTAATATGTTTTCTGAATTATCTTCCATAATATAGGAAATGGTTGTCTAAAGCGCTTTTATACTCTTGAACAGAAGTTAGTAACGGATATGGAATTGTCAATACCGCACCATCCGGTATGTTAGTTTCTAGTCCTGTATATCTAGGATTTGCTTGTAGAATTAACCAACCAAATAAAGGAGAATCGTAAAATTGTTGTGAAACTTTATCTAATCTTGATTGACCAAATTTATAAATGTATTTTTTATCCGAAGGTTTAGACGGTAAGTTTACGTATGGTACAACCGTTTGTTGTCCATTTTGTAAAAACATAGAGTATCTATTATAATATTGTGTTGCCATTTTAATTAAATGTTATTTTATTATTAAAATTATCTTTATTATCAATATTAAGATTGGAATAAGTATTTTTTAATCTTTTTTGATTGTCTTTAAAGTTACTATCTTTTTCTGTCGTATAATTTAAAGTAGTATCGAAAGGTTCTATTTTATAATTTAAATATTTTTGGTATGTCTCACTCTTTTCAAAATCATCTAATATTTTTTTCTGAGCGTTGTATTCTTCAATAAAAATTGTTTTTAACCGTTCGCATTCTTCTCTTATATCTTTTTCCATATAAGTATTCTTCTTAACTAAATCTGTCATCAAACTTTCAACAAAAGTATTATATGACGATTCATTTGTAAAAGTTTGTGACATAGCAAAATAAAGTCTAACTGTTGCTGTCTGCTCAAAATTTAATGACTCACTAATAGGTATAAAACTATCATCACCATCTAAATCAGATAAATCAATAACATCTTTTTGATATAAATCATCTAAATAATCTAATAAAATATTTTTAGTATTAAATTGATATTTTTCGGCCATTATTAAAAACGTATCTTCTGGTTTTTCTGGTGGATCACTTAATCTATATACTGTGAACTTACCACTATCTAATTGGTATCCATCGATGGCTTCAAAATTTTCAGCTAAATTTATTCCTGTTATTAAATCTAATTTTCTAAAAGTTTGAACGTAACCTTCTTGGAATTTAGTCATCTCATTTTGTGGTCCAATTAAAGCATTATTTAATTCATCTTCTTTTTCACTAATAATATCAATTAATTTATTTTTTAATTCTCTTATAGCTGAATCTGGAAAATTTAAAGGATTTGCTTTTACAACTTTTATAATTGGGTTTAAATCATCTTTTACATCTTTAATCGCTTGTTTAATTATGTTAGCAACATATTTTTCAGTATCAACTGATTTACCAAAAATTTCAACATCTTTTTCATCAGCACTACTATATTGTGATAACGTACCAGTATTATATTTTCTTTTATTATAAACAACTTGTATATATGGATATGAAGTTGTGTTATTAATAGTTTTTAATTGGTTAAATATTACTTTAAAGTATTCGTTAGTTTTATCCGACAACTCTTGGAATATATTATCAAATTGTGTTTTACCGGTTAATATTTCACCATTATTAAATGATTCTGTTGATAAGATTGTACCAATTGTTGAACCACCATTTTGTGGTTGTTCATTTGGTATATCATTAGTTGTTACTTGTATTGGTGGTGGTGGGGTATTAGTTCTTGCTAATATTTGACCAACCAATTTCTCATCTTTATCTTTAGTACTTTCAGTTGATACCGCTCTTTCATCATAAATTTCTGTATTTGCATAAAAATTAAATGATAGTGCGTTTTGAAGTTGAGCTACTGGTTCTGCCAAACCATGACCACCAATAAAATCAAAACCTAATGATATTTTTGCAAGCATTGGTTGTAGGCCAATACCTTCAGGGTTTATATCATAAACTAATGGTTCATATGTTATTGCCAATTGATTTGGTATTATTTTCGTATGATAAAAATCACCAATTCTTAATACCAATACTGGAGGTGTACCAAAAGATGTGTTTCTCGCATCATTGTATTTTGGTTTACCATCTGGACCAATAACTGGAATTGTTTGTCCTGGTCTAACACATTGATTTAAAAATGTTAATCTAGCGTTTAAACCTTCAGGTGTTATTGAGTGAAATGTTGGGCTAAAATATTTTATTTTATCTTTAATACTTCCATAAACCATTGGGTCTGTTTCTTTGATTATATCAAAATAATCACATTCAGAAAACAAATATCTTAATACTTTTTTAGATATACCTTCTTTTATTTTTTTAGGAACATCAAGAGGTACCGGTGTAACCGGTGGTGGTTGATTTGTAACCGGTGGTTCACCACAATTGTTTTGACAATCAGTTAAACCACTGAATGTCCCATTAACATCATCTCTAACACAAATACCATTAACACATCTATACTTTTCTGTTAAAGGCGCTGGTGATGGTGCCGGTGGTGATGGTGACGGTGATGGAGTTGGTGTTGGAGTTGGTGGTGGTTTTGGTACTTCAATTGTAATTCTTTCAATACCAACTCTCCTACAAACCATTGCAGGTACACTATACCATTGTGAGTTACTTGTAACATAGCCTAAGTTAACGTCTTTAATATCATTTGTACAGTTCACACCTTTACCATTACCTTTATTACTTTTTGGTATTATAAATTGTTCCCCACTTGAAACAAATTTAAAATTTAAATTACCTTTTGTTTGCAATTCAGCCATCGTTGTATTACCAAGTGTTTGTGCTAAAAACCATTTTTTAACAGAGTCGTTTCTTCTTTTTGATAACGAAGAGTTATATTCAACAGATGCTGGAGCTGATGCGGAACCTTGTAATTCAATAGTTACTTTACCTTTTTGATCAACTAAAATTTCTTTCAACTTTGGTAATAACTTACTTTTAATTTCTTGAAAATTACCAACGACAACTTCATTAAAGAATGGTACAACTTCTGATTTTGTAAAATTAACACCACCACTACTAACTTTTGCTGGTGCGGCATTACTTTCGTAAACACTTTTTCTACCAGTATATACATTATACCAATATTCATAATTTTGTTTTGTTGGTACTGTCGTTTCCCAACTACCATAACCAAACGGATAATCATTATCAAAATAAAAGGCATAACCCTCCCATTCTGTTAATTCTTGTTTATCCATTTCTTGTTGTAAATCAGAACTTATATTTGTATTACTATTACTATTTCCACCATTAGTGTCGTTTAATGAGTTGTTTCCTGTTGATGATGAACCATCATCGGCACCAATACTGTCATCAATTTTTACTTCTGGGTTTTTTGGTATATCATCTAAAATACCATATTTTTGTTCGTCAGTTAATCTTGGATTTGATAATAACTGTTGGTATTCATATAATAAGTTAACTGGAATTGTATTAAATTTTGCCGCTAAATCATATAAATCATATTTTACACAACCAGCAAAAAATGAATTAATTATTGAGTCAGTTTCTTCTGGTGATAATTTTTCTAATTGTTTTCTAACCAATGTATTTAAAACTGATGGGTGGTCAACAACTATCGTCCAACTAATACTACCACTTCTTGTTGTATTTTTATATGTGTGTATTGGTTCTGGTCTACCTAAAAATGATGTTGGGTTCCAATTTGCTGTTGATGAGTCGTTAAATGTTAAATTGTATGGTGGGAACCACATTATCCTACCCCCATTAGGTCCTCTTTCACAAACTGGTAAATCATCATAAGTATAACCCGGTTCACTTGATGTTCTCCAGGCTAAATTTTCTAATGAAAACATATATTTTTTAACCTTTTGGTCTCTAATGTTTGTTGAACCTGGTATTCTTAATGGTGCTATATTTAAATTATATGTGTTATCAATAACAGAGTATTCAAACTTTCTACCAAAATTTGTAATACCATCGGTTTTTTGTAAATCACCATAAGTATAATACGGTGTATCTTTTTGAAATACTCTACAATACTCTCTACCAACCTCTGTTCCATCAATTGTTATTGTTTCAGAATCTTCATCAGTACTATCATAGTAAGCAATAACTTGAGAACCTTTGGTCATTTCTTTATAACCGTCATTGAATACTTTTGATACTTGGTTAATTGCATTACCAACATGTTGTAATCTTTTTGCTCCGGTTACATTATCAGCAGAATTTATTAATCTTTGTGTATTATCAAGTATTGATCCACCTTTAAATTCAAATCCGGTTGATTCTGTGTCAGAATTAAATTCCGCACTTACTGCGTTAAATTCTTGGTCTAACTTAACTGGGTCACCACCTGGTTTTACTTTAAAACCTAAGTTATCCTTATATTTTGGTGACACCCAAGTAAATTGTCCGGTAATACCACCTTTATCCGAAAGTGATTTACCTGCTAAACCAAATTTTATTTTATCTTCATTACCTTCATATAGTTTACCAAGAGTATCTGGACCATAAACAAGAGCGTCTTGTTGTTTTCCAAATCTATCTACCGGAACTTCATTTGCTGGTGAATTTATTTTTGACGGTTCGGCTTGATCACTACCAACATAATAACCACCACCTTGGTCTGTGTTAGAACTTAATAAGTTGTTAATTGCATCTGTAACACCTAAAAGTAACCCTTTATTGTATTTTGGTCGATATATGTTATAATCTAAACTTTTAAATAAAACTGATTTTTGTCCATAACCTGTATTTGCTAAAAATACTTCTGATGGATTTCTAGAATTATTTAATATCGAACCTAAAGCCCCACCAGTTAAATTGTTTACAACATTTAATGCGTTTTCAGTTTGTGGTGATAGGACTTGTGTTGGTGTTGTAAAATAATCACCAGGTATGAATGAAACTGGGAAATAAGTACCAGTTAATCTATTTGCTAATGAAACGGCAGCCGTTAAAGGATTTTCAGGTACCGTAATTTTCCAATTCTTATTTATTAAAGGTTGTTGTCCAGTTGCAACTAAACTCGCCTCAAACGGGTCTTGTAGTGAATCTAAATTAACAATACTATTAATCGTGTTATTAACCTCGTCGGCAATTCTTTTTTCAAAAGCTTCTTTTAATTGTTTTGCACCAATTTTTGCAAGTAATGAATCTTGAGATAAAGGTCCTGGATTTCCGGTTGGGTTATCTGATATTAAAATATCATAAGGACTGTATATTGAATACAAAAAATTTATAGGTGCTGATTGGAATACACTACCATTTTGGGTTGCATATGGTGAAAAATATTGTAAACTATTAAAATTGTCTGTTACAATTATTAAATCCTTATACCCACCTTCTGGTCCGTAAGAATTTTTAATGTATGCCGAATCTATATAAAATTCATTAACTAAATCTATCTGAGCGTCACTAAGGTCGTATTCACCTTTATTTGACTCAACCGGTAATGGAGCACCATCTGTTGATATAATATTATTATAACCACCATTTGGTCCGTATTCATTTAGTGGATATAGTTGATTTGCTAAAACTGTTGTCCCAATTAAATCATTTGGTGAATCAATAACAGAGTTATCATTCATTGGTGAAATTTCATAATTAACATCACCACTTGGCGGACTAAAAGCTCCGGGTACATTATATGGTACCAGATTTCTGGCCATAAGTGAGTTCCTAAATGATGAGGTTAGATTAAATGATAATGAACTTTCTGCCATCTATTTGTTTTATTTATAAATAGATAATAGTTATTTTTTTTAAAAAGTAATTAAGCCAAATTTAATATAAAGCAAAAGAACCTTTTTGTGATTCTTTTGGGATTATGTTGTAACGATTTTTAAGTACTTCTAATTCTTTATCTATAAACCAACTCATTTTAGAAGGGTCTTCAAAATATTTTTGTACAGCTTCATTTAAAATATTTTTTAAAGCTTGATCCTTTGCTGCGTCATCAAGTTTAACATTTATATCAATACTATTATTTAAACTAACATTACTACTATTACTTTGTGAAGATTGATTACTAACGTTTAAATTTGAATTAGAAGTATTTGAACTTGAATTAGAAGTATTTAATGTTGCATTTTGGATTTCATTATTATTAACTTTTTTTGCATTACTACTATTTAAACCTAGTCCACCAGAATAACTAGTATTTGGTTCATTAAATGATTTACCCATAATATTAGTTAAATTAGTCGTAAGTACAGTTGGGTCTTTGGCAATCTCAGTTAATTTATCAAAAGCTTTTTTTGCTAGGTCGGCAGCATCGCCAAGGTCTTTAATACTTGTAACTTCTTCTTTAACTTTTTTACCAAAATTAATAACTTCATCACCTAAATTTGAATATGCGTTTCTCCAATTTTCAGTTTCCCTCATTGTTCGTTTTATTAACCCACCATCACCTTTTTCTTCTTCAATTAATTGTTTTCTAACACCAGTTGTTCCCATAGAATATAGATTTTGCATTGGTTGCATTGTTGTTACTCCAAATTCTAAACCGGTTTTAAAAGCGGCAATTTTTGCGTTTAAAGCTTCTAATTCACCAAGTTGGTCAACTGCCAATTGTTCCATTGTTTTTCCTTGTAATTCTTGCGATTCTTGTAGGTTTTCAATATCTTTTGGTTTTAACTGATCCACAGCTTTCATTTCATATTCACCAGTCCATTCACCAGTTTTTTCGTCAAGTTTTTTAACTTTAACCTCAGCAATACCATCTTTATTTATTTGTGCTAAAGTGGCAATCATTTCTCGATCTTCTTTTGATGTTCCAGGTGAAAATTTAATTTGTTTCATTTTCATATCCAAATTAGCCGCCGCAGTACCCATTTTAACTAATTCATCAGTACTCATATCCATAGCTTCAGCAATCTCTCTTAATCTTCTTTTTTCTCCTGGTAATATTTCAAATTCACCCAAATCTTTATTAAATCTAACAAAGTCTTTTGTCATACTAACAATTTGATTTTGTAATTCAGTTGGGTCATTAGCCGATAAATCCATTAATTTTAATGGGTCTAGTAAGGCGCTTGTTGAAACACCTAATCTTTGTAGTGCTGCGGCTGTTTCTATAGCACCGTCCGGGTTGAAGACTTTTTCTGTAAATGCGAAAACCTTTCCCATATCAATACCTAATTTTGTTGCTTGAGCCGCCATTTTAGCTAAACCTTTTGTACCACCTTCAAAATTGTATAGATTCATTTTATTTAGATTGTCAACAACTTTATCGGATACTGCTTTAACCATTACACCACTTTCTTTAGCAACTTTTGTTACCGTCATCATTTTATCTGGAATATTAGCTAAAATACCACCAATATTTGTAAAACCAGCGGCTAATTCACCCATAGCAATACCGGAAACTTTTGATGTTGCAGCCAAATCAGCTAAATTTTCATCACTTATTGATATATTAGTTCCAAATAATGTTGATAATGCAATATAATCTTTACCAACTTGGTCCATAGAAATACCAAATTCTGCGTATTTTGCACCGGCATCAGCTATTAATTTTCTAAATTCATCAGATTTTTTTGCTCCAGTACCAAGCGCTTGATTTATTTTTGCAGACTCACTATCTAAAGCCTTTAATCTTTCAAGATTTTTTTCAAAAGAAAGTAAATCAGTTAGTTGTGATAAACCCTGATTTAATATATCTTGTGCGGTACCTTTAATATCTAAGGCGTTTTTTGCTATATTACCATAAAGTGTTGTTGCAACTTTAAAATCCTGTAGGGTTTGGAATGAATTAACCTCAGCAGCACCTTCTTGTTGATTAGAATCACCAGCTTTATTTACAGTATCGTCAAGCATTAACATTTGTCTTTTTTAGAATAAATAGTTTATTGTTGGTTTTGTTCAACCAATTTATCAATAACATATTTTCTAAAATATGTTGGCATAATAAGAAAATCACTATAAGATGTTCTTAAAAATTTACCTAGGAAAATAAACTCATCAATGAGTCTTGTTTTATAATGATAGGAAAGGCCGAAAAAATTCCACCCCAAAAGCAATATTCACAACTGCTTTTTCTCCAGACGGGGCCATAATTTCTCTTGTTAAGTCCAATCTCGGTTCATTCTCAAACATAAAACTTCTTATATGTTTTGAATCAACTATTGGCATAGTTTCAATAAATTTTGCAATATCACCTTTGTTTGAATTACCATCAATCTCAATAATCATTTTACTTAATCTAATTGTAATTGTTGGTTGTAATCTTCCTTGTGGGTACATATCAAGTGTTTTTTCAATATCAAGATAATCTCTTAATGTTAATGGTTTTAATTTAACACTTTTACTACTTCTTGGGAGTACTGTCGTGAAAGTACCGTCAGAGTCTGGATTTAATTTATTTTTTTTAATATTTAACTCATCTAACATTATTGAACTTTCAAATATTTTTCCGGTACCTGGATCGGTTACATTTACAGAATATTCTGGACCAAAAGACGTATTTCTTAAAAAGATTAAGATTGCTTCAATATCACCATCAAGTAAATCCTCCGGTCTTAGATCTGGTTCATATAATTTATTTCTTAATAATGGTAAGATAATTGTTTCTTTAATTGTTTTATTACCATCAATATTAACTAATATGTTTTCATCTGCTGCGGTTAGATAACCAACTTTAACCGAACTTTTTTTACTTGGATAAAAAATACCACCAGATGGTAAAGGTACCACATCATGTGGTAAATTAAAATTCATTTGACCATATTCATTAACATTTGCTTCCATAATTGTTTTTTATTATAAAAATACTTGACTTATGTTTTTTGTAAATAAAAAACCTATATGTCTATAAAAACATATAGGTTTAATAATAATTTTATTGAAAATAAATTAGTACACCAAGATACAACGGTCCATACGTAGTGTTGCACTAATGTCAGCAATAGCATCTTGTGAATAAGATAATGAACCAAAGTTAACATCTGTCATAAATGTACCTTCTAAAATCCATTTTTCTACAACAACTCCGGTTGGGTCTAACATTTCTAGGTCAATATTCTTTTTATAACCAGCAGCATAACCCATACGACCAGTTACAGATTCAGCACATAAACGTACCCATTCCATTAATGCTTGTGATGC
>Ga0181352_1001218_pt1 | contig 10155 bp, 13 predicted proteins | sample Fa13VDMLBSN_FD_130103 | JGI IMG/M metagenome (GOLD analysis project Ga0181352, IMG submission 130103) | Freshwater viral communities from Lake Michigan, USA - Fa13.VD.MLB.S.N | ecosystem: Environmental > Aquatic > Freshwater > Lake | place: USA: Michigan | collected 2013-09-23 | reverse complement strand
CGTATAAGGTCCGGTTGTAACGTCGGCTGCCTGCGCGTAAGGACGTCCAATGATGTACATGGTCATCTCTTGGTCTTGCAGGAAGTCAGGCTCCACGCGCTCCAGGCGAGACCAGAAATTGTCCCCGATTGGGACCTCCTGCGCAGGGTTGCCAGTCACCCAGGATAAGTCATGCGTTGTGAAGTACGAATCGATTGCAGAGGTTGAAGCACCGTCGATAACATCCACTCCGACCTCATGCTGCCAGAGCTTGGTAAACCCGCCGCCGATGTCTTCAGTGCCTCCGGCGACTGGATACCTAAAGACCTGGGAGAAGTAGCCCGAGGAGCGCTGAGCGTGAATGCTTTGGCCAGCGTCGTACCACGTCTTTTCGCGGACGTTGTAAATAATCGCGTCGGTACACTCGGTGGCCGATCCTCGAGGGTAGAACCACCAGATCTCGCCATAACGAGGCACCTTCCAGGCCCAGACCTTTTGCCGCTGGGTGTAATTCAGATTGTCGAAGAACCAGTTTTGGTTCATCGGGTTTGGGATCTCTTGGACGACGCCGTTGTACATCAGGAAGCGATCAACGCCGCACCAGTAATAAATCCCGTCGTACTCGATAACGCCCGAAGACGATAGGATCGAAGACTGCGAGGTAATGATGTCGTAGCGCCAGTAATCAGGAGCGCCGATATAAGAGACGCGGATCAGCGAATCAAGCGACCAGAATAAACCCGAGGGCGCGTTTGTACCGCCTCGCACCGGAAGGCCCTTGACGATCTTTCCTGTAGCGACGTTGACCTCGTTGGCATCGGCTGAGTTCCAGTCCAGGGGGTTCCCCTTGGAATTGTTCTTGATCAGGCCCGAGTTGCCGTAAACGAAGATGTACGGATGAAGAGCAACAACGCCACCAGAGACCGACACGATGTCACCCGTCGGATCAGGGCCGCTAACGTCGCGAAGCTCGGTCAATGTCGTCCCGGTAATCGCGCCATAAAGCACTGGCGTGTTCGTTGTCGAGTCGACCTGCGCCAGATTCTGCCCTGGGTGGACCAAAAGCTGGTTTACACCGCCCTGCGAGTCGTAAGAAGAGTCAAATTGATAAACATTATTGGCGCTTGCAGTGAAAACCGAGCTAATAGTGGCTACCGGGATGCTAAAGGCGGTCGTTACGGTCCCACCAAGGCTCGTAGCGTCAGCAGAAAGCGTATCTCCGACCGTATATCCGACGCCAGACTGCACATAAGCTGAAGTAATCGTGGCCACGGGCACCGAAAAGCCTGAGCCAGTGCCGCCAAGATTGGCCGTGGTGGCTGAAAGCACGTCGCCAGGGGTGTATCCAGCGCCCAAATCGGTCAAAGCGACTGCTGTAACTGAGCCAGCGGCAATCGTAACCGTCGCAATAGCACCCGAACCGAGGCCGCCAGTAAGCGGAACGTCGGTATAAGTGCCGTTTGTGTATGCAGCACCGCCTGTAATGGCTCCGAGCGTCAAAATCGGGCCAGTGTCGGTAATAACGACGGACGTCACTACGCCGCCAGCGATCGTGATGTTGCAATAAAGGCCTGTTCCAGTGCCTCCGGTCATGGCCACGCCGTTATAGGTGCCGTTTGTGTAGCCAGTACCCGGGACTAGGGTTCCAAAACTCGCAACTGGCCCCGTAAAAGTGAAATCAGAGACGCCAGCACCGACGCCGTTGTTATCAACACCGATAACCTGAATGCCTGAAGCGTAGGACGTAAAGATGTTGTTAATACCGTTGCTGGAATCAACGAACATCCCTCGAGTCGGGCCGTAGATCTGATTGGAGATCCGCTTAACGCCAAGGACTTTCCTGGGCCGTCCACGCTGAAAGCGCACCCATAAGCCATCAGAGTATTGGTCACCGTCCAAAACGGTACCGTCCCGGCGTATTCCGGGCTGCGTATTGATCGTGATGACCTTCTCAGTCATTAGAACGACCCTCCGGCAAGCCCTTCATTCGTTAACATCATCTTGATAACGCCACCAACTGACCAGCCTATTGCAGAGCTTGGGCTCGTCCTTCGGAACATGCCGGTATTGGTCTCAGAGACAAAGTTAAGCCCAGGAGCGCCGAACGTGCCATCAATGATTGATATGGCAGAGCCGCCCGTGATGACCGTCGTGGCGTTCAAGACGTTAACCGAGTCACAAACAAGCGTGGCTTGCTGATTTGGCTGAAGCGTTGAAGTTTGTCCGCCTACAACACCAGTTTCGAAGGTGGTATTAAAAGCCCCTGTCGTTGCATTCAAGACAAAGTAGACCTGAACCTCCGCGGGGACTTGTACTGTGACTGCGCCAGTCAAAGCGCCCGTTACCTTGATGATCGTGTTTTGCGCTTGGGCCGGGGTTAGCGTATAGGTTCCCGAAGTCACTGGCAGCACAAGCTGAGAGTATGCGAACGTTGTCGATTGCCCCAGGCCTACGGTATAGAAAGCACCACCCGAGCAAACAACAAAGGCCGAGTCGCCAATCTGCAAGGCAAGACTTGAGTCGCCGTTGATCAATTCCGAAGCATTTGGGTCAATGGTTAAAAGGCCCGTACCGTTATTGCGGACCATGAAGAACCAGTCGTCACCAAGGGTTGCGGCTGCGGTAAGTGCGATGGTTCCGACGCCCCCCGTCCAAACGAGCGTCTTGGCTCGATAGGTTGAGTCAGCCGTAAATCCCGCTGCTGTCGTCGTTACTGGGTGCGACTGATTGAGCGTCGTGGTTATGGCTTTAAGGCCATAGCCTGCAAGCGTTGCAGCATCGGCAGAGCTTGATCCGACACCAAAAGCGATGACGCCCCAGGTTCCCGCGGCCGTCGAGTTGTCGGTCACATAGATGTACTTAGCCTCACCTGCTGCGACCGAGACAATCGTATTGCCTGCGTTGTCGCGCATCGTGAAGGTGTTTGCGCCGACGTTACGGATAAGAGAGTCAGTGCCGACCGAAGTCTCATTGGCAGGCGGCATATAAACGGAAAGGCTTCCCGTCGTCGCCGTAATCTGCATGATCCTGGCGGCATAGTTGCCAAGGGCATTGCCATCAAGCGGCCAAGCCAGCGTCAGATTAGCCGAGATCGAGAACGACTTATAGCTGACGTCCGTGGGCTGAATGACGTCCCCAGTGAATACATTGACGTAGGAGGTCATACTTCTTGCACCGTGGCCGAACGATCGATCGTCCGGGTGTCGTTCTCAAGCTTAAGGGTTTGAATGGCGCGGTCATACAAGGCCTGCCAAAGCTGTACCCGAGAGTCGTTTTTCAGGAAGGGCATGGCCTGCAAAAGCGTGCCGTAGAGCATGGCCTGGGGCGCGTTGATCGTGAACCAGTTGGTTTGATTGGTTGCGTCTAGCGGCTGTATCTTCTCGTAGTAAAGGACCTCAAACGCATAAGCAGCATCAGGCGTTGGCGCAATGAGCCAGTTGTCGAAGTCGTAGTCGGCGTAAAAAAGCGGTTCGCCTTCGGTTGTTGGGTTGGGCCAATAGTTGCGTAGGTATTCATACTTCCTCAAAAGCAAGGGCTTGCGTTCGCCTGCGACCGTGATGTTGAAGGAGGTCGTCTTTCTCCAGCGCGTAGGCTTGGCAATAACCGGGTTTCCTTGGACCATAGTCGCAGAGACGGTCTCTTGCTGGCCAAGGATCTTTAGCTCGTCCGAAATGATCGACTCGGCGAGGTTGATAAAAGACGGGATCTGATTGATCGTCTGCGCGTCCGAGCGTTCCAGGTAAAGCGTGACATCCGCTACCAGGGACGTGTAGGTCATGGTGACAGCCATTATCGGTACCTTGCAGTTTTCTCGCGGATCTTCGAGGGTTGAGCGACAAATTGCTTACCGGACTTGGTACCCTCACGCTTAGCGCGTGTGGTGGCTGCATACTCAGCAGGCGAAAGCGCCTCTCGCGCTCTCCGGGGCAGGTACCGTTCACCGGTGGCCTTAGGCCCTTGCGTGGAAGGCTTGCCGGATTTCGTACCCCAATCCTCGCTCGTCCACTTTGAGAGCGAATTATCCGCCTTTTTAGGCCCTTTGTAACCCCCACCCGAGGCTTTGTACTTTTGGGTTGCCAATTGGGCTTTACGGGCGCTCCATTGGCCTGGATCGCCGCCTTTACCGGAGGCTTTTACGGACGCGACAATGCGCTGCCACTTGGCCGGATCTGACTTGGTCGCTGAACTCATCGCATTAACGCGGCCTCGGCCGCCCTCCTACGGGTTAGTCCTGGCAAAACCCTGCCAGCGGCTTTATTCCATTTCAGGCACTCATCCGCGGCACCGTCCCAATTATCAGCGTCGATGCGCTTTTTGAAGGTGCTTACCCTGTAGTTACCAAGGCCGCAGTTGTAAGCCCAGCTTGTAACCGCTGCCATGCGCCTTGGGGCCGCTTTTGACAGGCTGGGCGACATCTTGAGCAAACCTCGTACGAAATACTCGACGTGATGGTCCAGGGCGTCTTCGCATTGTTCAAGCGTCCAAACGGTCCCAGGATTGATTTCCGGGCCCGTAGCGCCCCATCCTATGGTCCAGGGGTGTCCACGAGTACCAGGGTCGGGATAGGCTGTTACACGCCCGTCAGGCAAACGCTTTGCCAGCCCCTCAAAGGGCTTGATCAGTACATCCTTGCAAAGCTTTTTGGCCTCATCCATTATGATTTCTGGTACTTTTCTACGCTGCGGCCAACAAACCAAAACGTGATGCACATAGTAAAGACACCAAAATCATCTTCATCCCAGCACTTGGCTACAACTTCCTTCCAATCCGCACCCGTCTGAAATGCGATAACAAGCGCAGCCGCTTTGACTGCCGCATACATAAAGAATAAAGCCCAAGTAATGCCCGGACGCACCAACGCCGAGATAGCAGCCACAAACCAACCTGCTGCTTTAGCCGTTTCAGCTTGCTCTTGAAACGCAGCTTTGATGGTATCCATTTGCTGAATGGAGTAGTCAACGTACTTCTCCTCCATCTTGAACTCGCCCCTCATTTTTTCGAGGTCGGTTTGAAGTTGGAACATGGATAGCTCGTGCTGACGCTCGTTCTTCTTGTCCAAGAACTTCAAGACTTCAGGGGCAAGTCGAAACAGACCTCCAAAGATACTGCCAAGTAGGCCGCCGCCGAGTAACTCAAACATCAGTGCTCCCCATTCTTGTTGATCTCTTCTTTTGCACGTCTAGCCTCACGATCAATCTTCTCTCCGCGCAGCCGCCGGACGGTATCAATCTTTTCATCCAGCCGAATCAAATCGTTATCGTGCATCCGCACCCGATCAATCAGGGATATAACTGACTTCTTGGCTGTTGATAACACCGGATCAATTTCTTCGGTTGACCAGCGCCAAACGTAATACACCAGATATATAAGCCCACCGACTGCTAAGGTCGGAAAACCATATTCTTCAATCAGTTTGCTGACGTTGAAGTCCATTAGTCTTTCCGGTTATCCGCCTTTTCTGCGCGGGCTATGCGCTCGTAGTCAGGCTCAAGACCTAAGCTGTGCGTGACCTTGATGTCTATTCGTTGAAGCTGCGTGTTCATCGTATCAACGCGTTGTTCAAGCTGTGTGATGATGCTGGAAATTGAATTGATTGAGCTTGTAACACCCGCCAAGATGTACTTCAGCGTCAAGAAAACAAAGTAACCGCCAATGCAAGCGGAAGCAATAGGCAAACCCACAGAATGAATAAACACAAAAAGGTCAAGGCTCATATCCCAAGCAATTTCTTAACGAACATGGCCGCGACACCTGGACCAAGCAAGACGGCAGCAATCGTGATGTACAACAGCCACTCAATGTGGCGCATACGCCTGCTGCCGTCGCCCAGGCGCTTTTCTATCTGCTCGTAACGCTGAGCACAAATCGCTTCATGTACCGACAAGCGCTTGTCCAAGTCGTCGCTCATGATAAGTCACGCTGCTTGCTCTTCTGCCGGAGGAACCTCCTGCAAAGGTGTCATCGGTGGCTTTGCAGCCTCTTTCATGCCGTCAATCAGGGTGTAAACCTCTTGGTAAGGGCGCGTGCCCAGGTAGCCAATGATTTGATTCGCGAGTTCGATGGGAATATGAAGTTTCATGCAAACCTCTTAGGTTGGTTGATAGGACTTACCTGCGGTAATGGCTGCGTTGGCGGCCGTTAAATTACGGCCCGCAAACCACCCCTTTGCAATCATAATCTCAAGATGCTCAACGTTGCGATCGACGCAGTCTTTGCGGTCTTGCGCTGATTCATCTTCCATTCCAGTACCGGCAACGATGGCGTTGATGAGTTCCACCGAGTCACCCATTGCTGAGAAATGGCGGTCAAGTTCTGCTTGGGCGGGTACTTCTTGAATAACTTCAGACATGATTAAACTCCTTGATTAAAGATTACTTCGACCCAGTTGGTGATTGCTTCGTCCCAACGATAGGCTTTTCCATCTTCCGGATAAGGTGCGGGTGGCTTCCATGAACAGGAAGACTCGTCAAAAACCCAAGACAAAAAAGGCTGACTCGCTAAAACTTTGTTAATTTTTTCTTGCCGTTCTTCGTTAGTCATTTGACGTATAGACCAAACATCTTTTACAACGCCATCAACCCATTGATAGGAAACTTCATTAACTTCATATGCGCCTGCTTTGTTTGGACATGCAACCCGAACAAATCGCGCAAATTGTGGTGGAAGATTGTTTGTATCAACATCAGGGAAAGCCGCACGAAAGTTATCCCCCAAGATGGGATGTTCATGCGGCTGTCCATTTTGAATTTGAATAAAAAGTTCCATTACAAATTGCCCGTATTAGTTGATGGAAACGAACGCGTAGTTCCGGGCCAGATAATTCTTACAGCACCAACACCCCCTGAGCCTTTTGTAGTACTACCCGCACCACCATCACTTCTACCGCCAGCGCCGCCGCCATAAGCCCCGCCCTTGCCAGCAGAACCGCTCGTTCCTGAAAAGCCAGTAGCGCCGCCCGATCCACCACCGCCGCCATCACCAGTCCCGCCAGCCCCGCCAGCCCCCGACGAACCTTCGCCTAAAATACCGGTCCCGCCACCGCCCCCAGCGGGTGTAAATGAGCCAGAGCTTCCTGACCCGCCACCGCCACCGCCACCGCCACTGCCTGAAGCGCCGTTGTTTGGCTCCACTCCTCCGTTACCTCCGTTACCCGAATACCCCGCAGCACCCCCGCCGCCCGAGAAATCAGCCGCTCCTGATCCGTTGCCGCCCGTGTAGCCAGCCGTGCCCCCGGACCCACCACCACCGGCGCCGCCGTTTTGACGTCCTTTACCACCATTAGCAATTGCTCCAAATACAGATGAATTGCCTCCATCAGGCGAATCAGTTGGAATACCTATATTCCCCACTACGACGGTATAACTAGATCCCGGTGTAACAGAATAATTATTAACATATCGAAGACCTCCACCTCCACCAGATCCTAGCGAAGTACCACTGCCACCGCCACCTATAGCTACGGCAGAAACAGAAGTCACTCCAGCAGGCGCAACCCAAGTGTAAGTTCCTGCTGTGATGTAAGCCTGTTGACCGGGAGGTGCTCCAGTTTTCGCAAAAAGCCCAAAGCCACCGGCTGATGCTGCACCCCTTGTTCCAAGCAAAGGCATCATCCGCTCCTTACGCAAACTTGGTCTGTGAGGCCAGCACGGTAAACGTGGATGCCGCCGTCTTGATGATGGTGTAAACGTAAGAGTCAATAGAGCTTGCATTCCCCGCTGATGGTGCCGTGCCGCCCTGCCACTTGGGTGTAACCGAGGTGCCGTCAATTGTCATGGCCGTCTGGTAGTAAGCCGTTGCGCCGTTTGTGCAGAGGAATGCAATTGTCAGGGATTGGCCGGTTACCATTGAATTGTTAAGCGTAACCGTACTGCTGCCCCTCACGTTCATCGTGAAGTTACCCGAAGCATTGGTGGTGTAGTACAGAACCGATTGGGTAATAGCATCAAAATTGATCGTACCTGTTGCTGCGGTGGCACTGATCGTCATTTGCTCCAGCATGGAAGAGCGTAGGTTGGCAATTCCGTTTGCATCAAAGTACATCCGGGGATTGCCGTCACCATCACTGAGGACAACATAATTTGAAGCAGTGCGGATGTCGAGGCCACCTTGGTTGCCGGTGTAGCCGCCGAGGATGGTGTTTTTGGAGCCGGTGGTCATTTCCGACCCACAGCCATTTGACGAGCCAACAACAAGCCCACCAACAAAAGTGTTTGCACTACCCGTGGTTACATTTTGTCCGGTAAATGCGCCAACAAAACAATTACCTGCCCCTGTTGTCACGTCAAGCCCCGCACTTGCGCCAAGATATGTTGCGTAATTGGCGGTTGTATTTGCATACCCAGCCTGATAGCCAACAGAAGTGTTGTAAGAGGCGGTGGTGTTGGAAAACAATGCCATGTACCCATGTGCAGTGTTATTAGCGCCGCTTGTATTGCTATATAAAGAAGCACGGCCAACTGAAGTGTTATAACTTGCAGTATTAACACGCAATGCCTCTTGACCAATAGCGGTATTTTCAGTTCCCGTTACATTCAAATACAAAGCACTTTCACCAACAGCAGTATTTAATCCGCTGGTTGTTGTTGTATATCCTGCAAGCCTACCGATATAGGTGTTCCTGTCTCCCGTGGTATTGCTATACCCCGCCTGATAACCCACAGCCGTGTTGTTAGAGGCGGTGGTGTTGAATACGAGCGCGTCTTTACCTACTGCAGTGTTGTACGAGCCAGTAGAGTTTGTGTTAAGTGCGTTATAGCCAAACGCAGAGTTTTGCGTACCAGTTGTGTTTAGGTACAGAGCAGCATTTCCAGATGCTGTGTTTCCGATGCCCGTTGTGTTTGACCATAATGCGCGAACACCCATGGCTACGTTGTCATAGCCGGAGGTATTAGCGTACAAAGACTCTGTTCCCACAGCCGTGTTGTATCCAACACTCCCATTGTATGAGTAAAGTGCTTGATAGCCGATGGCCGTAGTTTTGGGGCCTGTGTTTGATGTGTTCAACGCACTCGCACCCACCGCAGTGTTGGAAGCCACAGCACCTGCGCCACGGCCTACTCTTACACCGTTGACTTGAATCTGAGCGCCATCCCATGTGAATAGCGATGAACCGCCAAATGCACCCGAGTTATTGAACTGGACTTGCGTGTTAGAGCCACCGGGGGAGGTCGAAGGCGCAGCCACCCAGGTGGGGGCCGACGAGCCGTTTGACTGAAGAAGGTAACCCGCCGTGCCTGCTGCCGTAAAAGCTACTGCAGAGCCGGTACCGTACTGAACACCGCCAGCAGTGGGCGTAACGGTACTCGACCCGTACCCGACGGCCAACAACCTGACGTTGCCACCGCTGTTCTTGTAAAAGAGCTTGCCATCAGCGTAATTCAGCGCGAGTTCCGCGCCATTCGAGGAAGACGTTAGATTGCCTGCAGTAGGCTCAGCAGCAGCCGTCGAGCTGCCATAAACGAGGAGTGGGGTATAACCTGACTGGGCCATTAGAAGGCACCTCCATAAATACCTGTTGTTGCGGTCACGGTTGTGAACTTACCCGTCGTTGCAGTGGTAGCGCCAATCGTTGTGCCGTTGATCGTACCGCCTGTGATCGCCACACTGCTTGCGCTTTGCGTCGACATGGTACCCAAACCCGAGATGTCCGTGTTGGGAATCGTGGCCGATGCAGTAAAGGCTGAAGTGCCGTTGCCTTTAACGTAACCCGTTAAGGTCGTGGCCCCGGTACCGCCGTTTGACACCACAAGCGTACCACTCAGTGTTAGGGTTCCGCTCGTAGTAATCGGGCTTCCAGAGAACGTCAGGCCCGTCGTGCCGCCATCGGCAGAGACTGAAGTAACCGTACCGCCAGCAGCGGGAGTTGCAGAGATTGTGATACCGCCAGCCGTATTGCTGATCGTTACGTTGGTCCCGGCAGATAGCGTATTAAGCGTGTAGCCTGAGCCGTTACCAATCAGCAACTGACCATTCGTGGGAGTAGCCGTGTTTCCGGTTCCTCCGTACGCGACCCCGATGGTAGTGCCTTGCCAAACACCCGCGGCAATCGTCCCGACACCTGTGATACCCGTGTAAGACCCGGTAAGCCGTGAAGTGCCAAGCGTTCCTGAGGATATGTTTGATGCGTTGGTTGTATCGGTTGTGGCTGAAGCTGCCAAGCCTGAGACCGCACCAGCG
>Ga0181352_1001216_pt1 | contig 10173 bp, 15 predicted proteins | sample Fa13VDMLBSN_FD_130103 | JGI IMG/M metagenome (GOLD analysis project Ga0181352, IMG submission 130103) | Freshwater viral communities from Lake Michigan, USA - Fa13.VD.MLB.S.N | ecosystem: Environmental > Aquatic > Freshwater > Lake | place: USA: Michigan | collected 2013-09-23 | reverse complement strand
CCAAGCCACAGGTTTCTGATTCATGTTGTGATCCCCACTCATGATGCGTACCCATCCTTAATAACCTTCGCCTTCGCCTCTTCAATCGCACCAATCAAACTCAACCTGTCTTGCTGCATAGACGTTTTAATCATGAATTGATTGCGAGCTTTCCAGAACAGCATCACTACAACTGTGTCCGGGTTCTCGTCCATCGCTTCTTGTAAAACTTCGTGTGCAGATTCTTTGTATTGGTTGGGGATATCTACAGGTTTGATGTTAGCCATTTCACACCTCAACCCGTTCTGTGATTTCAATAATCCGCGCTTGTAGTCTGGTGACATGACCGTTCAGCGATTGCAGCCCGTTGAACAACGCGGATGACCCGAACGGTTGCTTCTGAATGCCGGGTGGTTGTTCTTGTGGTGCGGGAGGGACTTCTTGCAGAACAGGAGACAGCTTTGATTCAAGCTGGAAAATGTGATCCTGCAAGACTGACAGTTGTTTATCCAAGATGTTCATCTGTACAACTATGGGCGGGTCTTGTTTGGTCTTTTCAACGTATGCAGTTCCGATACTTGCCTTTGATTCGTTCATCTCTTTCTCCTGTTTCATTGCTTCGATGCTTCCAGCTTCTTGAGCCATCTTCAGGATGTCGTCTCGGTTCAAAATAATCCCTCCTCAATCGTCATAACCTCGGATATGGGGGTACGAGTTCTGGATAGGCAAGGCGGGAATTCGTGAGACAAGAGGACTTTCGGGAACGGCCACTGGAGTTTCGATTCTTCCCCAGTAGACGTGTTTTGACTTCCTTTCTTTTGTGACTTTTCCTTCTTCATAAAGCCTCTTCAAATGAGTTGTGGCCGCTGGGATACCAATTAGAAAATGATGAGCAACTACCGCTGCTTCTACTGGGCGCTTTCGTTCGTTGATGAACTCACAGATACGTTCTTTTGATGCCATTCGACTGCTTTCATACATACGTTAAAGATCGTCTCAAACAGAGACGGAAATGTTTCCATCGTGATGCCCTCTTCATACAAGAGCTTCACAATCTCGCCCCTTACGTCCATAAATCTGGCCTCAAGTCTTGTCTCGTAACCTCTCCCCCGGTCTGACGTTCGATCTCCATCGCCAACTCCGCACTGGGGATCCTCCGCTTGGAGATCAACAACCCCATCCAAGTCTTCGTGATCCCGAGAGATCGGGCCAGATTTGCCTTCGATCCTCGGGGCTTGCCTTCAAAGTACATCTGTAGATCCATGACTACCTCCTGTAACTCAATGATACACGAACTGTCTTGCAATGCAAGCACAATCTATGTTAAAGTTTCACTTCCCTCATGTTGAGGGGTTAGAAAGGAGTGTTCATGGATGACTTTGTGTACATACCGTCAGCGAAAACCGACGTAGGCAAGCGGATCCGAGAGGAGTGGGAACGGCTAGGTCAACTAGCTCCAGACAAGGATCCTAGAGTCTTAGAGAACCGTAGAAAGGCGTGGGAATATGGACAGAATGGACCAAGCAGCGTTCCATCAAATGATGCTTGAACGTCTTAAAGAGCTGGAAGAGGCTGTGGAACGAGCAGAGAAGGGCGAAGCCACAGAACAGGACTGGATACGAATCCGCTATGAATGCGGCTTAGGAGCTAAGAATGCTGATCGCAAGAGCAAGTGAAGGACGCAGTTTCACCCCCGTACCCTCGGGATCCCATTTGGCAAGATGCTACCGAATCATCGATCTTGGAACTCAGAAAACGGAATGGGCTGGGCAGGTCAAGCTCCTCCAGAAAGTGATGTTCCAGTTTGAGGTTCACTCGGAAGATGACGAAGGCAATCCTTTGGTTACTTCAAAAGGGGAACCCATGTCCATCTCCAAGAACTACACCTTGTCCTTGGGGGACAAATCCCAGCTCAGGGCCGATCTGGAGGCTTGGAGAAGCAAGGAGTTCACAAGGGACGAACTGAAGGGCTTTGAACTGAAGAACGTCCTAGGTGCGTGGTGTATGTTGACCGTTACCCGAGCTACAGGGAAAGACGGGAAGGACTACACGAACATCTCGGGTATTTCCCCGGTTCCCAAAACTATGAAGGCCTCTCTCCCGGAACCCCACAACGAGGTTGGAATCTTCTCGATTTCCGATCCTGACATGGAGATGTTTGACACCTTCTCCGACCGGATCAAACAGAGAATCATGGACACCCCCGAGTGGAAGTCCCGCAATACAACCGAAGACGACACACAAATTCCCTTTTGAGGCACATCATGTACGCAACCCTGATTGTTCCTATCGCTGAAGTCCCCAACATCCTTCGTGCTTTGCAGGCTCAGAAACCTGTTGAGATCAAACCGAAGGTCGTTCCCCCCGTTAAAAGGGGTCGTGGTCGCCCTCCCAAAGCCAAGTGACACAAATCGAGTTGTACGACGAATCCGGGAGGGTTGGGATACTGACCTTCTCGGAGGATCGTTTGTCGTTCCAAGGGGATCCTGATGAGGCTGCAAAGGCATTCTTTGAAGCCTTCAATCAGGTCTTCTCCTCGGAACTGCAACAGGCTTACATAACCGGCTGGACCGACGCATTGAAGGAGAAGGTCAATTGAACCTTGAACTTCTGAAAGAGCGGTTTGAGTATGTTGACGGCGAGTTGCTCCATAAGACAAGCCTTGGAGGGGCAAAGAAAGGCCAGCGGGTTGGAAAGCCAGACAAGGATGGTTATCTGATCACTACGGTTCAAAGGAAGGCTTACAGGGTCCATAGGATCATCTTTTTTATGCACCACGGGTACGTCCCCGAGATGCTGGATCACATTGACAACAACCCTCTGAACAATCGTATAGAGAATCTTCGCCCCGCCACCTACTCCCAGAACAACCTCAACCGTGGCAAAACCAAGATCAACAAGACGGGTTACAAGGGCGTCTTCTGGAGACCCTCCGAGAAGAAGTTCATCGCCAAACTGGGCTTCAACAATAAAAAGATCTTTCTCGGTTCGTTTGATGACCCAAAACTAGCTCATGAAGCCTACTGTGCAGCCGCCAAACGTTACGCCCCAGACTTTGCGAGAACAGAATGATTGCTAAAGGCTTTGCTACCTCTGAACACTGGTACACCCGAGACGGGGAACCTGCTTATACCGTCAAAGGGTCTACAGGAGAGCGTCCTACGACCCTCAGAGACGCTAGAAAGCTGAATCTGGTTCCTAGTGTCACCTCAATCATTAACGTCGCTGCAAAGCCCGGTTTAGAGAAGTGGAAGCAACAACAGCTACTCCTTGCAGCTTTGACCCTTCCCAAGATCAATAGTGAATCCGAGGATGAGTACATCGACCGGATCATTCGTGACTCGAAAGAACACGGGAAAGCCGCAGCGGATGCCGGAACCGAGATCCACGCCTCCATTGAGAGCTTCTACCAAGGCAAACCCAGTTCCTCTCCCTATGTTAAAGGGGCTACAAACCTCATCCTTGAGACGTTTGGACCCCAATCTTGGGTAGCGGAAAGATCGTTTTCTCATGAAATCGGTTTTGGAGGGAAGTGCGATCTTCATTGTCCCACTGTTGTCTTAGACGTAAAGACAAAAGAGTTTGAGAATCCCAAAGATGTCCAAGTCTATGAAGAACACATCATGCAACTCGCGGCGTATCGCGTTGGCCTTGGACTTCCTGAAGCCCGATGCGCCAACATCTTCGTATCCCGCTCATATCCGGGTGTTGTTACAGTCATTGAACACACCGAGGACGACATCAAAAAAGGCTGGGAAATGTTCACCTGCCTCCTGAAGTATTGGCAACTATCAAAAGGTCATCAATGAAACCTGTTAAAGCCTTCAAAACAGAAGACGGGACTCTGTTTGAAGATCTCAGCGCAGCAGAAAGGCATCAAGCCTTCCTCGATAATCGTTCCGAGATTGAAGAGTTCCTCTCCAGCGATTTGAATCCCTATAAAGCAGCAGCTCATCGGGGGATCGCTCGTATGACCGTCATCAACTGGTCCCTGTGGAGAACCAAGAATGACCGATGACATGATCAAACAGGTGTTCTTCTATTGCGAGAACAAAGGCGGTCTCATCGCAGACGGCGTAGATATTCTGGAGTTTGCAAGGAAGATCGAAGCCGTTCTAACTCCTACGATTCAACTTCAAGAACACCACCGCTGTGTAAAGATCGTCTCTGATCTCAACAAAGAAGTCGGTAAGAAGTTGGCTACCTTACGGCCCTAGCCTTTGTTCCAATCCTGAAAGGTCCGGTCTGGCGTATGACCGCATTCTCGCGGCATACTCAGGGTCAGTAGCCATGCGACTTTGATGCTCTTGCATTTGCTTGTAAGCAGCGGGAGCAGCAGACATCAACATTCCGGGCACAGTTGGCTTTACAAGCATTGATAAGCCACCTAACGCACCAAGACCAGAAGAAGCCATTCGACCTACACTACGCTCCTCAGAAGGCTTCTCTAGCTCTTTGCCTATGTCATAAAGATCCATAGCAGATGTCGCCCCAACAACAGGAGGTAGCGCATAGCGCATACCCGTTGTTAACGGACCCATCATAGAACGAAACAGGTTGGATACGCGCTCCAAAGGCGGCGTAGCCTGTTGTGCCTGTCTTTGCGCCTCAAGATAGCCCTCAATGTTCAGAGGAGCATTGCCGTACATCTTATAAACTTGACTAGAAACTTTTCCATGAGGCTTCTGCCGTTCGTAAATTTGCGCGGCTTCTGGGACCCCACCAACACCTTCTTTTTTTATATTAGCCCAGTTTTGAAGCCATTTTTGTCCCGAAGTGCCGGTCGCAGGAGGTTGTTCACCTCTAAACGCCTCTCCCATCTTTCTAGCACCGAACAACAAACCTTTACCTGAAGCAGCAGCCAGAGAGCCTGCGCTGCCCACTACTGCTCCAGTAATCCCTGCTATGTTTCTTGAAACGTCTGGCTCGTTGTATTGTTCCCAAGGAGCCTGTTCTTCAGAACCAAAACGATCCCAAGGGGCTTGTTCTTCGTTCATTTGACTTCTCGGTAGTTGTTACGGTTCTTAGCAGCATTCATATCATTATCTGGGCCAACATATTCATACGTCTTTCCTTGATAGATAAACGTCTGACCTTTAGTCGGCAACGAAGACGGCCTTGAACCGACGTTTGGCAATGTTTCCTCAGCCAAACTAGAAGTTCGGTCTTCATAGTTTTTCAGTGCGTTTCTATACTGAGCAGTTGACTGGTAATCCCTCAAAGTTTGTTGAGGGTTGGCTTTCTTCCAGTCCATGAAATCATTGAAGACTTTCTTGTCAAACTCTGCTCGCTCTCTCATTAGCCCGATACGAGCACGAATTGCGGCAGGAGAAAGCTCAACCGAACCTCCTACGTTCTCAACAATTCGACGCTCTCCTTCCGTGATAGCGCCTTGCCCCCGCATGAACATTTGAGCAAACAACAAGTTCGCCTGACTGAAGTCGCCCCTCAGTTTCTCAATGTTTGCAATATCCTCAGCGGTTGCCCCTGCTGTTCGCAAGATTGCAGCCTCAACTCCGGGGATCTTATAAGTCCCTCCGGGAGCTTGAATCCCTTCTGAAATCAGTTTGAGCGCGGCGGGAGCGATTCCGGGTCTTGACAACAACCCCACAAACCTCCCGCTCTTATCGACGTTTTGTAGAACACGAGAAGAAAGCGCCGCCATCTCAGAAGCCGTTTCCAAGGCTTTAGGAATGTCGTTTTCAGCCTTAGCCGCCAACTCTGCCCGAGTGGTCTCATACTGTTTTTGAACTGCTTCTGCAATCTCTCTTTGAGACTTAGAAGGAACCGTAGTAGCGCCAGCAGGAGCAGCCGTAGGAGCACCAGAGGGGGTAACAGGAGGGGCGCCAGCGGCTGGTGTAGTAACCGTTGGCATAGCAGCAGGGGCCGCGCCACCTACAAACTTTTGCATGAACAGCATAGCTTGAGGGCTTTGAATGCCATGTTCACCAACAAGTCGGTTGTATTCAACAGCCGCCGACGAAGGTATCTTAAACGTGCCAAATTTGCCATCAACAAACGCTGTAACTTCAACCCCTTCAGGTTGAAACGGAAGCCTTGCTTTTGCTTCCTCTCCAGCAATCCGTCCAGCAATATCTGGCGCTCCGGGCAACCCTTTAACGTAAGCCTCTACAGCGTTTGGACCTTCCATAGCAACAGCACGAGGAACTGTCATCTCACCCTTGCTGGTGGATACTTTTACGGTTTCTCCAGTGTCGTAATAGTAGACTCGGCCCATCGAAGAATCATAGACACGATTGTCTCGGAACTGATAGCGATCTTTATTAAACTGCCGAACCTTTTCCATAAACTGTGTAACAGGCATTCCCTCTCTTCTAGCTTGCCTGATGTAATTCTGTTCATTCGCTATTGTGTTATTTGGCTCATGAACTTGAATGAACTTTACGTTTGGCCCTGTCATTCCCGGAGGAGGCAGGTTAGGATCAAAAATCCTTTGTACGTCTGTTGGTTCTGGGGCTTTCCCCTCAGAAGGGGCGGGAGCGCCGGGGGGAGCAGCACGAGGGGCTTCAGTAGGCTTCCCCTCTAGGCGAGCGTACTCACGATCCAGCGCCATTCTTTGAGCTAAGGTCAACCCCTTCTCCGCCAACCCTAGTTGAGCCTGAGCAATCTCTTGTGCCCTCTTCTCTTCTAGTTCCTCGGCGGCCCTCATCTTTCCAGCAGCAGTACCCAGACCCTCAAAGAATGATCCCGTCCTTCCGGGGGTCAATAGACCCTCTGCCAAAGCCAATAGCTGAGGATCGAACATCCGGTTCTTTCTACCCTCTAGAGACTCTGTAAGCCTAGTCAAAGCCTCTTGATAGGCTTGGTTAGCTTTTAGAGTCTCTGGGTCTGTACCAGCAACGTATGTAAGCGGAGCAGTAGCCATGATTGACTCTCAAATTTAAGGCGTATCTGACGCGAAGTAATCAGTGGTTGAAGTCTGCTCAGGGCTGTAATCAGCGGAGTAATCCACTGGAACAACTTGTCCTTGGTCGTTGTAGTACGACATTCTTGTCGGGCTGAAGTACAAAGGTTGACCTGAACTTCCAGTCCCAACGTATTCATTCTGATTGACGGAAATTGGGCCACTACCACCGCCGCCACCGAACAAAGACCCCGCAACCCTTCTAAGAGCCGTATCAAGAGGACTACCGGGTTTGGTTGCTCCAAGCATAGACATAATCCCCGTCACAGCACTGAGAGGAGACACGCTGTACTGCCCTGCCTGCCCCGGACCAACGAAGCCGGTGGTTTCACTCAAGGGCACTTGGAATCCTCTCAGAAGGGCCTGTGCTTGCGTTGCAGTCTTTAGAGGAGCATCCCTCAAAGCCTGTTGATAGGTCTGCATTGCAGTACCCTGATCCATCAAGGCTTTCGATTCTCCTAAACCTAGTTCCTGAGCACTCTTGGCGATTCCCAATTGAGCTTTAGCTGCTTCGGTCTCCAAACCCATTTCTTTCAAAGCAGCATCCAAAGCGCCTTTATAGCCCTCAGAAAGTGCTCCGTACTGCTGTCCTGTCAGAGTCCTAGCAGTCTCAGCTAAACCCTGCCCCAAGGCTCCTGCGTACCTTTGAGACCCCAATTGCCCAGCACCTACCATCCCTCCCCTTAAAGCAGGAAGGAGGTTTCTCTGGATGTTCTGCTCTGAAAGTCTTGCCATCTCCTGAACCACGTTCTGTGTGTACGGGTTCATGAAAGACTGGATCTTCTCAGGAGTAATCCCCGCAGCAGCAGAGGCCGCAGTTTCTCCCGCAGCAGCCAATCCCGGTCGATAGGAAGCAGCCACTTCAGGCGTCATCTGATACGCCCGCATCTGTAGCGGATCCAACCCGGCAATCATCTGCTCGGGGGTTCTCCCCATCGCAGTGGTTCCAGCCGAAGCTAGACCCGATAGATAGTCGGTGTAGTAATCAGGCGCTTCCTGAGTCTTTGTCGTTGTAGTTTTAATATCTGGAAGCGGAGAACCTGCGGTAATACTCATTACGACCTCCTGCGAGCCATAGACAAATACTCCAGCGGAGACTTGCTAGGCGGGGGAATCTTCTTTAACGAACCACTACGCTTGTGAGAACGAATCTCTTCACGCATCTTATCTAACAACTTGGCTCCGGCTCGGTTAGAACCGTTACCCAAGGCTGCTACCGTTTCTGCGTCAAAGACATACTCTCCATCAGCCAACATCGCTGGGATGTCGTCCGACTGACCATCTCCGGGACCCTCTACATAGGATCCTTTTCGGAAATCAATTCTTGGTTTCCCGGCATAGTGGACTACCGAAAGCCCACCACCTTTCATTAAAGGCGTCATCAACCCCCCTGAAGCGGCCATCTGATCCTCTTCTTGTAGACCAAGAATGTCAGATACCTCTGAGGGTTGCCCGTAGGTGAAATAGTTCATGGCTGACGGTGCTTCCTGTTTGGGTTCTTCTTTTGGCTCTTGTAACGCGAAGAAATCCGCCAGAAGACTCTCGAATTCTACTTTAGAACCCTCTCCGGTTTGAAGGGCTTGCAAAGGAGAAACAGGCTGTTGAATCCCCGAATCTGCCAAAGAAGCCGCTCCAAGACCCGCAGCGGCGATTCCAGCGCCTGTCTGGAGAAGATCCTGCCTTCTGCCCATATCCAGACGCAGTTGTGCAGCCCTTGCCTCTTCATCAGCCTTTTTCTTGTCTTCTTCTTCTTTCTTTAGACGATCCGCTTCCTGTTGTTCAAACAACTGATAGATACCGGACGCAGGACGAGATTCATCCTGTGGGGTATTCGGGTCATCCTTAATACTTGGAGTTCCTAACTGAGTTGTAATCGCAGTAGAAACGTCCGCTGGGGTTGCATAAGCAGGAAGGTTACTAATCGCCGTATTGACGATGTTTTGTACATCTGCCGTGGAAATGCCGGGGTTGTCCCGAATTACTTGAGAGACGATTCCCTCAACATCTTTTTTGCTTAAACTCGCGGGGAACGTAATCCCAGAGATAGCATTAGAAAGATCCGTGGCAGTTACAAAGTTTTTCGTTGCAGTTGATACGATGTTTGAAATATCTGTCGCAGTCGGAGCAGTGGGAAGTTTTTTGACCGCTTCATTGACGATGTTGGAAACATCGGTCGAGGTTAATCCCGGTCTTGTAGCAATAACATCTGTGACAATTCGTTTTACATCTGCTTCTGAAAGACCCGCAGGAATGACGACACTGTTTGCAATCCTCGTAATGTCTGCATCGGATAGGCTCATATTCGTCCCCCCTGCAACTAACGTATCGTTTCCGCCTCCGGAAACTAGGGTGTCATTTCCGCCGCCTGACACCAACGTATCGTTGCCAGTCCCCGCAACTAAAGTGTCGTTTCCACCTCCAGCGACCAATGTATCGTTACCTCTACCGGAAACCAAAGTATCGTTCCCACCACCAGAAACTAAAGTGTCATTACCACCACCAGATACTAGGGTGTCGCCTCCGGCAACTAAAGTGTCGTTGCCTCCACCTGCCTTTAAGGTGTCGTTGCCACCACCAGCAACCACAGTATCGCCGCCAGCGGTGCTTTGAGATGTGCTGATTACAGGATTTAAGGCAGCACCACCTTCCAAAGCATCTATGTCTGCTTGATCTACTTTTCCGTCTTTGTTCAGATCGTATCGGGCGTCAAACGCAGAAGCTCCTGAAGCGATCTTTGAGGCTTCTATGGCGTTGGCATTTTGCAGTGCCGTAGTTGAACCAGTCGCGGTTACATCAGCGGAAGGTCCGGTAGCAGTCGATCCAGTAGCGGTCGATCCAGTAGCGGTTGTAGATGTACCGCCAGTAGATGTACCGCCAGTTACATCTGTTGCAGAAGGCCCGCCAGTCAGTGTTGCCCCCGTTGATACAGGCCCGGTATTAGCAGGTCCTGTAACAGTGGGTCCTGTAGCAGTTGATCCTGTAGCAGTTGATTCTGTAGCGGTGGATCCAGTAGCGGTAGATCCTGTAGAAGTGCTTGTTGTGGAAGTGCTTGGCGAAGTAGCAGTTAGTTTCGACGCATCTAACTGAGCCGGTTCTTGAGTGACTTTGGTATCACTATCAGCAAGAACCTTTCTCGCTAGATCAGCAGCCACCTGTTGTGCGTCAGGAGAAGGCTTTACTTCTACCTGATCCGCTGGTTTAGTCTCTGTAACCTCTGACGGCTTAACTTCTACAGGTTTTACATCTATAGGTTTTACATCTATAGGTTT
>Ga0181352_1001215_pt1 | contig 10173 bp, 18 predicted proteins | sample Fa13VDMLBSN_FD_130103 | JGI IMG/M metagenome (GOLD analysis project Ga0181352, IMG submission 130103) | Freshwater viral communities from Lake Michigan, USA - Fa13.VD.MLB.S.N | ecosystem: Environmental > Aquatic > Freshwater > Lake | place: USA: Michigan | collected 2013-09-23 | reverse complement strand
GAGCTCGTTAGCAACCGCGAGCGCCACCCGGACGTGCTCGGCACTCCGCGCGACATATGGTTCGCGCACGCTGTGGCCCGTCCGCTGAAGGCCGGCGAACGCACAGCGCTTAAAACGCAAGTCAAAGAGGAGCGTGAACGCACCGCCCTCAACGCCCTCACACATCAGCTGATACGGCTCATTCGCGAAAACCCCAACCGCGCTCGCAGCTACTTTGAGCGGCTAGCCACAGCCGAAGGCGGCCTGAAGTGCTCGCAAGAACGGCGTGAGCGGCTGATGAACTCCCTGCTGGCGGATGGCCTCGTCGAACGCATTGAGCTCGAGAAACCGCAAGGTCGCGCTAATCACTATGTGCGTGTCAACGAAGAGCTGGTCGCGCAACATTACCCCACCGAGCCCGGCTCGTTACGTGTTTTTAACCCTGAAGATGGAGAACTTTAGAATGGAAAACCCCACCCCCCTAGAAAAACCAACCGCCCCACTGTGGCTTGAAGAGTTCAACCGCCAGATCAAACCCGGTAACTGGTGCATACCCGTGGAAGACGTTTGGCGTAAATACGGCTGGGTTCCGCCCTCGCGAGAGTGCCCCGCCACCATGCGCAAGCACGAAACCTATCGTCGTTGGATACCCGTTGAGTACACCCAACCATGAGCAGCCCCACACTCCCCCCGCTGAAGCTCAACCCCCGGCAGCGTGAGCTGCTGAACTACCTGAAGAACCGCAGCACGCCGGCTTCAACCGCGTTGCTGGCGCAGCGGTTTAAGGTCACTACGGCGTGCATTACGGGCAACCTACGCCCGCTGCTGATGGCCGGTGAAGTTGAGCGAACCTTCAAACTTGAGCAGACCTCCGTAGCGGGCAAGGTCTCAAAGCTCGGCTACTACAAAGCCACTAAGCCTATTCCGTCAAAGAAGCCCCGCCCTAAAACGTCACCCCCAATGTTCAACGACCCGTTCAACCTTGGAAGCGGGAGGGAGCGAATCAATACCCAACCAGATTGAAGGGTTATCACTTGTCAAACAATGATGGAATGAGGTTTAATTCAAACCGTGGTACTTCATAACTGCGATAACTTAGGAGAACTGAAATGCTAAACGACCTCAAACTCACCGCTGCTGATCAACTCGGTTCGTTGCTCGCCGAGATCAAAACTCTCGAAGCTCGCGCTGAGAAGATCAAAGATCAGATCAAAGACGCTGCTAGTGCCGGTGGTCCGCGTGTTGTCGAAGGTATGTTGTTCAAAGCAACTTACAGCGAGTCAAACCGTCAGGTTATTGACTACAAACAGCTCTGCGCCGACCTCGGCATTACCGCTGATCAAATCGCTAAGTACACGAAAGTTTCCGCCGTATTTGCCGTAAAAGTAACTTCAAGGTAAGATTCATTCCAGGGGGTCAACCGCCCCCTCAATCTAACTCAACAACTCAAAGGAACTCAAAATGAAAGTACAACTCAGTCAACTCATTAAAGTGATCGAAGTGCTCAGCAAGATCGAAAAAGCAAGCATGAAAACGTTTCAAGACCCGCAGTATGTCGGAGCGCTGCAAGCTGAAGCTTGGCTGGCGATGTGGCCTCTGAAGCACGCGATTGAAGATGCTCAACTCGAAGTCACCGTCGAGGAGTAAGTCTAATGAAACCCTTTCGCCTTACATTCGAGCACGTCATTGGCGGCGTGCCCTGCCTAATCGGCGTGCTGTCTTACGAGAGCGTGCCCGGCACGTTCAGCCGCAACGCCGATAGCGACCTTGACTATTACGGCTGGTTTGACTGCGAGTGGCATGTGCTTGACGAAGACGGTCAACTGTCACCTGAGCTGGCCGCCAAAGCCACCTGGGCTGAAGATCAAGCCATCCGCGAAAAAGTCCAAGACCTTTTGAGCAAGGAGTTCCGCCGTGCTTAAGATTTTAACTCTACACGTTACGCCGCCGGTTCCGGAGCGCTTCTTTGACTGGACGGCCTTTGGCCCTGATTACGAACCCGGCGACCCGGTAGGCCACGGCGCTACGCAGCAAGAGGCCGTTGAAGAATATCTCTCAGCCATTGACGCTCCGCTCGATGCTGAGTACGTCGTTGAGAGAGTTTGAAATGCGCCATCATCAGGTTGGAGACCGCGTCATGACGCCTTCAGGCGTAGGGGTGTTGGAGGCCGTTCACGCAGATGGCGGGTGCTCGGTACGGCTCATCGGCCAGCAACCCGCCAACTGGCCGTTCCCGAAGTGGGTGATACTGCCGCTGTCGCAAGTAAAAGCTGCCCGCACCCCGAAGCCGCCACCGAGCATTGAAGAGTTTGAAGAAGCACCCTTTTGAACACACAGGAGATTACTCAAAATGACTAACATCGACCCCCATCAAACCGAAACCAGCAAGTCGCTTTACGCCTGGCTAGAGACCGCCTCGATTGAGCAGCTCATTGAGTTCCACAACAAGTACGCCGAGCGCCGTGTTCGGGCGTTCTCTGACCGTCAACTGGCGGTTGATCGTTGTCGCGAGCTGTGGGATAAACTTCAGGTTTCTTTTGCGGGCAAAGTCATCAACACCAAGGAGCGTTCCGCCACCGGCGGCGGTAAGCGCCCCGCCATGAGCGAGTCGCTGCGGCTGCCTGACCGACGAGTGCGCTGTATCGAGACCGGTGAGGTTTGGGCTAACGCTTTGAAACTTCGCCGTGATCGCCCCGACTGGATGACCAGCGGTCAGCAGGATCGTCTTACGCGCCAGCTTTACAACGCCGCAAAAGCCGGCCAGCGGGCGGTGGTTGAGATCAACGGGCGCTCATTTGAGCTCGTCAACTCGTTCTTGACCTATGAGCATCAGAAAGCTGCCGCAGCAAAAGGAGTCTCAAAATGAGAAACCGTAACCGAAGTGTGTTTGATAGCGGAGGGTTCTTCTTCCTTTGGGTGCTGAGTTGGGTGGCGCTCATTGCAGCGGGCACGGTCTTAGCGGGGGCGTTCTGCCGCGTCATGAGCTCGTTGTTTAACTTTGGGTGGAACCTTCTATGAACGATCACTGGTGGTGGGAGCAGGTTCGTAAAAACGGTGGGTTCGCCCGCGACATGTCGGTGCGCGAAGTTGTTGCGATGTTCTTCATGCTTCAGTATGCGACTAACGACGAAACTTCGCTGCAAGAAGATGCGTCCAATGCGTTCTTGGCAGCCGACATCTTTATTAAAGAGGGTGCTCGAAATGCTAACAACTGACTACCGACTGCGAGAAAACCGCCGGGAATATTTCGATAAGCTCTACGGTCTGAACTTGACCTACGGTGTGATGCCGGGGTTGGTGTACCTTTATATGCCGGAGCTGGCGCGGCGTTATGACTGGGATGCTGAGCAGCGCCTTTGGTTCGCGTTTTTGAACGGCTTGACTCAAAACCCCATCACCTCAATGAGTCTCGCGAAGCGCCTTCCGTCGGTTCCACCGCCCGGCGCAATGTTGAGCGGTTTCTCGGAATGGTTCGGGACGGAGTGGGACCGGCTTCAGTTCGACACCGATCGCCGATATCAAAAAGCGCACACCGTTGAGGCCATCCGCACCTACGCCAGCCTTGTAGCCGAGCACGGCACGCAAGCCGCCATGTTGAGCGGAAAGACCTATGCCGAGCTCTGGAAACTGGTCAGAAACCGCTACCACTCATTCGGCAGGTTATCATCGTTCAGTTACTTGGAGTACGTTTACCTAAACGGGTTCGGAGCCGACTGCGATGATCTACTTTTTGATGATAAATCTGGTTCTAGGTCTCACCGAAACGGGATGCTTTTTCTTACGGGAAATGACAACTTGGTTTGGGATAAACGCGCTAACAATGGTTTTGACGGCGACTATTTTAATTTCAAAGGCATGTGTACTTGGCTGAGCCGAGAAGCTGACAACATTCTTTTTGACTTTTCTGAGCAGAACCACGACACCCCCAACGTAAGCAACTTTACACTTGAGAGCAACCTGTGCACGTTCAAGAATCACTTCTTCGGGCGGCGTTACCCCGGCGTTTACGCCGATATGGCGTGGGAGCGCATCGAGTGGGCCGACGCTCGAGGCTTGAGCGAAGTCACAGCGGTGTTCAAAGACATGCGTAGTCTGGACCTGCCTGAGTGGTTGCGCGCCGAGTGTGAGCCGCAACAGTTGTCTTTGAAAGAAAAAGCGCGTATATTTCCTGCTACGGGTCAGCCGTATCGTTCTGAACACTTTTTATAACGAAACAACTGGAAAAACTCAAATGCGAAACGTCATTTTGCGCGTCTCGGGCACCTTCGGTTCAGGTAAAACCACCGCCGTACGGCAGTTTTTAGCGTACGGTGCTAAAGCACTGATGAGCGGTGAGAAAATCGCGGGCTACCGCACGACCGCCCCTACGCTACGCACCCCGATCTACGTCATCGGCAAGTACGATAACGTTTGCGGCGGCACTGACGCAATCAAGACCCAAGCCGAGGTGGCTCAACGCATCTTGAAAGCGCACCCGCTGGGGCATGTGCTTTACGAAGGGGCGCTAGTTTCCGCTAGCGGGCTGGGCGGCCAAATCACTCAGGCCGTTCACCCCACGGGCTGTGCGGTTTATGCGTTCATGAACACGCCGCTCGAGCTGTGTATCGAGCGTGTGAAGCAGCGGCGACTCACGGCCGGAAACGAAAAACCGCTTGACCCTAAGAACCTGATTCAGAAGTTCAACGCCGTTGTGAACTGCTACCGCAACCTCCGCGCTGCCGGCTACGACGTGCGGCTCATTGACTACGCTGACCCTCACCCTCAGCTGATGACTATTTTCGAGGAGTTCGAAGCATGATCGAAGATTGCCCCTACGGACCGCCCACCGCTGATAAAATCGCGTCAGTTGAGGGGTTGCTTTACTTTGTTTGGGAACGAGAGGTGATCCGCATCTCACGCGAAAACAAGCTGCCGCCCCCATGGACCGAAGACCCTATCTTGCGCGACTATAAGTTCACGAACATCCGCCGCCGCGACGACCGGGTGTCTCAGTGGATCATTAAGTATCTTATAGAACCCGACGCCGGTCGACCGGACCTCTGGTTTACGCTTTTGATAGCGCGGCTGATCAACTGGCCGCCTACGCTGCGAGTGCTGGTTTACGAGAAGATGTTGCCCGTGTCGCCTGAGAAGTTTTCACCTGAGGCGTTTAGCGCTCTCATCGAAGCGTATCGCCGCAAGGTTGACAAAATTTACAGCGGCGCGTACATGGTTTACCCTACGAAAAAAGACCCAGCGGGGATCAAGAGCCTTGCGCTGGCGCGGCATATCATTGAGCCCGCAATCGAACTCAACGCCAAACTCATCGAAGAGCTGAACTATGAGCGTCCGCGAATCGAGAACTTTGTAAATACGCTGTCAACTTCGTTCGGGCTGAATACGTTCATGGCTGGTCAGGTTGCCGCTGATCTTACTTACACCGATAAACAGCTCGGCGTTGCGGAGGACCTTCACACCTACGCCCCGATCGGCCCCGGCAGCACCAGAGGTCTAAACTACCTTACGGGCCGTAAATCAACGATGCCTTGGAACCAGACCCAGTTCAACAAGAAGCTGGTTGAAATTAAAGACGCAATCGAGACGCAGCTCGACATTACCGATCTTACACTTCATGATGTGCAGAACGTCATGTGCGAATACAGCAAGTACGCACGCACCGTGGTTGGAGACGGCGTACCTAAAACCCGCTACAAGCCCGAGAAGGAGTTCTAGAGTCATGGCCTACACAATCACCGCAACAAACGTAAATGAGGCCTTCGCGGAGGTTTTCTGGAAGCTCCGCACGTATCCTACACATGAGCGCAACACGCGTAACGGGCCGGCAATTACCTTTACCGATACGTTCATCATTACGTACCTCAAACCGCAAGAGCGCGTGCTGTTTCATGAAGGGCGCGATGCTAACCCGATTTTTCACCTCATGGAGTCGATTTGGATGCTCGCGGGGCGCAATGACGTAGCGTTTCTTGAGCAGTTCAACAGCCGCATTCGGCAGTACAGCGATGACGGCGTAACGTTTAACGCTGCGTACGGCTACCGTTGGCGGCGGCATTTCGGGTTCGATCAGCTGTTGGGCGTGATTGATCTTTTACGCAGTGACCCCCGGACTCGGCAAGCCGTTGTGCAAATTTGGGACCCCGCTGATCTCACAAAGACCACTAAAGACAAAGCCTGTAACACGCAAATAATCTTTGAAACTCAGGCCGCGCAGCTTGACATGACCGTTCTGAACCGCAGCAACGATATCTGGTGGGGTGCGCTCGGTGCTAACGTTGTGCATTTTAGCGTGCTGCAGGAGTTCGTCGCCACGGCGCTTCAAGTTCCGTTAGGGGTTTATCGGCAAGTGAGCGCGAATCTTCACCTTTACCGAAACCTTTACAAGGCCGATCAGTACATTACGTTGCCGCCCCAAGCCGGCGATTATGATCGTTACTGGCGGGGGATGGTCGAACCGCGCCCGCTGATGACCGAACCGGACCCGCAACTGTTCCTTTACGAGTGTGAGTGGTTCTGCGTTGACCCGCTAGCTAACAACCCGTACCGTAACACGTTCCTGAGCGAAGTCGCCCGCCCCATGGCTATGGTCAGTGCGGCTCGCCGAGCAGGGGAGACTGGCCGGGCTGAGGCGGCTTCGGTTCGCGCTACCGATTGGCGCAGCGCTGCTATGGACTGGGTTGAGCGGCGCGAAGCAGCTCGGAGACGCTAATTTTGCGTTTCAGAAAATGCGGCCTATACTTTTACGTTCTAGCTTTATAACTTTTAACTTGAGACTGTTGAAATGAGAAAAACCCTTCAGTTCATCATCAACGGAAGCGAAGTCAAACGCTTTCACACGCTCACGACGCTGCAAAACGAAACCGTCGGCCACCATTCGCATGGCGTAGCGTGCTTCACCTTGCTGCTAAACCCGAACGCAAGTCGTCAGCTGATCCTTGCCGCGTTGTTTCATGACCTCGCCGAGCAGCACACGGGCGATATCCCCTCGCCGGCGAAACGCGAATACGGTATAGGTGATCAGGTTGATAAACTTGAGCGCCGGCTGATGCTCGATGCCGGAATCGCGTACCCCGAGCTCAACGCCTGCGATCAGCGCACGCTCAAGCTCGCCGATATAGCTCACGGGGCGATGTTTTGCCTACGTGAGGTACAGCTCGGCAACCGGCGGATGCTCGAAGTCCACGACCGTTATGTTGCTTACGCCCATGAGCTGATTCTTGTAGGGCGTGAGCTTGACCTTTTCAACACCATCAAAGGGTTACGTTATGAGCGCTAACGAAAAACAAGTCGCCGGCTCACACTACCGCTCCGGCATTCAGCATTGGGACTACGTCGTCGCTAACGACCTTGACTACTTTCAGGGTCAGATCACGAAGTATGTAACACGTTGGAAACGTAAGAACGGTCTCACGGACTTGCTCAAGGCTCAGCACTTCCTTGAGAAATACATCGAGATCGCTCGTTACGCTGAGCAGTCCGACGGCGCTGAACCGACCTCCGGCTACACCAATCAAGACAGATGAGCACTTGGGTGTTTGATACCGAGACCTACCGAAACCGCACGTTGTTCTGCGCCAAGAACGTAGACACCGGCGAATGGTTTGACCTTTGGCGTCACGAACCAGAGGCTCCTGCGCGGCTTAAAAAGCTGCTCACCTCTGGGGGCACGTTCGTAGGGTTCAACTCGCGGGAGTTCGACAACATCATTGTGGCGGCGTTTTGCAACACCCGCACAGAGGCTGAAATCAAACGCATCGCCGACGATATCATCAGCAACCGCCTAGCGCCTTGGGCTGCGATGCGTAAGTTCATGCTGCCGGAAGTGCGGTTCGACTGGATAGACCTGATTGAGGTTGCGCCGTCGTTCGTGAGTCTGAAGGCTTATGGGGCGCGGATGCATATGCCCCGGCTGCAAGACCTTCCGATTCATCACGCTGAACTCATACATCCCGAGCAGGAAGCGACCCTCCTTGAGTATTGCCACAATGACGTCGAGACAACGGCGGAGCTGTTACGGCACCTTGAGAAAGAAGTCTTGCTGCGCGTCGAGATGAGCCGGCGTTACGGCGCTGACATGCGCAGTAAGTCCGACTCGCAAATGGCCGAGCAGGCGTACATCACAAGCATGGGGCTGCAACGCCGCGAAAATGAAGTTCCGAAGAGCGTGCGCTACGCTCCGCCTAAATTCTTAAGCTTCCGTGACCCGGCGCTTCAGCGACTTTTGGAGCGCGTCGCGGCGCACACGTTCGAGATGAACCCCAACACGGGGCACGTTGTGTTGCCCGAGTTCTTAGGCCACGCCACCATACCGTTCGGCCACGGCGAGTATCAGCTCGGCGTAGGGGGTATTCACAGCGTTCATGACCGGAAAGTTTGTCACGTTGCTGGGGCTGACGTCATCTGTGATATTGACGCCGCTAGCTTCTACCCCAGCATCATTCTCGAGTGCGGCTTTGTGCCTGCCGGGTTGGGTGAGGATTTCGTCCGCGAGTACCGTAAGATCTATGAGCGCCGGTTGGAAGCCAAGCGTTCCGGTGATAAGACAACGGGCGAGACGCTCAAGATTTCCCTCAACGGCACGTTCGGAAAGCTCGCTAGTCGGTTCTCGGTGCTATACTCGCCGGACCTGATGTTGGCCGTTACGCTCACGGGTCAGTTTACGTTGCTGATGCTCATCGAGTGGTTGGAGCTCGCGGGGGCCACAACGCTCTCCGCCAACACCGACGGCATCGCCATTCGGTACCCCGCGTCGCTTGAGGCTACGGTTCAAAAAGTCATCAGCCGTTTTAGTGAGGTTTCGCGGTTCGTGTTTGAGTTCACGCCGTATCGCGTTCTTGCGCTAAAAGACGTCAACAATTACATCGCCGTAAAACCCGACCGTTCGCTGAAAGTTAAAGGCATTTACGCGCCGTTGTCGCTGAAGAAGAACCCCACCGCGCAGGTTTGCGCCGACGCCGTGGGCCAGTGGTTAGCGCGGGGCCGCCCCCTGCTCGAGACGATATACGCCGCGCCGTTCAGAGACTTCATTTCAGCGCGTAACGTAACTGGTGGTGGCGCTCAGGCGGGCGCATACTTAGGGCGGGTTGTGCGTTGGTACCAATCGAACGACCCCGCCCTTGAGCCTATTCGGTACGTGAAGAACAATAACAAAGTTCCAAAGACCGACGGCGCAAGAGCCTGCATGACCGTTGAGGATTTTGAAACTCACCCGACGGACCTCGATTACACGTGGTACCGCAAAGAGGCCATTAAAATCGCCGTAGCCGTGGGTTGCGAAAACTACTTGACCGCTGAAGAGTTGGCGCTCATCGCTCCGCCCCCAAAACAACCTAGGAAACGTAAAAATGACATCACCCCTTCAACAACCCGGTAACGCCCGAACGGTGTTTGTGGTTCAGGTCGACAACAGTAAAGACCTCAGCGACGCTCGGCGGTTCGGGCAGTTGCGGGCCGTGTTTAGCCGCCCCCGCAAACCGTACAACACCCGCATGATGATACAAAAAGCCCGAAGGGTTCTTAGCGAGTGGGAGCCGGGCGACTACCTGCTCATGGTGGGGGATCCGTCGCTGTGCGCCGTGTGCGCTGCGATCGCTTCCGAGCAGGATGACAAAATAAACCTCTTGAGCTGGGACCGCGAGCTGTTCCAGTACATCACGCACCAATGGGACTTTGGGCAAGACGCCGAAGGTTTCGACGATTTCGCAACGGCGGACGACTAACCGCCTCTACTCAGAAAGGAGAAACAAAATGTCAAAAGAAAAGCAACCCACCCCCGCCAGCTGGCAGGATACGTTGCGGCGCGGCAAGCAAGCCGTCCCGCCACGATTCGTCATCTACGGCGGTCACGGCATCGGCAAGTCAACGCTCGCTAGCCAGTTCCCGGCCCCAATCTTCATCAGTACCGAAGACGGCCTAGACTCGCTAGACGTGACCAGCTTTCCGCGAGCCAACAAGATCAGCGACGTTGTGGACAGTATCAAAACGTTGATCAAAGAGGAGCATCAGTTCAAGACCGTTGTGGTTGACTCGGTTGATTGGCTCATCGAGCCGCTAATCGTTAGCAACGTCGAAGCCACCCACGAGGCCAAAGACCTCGCCTACGGCAAGGGGCAAATGTTGGTGGCCGAGGAGTTTCGCGAGATTCTGCAAGGGCTCGATGTGCTTCGGCTCAAACGCGGAATGAATGTTGTGCTGATT
>Ga0181352_1001214_pt1 | contig 10174 bp, 15 predicted proteins | sample Fa13VDMLBSN_FD_130103 | JGI IMG/M metagenome (GOLD analysis project Ga0181352, IMG submission 130103) | Freshwater viral communities from Lake Michigan, USA - Fa13.VD.MLB.S.N | ecosystem: Environmental > Aquatic > Freshwater > Lake | place: USA: Michigan | collected 2013-09-23 | reverse complement strand
GGTACAGCTGCCTGACAGGATCATCTGAGTAAGGAGGTCTGAACCAGTAGAACTTCTTCTCATCATGATCAATGACCCACTCCGGATGGTACCGGTGCCACCTGGACCACGCGTGGAATTGACGCTCTGGATCCTTGGAAGTGCAGTCCAGGACAATGGCGTCGCCACTGGGTATGGTCCAGCGAAGTTTCAAGACGTGCTCAAATCCCATGCGGATGGAGCGCATCCCATTCTTACCAACCAGCTGGTGGTGGAGTGAGCGCCAACGTTTGTTCTTCCGCTTCCAAAACCAATCGTTCAGCTGGCGGCTGGAGTTGCCAATCGCAAAGCCAACATTCCACGTCCAAAATCCTTTGGAGTACTCAAACCAAGGCTCAAAGAAAACTTTACAGAGCTGATCGTTGACTTTAAATGTATGGCTTGTAAACTTACGCCGTACTCGGTAAGTCATGTGTGGAAGAACTAATTTCACTCATCCAACAGGACCCAGAACTCTGGGCCATTGTGGATCAGCTAAAAAACCAGGATGAAGACCTGGGGGATTTCATCTTGAGCATAGCTCAGATGTTGTCGGTTGAGTTCGAAGAGCTGCATCGCACGGATCTCAGCGACAAACTCAGCGCCCTCTTTGGTGGACTGCCTCCGTCTGCTTTCAAGATGGCACCTCTGATGCTCCACGTTGCTCTCGACATCTTCCTGATGCGGTCCATCCCGGATCACAACGCTGTGAGGGACTGAGATGCAACGCGGTTTTGTTTTCTGTAATCTGGATCAGAGCCAGGTGTTGTGCATCAACAAGGAAAAAACAGAATTTCTTTGGAAGGATGTAGAGAACACAAAGATCCTGAACCAGGCGGTCTGCTTGTCTGACCTGACGGAGGCCAAGAACATTCACAACAGAATTGTTGAGAAGGGGTTGGCAGAGAACCTTGAGATCATTAACGTGGCTCGGCTCTACAAAAAGTTCTTTTGATTTCTAACAATGAGACTTGTTCTCGACTGTGAGACAAACGGATTGTTGCCAGAATTGGATACAGTTCATTGTCTTGTTCTCCATGATTTAGATACAAATAAAACTTATAGTTGTGCAGATCAAGAAGGATATTTAAGTATTGAATCCGGGTTGGATTTGATGCAAGAAGCAGACCTATTGATCGGTCATAACATTATCAAATTTGACTTACCTGCCCTAAAAAAAGTATATCCTCATCTTGATATCTCAAAACAAACTAATTATTTTGATACGTTAATTGCCAGTCGTTTGTTCTGGCCAGAACTTGAACCTGTTGATCACGCCAAGTGGTCACACATTGAACCCAAATACCGTGGTCGCCACAGCCTTGCAGCCTGGGGTGAGCGACTCGGTGTAGCCAAAATTAAGTTTACAGAAGAGGCTAAGAAGGCTAATGAAGAACTGGAAAATGTGTGGGATAAATGGTCACAATCAATGCAAGTTTATTGTGAAGGAGACGTAAATGTTTCGATTAAACTATATCAATATATGTCCTGCCAGGATGCTGACCCGCGTTCGCTGGAGCTAGAGCATCAGTTCGCCATGGTCATGGCCAGGCAAGAGGCTTTCGGGTTTCCCTTCAATGAGCAAGCCGCCTTTGCCCTTGTCAACACGCTTAAAGCTCGTCGAGCTGAGCTTGAAGATCAACTCCAATCAGCCTTCCCGCCGGTTGAGGAAGAGCGTTGGTCGGAAAAAACTGGCAAGAAACTTAAGACAAAGGTTACGGTATTCAACCCTGCTTCCAGACAGCAAACAGCTGAGCGACTGCAGGGTCGCTATCCAGAAATTCAGTTTGAATCTACGGAAAAAGGTTCTCCAAAAGTTGATGATGATGTTCTGGAAGCCCTTGGTCAAAAGTATCCAGAAGCGAAACTCCTAGCTGAGTACCAGCTTTTTAACAAACGTCTCGGACAAATTGCTGAGGGCAAAGAGGCGTGGTTGAAACATTGCAGGGTTTATGGTGATGGCCGTATTCATGGCGAAGTTATTACTAATGCTTGCATCAGCGGGCGTTGCTCACACAAACGTCCCAACATGGCGCAAGTTCCCAGTGTTGGGCACGCTTTTGGAGCTGAGTGCAGGGCTCTCTTTTATGCTCCTGACGGTTGGCGTTTGGTTGGTGCTGACGCTTCTGGCCTAGAACTCCGCGCCCTCGGTGCTTGGCTTGCCTACTTCGATGGAGGTGAGTACGCCAACCTGGTCAGCACCGAAGGGTTTGATATCCACACCTACAACGCAAAGCTATTTGGAATCTATGATGGACAAAATGAAATCAGCAAAGCGACCCGTGATCTTTCGAAGCGCCTTATTTATTGCATACTTTACGGTGGGGGCGCTAAAAAGACTGGGTCAATTATTATCCCGGAAGCAACGGAAGACCAACAATACCGACAGGGTAAAAGAACCATCGATACGTTTTATGCTAATTTGCCAGCAATTAAAAAACTTAAGGATCTCATCGAGCAGCGTATCAATGAACGCGGCCATCTTAGAGGAATTGACGGCAGACGGTTACAAATTCGTTCTAAGCACTCGGCACTCAACCAACTACTGCAGAGTACTGGAGCTGTAGCCGTTAAGAAAGCTACCTGCATTCTCTATGATGACTTGGAAAATGCAGGCCTAAAGTTTGGTCGTGACTGGGGATTCGTCGCCCACGTCCACGATGAATACCAGGCACTTGTACGCCCCCAACATGTAGAGGTTTACAAGCAATTGGCTATTGATTCTTTCCGTAAATCAGGTGAGTATTTCCAACTAAAATGTCCTTTCACTGGTGAGGCCAGGGATGGACAGAACTGGATGGAAACTCACTAAGTTATTGGAAGCGGATTATTAGAATCAAAGATGTGACGGTTATAAATATAGCGCTCGACGTTTGGCTGCTTAAGGGGGTTCTTTAGGTCTTCAAAGAACTGCGGTTTTGTGTTTTCCGGAAATGCGTACTGCAGTCCTTTCTGAGTTGGAGATACTCCAAAGCTAGGAACTGCTTCATAGTCACGATGAAACTGTTCGACGGGGTCTTCAAACACTTGGCCAGCGAATCTCATTTTTTCTTACCTCCATTCTTAGCTTTGTTGGCCATCGCGTTGCCTGCATTCTGCTTGGCATTTTGCTTGCCGGCGGCAGACTTACCTTTCTTGTTCTTAGGCTTGGACACAATTAAACTCCGCGAAGGCGAACGCCATTGATGCGATTGATCAGCTCATCAATCTGTTTTTGCGGGACAGGACCAAGCTCACCGCGTTGAATAGAACGCAGCAGCATTTGATCTTCTTTCTTCTCTTGAGGAGAATAAGCAACCGCCTCCTGTGGTTCAGCAGGTTGCATCACATCGCCAGCAAAACGCACGATGACTACTAACGCTTGATCTATTTTAACGGATGGTGGACTTTATTTAGCGGCTGATTTCTTCCCAGTCCATCGATGCGTAAATGTCCGCGCCATTGGTATCAGCTGCTGCGACTAGGGTCAGCTCAAAAGGCGTAGAAGTAAAAGTATTTCTCTCAAGTTGAAAGGAAAACAAAGCTTCTTTTAAGATATCAACTGGCGTCGAACCCTGGTTGGAACCATTGAGGAAACCAGATGCCAATATACGGCCACCAGTAAAACTTGTCCCGGTAATGTTATATTCAACGGAGGAATCAACTGAAGCACTTATCCATGTGCCACCAGTAGTCGTTCCCGACGCTACAACCCGCCAAGAATAGTCGGCATTATTGGTAATACCTAAAATAGATAAAGCCGTCAAAATAACGATACCGTCTAACCGGTTCGGTGACGTTTTAAGGCGAATCGATGCTACAGGGTAATAAGTAATTGCCGTAGTTAAATCTCGTGGACTACCAATAGGAGTTTGAATAGCCTGCTGAGCACCACGAAGTTCATACCCACCTTCAGAAAGAACAGACGAACAAACTTGCTTCAGGGTACTGTTACTGGCTGTTGTTCCAGTGTTTTCAATTTCATACCTAAGGGGAAGCGAAGCAGTACTGATATAAGTAGAAGAAATTAAATTAGCGTGATGAAAAACATGACACGGAATAAATTTTCCATCAATTACGAATCCCATGCGGACAGACCCAAGGCCGAGCCATTCAATATCCATCCAGAGAATTTGGGCTTTGGTGATATCTAAAACAAGCTGAGATGGACCAGTCCCATCCATCTTGTCGATATTCCAGTTTGCTTGAGCGATCCGCGTCTCCGAGAAACTGCCAGAAGAAATGCTACGCTCGACAAACGATAAGGTTGAATTATTCAGCTCAATATACATACCATTGTCGGCGCCAAAATAACCAACACGCTGCCTCAACCCGGTCTTGGCTGGTGCCATGACAAAGGTGTTAAGAACTAATAAAGATTTTCCAGGTTGATAAGAAAATACCTTGGTTGTTTCACGGTAAACCAGCGAGCCGGATGTCGTTGTAACAGCAAGATTAACTAAACCTTCGCTGGCTTGGAACGTAACAGTACCACCAGTAGCGGTATTGCTGTTCCACAGACCATTGTCCCTGTAACGGTGGCTGGAATCAAAAAGAGTAAATGGATTCGAGACACGTAGACGACCAAATGCATCAGTAGCAGCAGTCGGATTACCAGTTAATGGTGAGGTGATGGCTACATTAAGAACCTGGTTGTCCGGGTTTAAAACCTTGACAACTTCATATCTACAGTTGTCGTTTTCAATTACAGTTGCCATGTCAATCAGCGAGCAGCAAAGCTAAGGCGGACAACAGCATCGGTGCCACCCGTCTCAGAGAAGAATCTAGCCCTAACATACTTCACTGGACTACCTGTGATGTTGTAGACATAGGTTCCGTTCTTTGTGATGCAGTTTGAGATCAGCGGTCCAAAGAGAGTTCCATCAATGCTCCCTTCCAGTCGGACAACAACTTCCGTATTGATGTTGGTTACAGTTGCTACCAGAGTATAGTCGCTTGTTGAGAAGTAGTTGTTTTCATATGTCAGCACATCACTGGTGACCCCAGGGGCAGTGAACTCGCCCCCGTCAAAAAACAGGGTGTCCTGAAAACCTGTGTATCTGGTCACACTTAAGATTCTTTTCCTCTTGACATTGTAGAACTTCCAATTACGCTACTCCAGCACCCACCTTGATCATGGAACCACAACGCCTCCGCGACATCAAAAAATCTCTCAACGACATGACCTTGGAAGAGCTCCAGGAGATGAGTGATGATCTCAGCAATCTCATTTCTGTCTTAATGACGCGCCAGGTGGCTATTGAAGATACAATCCTGGACATGCTGGAAGCTGCGTTCGCCAAGAAGTGATGATGGTTGATGAGGAAAAGTGGCACATCCGCTTCATGAAGTTGGCGCTTGAAGTTGCGTCCTGGAGTAAAGATCCAAGTACACAAGTTGGTTGCGTGCTGGTAAGGAACAAAAAAGTTCTCAGCACTGGCTACAACGGCTTGCCAAAAAACCTGAGTGACAGTCTTGACATCCTCCACGACAGGGAAAAGAAGTATGAACTCACAGTCCATGCCGAAGTCAACGCTGTTACAACCGCTGCGCTTCATGGGATCAGTACTGAAGGGGCTACTGCTTACGTCACTTTCAATCCATGCAGTCGCTGCGCTGCTGTACTCATTAACGCTGGTGTTACTTCCGTCTATAGCTATGGCGGATCCATCATTCCCACCCGTTGGTTAGAAAACTTCATCTTGGCTTCCAGAATTCTTGCTGAAGCCGGTGTAGATTACAGCACAATCGACGTTTTCTAACGCCATGAACTCGTTCATCGCCACCGGGGTCTACGCCGGGGAGAAGTTCACAGACAGCGGGCTGCGCTTCATGCACCTCAACATCCCCAAGATCGGAAAGAAAGGTGATGAGGCTCCGGTCCTGGTGGTGCCAAACCGGGCTGCGGGTGAAACCTTTGATGTGTTCCAGCCAGGTGCCAAGCTGCTGGTGGGTGGTCGCTTGTATCCGAATCGCAAGGATTACAAGATGTATTTGATTCCAAATATGCCCATTCAGTTGGCGGGTGATGTAAACATTAACCGCATCAATCTGTCTGGCGGTGTTGGATTTATTGCTGATACTTCCATTGAGGATTTGTTCAGCTTTACGCTAATGTGTTCGGCTCCTAATCAAGCAGTTCTTGGACACAATTGGCAAGATAGCCTCAGCTTTAAGATGGAAGCTTGGGGTGAAGATGCTACACGTCTGCGGCAGATGTGCTCTGTTGGTAGACAAATTAGTGTTGAAGGTGTTCTTCGTTATCAAACATGGGCTGCAGAAGATGGTAGCCGTCGCGGTGCTTACCAGGTCCGCGTTCGCTCCTCGTTGTATGCAGCTTTTGGTAAGAACAAGAAGAAAGAAGAGGAAACAAATGAAGGAAATGTGACAATTAATGGGACTGCTCCCACGTTGAATGTTGTCCAAGCCAGTCAGCCAGCGGTTTCCCTGCCTCTTCAGCAGACAATCGCTCCAACCTACCGGGAAGATGAAATCCCAATGTGATAAGCAAAGTTAATGTATCTGTTTTGTGCAAGACCCTTGCACTTTGACTAAGCTCACTTCGTGGGATCCGGGCTGTGGTGGTGACTGCAGTCTTTTCTTCCTCAGGTCAGTGCCAGCGGCGCCAACCCGCTGTGTGGGTGCAACTCCCGCTCTGGGGACCGTCCCAACGTTTTGACTGTAATGTCTGTACTGAATCGCTACCTCAACACTGAGAAGTACCAGGGTGTCCTGCGTGACTTCTGCAACTGCCAAATCCTCAACGACAAGACCAAGTGCGGTCTGTTCCTGAAGGATTCGGTGCTTTCCCGTATTGGCTGGAACGGTACTCCCGATCAGTTCCCTGATGCTGAGGAGTACGACCACACCTACAACAACGGCGATAGCAACAAAGGAATCTTCTTCAAGACTCCTCGCATGGTTGTGTTGCACTGCGGTTTCAGAAAGGATGTCACCTTCATCGAGAACTCTGAGAAGGGTGGTATCGAGGGGATCTATCCTCGCGATTCTTACCTTTACGATGATTGGCAAGAGAAGAATCCTGGCAAGCCCTCTCCTTACAAGCGGCGGCGCCTTGTCCTGATCTTCCTTGTTAGCGACAAAGGCACTCCGGTTCACAAGAAACCGCTGCTCCTCTCGATCCACGGTGGTGCATCCAATCTGTTCACCGATGCTTATGGCACGTTCATCGAACAACTGGAGGCAGCCTTCGCTGAGCATGCCGGCCTTAAAGGAGGCGCTGGCTTCGATCCCAAGCAGGCTGCTGCTGCAATCTTCACGCCTACGTTCGGTTCTCAACTCTATGGAGAGAACAACAAGAGCTGGATTGCGTTCCCCAAGAGCTGGATTACTCCCACTGCCAAGAACATCGAGAGCTTCTTCCCGAAGGCTGACGATGACATCGACTTCCTTGAAGAGGTTTGGGAGAGCTGCCCGCCTGAGGTTTATGCCAAGTCTTTCTTCCAGCAATGCGAGAAGGAGATTGGTTTCCACGCCATTCGTCCGGGTCTTGACTTCACTCTCCCGCCAGTTCAGAGCCAGAGTTCCACTGGGATGAAGGTTCTGAGCGGTGCCCGTGATCCTGAAACCGGCGAGATTGAGATCTGATCTCTGCTTACACGTTCCATGCCGGGCCTTCGGGTCCGGCTTTTTCATGCTTTTTAATAAAGGTATCTGCATGGACAGCATCAACAGCGCCCTGACACTTGAGTCAAGCAACAAAAAGACAGGCGAAATCGTGGTCAGCACCACCTCCAGATCCAGCTGCCCAACCACCTGCCCGCTGATCGGGGAGAACGGTTGCTACAACGAGGCCGGTTTCCATACGCGTCTACATTGGGACTACATAACAGCAGGTAAGCGCGGCCTGCCTGAGCTGCAATTCATCGAGGCTGTCTCCAAACTCAAAGCTGGTAGCCTGTTCCGCCACAATATTGGTGGTGACCTCTGGCACCAGGGTGGTGAGATTCGCTCAGACCTGCTGCAAAAACTAGCGGCAGCAACCCGGCATCTCAAAGCAGCCTGGACTTATACCCATCACCTCAGAAGCAAGCCCAACCTGCGTGCCGTCAAGATGGCAACCAACATGGGCTTTACGATCAACCTTTCAACTGAGGTCAAATCAGAGGCAGCTTTCTTTGCCAAAAAGGGTTACCCCGTGGTCTGCGTCGTGCCTGAAGATGTGCCAGCAAAATTTGAGGTTGATGGGGTCGTGTTTCGCCAGTGTCCTGCAACCTTTAATGGTTCTCCTACCCAGTGCAAGACCTGTGGTGGCGGAACTCCGCTCTGCGCCAGGGGTGATCGTGAGTTTGTTGTGACGTTCCCTGTCCATGGCGGTCATGCCAAGGCAGCTGCTAAAGCCTGCGGTTAATTATTCTTCGTAAATTCTGGAGATGGCACCAGCTTCTACGTTGGCTAGGCGCCTGATCAAACCTCGGATTACGGCTTGCCTATGAACAGCCAAGCCAAGTAGCTTCAATGCTGCTTGCTTTAGCGTTTCAGCATCACTTACAGATTCGATATCTTTTGTTAACTTTGCTATTAAGAACTCGTCTTCTAAAGACAGACTAAAATCGTCCGGATCGAATTGAAATTCAATCAGCTCAAACTTTGACATTGAGGCTGAGCATAATGACCAGTTTAGGCATGAAACATTTATTGTCAATTTTGTTATCTGTGAACACTTGACACCAGGGGAGAAGAACCTAGACTGCACCTGCGTTTTTAGCCTGCTTCCCAGTGTCTAAGAAATCCTTAAGTGGCAACATCCACAAAGAGGCCGTGCCTAAACGTACCTCTGTGGGTCATGGCCGCCGCAAGCGTGGTTCGTTCTCCGTAAAAGGAGAAAAGAAATACAGGGGGCAGGGAAAAGGATGAGTGATGGACCTGGAGGATGTCCCTAAAAGCCTCACGCACACACACACCACTTTGACCGTAATGAACGTTGTTGAACAGGAGCTCTCTGCAGCTCAACGCTTGATTTATGGTAGGCGTCGCATTGTTGATGCCCTGTATCAAGATCAGCCTGACAAATTCAAAAGCCTTCAGGCCACTGACATTCAAAGCATTTCTTTAGAAGGTGATTTGATCTGTTGTGATCTTGGTGAATGTCTACTATATGTAGAACGGTCTAAAGTAATTAGTAACTTCTGGCAGCATCGGACCAGAACGCCTTCTTACTTCGACTACAAGATCTGGCGCAATGGACTGGTTTCTGGTAATTGGAAAGGAACTCCAATTGCTGCTCTTGATTACAGTCCTTCTCCTGTTCGAACTGCGCTGGAACCCCACCTTGGCCGTCCACCTCGCATCGCAACTGATAAAGAAGGGGTTCAAAAACTTTATTTCATCCGTGAAGACGACCATGCATGCAGCTGTCAGTCGTGGTCGCAGCAGGATGAAAACAAAGAAGAACTAAAATCTGAATTTGATCGGTTCTCTGACATCGAGTTCAAGCCAGTCTGCAAGCACATGCAGTGGGCAATGGCAAACATCCGTCTGCAGTCCCTGTCATTTTCTTCTCGGAAATCCAACGACAGCTATAACCCCAGGATTTGCGTGTACCGCTTTGATCATCAGCGCGGTCTGCTTTTTTATCGTCTTACTTATGACGGGATAAAAGCTGATGCCCGCTGGTTGCCAGAAGAAACCTGGAAAGAACGCCAGGTTTATGACTCCCGTGGTACAGCAACAGGTGAATGCTGGGATCTGTTTGAGACAGCCCTCAGTCAGGATCCGCCATTCCGTATGGCTGCTTACTCACAAAGCGTAGCTACAGTCTTGTCTGGCTCGCGTTCCCGGTAAATGGATTACTACAGCACAGCACTCATCTGGTTTGTTGTTGGTTTGTGCTTTGGGGTCATCCTCTACGAATTTTTCCATCCTCCGTTCTAACCATGGCTGACAAACTTTCCCTGATTCAAATCTCAGAATCCATCCAGCACATCGGGTTTCTGAAGGATCTGCCTGACATCCCAGAGGATGAGCGGGCCATGCTGGAGCAGCACCTTCTTGATTTGGCTTCCCGCCAGGAGTCCAAGTTCGATTCCATCATCGGCATGGTCAAGAAGTGCGATGCCTACATCGAGGCATTGGAAGATGAGATGGCGGAAATCAAAGCAAATCTTGAGGCTTGGAAAAAGAATCGAGAGAAGATGATTTCCATCATCAAGTTCGC
>Ga0181352_1001213_pt1 | contig 10181 bp, 19 predicted proteins | sample Fa13VDMLBSN_FD_130103 | JGI IMG/M metagenome (GOLD analysis project Ga0181352, IMG submission 130103) | Freshwater viral communities from Lake Michigan, USA - Fa13.VD.MLB.S.N | ecosystem: Environmental > Aquatic > Freshwater > Lake | place: USA: Michigan | collected 2013-09-23 | reverse complement strand
GTTACCTTTGGCTTCCTAGCCTTGTCCGGCAGTCGCATTGCATGCTGTATCTCACACTCATGCCGCCAGGCTTCCGAGTATGTGCAAGTCTCTTTGCCGTCCACAGTCACCGTCTTTGCAGGTAGATGATGGCCACTGCATAACTCGCAATCAATCTTCATTTAACCCTGCCCAGCACAGCCTTTGTTTCCTCTTCAGCTGTCTCTTTCTGCATATCCCTGCGAATCTTTTCAAACTTCCTGGCCAGATCCATCGCGGTGCCACCAGGCTTATACTTGAAGTCTGGATTCCAAACACTGGCCAGCTGGTTCTTTACCCTGCGCTTCTTGGGCTCCTCTTCCACTATCTTTGGCACTAGTTTCACATTACTCATTGCTCTCTCCTTTGATCGTCAACGCATCCGACAGCTCTGCTTCTGCCTGGTGATACGCATCACACAAACCGTTAGTCTCTCTATCCCAATACTCGCACCACAAACCCTCTGAGTGAGCTACTGAATGCACGCAAGCCTGGCAGCTCTTCTGTCTTTGCAAGAAACGCAGATCCATCTCTGATTCCTTCCGTAGTTAAACGTGCAGAACTCGCCACCTTTGAGCTCTTGCTTAGTCTGACAGCTAGTGCAAAACCTGATACCTGTCGCATTGCCGCCAATCGGGAACTCTACTTTGTGCTGCTTTTTATGTACCATATGCTCAACTTCTGTCCTGTATGTGGCCGCTTGCTGATCACCATCTGAACAGCACCTGCAGCCTGTAATCTTTTGCAGATCTTAAATATCTGCTCTGTTCCAATAGGATTGCCCTGTCGCAGCATCACCTCAAAGATATCAGGCGTAGACAGGTTTCCATGTTCCTCTAATATGGCCATGATCCTCTCATCATGACGCTTCTTCTTGCCTTGCTGCTTAATGCTGGTATCCATGCCAAACTTAATCACCTGCCTGGTAGGTAGATTGTCCACCAGGCTTGTGCGCTTGCCTGAGATCTGTTCAACAGTCCACAGCCAAGAAATCATAACTGATCACGCACCATTGGTATGAAATCGTCTAGCAGCAGCACAACACGCCATGGCTGGCCATTGCGTCTGTAAGCCACCACCGGTATCTCACCAGGCTGTATGCACGCTTCCACCTGCTTGCACCAATCGTCAATAGTAATCCGTTCCCTGCGCTTGACCTCGATCCTAAACTTACCAACCTGGATATCGTCCTCACCGTCTCTAGCCTGGCCAAGTTTCCTCTTGACCACAAAACCTAGCTTGTCGCTAAGTATCCCAGCCAGCTCACGCTCACCAACAGCGCCCTTTTTCCTAGCTCCGCGGCCATTCATTGGTGTGCCGCAATCATCTGATCCAACAGCTCAACAGTGCTGCTGTAGCGCCTCGATAGCAGCTGCTTAACCGCTTCATCAATCAGCGATGCCCTGCTTCTGCCCATATCTGCAGATGCACGATCCAGCAAACGCCTGGTATCTGGCCGCAATCTTACAAAGAACTTATTAAATTCCTGCATATACCCTCCTAGAGATATCCCAACGATAACATTATTTTTAAAATATTTGCTGATTTTTGTTGACGCAGCCGCTGAACTCTGTAGAATCGGGGTTGTTGAGATATCTCAACCAATCTACCGACCAACAGGAGATCACATGAAATACGTTGCTTACTTCCGAGTTTCTACCGAACAGCAAGGCCGTTCTGGTCTTGGTCTTGAATCCCAAAAGCAGTTAGTCTCGTCCTACAACGACAGCATCATTGCTGAATTCACCGAAGTAGAATCAGGCAAAGTGGATAACCGTCCACAGCTTGAAGCAGCTCTCGATCTCTGCCGCAAAACCGGCGCTGCTATTCTGATCGCCAAGATTGATCGTCTCTCGCGTGATGCAGCCTTCCTGCTGACACTGCGCAAAGCCGGTGTTGATATCGTTGCAGCCGATATGCCAAACGCTGGCACCCTGGAGTTCGGTGTGCGTGCAGTGGTTGCACAGTTCGAGCGTGAACAGATCTCTAGCCGCACCAAATCAGCTCTGGCAGCCGCTAAAGCTCGCGGTGTTGTGTTGGGCTCACCAACTCCAGAGATCGGCTCAGCTGCCGGCGTAGCAGCTCTCAAAGCCTCTGCCGATTCATTTGCACAATCAATTGCACCAATCCTGCGCGACCTCAAAGCAGCTGGTTACAGCAGCTTGCGTGCCATTGCAGCTGCATTGACTGAGCGCAAGATCGAAACGCCTCGCGGCAACTACGCCTGGTCTGCCAGCCAGGTATCTAACCTGATGAAAAGGATCCCAGCATGAGCGACGATTTCTACACTGGAGTTATGGCCGGCATGGCCTTCATGCTTGTAATTATGGTAGCCAATGGGTGGATCTAATGAAAACAGGACAACAATTGAAACTAGAGATCCTCGACGATATCGAGGCCAGGCGTGCAGACTTCATCAGCATGGCCAGGAAGTTTGCCAGAGCCATCAGCCGGGAACGTGGCCAGGTATCAATCAACGATATTCGGGAGAAGTACCCTCTCCCAGATGATGTGCATCCCAGCGCTTACGGAGCTGTCTTTCGTGGCCAACTGTGGAAGGTAATCGGGTATACAGCAGCAAAACACCCTGACGCTCACTCGAGGCTGATCAGGATTTATAAATGGAACGAAGGAGATGAAAATGGTTGGTAAAGTCACCCCCGACAGCATGCTGTCAGCAAGCCGGTTGCCAGCAGTGCTCGGTCTATCGAAGTATCGCACTCCGAATGATGAGCTCCTGGTATCCATCGATGCCATGAATGGAAAGCAGCGCCAGGACATAACGAATGAAGCAATGACCTGGGGCAATACACTTGAGCCGGTAATCCTAAACAAAGCAGCAGAGAGATTGCAGCTCACCGATCTGAAACTTGATCACCCTAGTGCATTCTTCCACCCGACACTGCCGCTGTGCTGCAGTCTGGATGGATTAGCTGATGGTCGTGGCCAAGTATTGCGCACAGATCCTGATGCCGGCATTTTTGTGGTTGGCCAGGAATCTATTACGCTTGATGGATATGGAGTGCTGGAAGCTAAACTGACCAGCGCAGCGCCTGAAGATATTCCTAGCTTAGCGCGTGGCCCGATCCAGCTCCAAGCACAGATGGATATCATGGCATTCAAATGGGGAGCACTGGCAACACTGTATCGCGGCACCGAGCTCAGAATCTTTTTGTTTGCACCACATCAGAATACCCTGGATGTAATTAAGAAGATCACACTAGACTTCCAAAACCGTCTGGAAATATGGACAGCTGAGAACAGGATTGAGCATTTCCCACTAGCTAACAGCAAGGATGCCGACACACTTTGGCCACACACAAGCGCAGAGCAAGATGTATTAGAGCTGGATGATGCAGCCGCAGAGTACATGCGTGGGATTGTTAAGGCCAAAAAGAAGATTGAAGAGTATCAAGATGACATTGATAAATTTGAAACGTCATTGAAAGAGCTGCTCGGAGATCGCACCATTGGCAGAGCTGGTGGTTTTGAAGTGCGCTGGCCTATGCGTAACTACCAGGCACAACCAGAGAAGGTAACTCCAGCCAAGGATGCATACAGCAAGCGCATGAGTACCGTACAAATAAAGGAATTGAAATGAGCGAGTACATAAAACAAAGTAAATATGCAGAGCTCCGCACCATCGACGTTAGCAAGCTAGTCGAGAAAAAGAATAACCTAACTTATCTATCCTGGGCCTGGGCAGTGGATCAATTGCTGTTAAATGATCCGACAGCTGTTTGGGAATACCCAGAGCCTAAACTTTGGGGCGAAACAGTGATGATCTTTTGCACTGTTACCGCCTTTGGTATATCACGCACAGCTCAGCTGCCGGTGATGAACTACCGAAATGAGCCGATACCTAACCCGAATGCATTCCAAGTTAACACTGCTATGCAGCGGTGCCTGGCTAAAGCAATTGCACTGCATGGGATTGGTCTGTATATCTATAACGGTGAAGATCTACCACCATCGGATCCACAGGCTGTCAGCAACCCACTGGATGCACTGCCGGCAGCAGCACCAGCAACAGCAGAAACAGTTGAGCCGGTGGTATTGGTGGAGCACACCGATGAGCCATGGCACTTGATGGTGCCTACTAAGAAGGATCCGTACAGCACCTGGCCAACACCGCTGGAATGGATCGTGGCATTTGATGATCTGCAGGATGTGACAGCCAAGGCCACCAAGCGCAAAGCATCAGAGCGCATGAAGATACTGCGCGAGCTCAAAGAAAGCAATGCAGCAACACTGGAGCGCATGGGTGAAGCATTGCGATTGCCACTGTTAGCCAGGTATCAGCAGAGATTAACTGATCTGGCACCAGAAGCTATTAAGCATGGCCAGTAGTAAAAAAGCCCAGGCGTAATGCCTGGGCAAAGCCACGAAGGATAGTGGCGCGAGATTATTTAGTTAACGATTCGTATTGGGCGATGCATTGCCGGAGGCTGGCTCTGAGTTCTTCTGCTCTGGCAGCTTCCCGGATAAGAAATTCTGCATTTGATCTATAAAGCTCGGATCCATCACAGCCTTTGCCGGTGGATCCAGAGCTGGTGGTTTCGGACACTCCACCTTGGTTGGTGGTGGGGCGATCCGGCCTGTCGCGCAGCCCGTTAGTAATCCCAAGCAGCTTAGCATTAAGATTGCGTACCTCATTATCCTTCTCCCGCCTTATATTATCTGCACCTGATTGTAGCTGTTGCTCCTTTTGCCTGGCCAGCTCCTGATCCTTGGCATGCTGAGCCATTTGCGCAGCACGCTCTTTATCCCAGGCTTGATGCACCTTGGCCTGGCCAGCTGAGTCACCCTGCCAGTGGCCAGTAGCATACGCACCGACCACCGCAATCACTGTACCTAGTATGAAGTATGGATTCATTTAGGTGGTACTTTAGTGCCTTCTAATTTCTTATGCACCTTAATTGTTTTGCAGACTTCCTTACCTTTTTCTTGGTGGCATACCTTCTTCATTTCACCACCGGCAAACGCAACAAGTGGAACAAACGCAATAAGTGCAATAAGTGATTTCATTTTAGATCTCCGGCTGTGGTGCTGGTGGTGGCGCTAACTTACCGCCAAATCCCTGTATAACAGGAGCTGATGATACTGGATCAATCTTTGGTTCTACGCGCTGAGCTGGTGCCATTGGTGCCGGCGGTGGTGTTGTCGGCGGCGTAGGCTTCATTGCATCTTCACGTTCTTTAGGCGTAGATAATCCTGGTGGTACGAATTGATCCTTACCTTTCACTGCAATCAACGTGGCCAATGCACCCAAGATATATTTACTCATATCAGACAACAGCAGAAAAAATTGTTTATCAGCTGGTGCAATATTTTGAAGCGGTTGCGTGACAAATACCACGCTGTACATAGACAAGCCGGCCATCATAATCAGGATGATACAAAAACAAATGCCAATGATAAATTTTAACCAGGCATTTAGCTGTTCTTCATTCATTGTTTCACCTTTTCTGGTGGAGACACATCATCAGGACAAGTTTGCGTTGCAGTGCATATCGGTGGCTTACACTGCGGTGTTTCCCAATTGGCTGGATCCTGGCATGGGTACCTAAACCCATCAGTGCAACCAACCAGCGCCAGGCTAAGTAAGAATGTGAAGCGCATGTTCATAGTGTTTTTTCCTATCCTCTAGCCCGATGACCCCGCCATTAATTTTTTTGGTTAGGGTGATGAGATCTCCAGCATCTGCCCACTGATTAAGTTTCCTGCTTTCCCAAAAGAAACAAGCAGATTGACACGCACCCTCGAATGTTTGCATGTACTCATCAAGATCTGTCAGCGATGTTTCTATGCTGTCGGCAAACTCTTGCCATGTAGCGCGACCAGTTAGCTGGATAAGACCTCTGCCAGAAAAACGGTACCCATCACCACTAGACTCGTCACCATTACCCATCCTATTAGCGTAAATGCGATTAGCAATCGCTGCTTGTTTGTTTGGCTTAGAGCAATAGTGCTGCGCAAGTTCATCTGTATCGAAATATTTGGGAAAAAGTTTTCTGAGAGACATTGGTTTATAGTTCAAGTTCTCCTTGAGTACCATAAACTGTGCTGATTCATGAGAGCACTGAGCTATGAATGCAGCCATCCTGCGTGGAGTATTGATTTCGTAGTCAGGCAGCAGCTGCTCTAGCGCATGATGCCAGTAACTAACGTGCTGGTTCCTGGGCAGGAGCTGTTTCAGCTGGTTCAGTGTTAGCATTTTTTTCCTCTAGTTCACGCATCATTAACTTGCGTATCCTACGCATTCTATCTACCTCAACTATGGCTGCATTGGTTGCGTTGTTCGCATCCATAATAGCCAGGCCAACCAGTGGCAAAGCAATAGCTAACGTCAGTACCATTGCAAGCAAGCAGATTAATAATACCCAAGGGATATTGTCTTGCTCGTCTTTATCAGGATCAGGACGCTGATTAGCCATATCGTTACGAACAGTACCGCGCCAAACCACGTTACGTTTTCCCTAAATTTTGCAATCATTCTTCTGCGCTTAGCTGCCGCAATCTGTGCCATCCTTAGTTCTTCAATACGCGCTACCTCTTGCTGCTTATAGATGCGCTCAACTGTTGTTTCATACTTGTGCCACAGTGAGCCGAGCTCTGGTGGTGCCTGGTATACCATCATCTCGCGCAGATCTGACATCATTGTATTCAACCTGGCTTCAATGATAATTCTGCGCAATGCCCTGCGACCAATAGAGTCAGTTCCTTTATAGACTGTAGTTGCTTCTAGTTCCTCTGACAGCAGTGCCTTGCCTAACTGATCCTGCGCATCTAGCAAAACACCAAGCTGGTTGCCAATGTCAGTGAACACATCATCTGGATCTGCCTTTGCTATCTCTTGCACGCGCTGTACTTCAGCGTTGTACTGCATCTTCTGTGCTGGTGTTGGATCTGCGATCTTATGAAACTGAGATTTCAGATCATCGAGCACGCCCTTTACATCACCAGCGGCAGACTTTATTTCCTTGTAAAGAGCACAGCCTTTTTTACCGCAGCAACAGCAGCATTAGCTGCCATCAATAGTGATATAGGATCGATGATTTATCCTTTCAGCACAAGAGATAGAAGCAGCATGATGATTGCACCAGCGCTACCGATAAGGATAGTCTCTATTTTTTTAAGACGCGCCCAGATACCGTTATAGCGTTCAGCGCATACCAATTCATGAGCATTCAATCTGGCCTCCAAATCATCCACGATCTACCCTTTCTTATTCTGTAGTAACTTCTACCCATGCTAGAGTTTCCTCGTTCCATGAGTATATTTTGTCATCAGTAGGCATAGCTGTTGGTGCTTGCCATTGAGCATTAGCATCTAGTGTCCAACTTGCATAAGGCTTAGGAGCTACAAACGCATCTATATCTGCATTGTAGGTATAACCAATTCCAGCATAGTTCTTACGGATGTTACCGTTATAACTGGTCTGCTTCCATGTACCACCGAATAGACGCTCACAGAACGCAGCACCGATATATTCTTTCTCTACACCGTTAGCATCTGCCGTATCTTTGTTATCTATTACAATAACCTGAGTGACGATATTGTTTTCATCAATCTGTGCGTAGTGAGCCATTATTCTTCCCCTAAATGCAAACCTGTCAGACTTTCATCTGAGCCGATATAACCTTTTAAAAACGTATTAAACGCTATGCTAATACGAGTATTGTCACCTTCTTTAGTCTGTACCATGTGTGTTAGATGCGATGGGAATAGAATCAAGTCACCAGCACCTACCTCAAACCACCAAGATTCACTGTTATAAGGATTGTATTCAGCAGCAGGAACTTTAATCCGCTCGTAACCATCTTTATAAAAGTAAATCTTATCTACTTCTCTATCAGCTTGTGGATAAAACACACCAGACACTACGCTGTTTGGGTGAGCGTGTTTGTGATGGTATTGTCCAGCCTCAGTATAGTTAGCCCAACTCTGAGTCAAATACAAACTTACGTCAAACTTCGGTGCGTGTATTGCTTTAAAGTATTCCAACATCGAATCTTCAATAAAATCACGCAGCTCAGTTAATTCTTTACTCTTTAATATCTTACGGTTTGCTGACGTTGTATTGCCTTCGTTAGCGTAATGCTCCTGACCTTTGATGAACTCTAATTCAGCTTCAGTCAGATCACGACCAAACTTAAAGAACGCAACTGGAGTAGGGAATAAGTTATTTATATTCACGCTACAGCCTTCTCAAATTCTTCAGCGTCAGCTTTCATCTTATTCAAATCTTCATCAAGCCAAATCGTAGGAATACTATCCTCAAACTCACGTATCTTATCCATTACCCATTGCACTTCATCCCAGCTAGGGCATGGTCTAGGATCATCCCAACGTGTAAACGTCGTGTTAGATATTTCCCATTTAGCATTAGGACGCAGCAATGACATAGCTACGTCAATTCCGTAAAGTCGATATAGTTTAGTTTCCATAAACCTTATTGGTTGATTTTAATAATTACGATACCAGAACCACCTGAACCCGCTGTTGTAGCAGTTCCAACGCAGCCACCACCACCTCCACCTAAATTTGCAGTTCCTGAAGTTGCGGCTGGTCCTGTTGTGTCTATTCCACCATTACCGCCACCGCCAGTACCACCAGTACCAAGTGACCCAGGTGAATTCGTACCGCCACCGCCACCTCCGGCATAAGTTACTGATGACCCGCTAATTGAACTAGCTGTTCCATTGCCACCATTGCCGCCGCCGCCACTAGCATTTCCACCTACCGCACCCGCACCGCCGCCACCGCCGCCAGCAGCAGGAGAGCCATTACTGCCACCGTTATTTCCTTGTGATGGAGATGTGCTAGGTGTATTTCCTGAACCAACTGTACCACCAGCATATCCAACACCTCCACCAGAACCACCAGAACCGCCGTTTGCAGAGCTATTGCCGCCAGAACCACCACCACCACCAGCAGATGTAATAGTAGAAAATACTGAGTTTGAACCACTTGACGCTGTCCCTGATGAACTATTTCCACTTGCTCCAGCACCAACGGTAACGGTATATTCTGTTCCTGCAGTAACTGATAAAGCAGTACCAGTTCTAAAACCACCAGCACCACCGCCACCTCCATTGTTACCGCCACCGCCAGCACCGCCACCAGCCACGACTAAATAATCAACGCTAGTCACACCTGTAGGGCATACCCATGTAGTAGATGATTTAAATGTAAAGACTGTTTGTGATGCTACGGAATAAGAAAGAATGACTATGCCTGAGCCGCCGCCGCCACCGTTGCCACCTGTTGCTGAATTTGCGCCGCCACCACCGCCTGTGTTTGAAGTTCCTGATGAACCATCTCCAGCAGCACCTCCGCCTGAACCACCAGAACCAAAATTAGGGCTAGTATTTCCCCCAGATGTACCACCACCACCACCTCCACCAGCATAAGTTGTGGAAGAACCTGAGATAGTTGAAGCTGTACCATTGCCACCGTTACCGCCTGTACTGGATGAATAAGTACCAACGCAAGCAGTACCAGCAGCAGACGCTCCACCGCCGCCACCACCACCAGCATCTGTACTGGCAGAACCAGCACCTCCAGTATTACCTTGTGATGGGCTTGTACTAGGCGTATTTCCTGCACCGCCAGAGCCTGTATTACCGCCGCCACCGCCAGAACCACCTGAGCCGCCAGCATTAGCATAAGCCCCGCCATAACCTCCACCATTAGACGTTATAGAGCTAAATACTGAATTTGATCCTGCCGTTCCATTGTTATTACTCGGACCCGCTCCACCTGTACCGCCACCACCTACCGTAATAGTGTAGTCAGTTCCAGCCGTAACACTTAGTCCTGTACCAGTACGAAAACCTCCTGCACCGCCGCCTCCCCCATGTTGGCGAGAACCACCGCCAGCACCACCAGCTACAACAAGGTAATCAACGGTAGTCACACCAGTCGGACAAGTCCACGTACCAGACGCAAGGAAACGCTGAATAACGGTAACAGAGCCACCGCCAACAGCCAACGCTTGCATAATCTTTGAATAAGCAAACATTATTAAACCCTTATGGTGTGTAACCTTGAGCGATAGAGCCGTACCAGTTAGTACCGTCAGCAACAAACGTCAGAATATCCATCTTGCCAGCAGTTGCACTAATCGTAGGCGCACCAGCAGTACCCCACTTAACGCC
>Ga0181352_1001211_pt1 | contig 10203 bp, 11 predicted proteins | sample Fa13VDMLBSN_FD_130103 | JGI IMG/M metagenome (GOLD analysis project Ga0181352, IMG submission 130103) | Freshwater viral communities from Lake Michigan, USA - Fa13.VD.MLB.S.N | ecosystem: Environmental > Aquatic > Freshwater > Lake | place: USA: Michigan | collected 2013-09-23 | reverse complement strand
TACCAGGATCATCACAATTATGAAAATAGGTTTTTGCGGAACAATGTCAGTAGGTAAAACAACGTTAGTTAATGCGTTGAAAGAATTACCTGAATTTGAAAATTATACATTTAGAACAGAACGTTCAAAGTATTTAATGGAATTAGGTATTCCATTGAACACTGATTCAACTACTAAAGGTCAAGCTGTATTTTTAGCTGAACGAGCAAGTGAATTAATGCAAGAAAATATTATTACTGATCGTACTATTATTGATGTTATGTCATTTGCTAAAGCATCTCAATCAATGAATTATTATGATGCTGAAAAATTTTGTGAATTTGCTCGAACAATGCTTCATGAATATGATTATTTATTTTATGTTTCTCCTGAAGGAGTTGATATGGAAGATAATGGAGTTCGCGAAACTGATTTACAATACAGAGAAACAATTGATTCTATTATCAAACACCAGTTGGATTCTAATAAACATAGAATAAAAAAATTAGTACGTATTAAAGGTTCCACGGAAGAACGTATTGCACAGGTGAAATCTGCCCTTTCTTTGTAATATTTATAATCAAATATTTTATAATGAAAAAATCAGAAGCTAAAGAATATATTAAAGAACTTATTGTAGCAGAATTATCTGTAGAAGAAGGTACTTATGTAGGTGCAGGAGCAGTAGGTGCTCTCCAAAAAGATCCTAAATTTGCTGCTGCAAAAGACAAAACCTCTGCTCTTAATACTTTAAAATCTGGTGGTAGTGTAACATTAGAAAATGAAGAATTTGAAGATGAACCAACCGCTAAAGATATTGCTGCTAATGCTTCTATTGCTAAACTACAATCTAAATATAGTGAAGTAGTTAAACAAATGAAATCTGTACTAAATCAATACAAATCAGCTGAAGGTACTGAAAAACAAAAATATGTTGATCAATTAAAGGGTTTAACTAAGCTTAAAAAAGAATTAGAAGCTATGATTAATCCTTCAATGGATGATGAAGACGAAATTTAATGAAATATATTTATCAAATTCTTAGTTATTTTATTGTTATATTAGTTGTAATTATTATTTACAATAATCTTAATTATGCTAAGAACATAGATTATAAAAATCATATCAATCAACTTCACCTTCAAAATGATTCTTTGAAAGCTAATATAGATTCTAATCAAGTTATAATCAATTCTCTATCTTCAGAAATTAAAGAATATAAACTTAAAATAGAAGAAGATAAAAAGAAATTAGCTCTTTTAGAAATTAAAGCTAAGAAAAACAAACAAAAATATAATGAAGAATCTAATCGTATTAATTCTCTTAGTAATACTGCCATTATCAGCGAGTTCACAAACGCTTTCGAATGATAGTTTATGTTGTGTTCCATGTAAATCTTTAAAGAAGGCTTTACTTGTAAAGACTGAACGTGATTTTTTAAAAGAACAAATTGAAATCGCTCGTGATTCCATTGTTGTATTAACTAATATAGTAACAAATCAAGACTCTGTTATTGTTAAACAAGATACTACTATTTCTCTATATAAGAAAAATGAAGCTGATTTTACTCAACTTATTAAAAATAAAGATAGTGAAATAGAAATAAAAGACGAACAGATTAAACAACAAAAAGCAAGAACAAGAATAGCTTGGATTGTTACAGGTTTAAATGCTGTTGCTTTTATTTTAGTATTGTTATGAGTCAACAACCCGATTTAAGACAGATAATTAGAGAAGAATATCTAAAGTGTGCACAAGATCCTGCTCACTTTATGAAAAAATACTGTCATATTCAACACCCCCAAAGAGGTAGAGTACTTTTTAATCTATATCCTTTTCAAGAAAAAACATTACGTTTATTTAGAGATAATCCATATTCAATTGTATTAAAATCAAGACAGTTAGGTATCTCAACATTAGCGGCAGGTTATTCTTTATGGTTAATGTTATTCCATAAAGATAAAAACGTACTTTGTATTGCAACTAAACAAGAAACTGCACGTAACATGGTTACGAAAGTTAAGTTTATGTTCGATAATTTACCTTCATGGTTAAAAATAGGTGCTGAAGAAAATAATAAATTATCGTTAAGATTAGCTAATGGATCTCAAATTAAAGCTACATCTGCAAGTAGTGATGCTGGTCGATCAGAAGCCGTATCTTTATTGTTAGTAGATGAGGCGGCATTTATTGAACAAATTGGTGAAATTTGGGCCTCAGCACAACAAACCTTAGCAACGGGTGGTGGTGCAATTGTATTATCTACTCCTTATGGTACGGGTAATTGGTTTCATAAAACTTGGATTTCAGCTGAAAATGCTGAAAATGATTTTTTACCAATTAAATTACCTTGGTATGTTCACCCTGAAAGAGATGAAGCTTGGAGAAAAAGACAAGATGAATTGTTGGGTGATCCTAGATTAGCATCTCAAGAATGTGATTGCGACTTTAGCACATCAGGTGATGTAGTATTTTATCCGGAATGGGTAGAATTTTTAAAAGAAACAACAATTAAAGATCCATTAGAGCGTAGAGGAGCTGACCAAAATTTATGGATATGGGAACCTGCAGATTATAGTAGAGAATACATAATAGTAGCAGACGTAGCCAGAGGTGATGGTAAAGACTCTTCCGCTTGTCATGTAATTGATATAGCAACAAATACTCAAGTTGCTGAATACAAAGGACAGCTTCCACCTAAAGAATATGGTTATTTTTTAGTAGGTTTAGCTTCCGAATATAATAATGCAATGTTAGTTGTAGAAAATGCTTCAATTGGTTGGGCAACATTAGACGCTATCATTGAAAGGGGATATAGAAACTTATATCATTCTCCCAAATCAGACCAATTAACCGCAGAATCATATCTTAAAGTATTTGAGGGTAATTCTGATATGACTCCTGGGTTTACAATGTCTTTAAGAACAAGACCTTTAGTTATAAATAAATTTAGAGAATATGTTGGTGATCGCTCTGTAACAATTCGTTCAAAACGTTTGTTAGAAGAAATGAAAGTATTCATTTGGAAAAACGGTAGACCTGAAGCACAATCTGGATACAATGATGATTTAGTAATGAGCTTTGGTATAGGAATGTTCTTAAGAGATACATCTTTAAAATTCCAACAACAATCTCATGATATGACTCGAGCTACGCTTGGTAATATGAGTAAGAGTACGTATGTTGGTGCTTATAATCCAAATGCTCCAAAAAACCCATATATTATTAAAACGGATGATGGGTTTGAGGACATTAAATGGTTATTATAATATTTATATATAAACGAATTAGAAAATAATGGCAGATACTAGCTTATTCACCCGACTACAACGACTGTTTTCAACAGACGTTATCGTACGAAATGTAGGTGGAAACGAATTAAAAGTAATGGACGTAGATTCTATCCAAAGATCAGGGGATATATCTACTAATTCATTAATGGATAGATATAATCGTTTATATTCTCCATCATCAACTTCACTTTTAGGTTCCCAAATTAACATTAACTGGCAATACCTAAGAACCATGGTATATTCAGACTATGATAATATGGATTATGATGCTATTATTGCCTCATCACTTGATATTATTGCTGATGAATGTACATTGAAAAATGATATGGGAGAGGTACTTCAAATTAAATCAAATAATGAAGATGTACAACAAATCCTTTATAATCTATTCTATGATGTATTAAACATTGAATTTAATTTATGGTCTTGGATTCGCCAAATGTGTAAATATGGTGATTTTTTCCTTAAAATGGAAATTGCTGAAAAATATGGGGTTTATAATGTTATTCCTTACACAGCATATCATATTGAAAGACAAGAAAATTATGATCCTGAACATCCAAACGCTGTAAGATTTAGATATTCACCCGAAGGTATTTATGCTGGTGGATCAGGTTATTATGGAACTCCTACTTTAGGTTCTTTTAATGATAATCAACCAGGAATATATTTTGATAATTATGAGATGGCCCATTTTAGATTGTTAACAGATGTTAACTATCTTCCTTATGGTCGTTCATATTTGGAACCAGCTCGTCGTATTTTTAAACAATATTCATTAATGGAAGATGCGATGTTGATTCATAGAATTTCTCGCAGCCCAGACCGTCGTATTTTTTATATTAATGTTGGTTCAATTCCACCAAATGAAGTAGAAAATTTCATGCAGAAAACAATTTCTACAATGAAACGTACTCCATTAATGGATAGTAAAACAGGTGAATATAACCTTAAATATAATATGCAAAACTTATTGGAAGATTTTTATATTCCAATTCGTGGAAACGATACATCAACAAAAATTGAAACTACACCTGGTTTACAATATGATGGTATTCAAGATGTTACTTATTTACGTGATAAATTATTTGCTGCCCTTAAAGTTCCAAAAGCATTTATGGGTTATGAAAAGGATTTAACCGGTAAGGCAACATTGGCCGCTGAAGATATACGTTTTGCTCGCACTATTGACCGTATACAACGCATTATCCTATCAGAATTATATAAAATTGCATTGGTGCATTTATATTCGCAAGGATACACCGGTGAAGAATTAACTAATTTTGAATTAGATTTAACAGGTCCTTCAATCATTTATGAGCAAGAAAAAATTGCATTGATGACCCAAAAGGTAGAGTTAGCTAAATCAATTATGGAAACTAAATTATTACCTACTGATTGGATTTATGATTATATCTTTAACTTTAGTCAAGACCAGTATGATGAATATAGAGATTTGTTAGCTGAAGATCAAAAACGTACTTTCCGTTATAATCAAATTATGGAAGAAGGAAATGATCCTAAAGTAACAGGTCGTTCATATGGTACACCACATGATTTAGCTTCATTATACGGTAAAGGAAGAATGTATTCTGACCCGGAAAACGTACCTGTAGGATACGGAAGTGATTTAGAAATGGGACGTCCTGAAGAAAAAGCAACAAATCGTAATACTCAAGATGATAATTTTGGTAAAGATAGATTAGGCGCTAAAGGTATGAAAAAAGATGATAACGAATCAGATTCAATCCGCCCTCAATATAAAGGTGATTCACCTCTAGCATTAGAAGCTAAACAAATTTATCTTAAAAATAAAACGTTGATTGAGGGTATTACTAAGAAAGTTTCACTTACTCAAGATAAACCGAAAGATTCATTATTAGATGAAAGTCAAATAAGAGAATAAAAATCTTTATATATTTATAATAAAACCTATAGGGATGAATATAAAACATTCTAAGTATAAGAATACTGGAATTCTATTTGAACTTTTAGTAAGACAGATTACATCGGATACTCTGTCGGGAAAAGATTCAAAAGCTACCAATATTCTAAAAAAATATTTTGTAAAAACAGAATTAGGAAGAGAGTATAAATTATACGAAACTCTATCCAAGCATAAAAACCTTACAGAAGGTAAAGCAGAAGTTGTAGTTAATTCAGTTATTGAATCGTCTAAAAACCTAAATAGAGGTACCTTAAAAAGACAAAAATATAATCTAATTAATGAAATTTCAGAACATTATAATTTAGAAGAATTTTTTAAAACAAAACTTCCAAGTTATAAATCACATGCTGCTTTATACACATTATTAGAAATTTATAATAGCGAAAATCTATCAAATCCCGATCAGATCATTTCAAATAAAATTGCTATTTTAGAAAGTTTAACAACTAAACAAGTTGATAAGCAAAAAGTAGAAAATGATTTAATGACAGAATTTCAATCATACGATAAAGATTTACGTATTTTAACTTATAAAGTATTATTAGAAAAATTCAATGGAAAATATGCTTCATTGAATGATAACCAAAAATCAGTTTTAAAAGAATTCATTAATTCTGTTGATTCAACTCCAAAACTAAGAGAATTTTATAATTCTAAGATTCAACAAATTAAAGAAGAATTAACCAAAATTACTCCTCAAATCAAAAATAAAGCAATCCAAATTAAATTAACCGAAGTTAATAATATGCTATTGCCTTTAAGTAAAACATCTAATGTTGGTGATGAGGAATTAGTTAATTTGTTACAATATTTTGCATTATTAGAAGAACTTATTGAATCAAATGGGTAAATTTAAATACAAATTAAAGGAATTAGAAGTTGGTGATGTAGATTACAACAAAGGTACAAAATCTACAGTTACCGATATTGATCCGGAAACAGGACGTATTACTTGGGATATCCAAGAGGTTCCTGACTTTGAAAGTGTATTTAGAAATTTAAAAAAAGCTAAAGAATTTATGGATAAATTGTCTAAAACTAAAGATGTTAGACAAGATTCAGTAATGCAAAAAATCCAACAACAATTAACAACAACTTTTAATGAACTTCGTACCCATGTACGAAAAAATTATCCTGAAGACTATGCAAGAATTAAAATGGTAGCAGAAACTAATACCATTTCTTCCAATTCAGGATTTATATCAGGAGGTGAAGGTGAAAATCATACAGGTCCATCTCCAAGAAAATCAACTTATGGAGCTTATACACAAGCTGGATACAAAAAAGTAAGTGAAGGTCCTGGAGCAACATTTGGTCCTGGTCCATCTGCTGGTCCTGAAGGTGTAAAAGACAATGTTTATGTTAAAGATTTTAAGTATAAATTAGTTAACCAAAAAGCTTTAAATAAAAAAGCAAAAGGTATTGAAGTAAAACAACTTTGGGAAGCTACAGATACTGAAGATTTTCTTAATGGAATGAATATTGTAGATCCTGATAAAAGAAAATTTATATCGAGTCGATTAGAAGGATTTGATATTTTAGAACAAAAACTAAATGATTTAATTCCTTTACTACAATCCGCAAAACATGAAACTATGGATTATTATAGAAAAAATCCAAATTCATTTGCTGTAGTATATGGAACTGATTTAGCAAATGATTATTTAAACGATTTAATAGACTTATTTAAAAAACAATAAAATGGCAAACATACCCGTAAATTTTGGTGGAGTACTTTTAACAGCCGGAAATTCAGTTACTGGATCTTTTGCTGGAATAATTTCTTTAGGAACTGGTTCAGCATCAGCTCCTACTGGATCAATAATCTCAGCATTTAAATATGGAAATGGATTATTAGCAAACCAAGCAATTCAAGAAGCCACAGGTGTTTCTTTTACTATCCCTGCAGGAGCTACTATTCCTTTATTTATTACTTCTTGTAGTTTAGCAGCAGGAAGCGCCCCAGTAATTTTATACACATAATATTTATAATAAAATGAAAACTCTACAACAAGAATATCAACTTATAAAAGAAGGAAAAGGTAACAAAGACCATTTCTTAAAAATGGCTAGAAATATGTTTCCTGAGTATATTGCTCATGGAAATGATTTTAATGCTGCTGTTTCTATTTTAAAAAGCAAAAGTCTTTTAAGTGAAGCTGTTGGAGGTGTTATTACACAATCAACTTCTCAACCTAACTGGTTTAAAATTTTTAATGAAAAAATAGAAGAAGCAGTAGGTGTTAAAGATACAAAAGAATATGGTGATCAAAATACTTTTGAAAAACCAGCTCCTGAAGTAGCAAAAGATTTAGCTAATCAGTTTGATAATAACGATCCTAAAAATATTGATAATCTTTATGGTCAATCATTTTTATTAGGTTATTTAACTGAAATGGGTGATCCTAAAAATGCTAAAAAAACAGTTGATGAATTAAAATCTATTGTTGCTAAAAACATGGCTAAAGATATTAATTATTATCATACAAATGCTTCATTTGGTATTAAGGGCATTGGTTATACCAAAGATTCTGTTGGTATGGGTGAACCTAAAGCTCCAAAAGGAAAATATAAATCAAGTGGCTACGGCGATTTAGATAAAAAATAAATTATGCAACAAGTATTAATTGAAACAATCCCGTTTTCAGTTGCCCCTATACAACTAACTGAAGGTTTAAAAGCACCTTCTGGTAATCCTTTAGTTGAAGGAATACTTGCAACAGCTGAAATTAAAAACGGGAACGGAAGATATTACCCAAAAGAATTGTGGGAAAGAGAAATTGAAAAATATAAAGATGTTGTTAGAGAAAATAGAGCAACAGGTGAATTAGATCACCCTGATTCTTCAATTATTAATCTCAAAAATGTATCTCATATTATTAGAGATGTCTGGTGGGATGGTGATAAAGTATTAGGCAAATTAGAGATCCTCCCTACAGTATCAGGTAATATTTTAAAAGCACTTATTGAAAATAATGTAACAGTAGGTGTATCATCTCGTGGAATGGGTTCATTAAAACAAATCGGTGAAACATTAGAAGTACAAGATGATTTTGAATTATTATGTTGGGATTTTGTTTCCACTCCTTCAAATCCAGGTTCATACATGCATTTAGTAAAAGAAGGAAAAGAACATTTACCCGAAAATAAATTTGCAAAAGTAAATTCAATCCTTACAGAAATATTGTGTGCCAATGGTACATGTCCAATATTCTAAAGACGCCTGCTACCTTAGGCAATAAATGTACCCGTAAGCATACCATAAGAACTGCTTGCGGGTCTTTTTTTCATTGCAAAGGCGACTTTGAAGACTCCCCATATATGTATATTCGTAATATGCGATTTTCTTATATCGCATCACGTTAATAAATCTTATTACGCTTCGAGTAATCTATAATAAGCGTATTTCCAACATTTAATTTGAGGACAAAAAGTATGAACAGAGATCTGCTAAAAGAAGCAATCGCTGATGCAAAAGCTGTTAAAGAAACTGCTATTGCAAATGCAAAAGCCGCTTTGGAAGAAGCATTCACCCCTTATCTAAAAGAAAAGTTAGCTGCAAAGTTATCTGAAATGGACGATATGGAAGAAGCTGAAATCGAAGAAGCTAAAAAAGACGAGAAGGAAATGAAGGAAAATTTCGACATGGACGAATCTAAATTAGATGAGTACGCTGAAGAACAACCTGATCGTGATGACGATGGGGATGGTAAATTAGACCTAGACGAAATGGACCTTGATGAACTTCTAAGAGAACTCGATGAAATGGAAGAAGGAAAAAAAGAAGACGTAATGGAAGGTGAAGATGACCTTATCAACGATCCCAAAGGCCCTACAGCACATGGTAATGTAGCTGAAGAGGAAGAAACAGAAATGGGTGAGGAAGAAGATGAGGAAATTGATCTTGAAAATATGTCTGAAGATGACCTGAAATCATTTATCGAAACAGTAATCGCCGATATGGTATCCGCTGGACAACTAGAGGGTGACATAGAAGGTGGAGAAGAAGAAGGTGAAGAAGTTGAAATCGAAGACGAAGACGAAACCAATGTAACAATGGAAGGTAAAAAAGAAAAATCAAAAGAAAAAGTAGACGAGGTATATGATATCGGAGCTATGAATATTTCTGATACTCAAGCCATTCTTGCAGCTATTGCTGGTGCCGTTGGAGTTCCTTTAGTTTCAATCATAGCTGCTTATGCTGAAGACAAAATCAGAGGCGTTAAAGACCTTATTAAAGGTAAAAAAGCAGGAGCTATGGAAGAAGGAGATGACATGTACGAAGGTGAAGTTGATGAAATGAAAAAAGAAGTTGAAGAGTTAAAAAAAGAACTTAACGAAATCAACCTTTTAAATTCAAAACTTCTTTACGTAAATAAAATCTTTAAAGCTAAGAATTTAACTGAAAACCAAAAAACAAAAGTATTGGAAGCTTTTGATAAAGCAACCACAGTAAAAGAAGTAAAATTAGTATTTGAAACCTTATCATCTGAAGTTAAAGAGAAAAAATCCTCTGTAACTGAATCAATGATTGGTGGTGCTTCTAAAGCTGCAGGTATTGCTCCAAACAAAACTCCAATTCTAGAAGTTAACGATCAATTTGCTAGATGGCAAACGTTAGCCGGTATTAAAAAATAATTTTAACCTAAATTTAAAAACAAAAACAAAAACAATGTCACAAGTACAACAATTACTCGAAAGCGCAGCTGGCTCATGGAAGTCACTTCAAAGCGATGCTGCTAGATTGGCTGGAAAGTGGACCAAAACTGGTCTTCTTGAAGGCCTTGGTGAATTTGACAAGAACAACATGTCTATCTTGTTAGAAAACCAAGCTAAACAATTAGTAACTGAAAATAATACTATCTCTTCTAACTCATCATTCGTTTCTAACGGTCAAGGTGAGAACTGGGCTGGTATTGCTCTTCCTTTAGTACGTAAAGTATTCGGTACAATCGTAGCTAAAGAATTCGTTTCAGTTCAACC
>Ga0181352_1001210_pt1 | contig 10217 bp, 22 predicted proteins | sample Fa13VDMLBSN_FD_130103 | JGI IMG/M metagenome (GOLD analysis project Ga0181352, IMG submission 130103) | Freshwater viral communities from Lake Michigan, USA - Fa13.VD.MLB.S.N | ecosystem: Environmental > Aquatic > Freshwater > Lake | place: USA: Michigan | collected 2013-09-23 | reverse complement strand
GCCAACTCTGTCATATTCGGAATTGGTAACGACGAGCGACATCGCTATTCCGGCAGCGGTCCCGATCAGTGCAAAGATACTGAGGGTGATGAACAGATAGCCGAGGCTCGTCAGAACTTGGGCCATGTAGATCAGCCAAGACAGGGAGTTCATTTAATCCTCCTGATGCAATGTGCGTGTGCCCACGATTTGAACATTGCGCGTCCTTCCATGTGCCAATACAGACGCGGCATGTACGGAATGCGGTAGCGCGCGTTAGGCCCATAGCGCCGGGCAACCCAGCCGCGCCAGCGCGGGTATCGCTTAAACCGCGCCATCGCCAGCTTGGCCATCACCATCGTTCTCGCGCTCATGGCTATTACCCGTCGCACTTGCATCCGGCTGTTGTCTGACATTGTGGCATGGTGCAGATCATCACATCGCCTCCAATCCTTGAAGATGAAATGCACGGCCAGAAAAGCGCCGAGCGCCATCAGGATCAGCGCGGCAGGGATGATGAAGAGCCATAGCGGGTTCATTTAGTATCCCCTCCCCGGATTGTCGCAATATCCTTGACTGTCGTAGTGCCAGTCCTGCCGACTGCTGGCCGGAACAGCCGTGATGCCAACCGCAACCTTGGCGGCGTGGCGGCGCGTCCATTCCTCTTTCGGGATCGCCTGCACCCGATGCCATTCGCGCTCTGCTTCGCCGTCAGATGACAGGCCGATACTCTCCGCGAATGTCTCAAGGCACGCCTGCGCTTGGCCTATTTCCTTGTAGGTGTCGCCAGCCGGACGCTCATAGACGCGCTTTATGATCCGGTTCAGGTGCAAGGCACCGACGCCCTCGGCGTGCGCGAGTTCGATAGCTTCCTCCAGGAAGCGATCCAATCGTTCGTCGCGCCGCAAGGCCACGGGCCCAAACATCTCGACGGCCCATCTCAGGAAGTGTTTTGGGCGCAGCACGTTCGGCATATTCATATCGCGTCTCCATGTGTCTCTTATGCGGATCGCAAAGCTTCTTCGATCAGTTCAAGCAGCTTCACGTCGCGGCGATAGTGCTTGCGTTCCATCGGGTCCATCGTGTCTGGGTGATACCAAGAACCCAAACCGATAGACGACTTGACCGCCCCGGCCCTCGGCTTCTTTTCCGGTGAGCAGGTGCTCTCGATCTGATTTTGGATCGCATCTTGTACATAGGCCCGCGCGGCAATCAGAGCGAGCGTGGCCTTCGTTGACTTAGCCATCGCTCGGCTCCTTCGGTTGCGCGCCCGGTTGCTCACCGTTAGCGCGGGGCCGCAGGTCCAAATCCCCCGGCAACTCTGGCAGTCCGTCGATGATCGCGGTGATCGCTGCGTCTTGGCTGGCTCGGTATTGATCGAGGGTGGCGCGAACGTGCGTCAACGCATCGAACATCGACGCCTTGAATTCGTAGGTTGTCCAGCGGTGCCCACAACGGCAAACGCGACGACGACGCTTGATGGTTCCGGCGAGATTGTACCGGCTATCCGTCACACGGCCGCCACGCTTGAAGCAAAGCGGGCATGTGTCGCTCATGTCTTTTTCTCCGCAGCGCTCGGCTGTGCAGCGTCAGTGAGCGGGAAAAGCCACCACGCAAGCGCAGCTATCAGCACAGCCACGGGCGCGTTGGAAAACACCACCATGAACAGCGCGGCATCCGAGTCCATCTTTAAGATGGGGAAGAACTTCGACTGACACGCGCCGAACATCATGTTCCCACCGAATACAAGACAATAATATGCGACCCTGTTCATCGGTCGTTCCCTTGTGGCTGTTTAGCGCGTGACAGGCTTTCGATGTGCATCATCTGTCGCTGCAACTCCTTCAGGTCGTCGCCCGGCATAGCTTTGGAGCGCGCGTTGATTTGGCGCATTACCTCTCCAAGCCGCTCAATCTCGGCCAGCGCCGTTTGGTGGCGTGTCATTGATTCTTCAAGCATTACGGCGATGGCGTTCATTGGCTGTTAGCTCGCTCGTTGCAGGCTTGGAGGATGAAGTCCGCGATGGCTTCCTTCTCCGTGCCTTTGCCCCAGATGGCAGCGATCTTCCGTCCAGTGGCATCGACAAGGTAGGCATTGAATAGCCCGTTGCCGCTTGGCGTGCCGGATGCTTCCCAGTCCCACGGAAACGGCGGGAGTGCGCTGACTGGTCTTCTGGGCGCGCTCATTGCTGTGGTTCCGGGAACAGCGGCATCGGTTGCGGTTCGTTCGCTCTCGGCTTCGGCGGTTCACCGGGTGCTTGCGGCAACATCCATCGCGCGGGAGGCGGGACAACCACATTGCCGGGCACCCAATTGAAATAGCCGAGCGCGCCTTGTGCCGGGGTGAACTCGCAAGGCACCGGATCGCGAAGGACAAGGCCGCGCGGCCCGAAGAACCAAGGGCTATCGCTCTCGCTTACCACGTCGATCACCTCGACCGACCCGATGATGCCGCCTCGCAGAAGGTCGGCTGGCGCCGGGCACAACAGCCCGCGATCAACGATGAACTCGCAGGCGCTTTCGTATTCCTCTCGGCTCATGCCCTTCGACGCATGGATGGCGATCCTGCCGCGCTGGCGCAGCCCGTGGTTCACCGCCTGCCAGGATCGGTTCTCGATGTCCTTGCCGCCGTGGATGATCGCCCATGCCCACGGCTGGCGAACCGATAGCGCGAGTCTTGGGAGGGCGCTTTCCAGCGGTGAGCGCGTGGTGTCGGTCATGCTGCGATCTCCATCATGCGAACAAGTTCTGTTGCGCCGGCTGATCTTCGGGCGAGCCGAGAGCAAAGAGTGCGGAGCGCATACGCAGCTTCCAGGCTGACAACTCCGTTGCCGAGCATCCGGAGCCGCTCGATGCGGGCGGAGTGAGGGCCAGCGAGGTCCAGCCGCGCGGCCACCCCATCAGCCATTCGACGAACAGCGGGTTCAAGCTGCGGCGAATGTGCGAGGACTCTTCGCCAACCGTCGAGATCGGATGGTCCGGGAGGATAGAGCGCAGGGAAACCGCTTCGGCCTGCCCATTCAGCAACGGCTCGTCCGATCGATCCCCCGATCGGCTCTTGCGTGATCTTGTCGTGTCCGCCACCGATGGTGTGGACCAATTCTGCGCTGCGCCGCTCAGTGTCGGGACAGGCTTCGTCTTGTCGCCCCTGCTGTACTGATATTCGCCGTCCTCTTTCGCTCTCGGGGTGGGCCAATTCTGCGCTTGCGCCGGCAAGGGTGTGCCGCCCGCGCCGAAGCTCTGGTTGGGGCCACCCTTCTCGCCGTCCGACGCCCGCGGCGTGGACCAGACCGATTCCACCTGTTGCGTCAGGCTGGTTCCAGTCATCGCTTCCGTGATCCTGCCGCCCCGCTGGCCGTCGCCGGCCGACGGCGTTGTCCAGTTCGCAGCCATCCGGCCCAGCAACCCGTTCTCCGGTACGTTCGCCGTCTGGCAGGCGCCGTCCTTCCAGTCCCGCGATGTCGGGGTGCCCCACATCGCAACTGCGTCTTCCAGCCGGCCCTTGTGTTCCGTTACCCCATTCCTCAACTGGTTCACCGCGCCATCGCCCGACCGCATCGTCGGCCACTGCGAGGACGAAGCATCGCTCGCGTTCGTGGCTCGCGCCGACCTCTGTCGCCGTAAACAGTCCGACCTCAACCTCAAAACCAAGTCTGCGAAGGTCTCGCCAAACCCGGTGCAGCCCGCCCGATGAGACGAAGCCGCGGACGTTCTCAATGAGGACGAACCACGGGCGCGCCTGGACGATGATGCGTCGGGCAGGGGACCAGAGGTCGCGTTCGTCTTCTTCGGCAAGCCGCTTGCCGGCGAGGCTGTGCGGCTGGCACGGGATGCCGCCAATGAGGCCATCCACCAAGCCACGCCATGGTCGGCCGTTGAAGGTTCGGACATCGCTCCACACAGGCGCTGGAGCCAAGAGGTGTGCTTCCATCGCCGAAACCAGAGTTGAGGCGGACCACGCTTCCCCCTCCACCAGCACGACTGGGCGAGCACTTGGAATTGCCAGTTCGACGCCGAGATCAAGGCCGGCTCCGCCAGAGCAGAGGCTGATGAAGTTGAGGCTGTTGGAACGTAGAGCCACATGGTTCATGTCCGTTCGATCTTTTTCCGACAAGGCGTCCGCACAGTCATCGTTACTGCCTCAGCCAGAACGCCCACCACGGGCCTACAGCCTCGCGAACCGCCCAGATCATGGGCGGCAACAGGATCGTGAAGGCCCCGGCGATCTGAACAACAATCAAAAGGACCGGGATCATATGGCCGAGAGGGCTGTCCAACCCGTGCCAGTACCGCCACCATTGAATTGCTTTCATCATCGTGTCCTCTCCTGATAAATTAAGGCGTGCGTTATCCGTTTTCCAATCCGTAGTGCAGATTGCGGATCAACTCGCGAGCGGAATCGGTTGAGCATTCGCAGTTCCGCAGATGACCGCCGACGCGAAGCCATTGCGACTCTGGCCGCACAGCCCAGCCCTCCGTTCGCTCCGCGACTTCGATGAAAAAGTCGGCCTGCTGTTCGTCGGTCAGTTCTGAGAACCACGCCGCGACCGTCGCCATATCGAGACCGATGGTCAGGGTTTCGGTCTTTTTGACTTCAACAATTACCGGCGGCTTCATAGCGTCCTCCTGGTTTTGTAATGCGCTGTTACCGCTTCTTTCGGAACGGCGGCGGGCTCGGGTTCTGATCGAAGTATTTGCAGGCTTCGTTCCAGTGCTCGACCGGAACGCCCTCGGTGCCCGCCGTGAGCCGCTGATACTTCGCGCATGGCGCTGGTTTGATCTCGCCGCCATGTTTGCCGCCTACGGCGAAATATTGGGTATCCTTGCGTGATCCCAGAACGCGCATTGGTGGCACGTCTTGCCGGCAGGCCCGCTGCCGATTGTGAAGGCCATGCCGGGCGGGGTGGCTCTCACAGCAGCCGCAAACTCTTTCTCTCGGCTGGTCCCGGTCAGCTTCTCGTCAACGGTCGGCTCTGGCGCTAGTCCCATTGCTCTGCTCCTTCGGGCACGAGGCATTCGATTTCCAAGACGACTTCGACACGATCCCCCAAGCCGCGAATGTCACCTTGGCGGATGCTGTGACCGCACTTGCAAGTGATCGGCTGGGCGATCTTCACGGACTGAATTTGAACGTCGGTCATCGGTATCTATCCGCCTACGCGGCCCCTCATGTGATGCGAACGTCTTGCCGTCAGTCGCGCCGATAGCCACATGCAACCCGACGCGACCCATTGCGTGTTCGATGACTGACGGAAACGAGCAAAATCAATGTGCGGGAGGTACTGCATTACGAGTGAGCGGCGGTCCCAAGCCATTGAAATATCCCGTTCCCGGCAGTGTCCGTCAGTCATCGTGTTCTAGGCTTGTCCGCCGATCTTGTTCTTGCGATGTTCCGCGCGGCCGATCTGCACGCTCGCCGTCTTTTCTGCCGGGTTGCGCGAGTAGCGTTCGGTCGTGCTGGTGTTGCTGTGCGTGGCGGCGTGCCGCACATGCTCGATCGGCACGCCGGCGTCCGTCGCTTCGCTGATGGCCCCGGCCCGGCTGTCCATGTTGTAGACCGTCTCAGGGACGCCCGCCGCCGTTGCCACGAGCCGCCACTCCTTGCGGAATTGGACCGCATCGTAGGGGCGCCCCGACTTCTCATAGACGACGATCGGCCCCGCCTTCGGCAACTCGGCGAAGCGCTGAAACTCCTCCATGACCATGGGGGCCAGTTTCAGATCCACCTCCACGTCCTTGTTGCGCTTCGACGTGGTGTGCTTGAGGATCAGGTTATCGTCAATCTCCGACCAGCGAAGGCCACGCAGCCATTTCAGGTTGCCGTCCACGACCTCGGAAATGCCCGGCTCGCTCTGCGGCACCCATTCTCCGATCACGTCCTTTTGTCTCAGGATGCACTCGAACTGCAACGCCTGGGCCAGCGCGAGAGAGTGACGCCCCAGCTCGTGCGCCTTTGCCCTGACCGCGATCACCTGGTCGGCGGTGATGCGCTGCGTCCGCGGCTTGGGCATCACAAACCGCATGTCGCCGAGGATGCCCTTAAGGCGAAGGCACTCGGGGTCTTCAAGCAGCGTCGTGCCGAACGTCAGCAGCGTGCGGAGCATCCCCACGAGGCTGTGCGCCATCGCGACATGACCGTTCGTGCCCATCCAGCCTTCGTGCCAGTGTTTGACGGTGCGGCCCTTGACCTCGGCCAACAGTTCGTCGCCGCAGTCCTGCCTAAGCCGCCGCATCAAGCTCAGGTAATTCTCCCGGCTCTTGAAGCGCAGCTTGTGGAACGGCGAATCCGGGTCGGTCTGATAGCAGCGGATCAGGCTGCCGATTGTGCCGTCGAACACCGCGACCGTGGGCACGCCAATCCACCGGATCAATTCGGCATCCGTGATCCAGAGCTTGCTGCCTTCGCGCTCGATCGTCTCGGGGGCGGGTTGGGTCATGTTCTCAATCGCTTCATCTTCACCACGGCCTCAATCGGGATGGTGATGGCGTCCACCACGTTGTTGTTCTCGGAAAAGCTGGTGGTCAGCGTGATCGCGTCCTTGGTGCGGCGGATCAGCCAGCCGATGCTGGTGATGACGGCGGCGGTGTGCTCGGGATCGGTGGCATGATGCCAGCCCCGCAGCGACGAACTGTCGCGCCACGTCACGAGATAGGCATCGTGCTTCACTGCGGGCTCCCGTTCGCGGCCACGATCTGCGCGCCGCGCTCGTGGTCGCCTGACACGCGGAACAGGGCGAGCGAGACCTTGATCGGGTCGATGCCCTGCCACTGCCACCATTCGACCTCGCGCCTTGTGTGCTGCTCGCGGTGATGCTTGCCGCACAACGGAACGGCGAATGCATCGTCCGGCTTCTCTTGGCCGCCGACCCAGCGCTTGCCGGCGCGCGGCTCGGCGTAGCGGATATGCGCCGCCTCGGTGGACGTGTCGTCGAGACAGATCAGACATGGCAGCGAGCGCACGAAATTCAGGTGCGCTTCGTCGCGCTGGCGGGGCTGGCGCTGGGTCATGGGTCATACGCCAGGGTTGGCGCTCCCTTGTGTCGCCAGTCCCAGATGAACCATGCGTGGTTGAACGAGGGCGAGCCGGTCGAGTCCGCGAACCATTGAATGCGCTTTGTCAGCACAACCTTCTTTGCGAAGCGCGGCGAGAGCCGGAAAAGATTGGCGCGCGACTTGGCGTGGTCGAAGTCGGTGCGGAGTAGCATCGCCACAAGGCCGTCCGTCATCGTCAGGTTGATGGCGTGCTGGATGAACGCTTGCGCACTTTCGTAGGGCGGATTCGTAATGATAAAATCGAAGTCGAAACCGGCCTTGCTCGTGGTCAGGAAGTCGTCCCCGGTGGCGATGTCCGTACCCAAGACCGGCCAGCCAAGAGGCTCAAGAGCCCGGACCATATTCCCCGACGCTGCCGCAGGCTCCCAGATCGGGCCATTGATCCGGTCCTTGATGTGGGGCAATAGAGCTGCCGTCACCCATTCCGGCGTTTCGTACAGGTCGCGTTCCTGGCGCGCGTAGCCGCTGTCTCGCTGGCTCATGCCGCCTCCTGTTCGTCCGCGAACCTGACGCCATGTCGCGCGCCGAACTCGTGGATCAACTCGATCAGGTCGCCCATTTCCGACTTGCTCAGGTCCGACGACGAGCGGCCCAGGTTGACGAACCCTGAGCCGTCGAGATTGGGGACGGCGCGGACCTCGCGCTTGAGCGCGTCGAGAAAGATCAGCTTCCAGTCGTCCGGCCGCAGCGTCAGACCGTGCCACTTGAGTTGTCGTGCCACCTCCGTCAAGACGCACCACATTTTATCGTTCTGCGGGCCGGAGCGCTTGACCGCCTTCACCTCGACGCGCGAGCCGAAAGGCGCCGCCGCGATGAAACGGCCAATCCGCTCCCGGTCGGCGCTGGAGCGAAGCGTGACGACGTAGCGCGTCATGCCGCCCTCTCGTAAGCGCCGTAGAGCCGCAGCCGCTCAACGGTTTCCTGCAGCTCGTCGTTGAACACCGCAACCGCATTGGCGAGCGTGGCGATGTAGCCTTCGTCCCGATAGGCGCGTTTCACGAACCGCGGCATCTTCGGCCAATAGATCGGCAGGTCGATCCACTCGCGCTCGGCGACCCAGAGCGCGCCCTGACATTGCGCCTTGTGCTCGGGCGGAAATTCGTCCTTGAGGATCAGCGCCGCGAGGATATGCGGGAGTGCCGTCTTGATTTCCAGCATCCCGTTCGCGCCGATCAGGCTGTCGGGGCTGCAGCCCTTCGGCCCGTTGACGATGAAGCCAACACGTTGCGGTTCAACGTCGGCCGTCAGCGCGTAGAAGTCCCGCGCTTCATCCTCCATCACCTTGCCGCGCTCCATGTGCGCGTTGGTATAGTTCTCCATCGGCTCGCCGGTCAGGATTTCGCCGGCCAGTTTCAGCATGTAGGTTTTGCGCGTGAGGCTGGCGCCGCCGTCTCGGCCCTTCGCCATGACGGTCGCAAACTCGGAAGCGGTGGGAAGGCCGAGCCTTGCCTGAAACCACTCGGGCGAGCCTTGTTCGCAGTCGATGATCTTCATGCTGGCTCAGCCTTCTTCGCCGGTTTCTGCAGCGCAGACTTGGCGCGCTCGAATTCGGAAGCAGGAAGATCGGACGTGCTTTCGATCTTGAAGATCGAAAGGAACTTTTCCAGTGCGGCGCCCGGGTTTGACCGCGCGCCGATCAGTTTCTTGATCTCGTCGTCCTGCGCTTCGGTGATCGGCGTGGCGTCGATTGTCGTTGCGCCCCGCGCGTCGTCGTCGGTCGATGCCGAAAGCCCCAGCGCAGCCTTGAGCGTGTAGCGCTGCAAGTAGGTGACGGTCGAACCGATCTGCTGGATGCTGTTCTTGTTGCCGGTATCGTCGCGCCCGGCCGACAGCGTGTTTTCCTCGGAGTGCCCGTCACGGTGCGAGACGATGCACGTCACGGTCACGGGTTCGTTCGGCACCGAACTGGTGCGGTAGCGGTAGGACAGCCCGTGCTTGGCGAGGATCGGATCGACCTGCCGCGCGATGCCGGCCATGTCTTCGTGCCGATAATTGGTGCGGCCCTTGGCGCTGGTGAAATCCACGGTGCGGTTCTTGAAGATCACCGGAATTTCCGCCTTGGCTGCGGCCATCGCTTCGTCGAACCCCTGCTTGGCTTGCGTGGCGCGCCAGCGCTCCTGCAGCGCCATCAGCTTTTCCAGGATTTCCGGCGTCGCGCCGCGCTCCACCGCGCGGTCAAGAATAGCCATCGGCGTAAGGGGGCCAGCCGGGACAAGGCTTTGCTCCATCGCCTTCAATTCGCTCATAGGGTTGCTCCGTGCACCGCCGAACTGGCGAGAATGAAAACGATGGCCGCGATCAGGGCGAAGCACACCACGCGCTCGCCGGGCGAAAGGGCGTCACGCATAAGCCATTTCCTCGCGCACCCATTCCTCGACCTTGTTCTGGACGTGCTGCTTGAACGAACCGTCGGTCAGCTCGCCCCAGATTTTGTTGTAAAGCTGCGGCTCCATGTCCCGGTCGACTACGAGGACGGAGCGTTCGTGCTGGCCGTTCGCCAGTTTGCGGTAGGCGTCCAGATAGATTTCATGGACGAACCATTCGGGGCCGCTCTCGCCGTCGAAGTGGTAGGCGATGGTTGCCCTGCCGCTGACCAGGCCGCCGAAAAGCGCGCCTTCGGACAGCAGCGGCAGTTCCTCAAATTCGTAGTCCTGCTCGTTCAGGCCGGAGGGGCGAGGCATGGGCGGCTCCTGTGTGCAGGAACCTTGTACTACAAGAAATTTGTACTTGCAACGGATATTGTAAAAATTAGTTGGATAAATCCGCCGGATCGATTGCGTGGGCCGGTCCTCCATGCAACGATTTGTTCACCACATGTTCTTTGTCGAGGGGCCGTTTTGCTGGAACCGGCTAAGGTTCGTCAAAAATCATAGGCACAGAATGGAGGTTGGTAATGGCGTCGGAGGCCTGGCTGAAACGGCAAGCCCTGCAGATCAGTGCGCAACTGCCGGATGACCCCAACGATGCCTCGCGGGTGCTGCGGCTGGCGCAGGAAATTTAAGCGTCGATTCCCTTTGATTCATCAGCCATTTGCTTGCTTCCTGAGACTCAAACTGCTATAAGGAAGCCGTCGCGGGTGGGCGATCCGGATCGGTCTTCCGGGCGGGACATTAGGGGTTACGAACCCCCTCTCGCTTTTTTGGCCGTCATCTTCTTCGCAACCTCCGCTTCACTGGGCTCCGCTAG
>Ga0181352_1001208_pt1 | contig 10218 bp, 11 predicted proteins | sample Fa13VDMLBSN_FD_130103 | JGI IMG/M metagenome (GOLD analysis project Ga0181352, IMG submission 130103) | Freshwater viral communities from Lake Michigan, USA - Fa13.VD.MLB.S.N | ecosystem: Environmental > Aquatic > Freshwater > Lake | place: USA: Michigan | collected 2013-09-23 | reverse complement strand
CCAGGCCAGATGGGATTCTTTTTGTAGTACTCTTCACCGCTGGTTTCCCAGTTGATGATCGCTTGTATTCCTTTAGTCGATAAGTTCGTCATCTTCGTTGTCTAGTGTGTCTACAGGCTCCTCGGACCAACGCATGGCCTGATACAGGCGGGCAAACAGGCTCCCTGAACCTGCCTCGAAGGTCTGGTAAGTGTCGGTGTCTGAGTCGTGAGCCAGAATCTGAACGCAATCAAAGTGTTCGCCTAGGTCAGCGGCAACCTTCTCAATGTAAGCCTGTTTTTCCTCGATGGTCATAGTTTTCCAACGTGGTAGTGTTTGATAATCAAATCCTTGCCGTCTCTGGCTACACTGCGAAACTTTTTGACCGGCCACTTTTTGCGTGCAACCAAGTTCTCGGTGGCTGTCCGTTTTGAACCAAGCAGCTCCATCAACTGCACAATGGTGTACCAGCCCTCAGGGGCCGGCTCTCCCATCAGTTCATGTCTGAGTTGTTCGAGTAGGGTCTTTTTCATACAGGCAGTCGAAAGTCGCCAGCCTTTGTCTCTTTGGCAAGCCACACAACTGTCTCTGTATCGCAATGCTCGCCCCAAGCGAAGCCTCTACTCCACGATGTAGTAGCCCGGCGGTTGGCTGCATAACCCATAGCGTCCTTGTCTCCCAGCCAGCCTACGCAATACCCAGTAGGATGCGACCTATTGCGCCCTTCTGCCTGCTGTACCCTGTGCAGGTGCGCAATCACCACCTTACTAGCAGTACCGCCGCACACGGCTTCAGCATGGTCCCTAACAGCCTGTTCGTTGACCATGTACCCATGACCAAAGAGCGTGTCACCAAGCTGGCGCCATCCGTTCTGGAAATTATAGTCAATCACCTCGCACCGCATACGTCTGGCCTGATCGGTGACTTGTGCCATCACACGGGCCGCTAATGCAGCCACAATGGCCTTTGGTGATTCCATGAGCGTGTTGAGTCTAGCCTCATGGTTGCCTAGGAAATACAGCTTGGGTTCAAGCTGGTGGAGGAAGGCCAGCCCGTCTTGAAGGTCGCCCTCAGGATCTGCTGACTCGTCCCTAGTTCCAGCGGCACCGGCCCTGAGACAGGCTAGGTCTATAGCGTCTCCCAGATGCAGGGTAGTATGAGGCTTCCAACGTGACTTGAACGCCAGCACACGTTTTAGGAGCTGCTGGTCAGCGTGGTGCCCGTGACTGCATCCGACAGCAAGGAACCGTTTCCAGCTCCGTGTGATATTGGCCATGGCCTATTTTCTAAGGCTGCGAATTGTTTCGACGATTTTAAGTGCTGTGAACACTGCTGCCAACAAGCACCCAGCCACTCGAATCCATTGTTCAGCCTCAGAAAGCGAAAGCGCCAAAGCGCCTACGTTTGCCAAGTTGACAGTGGCCAGATCGAAGAGGTGCCGGCTATGCATGAGCAATGAAAGTGGTTCCTGGTCTTGGCACTGTTGGGAGCTTTCCATTTTCATCGTAAATCCCAGAGTAAGGAGTGATCTTGTCTGGTGGTAGCCCTACACCGTCAGTCGCCGCTGGAGGAAGTACTCTTTTTACTTCTGCGAGGATTTGCAGCCCTGCTGGTGGAACTGCGCCTAGGTAGCGTTGCTGGAGGCTTGGAATTACGGGTACTGGTAAGACTGTCATAGTGTTTCAAAATGTGTTTGCCAAAGAAGCCAAAAAGCAGGCCAAGAATTCCAGCTAGCAACGCCCAAGTGCCCGGAGCAACAGAGGATAGCACGGACAAAACCAGAGACAAATTGCCCGGCGTAATGCTCATTACCTGCGCTCGTTGCGAATCACGTCAATGACGCCAAAGATGCCAACGATTGCCGTTACAAGAGCGCCACCGACGCCAGTCGAATATAGACCAAAAGCTGCGCCCATTTTAGCAAGGCCAAGCCAGGTCGAAGGCTGGCGAACGTAGGATTGGATAAGTGTCTTCATAGTCAAAAGATCCACGAGCGCAACCATGCCACAAAGACACAAGCGAGGGAAGGCAGAATGAAGTCTAGTAGACCCTTGAGTGTCCATGCCCGGGGCTCTAAGCCACCAAAGTACGGCATCAGGCTGCGTCTGCCGTGGTAGTTCTGCTCGATGTTGCGGTACTCAGCCTGAGCGTATTCACGTCCAATGAAGTAGAAACTGCCGGCAGCAGCACCAGTCCACCAGTCACCGCTTACAAGGCCAATGACGGCTTGTATCACGAGGGCAATGACTGGGTGAGCTAGGTGGTTCATGTTATGCACTCCTCCCGATTTCGTACCACTGAGTTCCGTTGTGCTGAAGGGTCAGTGTGGAACCTGCAACCGCAGAAAAGTTTGCGCCCCCACTCAAGCGCATATTTGATGCGGCTCCAGTGCTATTAAATACCGTTAGCGATCCTGTAAAAAGCAAACTAACTTTTCGCCCAGCCCAACCTCCTGCAAGCCCTCCAAATCCTGTTGCTCCTACAACATTAAACACTTCGCCAAAGTTTGGTATCTGCAATGGATCAGCAGCAATTACCCCCGGAGACAAAATTGTTCCACTCGCCAGAGTGCCAGTCTGTGTATCAATAACAAAATTGCCGGCTCCTATTCTAGTGTTGGTTGTTGATGCAGCAGAACTATAAACAAAATTTGTAGAAATTGTTGCCAGTGTATTAAAGTCAAATTTTACAACAGATAATGAAGAAGCAACAGAAACTGCGGTTGGAGTTGTTGTGATGTAATTGTAGGCAATATCAGCATTTCCAAGTGTTATTGCTATAGCATTAAATGTATGCCCAGCTAAAAAGAAATTATGTATTGGAATAAACTGAGATGAAACAACATCTATAACAATTCCATTCCCGCAACTATACACTGCGCTGGATGAACAATTAAACCCATTGATGTTTCCCTCAAACCTCCATCCAACTGAAGAGTTGTATGCTGTTGTGTTGTCTGATACACAATTTGATGCATTTGTTATGGCTATATTTTTTAGGTAAAAACCATTTAGATAACCATAACTAAAACAGTTTGATAACATTGCGCCATCAACGCTGTCATGCAGATAGAATGCATTTCCTGATCTGTGATTTCGTGCAGATGTTCCTGTAGCTGCAATGGTGGCAAACGGCCAACAATGCACATTCTCGATGCGAGGAATGTCGTAACATAAGGTTATCTCAATTCCATTTTGACTGTCGATTTGAAGGTCGTACAGTTTTGGTCGCTGAAAGTTTGACGAGTAAACCGCCTTGTTGAACCCAAGGATCATGCAGCGGCTTACGCTGGCATCGTCTCCTCCTATCGTGACTGCTGTGCCTGCGTAAGCCGCTGAATCTGCCGCAGGAAATGTCATCCCCTTGCGATGGATCAGGACTCCAGTCAAAGAGGCTCCGCTTTCAATTGTAATGGTCGCTGAAGAGTTAAGAATCAACGCGCCACCCATCGTGTCGTATGGAGCAGACGAGTTGTTTCCGGGTGTTCCAGTAAACTGATGCGGCCCAACTATGGATATGCTCTTCTTGATGGTCAGGCTTGTGTCTAGCAAATACCTGCCATCACCAATCATCACTGATCCGCCAGAGGCACCAAGGAAGTATATAGCGGCGAGAAAGGATGCAGTATCATCAGTCACCCCATCTCCCACCGCTCCAAACTGGAGCACTGAGACGATGCCGTTTAGCTTCGATGCGTTTTGAAAAGATTTGCTGCTCATAGGATTAGATAGATCTGCATTTTTCAGCCCACTGTCCATTTACCCCAAGCAACGTAAGAGTGCTTCCAACTTGAGATGTAAATGTTCCACCGGAAAGTCTAGCAATAGAATGTGCTCCAGTTGTTGTAGTAACAACATTTCCAGCATTGTTAAAATGCAATGTTATCTCTCGCTGATTCCATGTGTATTTAACAACATTAAAATTGCCAGCAGGAACATTGGCAACAATACAGTCTGTTGGTATTGTAAGCTCGTTTGCCACAACTGTTCCAAGTGGAGCGGTTAAATTTAGCCCAACAACAGAATTTGTAAATCCTCCAAAATTATTATTTATTAGCTGAATGTTTGGATTTGCATTAATTACATTTAATGGAGACACGCTTCCATTAAATGTATTATTTGTGATAATAAACGTGTTTGCTGTATTATCTATTTCAATTCCAGCAGATCCGTATGCCTCAAAGATACAAGAATTAAAAGTGCATCCACCAGCGTTGCAGTAAGCAGCTTTAGACGATGATGTTGAAAATCTACAATTAACAAAAATCGTCATGTAGAAAGACGTGTCTGGAGTATCAACGTAGAGTCCTGTTGATTGAGATGAAACCTGACAATTTGTAAATCTGTCTCTTAAAGAATTGCCGGTAACTGCTATCCCTATTGAATTTGCAAATGTAGTAGTTCCATCTGCTGAAAAATTGACAATTTGAGCGTCATCAACATTTACTAGATTTAGCCCTCTAAAATATCCGTAGCTAAAACAGTTTGAAACAAACGGCCAGTCTGCATTTTCAAGGTAAATTGCAGATCCAGATCTATGAGTATTGGCTGCGATTCCATCTGCAACTGTTGAAAAAGGCCAGCAATGAACTTCTATGATGTAAGGGACATCAAAACAATTAACAAAATGAACTCCGTGCTTGCAGTCAATGTTGACATTCTGAACTCTTGGTCGCTGCACTCCATTGCTAAAAATAGCATATTCAAACCCAAGAATCATGCTGTTAAACACAAACATGTCATCACAAACTCCATCAATTCCGGTTACAGCAGTTCCTGCAAAGTTTGTTTCTCCATTTGTGACTGGAAAAATCATTCCCTTTCTATAAATTAAACACCCATCAATTCCAGCGCCACCCTTTAGGTTAAAGGTTGCAGATGAGTTTAATATAATTGATGACAGTTGATTGTATAAAATAACTCCATTGTTTGCTTGGCATCCTGTCGATGAGAATGGACCCTTTAGCGTTACGTTAGACTGAATCGTAATGCTTGTATCAACAAGGCACTTCATTCCATTTGGAATTTCAACCGTGCCACCAGCTGCACCCAATGAATCAATCGCTGCCTGAATCGCAGCCGTGTCGTCAGTTACCCCATCCCCAACCGCACCAAAGTCCAACACAGACACGCTCTCACGAGCCTTGTCCTGAATGTTCCGCGTAACAGCACCTGTGCCGGCCTGAATGAACGAGACAGAACTGCCGGGAACCTGGTCGCCTGTGATAACTGCGCCTCCCTGAAACAAGAACTGGTCACCAAGAGCAGCAGGAGAGGTCAGCGTGACAGTCGAAGAGTTTGTCTCGATGTAGTCAGTGACACTGGTCAGCCTCAGGCCATTCCTGTACACCTGCAACGTGTCTGTGCCAGGCAGGTAGGTAAAGGTGGTCAGCGTGAACGTCAACTGGCCAGCAGTGGCTGTAATGACCTGAGTAGAGATGTCGAACACCGAGCTGGGAGCATCAGACTGGTCAAACGCAGAGAACACGAGCACATGGTTCCTGTTCCTTACAGTGATCGAGTAAGTGTCAGTGGCAGCGTAGAACCTAGAAGCTGTTCCAGCCCGGCTAGGATAGCCACCAACAGTCCGTACAGGATTGGGCGCAGGAATGGTCAATGCAGCGTCCCAGAACACGTTTACAGGGGCTGTCTCTGGATTCAAGTTAGACTGGCCAATATAGAGGTAACCACCCTCTAGCGGGGCGCCTGTGGTGTCCGTGAAGAACGGGAAAGGGGATATGATTGAAGAGGGCATTACTGGGACTCCTGTTTGGGTGTATTTTTACGAGCTTCTGCCTGAATGGCTAAGGTTAAAGCTCGATATGCGTTTTTTTCGGCTTCAGTTCCTTGCGGAGCAGTGGAAAGACGGACAAGACCTCTGCGCACCACCTCAGAATTGTACATCCTAGAAAGACCTCCAAGACCAACAGTTAATCCAGTTGCCAAAGCTCCAGTCAGTAATGTTTCTACTGGATGAGCCACTAGTCCTGCCGCTCCTGCCATTCCGGCTACTGTTTTGGCTCCTTTTGTAATCATGGACATAACCTGTCCAGGCACTGCCTGCACTCCCGTTTCTGCGTTAGGAGCAAACCGTTGATTGCGTTCAGTAAGCTGAATTGCACGCGCAAGTCCTGTCAATTCTGCCTGCTGTGCAGGAGTAAATGACATATTCAAGTTGCTCGAAAGGTTGTCAAGCTGGCGAAGAAATCTTGTTGGACTAAATTGCCCGTTGAAAGTTGAGTCTTCGTAAGCTCTCTGCATTATTGCCGTGCGTAGATTGCGGCGGCCAACTGTGCTTAACTGATCATACAAAACAGCCTGTGTGCTTTCAGGGGCGTTAAAAATAAGCCTCCTGATAACCTCTGGAGTTTCACCTCCTGTATTCAGAACGTGATTGATAGCCGCCACTTCTCTTTCCCTGTTTAGTCTGGTGATAGCAGCATTCGCAACCCTCCATCTAGTCAAATCATTTGGCCTTCCATGCTGTTGAATAAAGGCAGCAATATCTTCATTTATTGGGCCATACAGGTTGCTGATTGCCCTGCTTCCTTGAGTCCGAACATTGGCCAAATTTGGCGCATCAAAAAGCTCTCCAACACTTTGCCGAACACTTTCTAATGTCCCTAAATTTCCACCAACTAAAGCATCTCTAATTCTTTCAACTTCTCTAGCGGCATCTCTAAGAAGATCGTTTGAGCGAAGCTGATTAATGGCGTTGTCGATTGCCGGCAAGGAGTTTGTCAGCGGCACAGGAAGTCCTGTCGCATCGGCTGCCTGCATTGCCTGTTGCCGTTGTATCTGAGATTGCCTAATAACTCTTCCTCTGCGCCTTTCAAAAGATTGAAAAACAGCATTTAAGGCTCGATCAGTTCCAGTCTGTCCAAGCTCAGACAACTCCACTCCAAGTCTCCTGAATGTTTCTTCAGCTGCTCTTTGTGTGGCTTGTTGTCCAGTGATGCGCTGAGAAGTAGTGCCAAACGGAAGCACCTCTCCAGCCCTTTGCAGGGCCTGTCCCATGCGGCCTTGAGGACGAAACACATCTTGTGTGTAAACCGGGATTCCGGCCTGTTCTGCTGCCTGAATTGCTTGAACCTGTGCAGGTGTAACTGCTGGCGTCCTAGGAGCAATACGCGGCTCCATAAGCCCTCCAGTAACAGCCCCCACAACAGTGCGCTCGACCCCTCCTCCAGTTGCTGCTGGAACCGCTGCGCCAAGAGCAGATCCCATTGCCACCGCAGCGATAGCATTGGCATCACCGGCTATTGCCTGCTGAATCGTATTCAGCGCAGGACGCATTGTAAGCAAATGCGGAGCAGTTTCTCCAATGGCTGTGCCTACCCTTGTAGATGTTCTGGAAGCATCAAATGCAGCCTGAGCCTGTGCTGCCAATTGCTCTTGAGGAGTCCTAAATGCGCTTTCTGCTGCCTTTTGAAGTTCAGCACCTACAACTGCACCTCCCATTCTTCCGAGAAATGGAGTCACAGGACCAGTAACAGGAGCACCCATTGATCCAAGCCCTGCTCCAATAGCCCCACCAACAACTGCTCCTGCCTGGCTTTCTGCACCACGAGCCATTGCGCCCAAAAAGGACGGGTCCATCTCCTTCTTGTACTGCTCCCAGATTGGAGCCAGCACCGGGTACTGTTTCGGGTCAAGTGTAGCCGTTGGACTCAACCCTCCAGATGCGACTTCCTTGTTGAGCACGTCCCGGATCGAGCCAGTTTGCTCAAGCTGGGACACGATTGCCTGCACATTCGACTCAGTTGGCATTCCCCCCTGTGGAGATTTTGCCTTCAGCAAGTCAGCAGCCAGTTCAGGAGGAGGAACAAGGTCAGCAAGAGTGGCTCCCACTTGTTCTGCTGGGCGGCCTTGAAACTCAAGCGCCGTTGTCAGCATGTCTGGACGCTCAATAGGAGACTGAGCTGCACCTGTCCGCTGCTGATTATACAGCGCCATCAGTTCAGCATCAGACATCTTTGACAGATCCTGAGGCTTCGCCTGCACTGGCTGCTGTTGCTGCTTGTACAGAGCCATCAACTCTGCATCTGACAGTGTAGACAAGTCAGCCATATTATTGAATCAGTCCACGTTTGCGCATTTCTGCTTCAAGCGGATTTGCACCAGCAGGAGCAGGGGCCACAGGAGTGGGGGGAGCAGTTGGAGAAGGCGCATTAGCGCCACCGAACACTCTAATACTGCCAAGTTCCTTTTTGCGCTGTGCAATAAAGTCGTTCATTGTGGTTCCCTTTTTAACTGGAACACCAGACACCTCTGCATCTTTTGGCGCTTTGCCATTGGTGTTAAAAGTGGAAACAAAGTTTGCTCTGTCTGACTCAAGTTGAGACTTGCGATTGAATGCGGAAATAATTGATTCAAGATATTCCTTTTGCCTTTTTGGGCTATCATATTTACCAGGAACAGTTCCACCCACAGCCTTTAACTCTTGAGTGTTCATGCTGCCGCGAGTGTTCTCTTTCAATGACTTGAACAAATCGCTGGTTACAAGACTATCAAATCCAGTCAAGTAATTTGACTTTGCGTCTTGATCACCAACAAAAGATTTCCACGCCTCTTCTCCTCGCGATAGATATCCTTTACTAATATCCCCAAGAGAATTTAGCTCAGTCAAAAGCGACTGAGCTCTTTCAGCAACATTCGCAAAAGATTGAGATGATGTTGTTGATGCGTCTACAATGTTTGTCAAGCCACGAGACATTGGCTTTTCAGCTTCGCCTTTTTGAATCACTGCGTTTTCTTTAAGCGTGTCAAGCAGTGTGTTTTTGAAATCCTTATCCTGAACCAAAGCAGATAAATTCAAGGCAGATATTGGAACTCTCCTAAGATCAACATTTTCATCGTCCAATTGTTTTGTCAGTTGATCGAATAGCCTAGCAGTAGCAACTGCGGCAGGATGAGTTGAGTTGTAAAGGGCCTTTGCCGCTTCATCAGATGCTGCGATTGCAGCCTCGCGGTTTCCATTTAGGGCTGCGTTAGTGATTGCTATTGTTCCTGTTTTTGCTGCCGTCTGAAGGTTCTGCGGCATAGACAGAATAGCATTTCTTGCCTGCTGTTGTTCCGCTGTTGGCAGCAGTGTTAATGCGTTTGAAAACTTCTGATATTGCTCAGGTGTAATTTCTTTACCGGAAGCTATGGCTTTATCAATTTGATTGTTGACATAAAACGGGATGCTTCTTGCTATGCCATCCCTAGTGTTTGCATCCATGTATGGAGCAACCTTTGCAAGTTCAATGATTCCAGTTTCTGGATCTTTATTGAATGCACTAATTGCAGAGCCTACTTGGTTTCTTTGATCCAATGTAAGCTGAGTAAGTTTATTTTGAATTCCTTGTCCAGATGCTGCTGCATTAGATGCCGCAGTAGAAGCTCTACTAGCTGCAATGCCAGCTTCGAGCCTCTGCATTTCAAGCGGCTGCATCTGCTGCTGGAAAGCCGCATTCTGCTGCTGGATGGCAGCCTGCTGCTCTGCCAACTGGCTCTGCTGCTGCATTTGCTTAAGCTGCTGAATACCCAGCAGGCTCTGAAGGAAGTTCTGAGCCGGGGGCTGCGGGATATTAACGGTGTAGTCGTAGGGTCCGGCCATAAAAATTAACCTTCAGGTGATGCTCCAGCACCAAATGTGCGTTGAAACGGATCGAGTGAATCAGTCATGCCAGGACTCCCAAACAAATTTCCGCCACCGCCCTTATTAAGTGTACTAAAGAGCGCATAATTCTGAAGTCCTCCGCCAATGGCTCCTGAAATACCACTGGCTCCTTGTGCAAATGCGTTGGCCTGTCCAATAGTTCCAGCAGCTTGCGCCTGTCCCATGCCAACCATCAAGTTGCCGATGTTCTGAGCAGACTGTTGTGCCCCTGCTGCAGTCCCAGCAGCAGCAGCAGAGCCAGTGTTTAACAGGTTCTGAGCAGACGATGACCCAAGCGTTGTCAACCCGGCGAGCTTGCCATACTGAGCCTCGATAAGTTGGTTTAACAGGTTGGGACGAAACTGGGCCAATGCTCCCTGTACATTGCCACCTCGAAGGCCACCAGTTGCAGAAGCATTCTGAAGGATGCCCTGTTCACCTTGCTTCGCAAGCTCCTGAAACAGCGGTCCCTGCTCTATTTGCTGGATGGCTTGTCTCTGCCGTTCTGCGCCAAGTTGAGCATAGCTTTGATCCTGAAGGATCGGCTGCATCAACGCTTCACGTTCAGCGTAAGCCTTGGACTCAATGTCTCGAATG
>Ga0181352_1001207_pt1 | contig 10218 bp, 22 predicted proteins | sample Fa13VDMLBSN_FD_130103 | JGI IMG/M metagenome (GOLD analysis project Ga0181352, IMG submission 130103) | Freshwater viral communities from Lake Michigan, USA - Fa13.VD.MLB.S.N | ecosystem: Environmental > Aquatic > Freshwater > Lake | place: USA: Michigan | collected 2013-09-23 | reverse complement strand
GCATCAGCAAAGTCTGGAAAGTCTCTGCTATCTACTCCATCTATCTCTAGGTCTACAACCTTTTTTCCATTAAGAATCGGCATATTTACTCCTGTTAAGCGTGGGTTACTGTTTGCCCACACCAATAATGTGCCACAGGTTTTTAGCCTTTTACATAGGGGTTTTCCCTACTTCCACAAAGTTTTTTCTATGCTAATCTAAAAAGACTTGTCCTATTAATATATATCCCTTCTCCCTCTGTCTCCCTTCCTTCTTCCTATGAACATTGAACAAATTGAACAAACTTGTGCCGAAACCTTGCTTGGGTACGCTCAAACAATGGCAGAGGCTTACACAACCGAACCAGAGGACTTCTCAGCGACTATTGTTGCTTTGCTTGCCAGGACTCTTGAACTTCACACTAACAAGCCATTGAACCTAGAAAGACTTTACAAATGACCCAAGAATCAGTCATTCAAGCATTGCAGAATGGATCGCTAACTTCTTACCAAATAGAAGACCTAACTGGCATCCCTAGACTACATATTGTGGCTGCTTGCAAACACCTGCACCACAAGAAAAGAATTACTGTTGAGAAGATTAAGTTAGGTAGGTCATGGGTTTGTAAGTACACCTTAGAACCACACATGGTTGACGTTAAACCAGTAGAAGAGACTCGTGACCTGCTAACCCCGTTTGACATTAGAAACGCTCGTGGCATCTTTTCTAAGTCTGAGTATGCTTCTATGAACTCTCAAGCTAAAAGATTGCTTGGCAAACAAACAACAAATGAAATCACAAATAATCAATTTATTTGAAAAAAACCTATTGACACATTAAAAAATTGTGTACAATAAAGTTGTTGCCGTGAGAAGCGACCAATTGAAGCCACTTAATTCTACTCTCGCCCTTGGTTTTTGCTCTAGGGTTCTCACCGAGGGTAGAGCTAAGTGGCTTTTTTTACGTCCATCTCTCTGCATCCGTACTCCACACGTAGCAGCGCATTTGCATGGATGGCTTGGAAGAAAACACCGACATCAGGAAACACCCCCTGTTTGCCGACCAGCGTTGGTTAAGCGACTGGTAAAGCATTTGGTACATGGTGGAACAAGGCCAAATGTATAAGCGAATTAACCCGTCATGCGCACTTGGGGCGTTTTGTATTTTAGTTAACAGGAGTCAATAGATGAATACCATAATGCTTGGAGAAGGTCGGATAGAAACCCCTCTATCCACCCTTGGAGAACCTATGTCTAAAGAAAACAACATGGATAACTTTGAGAGATTCTGGAACACATGGCCTAAATCATTCAGAAAAGGCGGTAAGTCTGCCTGTAGAGTGAAATGGAAGAAGTTTTACTGTGAAACCTGTGCAGATCAGATCATCAAACACATAGAGTGGATGAAAACAACCGATGCTTGGAGAAAAGACGATGGTGCTTTCATTCCCGCACCTTTGGTCTATCTAAACCAACAGAGATGGGATGGGGCTGAGATTCCTGAGTCCTTCGGGATCAAAGTTGAAGCGCAAATTGATCCTGCCCTTGCCAAGATTGAGGCTGACAACAAAAAAGCCGTACCTATGCCTGAACACATTAGGCAAGCTATGGCTCAAATAAGGAATAAATCGTGATCCACTATCACGGCTTACCAATAACTCCTGCCACAGTAGCAGTCAAAGCAATAGAAGGTGGTCATGCGTTTGTTTCATTTGCTCATTCTGACCAGCTTGCATCAGCTATCGAGGTCTGTCAGTCCTTTGCCATAGACAATGGAGCATTCTCTGCTTGGAGACAAGGTAAACCAATTACTGATTGGCAGCCTTTCTACGATTGGTCACTAGACCTTAAAAAAGTCCCTTCTTGCGACTTTGCAGTTATCCCCGATGTCATTGATGGAAACGAGGCAGACAATGATGCCCTGCTGAAAGACTGCCCATTACCTAAGTGGTTTGGCGCACCAGTTTGGCATATGCACGAATCCCTTGAGAGACTAGAACAACTGGCAAACACCTATGTTCGAGTCTGCATTGGCAGTTCTGGAGAGTTTTCTACAGTAGGAACATCTCTTTGGTGGGTCAAGATGAGCCAGGCAATGCGGGTTATTTGTGATGACATGGGAAGACCTGCTTGCAAACTGCATGGTTTGAGGATGCTAGACCCTGCAATCTTTACCAAACTACCATTTTCATCAGCCGATAGCACCAATATTGGTAGGAATGTAGGCATTGATGTGCATTGGAAGCATGGCAATTATTTGCCGCCCACCAAGGAAGCAAGAGCGCAAATCATGCGTTCTAGGATCGAGGCATTTAATGCCCCTTCGCAATGGAATTTTTATCAACCAATGGAACAGGAAACACTTTTATGATTTTTGCTTTAATTATTTATGCCGTGGCAATGACCTTGGCAAACCTTTTGGTGGCAACCTTTGGCCCATCAATTAGCCCAATAAATGCCTTTTTCCTAATCGGACTTGATCTGACATTGAGAGATTGGCTTCATGTTCGCCTGAAAACTTGGCAAATGGGATGCTTGATTGTCGGTACTGGTGGGTTAACTTATCTGCTAAATCCTGCCGCAGGAATGATTGCAGTAGCTTCTGCCGTTGCGTTCTTGGTTGCCGCTTTAGTTGATTGGGCGGTATTTATGAGAACAACAGGTGCATGGATTAAAAGAGCAAACATTTCAAATACTGCTGGCGCTGCCGTAGATTCCTTGTTGTTCCCAACCATTGCATTTGGTGTTTTGATGCCTGAAATTGTGGCACTTCAGTTCATTGCAAAGGTTTCTGGTGGTGCAATTTGGTCTTATTTCTTAGAAAAGAAACTAAAAAATGTCTCACTTTGAAGCAATGATCCTGTTGGACAAAGTAAAGGATGGAGTCCCTTTTCCGCTTCACCTGATTAACCAAGCCTTAGAGCTTACTGGCGACCTAGAGTAAACCCCTATGGCGTATTCGAGAAAAGTAATATCCAATGAAGGCGACAGAGTTATTTTGGAGAAAGCCGAAGCAAGGGAGATATACCGAACTTGGCAATCCCTGAGAGACAATGATTTTGTTCGTGCCAGGCTTGAGCGTTGCGAAAAGGTCTATGGATCAGGAGCAAGAGATCGGGTCAGGTTTTATATGCGTCAAATGAAAGATGGACAAATTGAATGAACTATTTATCGGTATGTAGCGGGATAGAAGCAGCAACAGTTGCTTGGCATCCTCTAGGTTGGAATCCTGTGGCTTTTTCGGAGATCGAGTCTTTTCCGAGCCAAGTACTCAAACATCACTATCCAGAAGTCCCCAACATGGGTGACATGACAAAATTTAAGGAGTGGCAAATTGAATCAAATGTCGATGTTCTCGTTGGAGGAACTCCCTGCCAATCATTCTCAGTCGCAGGACTCAGAAAAGGATTGGATGACCCTCGTGGTAACCTCATGCTTACCTATCTTGCCATCGCTAAACAACATCGCCCCCGTTGGCTGGTCTGGGAGAACGTCCCCGGCCTTTTGTCCTCCTCTGATGGACGGGACTTTGGTAGCTTCCTCGGAGGGTTGGCAATCTGCGGGTATGGGTTCGGCTACAGGGTGCTTGACGCTCAGTACTTCGGAGTGGCCCAAAGACGCAAACGTGTGTTCGTTGTCGGATATCTTGGAGACTGGCGACCTGCCGCAGCGGTTCTTTTTGAGCGAGAGAGCTTGCAAGGGAATCCTCCACCGAGCCGACAAAAGAGGAAAGGAGCTTCCTCCTGCTCTTCTTCAAGCGTTGACGAAAGTGGCATCCAGCTCACAGTAGGAACTTTATGTGCTGACACACACCCTGGCAGTTATAGCGGTCAGGATGCCTATACGGGCAGATTAGTTCCAACTGGTGTGCCAGACGTAATGTCTACTTTACTGTCTTCAACCGCAGGAATCTCTAGACCTGGCAATGCCGTAACAGAGCATGAAACCTACATTCCAATGACAAGTGCTTACTCGATCCGAGAAGATGCCAAAGCTAATACGTTTAGTGCCACAGAATTAGAGGTAGCGAATGCATTAAAAGCACTACAACCTAGCACTCAATCCCATCATGCACAGACCTTTGTTGCCCAACCAGTAGCGGTAAGGAGATTGACTTGTGTAGAGTGCGAGAGATTACAGGGTTTTCCAGACCATTACACCGATATCAAACCCAAGGGAAAGCCAACCGCTGATGGCCCAAGATACAAAGCATTGGGGAATAGCATGGCAGTTCCAGTTATGAACTGGATTGGACAAAAGATACAAAAAGTTGAGGATTTAATTAAATGACATTTATGGTGACTTTTAAAGTAGACGCTAACCCTGTTGGCAAACAAAGGGCTAGGTATGTCAAGAGGGGAAACTTTGTGCAAACTTACACCCCTGAGAAAACAAGAACTTATGAAACCTTGATTAAAGAAGCCGCAATGGAAGCAATGGGTAGCTCAGAAGCCCTTGAAACCCCTGTGAGCCTTTATCTTTACATTCGAGTGCCAATCCCCGCATCGGCAACCAAAAAGAGACTACAAGCTATTTCTGACGGGTCAGAGAAGCCAACAAAGAAGCCTGACGCAAGTAATATCCTAAAAAGTGTAGAAGATGGCATGAATGGGGTTGTCTACCATGACGATTCGCAGATCATCAACATCCACGTTACGAAGGTTTATTCAAGTCTGCCAGGTGTTGATATTTGCGTTAAGGAGTGTTTGGAATGAGTAACCCGTTTGAAATCTTAGAGCCAACCTGCATCAGTTTTTCTGGTGGCAGGACATCGGCATTCATGCTTTACAAGATTCTGGAGGCTCACCAGATGAGCCTACCGCCTGAAGCAATCGTCTGTTTTGCCAATACAGGCAAGGAGTGCGAGGAGACTTTGGAGTTTGTCCATGATTGCGAGACAAATTGGGGTGTCAAGATAAATTGGCTTGAGTACAAAGCCCATGAAACCCCAAAAGACAGGTTCAGAGTCGTTACTTACGAGACTGCAAGCAGAAATGGAGAGCCTTTTTTAGACTCTATTAAGCAAAATGGGAAGTTCAATCTGCCAAATCCTGTTGCTAGATTCTGCACAATCAACATGAAGATTCGGGTTATTCACCACTTTTTGAAGTCTTTGGGGTGGAAGCATAACGAAAACATGGATTGGGTTGGTATTCGGGCAGACGAACAGAGACGAGCAGCCAAGATTGACCGAAGTAGAACACCTTTAGTAGCGGCAGGAATCACTAAGGAACACGTTGGAGCATTTTGGAAGAATCATGCATTTGACCTTAAATTGCCAAACAACAATGGGGTAACGATGCATGGCAATTGTGATTTGTGCTTTTTAAAGCCAGCTCATCAAATCCAATCCCTGATCCAAGAAAAACCCGAGAGAGCTTTGTGGTGGATGAACATAGAAGAGCTTGCTAGTCAATCAACTGAAACCTTTGGGGATGGAGCGAAGTTCCGAAAAGACCGCCCAAGCTATGCCCAAATGCACAAATATGCTTTGTCTCAGACAGATATGTTTGACAAAACCGAGGAGGCAATAGCGTGTTTCTGCGGAGATTAGGGTTTATCCCTATTCAAAACATTCCAAAACAGGAATAACATTTAATTTTTAACAGGAGTGAATCATGGAAAAAACTTGGGAATTTGACACAACAACAGGTGCAGGTAGCGAAGTGGTTACTGTCGTTTATGAGTATGAAAACGATGGAGAGACAACCTATAACGAGTCTATCAAAGAGGTTTGGTTTGAGGGTAAAAACGTTATAGGGCTATTCTCTGATGAACAATTCAAAGAGATGGAGTGCGAAGCAGCTATGCGATTTCAGCATCACAAACTGAACTACAAAACCGAAGATGTATGAGAAAGCAGACCAAGCGCAAGGTTTGGTCATTGATTGACCCGATCACTCATGCGGTAGTCGGTGCTTCAATCACTCAAAGGGATAAGTTGGACAAGCTCAGAATGATGGAATATTCAGCCCTAGAAGCCATGACCAAGGGACAAGGGACAATCCACGATTGGCGCACCCTTGTTGACGTTTTGAACCTATCCGAAACGATGGCTAGGCACAACATCGGAAAAGATGAAGTTATGCCTGTTTGCCAAAAAGCACAAGACGCATTGCACCAGGCATCCGAACGCTATCAAAACACAAGAAAAATGGGTTTGTCGGGTGAGGGAATCCAAGCGGTAAGGGACTTAATCCAATATGCCGATTTACAACAATCAAGCATTCCAAGGTCAGAATTTGAGAAATACATCCAAAAGACCAAAGACTACATCAGATCAAACGGCAACCTAGTCGTGGAGATAACATGAACGAACCCACCAAAGCCATCCAATACTTAATCGATACCGCCCCTTTGTATGCCAAGAGCAAAGCTGACAGGATGTTTCTCGAAGAGTTTAGAAAATCCCGCAAGGCTCAACTGGCAAGCCAAGCGGGAACAGAAGTTCTTGGCAAACAGGAAACCTTTGCTTATGCTCACCCCGAATATATCCAAATACTTGAGGGAATTAGGGAAGCGGTAGAAAAAGAGGAAACCTATCGTTGGATGATGACCGCAGCGCAAGCCAAAATAGAGGTTTGGAGAACCCAACAATATAGTGCTAGATTAGAAGTAAAAGCAACCCAATAATGCAATCAAAGAATAAAGCTAAACCAACCGCTAGTGAAAGGTTGCATATTGCTAAAATAAAGTTAATGCCATGCATTATCTGTGATTCACCACCACCAAGCGAATGCCACGAGATTAACCAGGGTCAATGGTTTACCTCAATGCCACTTTGTGCAGATTGCCACAGAGGATCGGTGAACGGGATTCACGGGCAGAAAAGACTATGGAACGTCTACAAAATGGATGAGCTTGCAGCACTAAACGAGACAATCCGACTATTGATGGACAATAAAAAGCCCTCTAGAACCGATTTAAACGAGTTTTGAGACGTTTTTTCCAGTAGGTCAATAGTTTGGTAGCATCAGGCAATAAAAAACCCTCCGAAGAGGGTTTGAAGCTAGCGTTTTCCGCTAAGTATTCGGAGGATTAGGGCAACACAAGCATAAATCATGCGTCCTCCAATATTTCAAGGGCTTTTTTCTTGCATTGATTAACTTGTTTTTTGGTTAAACCTTGGGCTATTTGTTCTGCTAAATCACTAGCCATTCGCGCTTTTTCATCAGTTGGGGCGGTAATAGCCAGAATTAAGCATCTAGTTAATATCTCACTTTGAGTTATTGTGTAAGCAATTTCAACTTGTTTCATTTTCTCTCCAATACTAAATGATTATCCCGATAGCATGAATTAAAAGAGGGTGAACCGATTTCAATTTCAACGACATAAATATCACCTCCATATTCATGCCACCAATCATTTGGCATCTGATAATCTTTTGCGTGATTATTTAATCCCTTTTTTAAGTGTTCTCTAGCTAGTGTTTCATTTTCGGCATAAGCTTCAAAATGAAAATTCCAACTATCCAAAATGGCTTTGTAAAATTTCATTCTGTAACCTCTACTTCAAAAGGAATTGAATTATCAATAAATGCTTGTCGGCTATCGTATGGAAGCGCAAAGATAGTGCCAAATTGACGATTAACGGCAGCTTGAACCTCTAAGGGCAAGCGTTTTAATTCAATTTCCGATCCGTCTTTTGCGTCTGTGACGGTAACTTTATCGCCACCAGGCAAGGTGACATATTGAACAGCGGCAATTGAGCCGTGGCTGATTATGTATTTGCTCATGGGTTCACCTTTGAATCACAAAAAACAAATGTGTAGCCCTTGCCATCACTTGAACCGCCATAGCACATATTGGACAAATCCCAAGTAAGTTTGTGTTTTGCAGCCAATGCCTTGACCGCTTCAAAATGCACCAAATGCCCCCATAAGGCATGGTCAAAAGGTACTGTGGCGGACAATCCGCTATCTGTTGTCGCTTTGATTCTTGAGCCTCTAACATTAGAAGCGGGAATGTATTTTGTATGAATTGCTTGCATGATTTACACCTGTTAAAAGTTTGTTGAAAAGAGTTTAAATTGTGATGCTTGGTGCATCTGTACAAATGCACACAATGCGTTCAAATTTTGGAGAGTTTTCTAGTGTGTGGACAATTACATTTCTGCCTGTATGGGTGTAACTTTCAACTCGCATTGAGCGCCCATGAACCTTAATAACTTGCCCAATTTTGTATTGACTTTTAGGAATGAAAGCAAATCGCATATTTACACCTCTGTTGAGTAGTTGAAATGAGAATTAAGCAAAGCCAAAGCATCGACTGTTTTTTGGTCTAGCTTGTAATGGTCTTGAGGGTTAACCGCAAACCTACCGCACTCGCTATAGTTTGGGTTGTAGATTTCCGAACCATTTACTTCTACTGAATAAACGGGTTCGTCATTGTTGTTTCTTGAGAGAATAAAATTCATATTGACACCTATTAAAAAAGTTATTGAGTTGTTAATGCATGGTGATGCGAATTCGGGATGATTCCCAAACCAAGAAACCTGATCTGCGAATCAAAACCTCATCATCACCCTGTCGCATGAGTCGCCCATTGTCAAAATCCAAGACAGTAGCGAACCCTTGAGAGTAATAGTGAGCAATTGCCTCTGCACCACTAGCAAACGTTAAGCTTTCAAGCTTTTGAGTTTTCATATTTACACCTATTAAAAAAGATTTTGATAATCAGCCATGCAAGGGTGCAAGGCACATTTCGTATATCCCGAAATACTGTTCTTTGAGGTAATCTGTTGCTTGTTTCATTGCCTCGTCAAGATTAGGGCTTAGGTCAAGCATATAGTCGCCTTGGTCTAATAATTGGATTGTCCCATCTACCAATAGCAAAACAGACACAAACCCATCGCCATCACAACAGTAGTGACCATAGGAGTAGATTGCCTCCTCCTCGTCCTCATCGACAATATTTCCTCCCGCATAAAATTCCCAACCCTCGAATTCTTGGGGGATAAAAATGTCTGTTGGTTCTTCACAAATCTTGTTTGTATTGTAGACAAGGCATTGACCAAGTCTTGTTTTTTGGATTCTTTGGTTTGTCGTTATGTCGGTATAAATTGCCCTAATGTCTAGGAAATTTACTTGTTGTTTAACCCAATGTTTCATGTTGACACCTATTAAAAGTTGATTTGAGAGAGAGAATTTTAAGATTTAGGGCTTGCCTGGTAAATAAGGGTAAACCCTATGATTTGGCTGCAAGCTTCTATTTGACCAAAATGTCAAAGTAAGCAAGCAAGCCCACACAAAGGGTGAGACCCACTAAGATGGCGGTAAGAATGTCTTTGTGGTTGTCGTTCATGCCCACTCTCCCCAAATCTGATTAATTTTTGCCACAACTTCGTCCCAAGAGTCGGTAGTAAAAGCAACATTAGCGTCCGACTCAATGTCCAACTCTTCGTCATTGATTGGGTTAATGCAAATGGTGAATTGTTTAAAGCCACTCTCCCGACGATTGGGATTAGCGAAGTCTACCCATAGGACAATGTCTTGAGTGGCATTGAGTTGGCTATAGAAGCTTGGGCAAACATCATTCCGATAAGACTTGTCGGTGAAGCCCTCGATAAAAGGGATTTCAAAGTCAAAGGTTGGAAATTCTGATCTGTAGTTCATATTGACACCTATTGAGTTGATAAAAGAGAGGAAAATTTGACCCTCTCATATATATAGCATAACAGAATCGTGCCAACTCTCGTAAGTTGTTGATTCTATTGAACCCTTTAAAACCCTATGAGTACTTACCCTTAGAATTAAAGTATGCAATAATTAAATTAATTCAATTTTTAGGAATATTCCGACAATGGCGAGACCCTCAAGCCCTAACACTAGAAATTTCTTAAGAATCCTCACAGACCCTCAAAGAATCATTTTGTTATCAGCGGGTCAAGGTGATTTAACAAAGGGCTTTGAGAACGTTCTAGACCTGTACCAATGGGCATATAACAAAGGGTTTAGACCAAACATGGATTTGGATTCATTAGGAATCTCGGTAAACAACAGACAACCCTAAACAGAGGATTCAATGGTAAGGGATAGTAAGAGGAATATATAAGGGAACGTATAGGCTAGAACAAATCCAAGTACAACAGAAAAGGTGCTTCGCCCTCTTACACTTTCCCAATGCAAATAAGAATCATTCGCATTTAGACCTGGTTAAATAAACAGTAGGGAAAACCCTGGTGTATGGATAGACAGTACTGGCTGCTTGTACAGTAGTAGAAACCCTTAGGTAGAAACCCT
>Ga0181352_1001206_pt1 | contig 10225 bp, 12 predicted proteins | sample Fa13VDMLBSN_FD_130103 | JGI IMG/M metagenome (GOLD analysis project Ga0181352, IMG submission 130103) | Freshwater viral communities from Lake Michigan, USA - Fa13.VD.MLB.S.N | ecosystem: Environmental > Aquatic > Freshwater > Lake | place: USA: Michigan | collected 2013-09-23 | reverse complement strand
TCATGGCGCCGCTCTGGTCGAGGATCGGCTCAGACCACGGGGGAAGCGGGGGAAGCGTCACAGCCGGTCGCTCCCTTTCACAAGGTCAGCCGTGACCTCATGCGGAACGAAGTCAGCGCCACCTGAGAAGCGGAACTCCAGCGACCTTCCGGGCGGTTTGATCATGCCGAGCTGACGCCAGATGACGGAGGGATGGTTGCCCGGCGAGCCTATCGAGGCCTCCCGCCAGGTGGACCAATCCTCGCCGCCGGTTTCCGCGTAACGGAACTCGACAACGGGGTTGCCATCGGGAGCGCCGACGCCCGTCTTCAGGTTCAGGCGAAGGCCGTTGAGACGGTAGGTTCCTTCAGGGACAGCAAGGAAGCTGGAGGCCAGATAGATGATCGTATCATCCCCATCCGTTCGCCGGTCGGGGTCAATCGTCCAGAGCTTGCCGTTGATGGCGTCCCCGTAGACCCCATCGGCCCCGCATTGAACGCGGAACGTCGTCTGCCCGAAGCTCTCCCAGTTGCCCCAGAGGCCCGTTTTAACGTCGTAAGCGTAGGTTCCGACACCGGGGATGTTCAGGACGTAGAAGCTGTGGCCTGTCGAGACGATGGCGACGGCTGAGGCTTGGGTGATGTCAGAGCAGGCCGCAAGGGCCGCTTCGATGCCCTCATTCGAGATTGCCACCGGAACGGCAGAGGCGCGGTAAACCTGAAGGTCGGCGCCCTGTTGAGCGGTGCCCACCCAGAAGATCGTGTTGTCGATCTTGACCGCTGTGAACTGGGCAGCGGAGCCTTTGTCATAGCGCCGGCCACCGTTGCGGATGAAGGGAATGTCGATGTCCGACGTAGGCGAATGCCATTCGGTCGTGTTCTGACCGTAGAAGATGATGTCGTCGCCAAGGGTCTCAGCAGAGACGATGTTGTCAGGGTCGCTTTCCGCCGAAGCGAAGTTCAGATCCCCGATGGTCGTCGCGTCGGCGATGTCCGAATAGCGGAACTTGCCCGACCCCTGGATGGTGTAGATGAACCGGCCCGCCGCAACGACCACATCCGACACAAGGTCATCATCCGGCATGGCGATAACAGAGACATCCGTCCCGATCAGGTAGGCAATCCCGTCAGTGACCATGACGAGCTGTTCATCGTAGCCAGCCGAGCGGATCAGGCCGAAACCGGGGATGACGCCGATCTGCGTTGAGCCGCTATAAACCCGCGTTCCCGAAACGATGTAGCGAACGCCCTGGTGGAAGACGACGCAGCGCACAGGACCGGGGCCAAGCGTGACCAGCGGGGCCAGACCGGGACGCGGGACCAGACGGCGGTCGGTCGGCCCTTCCCGGCTCTGTTCAGCGTAGAGGTTGGTCAGAACGGCCCGGTTCGATCCGAAGCGGCGATCGAAGGCCTCCGAGGCGAGGGGGAGCCTCAATTGACCGTCAGCCCCAGAGCTTCACCCTGCGTCTTGATCGCCAGATAAGCCGCAAGCCTCTCAGCGTCGGTCATCACCCGGCCAAGGCAGGCGACAAACCCGACCTTTGCCGAGCCCGTGCCGGCACCCGAAAGCGCAACCTGCACCGTGCCGCTGACCTGCCGCTTGCGACCGCCGGTCGTGCCGACCGAGATTGTAGACAAAGCGCCGCCGGAGCAGACCTGAAGATGGGGGAAGTCACGAAGGCCACCCCAGCCGAACACCACGTAGTAATTCGCGCCGGGGAAGGTGACACTCGCAAGGCCACCCGCGCCAATGTTGGCGTTGCGGTAGCCGAAGGCCGTTGAGGAGGCCACCAGACCCGTTGTCAGGCTTTCCCCGGCCAACCCCGCCGAGAAGGTCGTAACGGGCGTGGTGGGGTTCCCTGCGGCCCTTACGCGGGTGCTCGTCGCCGTGGTCGTGGCGGTGATGGAGTTGGCCGCCAATCCGGTGATGGTGGTTTCCAGAAGCACGACGCTGTTGCCGATGGGGCAGAAGGCCGTGCAGCCGAAAACGCCCGGATTGGCGTTGACCATTTCACCGAAGGCGAAGGCGGTTTCCTGCACCGTCGCGCCGATGTTGACCTGATAGCCCGTCGCCCCAGAGGTGACGAACTCGATGTCCACCCCATTGATGGTGTGTTTCTGACCGTTGGTCGGGTTCGCGTCCATCAGGTAGCGGACCAACCCGGTAAGGGGGTCATTGAGCCCGGACGCAGAGCAGATGCCCACGCCGTTGTTCGGGTCCACCAGGGCGATGAAGGTCAGGTCATCGGCGCTCGGGACGTAGCCGGTGTCGAGCCCCTTCGGACCCACGCCGGAAATATCCATGTACCCGGCGCCGTAGGTCGGAGCGCCGTTGATCACGCCATCCGTCGTTCCGGTCGCGTGGTTGAGGGTCGAGGTCGCCGCATCCGTATTGAGGTGGTACTCAAAAATCAGATCGTCGTCATCGGGAAGCCAGGTCGTCATGCAGCCACCCGGTCAAATGTTGGAATGTGCCGCCACAGCCGGATTTCCTGACCGAGCACCGAATAGGTCTGCACGTCGCTGGAAATGAACGCGATGTTGGAGGCGATGTTGCTGGACGAGGTGCGCGAACCGCCCCGAACCTTGACGCCAACGGGGAAGGTGCCGGCGGTCTTCAGAACAAGATCGTTTCCGTCCTGATAGGGAGGGCGAGTAAGGGCGATCTCGGTCGTCGGCGTGGCGGGATCGTAAGCGAAAAACCCGTAGTTGGTGACCATCGTCGTGGGCGGGAGGCCCGTGCCGGCCACGCCCATGCGGAGGCCGGTAAACGCCCCGGTCCAACGGATCTCCGTCGAGCTGACGCGGGTGAAGGACGGGATATGGCTGTTCCAGGTGCCCGCATCCACAACCAGACGCTTGGCGAACCAGCCGATGTACGCGCCGATGATCGCCGCTTCGTGCGGGCCGTGGTGAATGGTCGAGCCAGCCCAACCCCGGTTGAGGCCATTCAGGAACCACGGGCCTTCCGGGTTGATGATGTGATACCGGGCGAAGTCTTCGGCCAGCTCAAGTTCGGCTTCCGCGCCGTAGGGGTTCGTCCCATAGCCCCGCGCGCCGTGAGCGTGGGTCTGCATGATGCCGACCGGGAAATCCTCGCCAAGCTGGTCGAAGATGTCGGCCAGGTAGTCGTTCACGTCGCCCGACCAGTAGGCATGAACTTGGTCATACCAATCGGACTGCGTGATGTCGTCTTCGTAGCCGTCAGCCCCCCAGAGCCACGCGCCGCAGATGATGCCGACCGTCTTCGACTGAGCATCAGCGGCCGCCTTAACAGCCGTCAGGTGAGCCATGACCTCGGTAAAGACCGCCGTTCCGTGGCTGAACTCGCTGATGGCCGAGGATGACTGCCCGATGTGAACCGGCAGGACCATCTGGCTGTGATCGGCGTAGGTGAAGCCGTCCTCATCCTCGATCAACTGCATCAGCTTGTCGCCAGCAGCCGGAACCATGTCGCCGCCCATGTGGAAGGTGGTAGAGTTGATGTATTCCGTTCCAACAGCCGTCGTGAACGTAGAGCCGAACGAAGCCCCCCAGGTGCGCGGGCGGATCGTGTCGAGCATCACTACCCCCGCCCGGCCCGTGCGGTTGATGATCGGGGCCGCGTCCTGATCTTCCGAGTTCGACTGACCCGAGATCAGAATGATGTTGATGTCATAGGGAAGCGGCGTCGGTGGCGGGGGCGGCGGGGGAAGCGGCGGCGGCGTCCCTCTGTAGCTCCCGTTGAGGAAGTCGCGGGCGAAGGAGGTCATCGCGCCGCTTGCAGCGTCACAGTCACGGCGCCGGTCTGGTTGACCGGAGTGCCGGCAGTGCCCGAACGGATCTTCACGTTGCTGACCCCGGCGAAGTCGGAAGGGTTCAGCGCCACATAGCGGCTTGCGCCCGCCTGGACGACGTACTCGTTATCAGCGTCATCGTACATGTTGTAGTAGGTCACGCCCCCATCGACCGACACCTGAAACGTCACGTCGGCGGCGTCCCATTCAGCGGGAAAGACCAGACCCGTGGGACGGGCGCAGCGTTGATCGGAGGTCGTCAGGTCGATGCCAGCGGTGAGGCTCGCCCCGTTCGCGATGTCCGCCGCATAGGCGACGGGAACGGGGATATACGTCTCGCCCAGCCAGACGAGCGAGCCGCCAATGTCAATTGAAATCACGGTGTCGTCCTCGATGGTGATTTTGGCCGGAACGGTGATGGTAATCGCCACTAGCGGCCCCTAGGCTGTCAGGAATTGAAGCGCGACGTTGGCGGTGCCGGTGGCTTCCGCGAAGCCGCCACTCGTCACATCCGGCCAGGTGCCGAAGGTCTGGGCGAGCGAGAGATACCAGCCGACAGACGCAGTCGCTGAGCAGAGGGTCGCCTGCGTTGCCGTGCCGATCAGAACGCCCGTGTTGCTGACGTAGGTCGTGGCCAGCGCTGTGTAGCAGGCGGTGCCGTTATCCTGGCAGATCGCCGACCAGTAGGTGCCCGGTTGCAGGGTGATGTTGCCACCCGCCAGAACAGCCGCAACGACTGTGGCCGTGCCGGTGGACATATTGCCCGTGGCCCCCAGCGGGTTGCCGGTCGGCCTGTCGGTGGTCGAGTTGTTGGCATAGATCGCCAGTTGGAAGTTACCCGCCGCGCTGATGGTCGTGACCCGCGCGCCAAGCTGCGTGATCGTCACCGGCTTGAAGATGCGGAAGGGCATGAACCGGATCGAGTTAACGCCGATGGCGGACGCGGCGACGATCTGGCCGGGCTCGGCAAAGTACCAGCGGCCCGCGACATAGCCGGGGTGGATCGGGTCAACACTGAGGGCGTAGGTCGCCAGTTGAGCAGGCGTCATCTTGACGTTAGCCGCCGACTGAACGCCGGGGATTTGTTCGGTCCCGCCGAGCGCCGCAGCGTCGGACAGGGCAGAGGTTTTGGTGTCAGCCATTATTCAAGCAGCAGCTTGTCGCCGCTCTCCAGCAGGAGGTAGTCGCCGCCCTCAAGGAGCAGGGCAGGCGCAGCGCCGCCGAAAACCGGCCCTTGCTGCAATGTGATCCGCACGCCGATGCCAATAAACATCAGTAGAGCGCCAACATGCTGGTGGCCGTGGTCGAGGTCGAATTGATCCGCACCACCTGAATGGGCAGAAGCGTCCCGGCGGGAACACCGACGAAGGTCGCGGTTCCGCCATCCACCATCGCGGCGACCACGGTTCCGGCGCCACCGACCCAGACACCCCGCGTCGGGTAGAAGTTGTTGGCGGCGCTGTCGCTAGGCGTGATGGCGCGGCCCTGCGAAGCCGAGTTGGTATCCTGTTGGGACATGGCTGCCTCAGAAGTAGGTTTGAAGGACGGGCTCGGCGGCGCTGTCGAAGCGCGTGGCCAAGGCGAGGTTCATCATTGCAGCCGCGCGGGCGTGCATCGGTGCAGCTTGGAAGCCGTCTTCAGCCTGGCGCTTGATGGCGACCATCGCACGGAGGCCAGCGGCGAAGCGCAGCGAAAGGGGGGCGTAATCGTCGAGGGTCAGGCTATCGAGCCGACACCAGCCGCCATAGTGGCTGTCGTAGATGTAGGAGCGGCGCACGGTGCTATCGAGGTCCGACACGATGACGAGGGCCAGATCCTTGACCGGGCGCTGCTCCCCCGTGTCTTCGTCCAGCACCGTCTCGGGGAATGTGATGGTGATGTCGGTGGCGCCGTTGTCGGACAGAACGCGGTCGAACTCCTCGACCGTGTAATCCGCCGTAGCGATGACATCATTCATCCGACCCAGAAGGCCGTTGGTGATGCCGTCGTAGAACTCCTGCATGAGTTCCAGGCCCACCGCCCCGTCGAGCGCAGCCAGGGAAGCGGCGGCGTCCTTCACTCCAGCCATACGGTAGCCAGAGGCGATGATTTCGCGAACGGTGGGCATGGTTCTTACTCAGGTTGAGGCGCGGTGGCCTCGTCCAGCAGAGCCAGAAGCTTCTCAGCCCCGGCCTTGTGGTGGTACTTCACGCCAAGCTCATCGAGTTGGGCGCGCAGGGCCTCAACGGAGGGTCCGGGTTCGCCGTCCCCGTCCGTATCGACCTCAAACGCCGGGTTGGTGGCCAGCTTTGCGTTGCTGACCTCCACCCACTCGCCGCGAGGGAAGTCCTGGCCAAAGGCCGTGCAGACTTCATCCTCGCCGGGCTCGTCAGCCCCGATGAACCGGACGCGCATCAGTTGAACACGTACAGGACGGTGAGCCACAGGGTGCCCGTGCCGCCGGCAGCAGCCACGGCGTTGACGACGCCCTGGATGGTGGTCTCGGCGTCGAACGACACCGGGCCGGACTTCAGCGTGCCGTTGAGCGGCAGGAAGACCGAGACTTCCGGCTTCAGCTCGGTGACAACGTCGCCAGTGATGACGCCGAAGTTGCCGAAGCCGTCCGGGTCAGCCGTGGCGCCGACGCCGGTTCCGCCGTTGGCAGGCCAGCCGATGTCGATGTCCAGCGTCTCGGTGCCGGTGTCGATGTCTTCACCACGGAGCCAGCCGCCGATGACAGTCGCGCCAGCCGGGACCTTGCAGAACTTGATCACGTCGGCGATGGTCGGGTTGGCGGCCAGGGTGTAGGAGCCGTAAGCGACGTTGAGAACGCCCGCACCGGCAAAGCCGCCCACGGGGAAGTTCGCAGCCGCACGGGCAGCGGTCAGAGTAGCCATTGAATAGGCCCTTTCAGAAAGACGGGCGACCCGTAGGCCGCCCTAGTTGTTGTGGGATCAGGCGTCGGCGGCGGCGGCGAAGAAGCCGGACACGACACCGTGCTGACGCCCGTTGAAGCAGAGCTTCTTGACGGTCAGCAGTTCCTCGATGGCGACGCCCGGACGGAAGGAATAGTCCTTCGTCAGATCCATCCGCATGGTGGGTTCCTGACCCCACGCGATGCCGACCGATTGCAGACCACAGAGGAACACCGGGCGAACGTCAGCCGAGGAAGCGCCGATGGCGTCCATCGAGTAGGTGCCGCCCGAAGCGATGTCGTCGATCTCCGGGACCTCACGGTGGATGATGCCGTCGTAGATCATGTCGCCATCTTGGAAGATGGGGTTGCTCTCGACATCACGCGGACGCGCGTCACGGTTGGCGGTGAGGATGGTGCTGTCCAGCTTCAGATCGCGGAAGGTGCGCGAGCCGTGGAAGGCCACATAGAACTCACGACCGTTCTCCGTCTTGTAGGGACGGATGTGCGGGTCGGCCTGCTTGGCGATGCGCTTCATCAGCGACATGGCCGCGCTCGTCACCTTGTCGTTCGTGGTGTCGATGTTGCCGACAGCGGTCGCCCAGGTGGCCGAGTAGTTCGACTTGGTCGCCCCGAAAAGGAGACGGTCGGAGTTGGCGGCGTTGAAGGCGTTGCGGTTGGCGGCGGTGGAGGCCGACATGGTGACGGTGGTGTCACCCGTGGTCACCAGCGACAGCAGCGCCGTGGTGATGTCGTCGCGGAGCTTTTCGGCTTCCCAGTTCCGCAGGAGCGGCTTGGCGGCGCCGAAAAGGTCGATCTCGGTCTTGTAGCTGGTGGACTTCGGCACGCGAACCGCGTTCCGGCGCCAATCGACGGACAGGGCGCAGTTGTAGTTGCCGATTTCCTCTTCACGACCGTCCAGGGTGGTCGAGCCGGTGACGCCGTCGCTGGTGAGGCGCAGGATCAGCGGAATGTTGATCGTCTTGCCGCTTTCTTCTTGCAGCTCGTACTTGGCGACGATGATCTTGTTTTCGCCACGGCCCATGTAGGGCATGTAGCCGCTCTCGCGGACGTACTCGGCGAAATAGTTGGAAAGGAAGACCTGCTTCTCAGAAGCGGAGGCCAGGGCGACTTCAGCCATTTCTTAGTTCCTGAAAACGGTGTCGAACGCCGCTCCCTGATAGGTCGGCGGGGCTCCGGGCCTGGCAGTGCCGGCAGCAGGAGCAGACGCGAGGGAGCGAGGCGGGGCGACAGGTTGGGGTGCCATGACGGCGGGTTGCGGTTGCGGAGCGCCGAGCGGGTTTGCCTGCTGGGCCTTCCACTGGAGGAATTGGTCGAGGTCGTTGCCCTGAAGGCGGGAAAGCACCTGATCGCGCTTCCATTCAGAGACGACAAACTCGTAGGGGTCAGGGCTGGTCGAGACGCGCTGGTTAAACAGCGGGTCCGCGTCACAGCGGGCGAGGCCCCATTCATGCGCTTGCGCCACCGCTTCCGGCGTGTGGACCTGTTCGGCCAGACGGCGGGAGAAGGTGAGGCTTTGCTGAAAGAGCTGGGCCTGTAGCTGCTGCTGGATGGTCTGGACCTGATGATCGGTGTAACCGCTCGGGTCATACTCAGGATCGGGCGTCTGCTGCTGGCGCTGATATTCCGCCAACTGTGCCTCAAGGGCCTGCCGGCGCGAGCGTTCGGCTTCCAGGGCGGAAACCGGAACTTGCGTCTGCTGCTTGGGCGCGAAACGTCCCTGCTCATCGCGAACGACATCGGGCTCCGGGGTTGCGTCGGGCTCGGGTTGAGCCTCGATTTCCGGTTCCTGACCTTCAGGCGCGACGATTTCCTCGGGCTCCTGCCCGTCCATCCATTCCAATGCCATGATATTCCCTAGCGCCCTTCACGGTGGCGGCCCGAAACGCCCGAAACCCGGCGGCGGCTTGGCCTTACGCTTGGCCCTGCGGAACGCCCGATTGTTGCCCGGCGGCGGCATTCATCGCGTCAAACTGGGCCTTGTCGGCCATCACTTGCGCGTTGAACTCTGAGAGACTTTGCTGCCGGTCGCCCAAGGCGGCGCGGTGCATCTCGGTCTCTGTCTTGGCTTGCGTCAGTTCCGTGTTCGCCTGCTTGTTGGCGATCTCGGCCTGCTTCAGTTGCGCCTCAAGCTCGACCATCTGCTGCTGAAGCTGGACGACCTGTTGCTGGGCCTGCCCGCTCTCGTCAGCCTTGGACTTCATCTTGTCCATGATCTCCCGCTTACCGGGGAGGCTGGAGAGGCTGACCATCAGTTCAAACGGAACCGCCTGGGGGCCGTAGACCTTGGCAAGCTCTGCCATAACGGCGAACTGTTCCTGAGCGACGTTGGCCGTGTTCGGCGTGGTGTCGAGAATGATGTCTACATCCATCTCGGCGAGGCTGTTGTTGTAGCCCAAGACTGACGCCCCGGTGTTCGGGTCGATGATCGGCGGACCCTCCACCATCTCCCCGGTGTTCGGGTCCTGCATGGGCTGGCCCTTGGGCTGGTTGATGCCCACGAACTGCGGGGCGCCCTCGTCGTCGGTCACGCGGACGTACTGCGGCGCCGTCCAGAACTGGCGAGCCCGGTTCCACATCTGCTCATAGACGCGGAGTTCCCAAATCTCGACGCCGCCGTAGACGATGGCTTGCTCCGTCAAGCCAGCCTGTTGGCGAACCAGATTGGCCCGACCTGAAGCGTTCTCCCCTTCCCTACCCAGAACGGCGGGGTTCGGGCCGATACGCTCGATCTCCATCTTGGCTTCCACCAAGAGGTTGGCTTGGCCGGCGGCCATGTCCGTGGTCGGGACCTTCTGCCAGCCGTAGGGGATCACACCGTCAGGGCGAGCCGCTTCCTTGCGGGCCGTGCCGCTGTCCACTTCCACCGCCGAAGGATCAACCGCCTGGATCTGGCTGGCGTTGATCAGGTGCAGCAGCTTGGAGCGGCGCTTGTTGATCTCGTCCTGCGGCCCGCGCATGTCGCGCACGATGCCGTAGCGGTTGTTGTCGCGGTCGATGTAGCAGGACTGCGCCACGATGGGGTTGCAGGGGCGCTTCTTGTCGTCAACGTACGGGGAAACGCCGTAAGCCAGCGTGCCACCGGAATGGAACACGCAGCGGCGCCACTCCGAGCCCTCGCGGTGGTACATCTCCACCACCATGACCCGGCGTTTCTTCTTGTCCACCCATGACACAGTCGAGGAAGCGTCCTGCGGGCGGTCCTGGTTGAGATCGTCGATCAGAGCGCCGCTGTCGGTGAGCGAGCCCTCAACGTCGGTCTTCGCATCCGGGTACATGCGGATCACGTCGTCGGCGTACTGCCACTTGGCAATGCCCATGTAGCGAGCGTCTGAGAAGTCTTCCCGACGCGACCGAGGATCGGCAAAGAACTCCTCAGAAGCGATCTCCTGCATGGTGATCTGGAGGTCTTCGTCGGCCTCCACAATCGCCGCACAGGTGCCACGAATGAGGTAGTCACGCGCTACGCTGATCTTCAGGTCATCGAAGCGGTTACGATCCGCGATGAACTGGAGAACCTTGGACGCAACGTCGGCGCTGTCCTCGTCCTTCGGGGT
>Ga0181352_1001204_pt1 | contig 10230 bp, 19 predicted proteins | sample Fa13VDMLBSN_FD_130103 | JGI IMG/M metagenome (GOLD analysis project Ga0181352, IMG submission 130103) | Freshwater viral communities from Lake Michigan, USA - Fa13.VD.MLB.S.N | ecosystem: Environmental > Aquatic > Freshwater > Lake | place: USA: Michigan | collected 2013-09-23 | reverse complement strand
TATGAAAAAGGATTTCATGGTGCAGTTCCCCGACGCCCAGGCGGTAGCCGCGAACGCCGGTGTGGTGACGGGCAAGCTGCAACAGATGAGCAGCGGCTTCGTCTACGACACCCGCACGGTGCCGAGTGACCGTCCGGGCAAGTTCACCACCACCAAGTCGGCGGTGTGGTTTTCCGACCACAAGTTTGAATTGCTGGACGACCTGCTGACCGAGAACCAACACGCCAACACGATCATCGCCTACCAATACCAAGAGGAGCTGGCCGAACTACAGCGCCGGTATCCGCGCGCGGTGACGCTGGACGAGCCGGACGCGATTGACCGTTGGAACGCCGGTAAGATTGAATTATTACTTGTTCACCCTAAAAGCGCACAATTTGGCTTGAATTTGCAGTTTGGTGGCTGTCACATGATATTTGTATCGCTGCCGTGGGGATTGATTGATTACGAACAATTGATCGGGCGACTGCACCGCAGCGGCCAGCGGCATGACGTATGGGTTTACGTCTTGCTGACCGAGGACACTATCGACGAACGTATTTTTTCATCTTTGCACGACAAACAATCAATCGCAGCGATAGCAATGGAGGCTTTGAAATGACAAGGCAAGAACAGGCGAAAGCCAAACTGAAGGTTGCATTACGGGAACTGGTGATTCGAGAACGACAGTATGCGGTCGCCAAGCGCGGCTTAATTAAGGTGATGCGAACCATCGCCAAACTGGAGGAACAAATTGAAAAAGCTAACCTGGCGTGAGCTGAACCACACGCTCGGCACCAAGACCGAAGCCGAGGTGCTGGAGATGCTGAACGAGGAGCGCGCCAACCTACGGCGCATCGTGGTGCTGGAGCGTCTGCACCAGCGGTATAACAGCCTGCGCGTCACGCGGGAACGGATGGAACTCTTTAAGGAGGCAACGACCAAATGGAAACGAAGCTAGCGTTACGGTTAACGGACAAGAAATTCAAATACAGCAACGCCGCCTCGCACACGTCGGCAGACGGTCTCAAGGATAGGATGAAGGCGTACAAGCGCAAAGCTAAAAAAGGTAAGAAATGATCGCCCCCGTCTGCCAGTCCTGCCGACGGGAGGCCGGTTATAAGCTGGTCAAGATCACAAAAGGCACGCGCAGGATCTGGAAGTGCAAAAGCTGTGTTGAGCGCAAAAGCGTGTCTTTCCTAGCGGTGAAAGATCGGAGGATTTACAAATGATCGATTGGAAGGATGTTTACGGTAAAAAACACGAATGGCAGATCCATACGCCGCATTGCAAGCATTGCTATCGAGAGGGATTCTTTGATGCTGGCGTAACCGGCCTGATGATTATCTTTTCGTTGATTATGCTTTACGGCATTGAGGTGATGAAATGACCGACCGCGAGATATTGATTCAATACATGCTGATGAAGGTGCGGCAGGAGGACTGGCATGGCGTCAGCGATGCAGCTAATGATTTGCGCGAAATGGATGCAAGGGAGAAGAAATGAGCAGACTGATACCCAGTTACATAGAACAATCTTTGCGGATTGAGGTGCTAGAACGTGCGGTGATCTTGTTCGATGAAGACTACGAGCGCATGAAAGTTGCAGCACAGGCGGCTTATAGGGCGATGGTTGCTGCCGAGCTGTCAGATGGATCTAAACGTGAATGGAATGCAGCGGTTGCTGGATTGCGTGAAGCGTTGAAATCAGCGGAGGTGTTGAAATGAGCGACACACCCAGAACGGATGCGCTGCACTTCGGGTACAAGGATGGCATTAATATGCAGCGGCATGAGTTATTGAAACTTTCCCGCACCCTTGAGCGCGAACTTGCAGAGGCAAGAGAACAATTGAGGTTATGTAATGTTGACCAGCTTACAACCGCCGCTGAACTTGCCGAGGCACAGGAGGAACTGAACGACAGGAGAAAATTTGCGTATGCAGTTGAGCAAGCCCTTGACGGAGTGAAGGGTGACTACGTTGAAATAATTGCGGCGCTGCGTAAGGATGCGGAGAGATATCGTTATGTTCGTTCCATTTGGGGTTTGCCCGACGAAAAGTTTAACGACGAAATAGACGCGGCAATGAAGGAGGGGAAATGAGCGACACACCCAGAACAGATTTATGCTACCAACAGATTCTTGACGAGGGTCTTGGGCTGGAATACGCCGAAGACGAATTGCGGGAGTGGTCAAAAAAACTTGAGCGCGAACTTGCCGAGGCTGTAGCAAAAGAGCGTGAACGGTGCGCGAAGGTGTGCGAAGAATTTTATAGCGTTGAGAACGTAGCGCAGAAGTGCGCCGAAGCAATCAGAAAGGGTGAATGATGACTAACAAACTGAGAGCCGCCGCGAAAGCGGCAACGGTTAAGAATTACTTAACAGTTGGCACCTAGCCCATCATCCCCTCCGCCGCCGCTTGGACATGCGCCACACGATTTAGCCAGCCCTTGCCGAACGTCGCAAAAGTCGGCAGGTTTTGGTAAAACGCCTCTTTGCCCAGGCTAAACGCCTCGAGCAGCTCGACGGGATCGGCAGCGGTCGCAGCAGCGATCGTGGCCCTGCCGATAGCACCATCAGCGGTTACGCCTAGCGCCGCTTGTAAGAGCTTTGCCGCGCGTCCTGGCCCCATGTTCACGGCAGAGTCGAATACGCAATAATCCACACCACGCGGCAAATCGTCGCATTTGCAGGCATCCCAATAGTTTGTTTTGTATAGCGGCCCGACCATTTCCGGCGTCAACGCTCGCATCTCGGCCTCATCGACGGGATGCTTTACCCACGCTTCCCAGACCTTTTTTGTCACGCCCAAGTTAGTCATGCCGCCGGGGTCTGACGGATGATTGACGAAGCCGCCTTCTGACTTCAACACCAACGCCAGTGACGCCGGAAAATTACTTAGCATCATCGCCCTCATTTGCATTTGAAAATTTTATTCCTGCCAGCAGTCCGATAAACCCGCCGACAATCGTCTGAAATGCTGGCCCGAGCAGCGCAAATATATCGTCGTTGTTTACGTCTTTATCAAACAGACCGTAGCACAGCGCAAACACCATGCCGCCGATGACAACGCACAACGTGAAACTGACCATCGTGGTGACGATAAAAGTTAGTTTGTCTTTCATTTTAAATTTTGTTCTCGTCCAGCCGATGGTCGCCGCACCAGTCATTAACAAATACCGCAGGATACCCACCTATTGAAGGCGCATGACGACGGCACCGACCAATGTTATATACCGGATTAGGCGTGTCTATAGTCCCAGAAAGAATTGCTATCTTCGGCACAAACCACATACAGGTTCCGCACTTCATTCCTTGACTGCGGTGCTTCCACGGATCGCTCATCGTTTATCCTCTGATTGTTTAACTTTTTCAACCGAGCGCATGGCCCCAAGCCCAAGCACACCCATCAATACCTGCATGGTCAAATCTGTGTTGATGACCGGAAAATCGCCAGCATAGTTAAAAAACACTTTTGCGACAAACCGCGCTATCGGTTCAAAGATTGCCACATACGCCAGACCCGCACCACAGATCCAGCCGACAAACGGACGCCAACCGGCCACAAACCAGTTGGTGCTTTTTGCTTCTTCCAGATTGGTCTGAATCTGTAATTTTGCCAGATCGGTTGCCGCCGCGAGCTGCGCCAGTTCGCCGGTCTGCTGCATCTCCAGCAGCTTGAGCTTGGCCTGTTCAGCTTGCGCTGGATCGGGGAAAAATTTATCGACCAGCTTACTGCCAATGTCTAGGATAGCGCCGAGGGGGAACATTATTTATCACCCCTTTTGTTCCAAAGCTCAAACAGCGTTTTTATTTTTTCTTCAATTACGGCTACGCGCAGGTCAATTTTGGATAGCACGATGATAAGCGTGATTAGGGCGAGGAGAATGGGCCAAGCCTTTACCAGCATATCAAAGGTATCCATCATCCCGCCTTTGTCACAAGATGTAGCAGTAACATAATGATGGCACCCGCCGCCGTAATGCCGATCATCTCAATGCGTTTTAATCTGGCGTTGATAGATTCATAGCGCAGCTCGCACACCGCTTCGTGTGCGGTCAGGCGAACGTCGAGTTCGGTAGAGGTTGCCATTATTGGGGTGCCAATCTGTTTTGGTTTTCTTGAGCTACCGGCAAGCCAATTAGCGCGTTGCGTAGCGCCGGTGACATAGGCGCATTAGTGCCATAATTAGGTAGCGCGCGGTTTTGCCCCGCATTGGACAATAAATATTTCCGCGCAACAGCGCGCATTGCTTCGGGTGCCATTGTGGCCGCCGTGCCTAATAGATAACCCGTTATCGGGTCTACACCTAAAAACGGTGCCCCAACAACACCACCGCTGCCACCTAAAACTAACGCGCTACGATCCCCTAACGTTGAGCCGGCAGTGGGTGTGCCCATAGAACCAGGACGTTTCATTACGGGTTTAGCTATGTTGGCAAACCGCGCAATAATAGCTAGATCGCCGGTTAATTTTTCGCCCCGTTGCAACATTGCAGCCAAAGTTTGAGGGTTAATACTGCCTCCGCCCTCAACAATTGCTTCTTCGATGTTATGCGCTTTTGCCATTTTTTCGCGTGAAGCGCGGAATTGTGCGAGCATATCTTTTGCGTTTGGGGTGTTGGACGCAATAAGCTGCCGTTCTATCTGCGCTTCTAATGCGTTCGCTACATCTATTTGCGCTTTAGCTAATCCGGTTTCTTTTGCGGTGAAATTTTTGCTAGCTTGATCGCGTAAGGCTCTAATTTCTTGAAGCGCGTGTTTTGAATCAAAAGATGAAACCAAATGATCGTCTACCATTTTTCGTATGGCTTGGTTACTTGAATCGGATACGGTGCCGGGAAAAGACCGCGATGCACCAAGGTATTTATTTTCAATATCAGCTAAATTAGTTAGGTAAGCGTTATCCGCAGCTACAGGCCCAATTCTCTCTAGCGGCGCGTATCCTTTGGTAAACTCTTGATTACGAATTGCCTGCATTTTTTCCGAAGTAAGCGACTCGTTTGGTGGCAAATCTACGGCGCGGCGCGCTAATTTATCCGCTACATCTTGGTTATGCGACGCGGCGGTTTGTTCTGTGCGTTGTTTGCCACCTATGCGCTCTAGCAACACATTTTGCGTGGATGGGCTAACGCTACCAGGAGTAACTAAAAAACCTTCTTTTTGCGCTGCGCGTATGGTTGCATCGCGTTCGGCGTTGCGTTGTTCTGCGGCCATTTGCGCCGGCTGGCGCATTTGATTTCTAACGGCCAGTGCGGTCGGTGCAGCCATAGAAGCTAAAACACCTGCGGTAGGGCTACCCGTAGCTTCAGCAACGCCTTGCCCGGTTGCGCCGCTGATAAAACCTAAACCACCGCTACGAAGCAATTCTGCACCGGTACGAGCTGGCGATAACATGCCGCCGGTAGCGGACTGCAACGCAACATCCCATACTTTTTGCGCGGGGGTCATATTTTCGGTGGGCTTAATTAAACCCCCGCTACGCAGCATGTTGGTAACGCGTTCCGGCGGTGCGGTTACTTCCGGCGCTAAATTTGGATACCCCGCTGCGGTCGCCAAAGTGCCCACACCCATTTTGGCTAAATTTATTACGTTTTGCGGTGCGTTAAGTAATACATCCGCCGCGCCGCCTAGGGCTTTATACGGCGCGCTGGTCACCACCGCCATTGTAGGTGGCGGGCGGCGATCTGCCGGTATCTGAGTATTTTGTTTTGCTAATGTAATTAACGTGGCATCGGATAGCAATGACATATCGCCGGATGCAATAGCCGTTAGCTCCGCGTCGGATAGCTTAGTTAGGTCAAAGGCCATAATTATCTTGGCTTTCCTTTACGCCGCTCAAGTTCGGCGGCGGCAGCAGATGAAATATCTGATTGCGGCGTTTTTGGTGCAAAAGATTTCATTTCTGGACGGTCAAATAACGATTTACCACCAGTTCCCGCCAGCCATGCTTCTTCGGCGCCTTCGTATGTCTTACTCTTAGACCACCAATCGCCGTAAAACTTTTGCCTTTCAATGTCTTGTTTAGCTTGCGCTTTAGCTGTAGCCACCAAAAATTTGTTTGCTTCGGGCGTATTTCCCAATTGAATAAATGTTTGATTGATACGTTGCGCGTCACCTTCTGACTGTGCGCCTTTTTGTTCAAGCTGACGTTGCAACAGCGCCTGACGACCTTGCGCTAAAAATAATTGCGAATCAGTAGCGTATTTATCTGCTTCAGGTACGCCAAGCGAGCTAAGAACACGCGCCGCTTGCGTTTGCACATCACTACCAAAACCGGTTTTAAAACCATTGTTAAGGATAGTTTCCGAAGTTTCTAACGCCGGCAATATCTTGCGCGCGCGATCAGCGGTAGCAGCAATATCGCCGTAAACTTTTACGTTAAGTTTGCCTTTTTCTTGTTGTTCGGATTTTTCTAACGGCGGCATTACGACGGTAGTTCCTGCTGGACGCCCCAATGTTGCCAGTTGCCCTTTGACGCTAATAAGCGCGGTATTAGGCACCAGCGCACCGTTAGGGCCGGGGATCAACAAATCCGTTGTTGGATTAGGCTGGCGGGGTTGTTGCGGTGTAGGCGCGGCTGCGCCAGCGCGGGCAAACATCGCGGGGCGTTCTTCCAACGGCGTGGCTAGCATACGCTCAGTCACTTGCTTAACTTTTTCTGGGGAAAAAATTCCCCGAAGAACCGCATCTTCGCCAAACGCAATTATATTGGCGTTCGATGGGTTAATTGCTACGCTGCGTTTAAAATCGTTTATGAATTCATTTTCGGTTTTTATTGCCGCCAATCTTGCCGCTTCCGTTTGAGCAAGATTTTTACCTGTAGTAGATTTTGCCGTTTCTACGTCTAACGCGTGTTTTATAAGCCCCTGCGCAAGCTCGGGCGAAAGGCCCATTATTTCCGCTTGGTGTTTGGGGTCATATATGTCAAACCCCGGCTGCGTCATGCGCCCACGCAACGCGTTCTTCTCTGCGGTGCCGCGCGTGTATTCATCCATCTTGGATTTTGCCAAAGCGTTTTGCTGCATGGTCTGTTGAACCTGCATGAACTGCATGGCGTTCTGCGCTTGCTGCGCCTGCTGCTGCTGCGGGATCGCCGCGATGCGGCCCGGCATTTGCGTGTCCAAGATACCGAAATTGATGTCAGCCATTATGCAAGCCCCAATTGTTTATTGAGATACGCGTTCAACGGGTTTGGACTCAACGCATTTGCAAACGCGCCGCCGGCACCCGTATACGCTGATTGCCGTGCTGCCGCGCCGGTCAGATCGGCGTTGGCGTAGTTGGTCGCCGTGTTGGTTGCAAGGTTGTTTACGTTAGTCGCGTAATTGCTACCCGCATTGCCTATTTGTTGCGCCGCTGTTGGGGCAAAGCCCGTCAAACCGGCCAATGCGTTGCGCTGCGTGGCTTGATTGCCAACATAGCGGTTGTAGGCGTTGTTGTATTCGTTTGACGCTATGTCTTGCCCAAACCGTTGCGCGCCTTTTAACGTTGCGCCAGACAACAGCCCACCCCTAGCGGCGGCGGTGCGGTCAAGTGCTTTCATGCCTTCGGACACGCGAAAACCGTAACCGGGATCAGTTTGAAAATCCGTTGCTGCAAACGAGCGAACCAGATTGCCACCCGGCATTACGCCTTTTGTGTACTCCGGCAACGCATTTAGCCCAGCTTGATAGAACGGTTGTTGCCGCGCTACTTGATCTTCGTACATTCTTGTTTGGAGCGCCGTTGCACCTTGGTTAGCCGTAGCCAACCGATTTGCGGCGTCCATGCTAGCTTGGCTTAATTTGCCAGCACCATACATGCTTGCCAGGCTACTGATTCCAGCGCCGCCCAAGCGTTCAATGGCTGACGTTGACAAGCCTGTAGCATTAGCCAGTTGCTGTATAAGACCTATTGTTGCAGCATTGCTACCAATCCCCGCCACACCGTTGGTAGTCGGAAGTCCAGAGGCCCAATCAGAACCTACAATATCAGCACCAGCACCGGTACCTGCCATCGCGCCTCCTACGCCTCCTTCGCCAATATACGTTGTTCCGGAGTTAATTAAGCTGTTAAAAGGTACTTGGTCAGCAATTGCCCCACCCGCGCCAGCAGCGCCAGCAGCACCCGCATCTAACGCGGTGCCGGTAACCATACCCGCATCTATATAGGGGGTCGCTACGGCTACGTCAGCGGCGGTAATCGCCCCCGCTTCAGCCGCACCCGCAACTTCAGCGGCACCCACTTCACCAACAGGTATACCGTAGTACAGGGCTACTGCCGCTAATATGACCGGCGCGGCTTGTTCTAATGAATCACCAACACCCCTGCTGGCCGAGTCTATGGCATCGTTAGCACCGCTAACAAAATCTTCAATTGGGTCTGTAATAAAACTAAAAGTGCTACCGCACATGATTAATCCTCACACTATAAGTAGGGGAGATGGGTACTCCGTTAAATCGTTTAGCCAATGGCCCCAAATCAACGCCGGTCAACGCATCAAAGTTAAAGTAAGCGACACCTTTGTCTTTAGCCCACTCTAGTATTTGTTTAGTCATTTTTAATATCTCGCTTGCGGCATTTCCAGAAGAAGCTATTGGTAAAGTGGTTCCGTATTTAACGCTAGGAGCGTAAGGTATTGATACCACCGCGCCGCCCATAAAAGACTTTTCACCTCTAAGCAAAAGACACCGATCAGAATTAACAATAGCCGTTAAGTAATTACGCCCCGCTGCTTCTTCAAACGTATCTTTAGGATACGCCGTAGCCGCTATAGACAACATCCAGTCTACGTCATCTATGGTTGCTTTGCGTATCACGAATTAACTAACCTCTCGCCCTGAAGCGCGAATGTTGATCGCCGTAGCCGTTCCCGCGATGGTTGAAATAAACCCGCCCGCAATCAGCACCTGGCCGACAATTTCAGGGAAAGTATATACCTCGGACGCCGCCAGCGTCTTGGCTTTGGTAATCAAGTTCTGATTGCCCGCCGTGTCGCCCAAAGTGACCAAATTGACGCTCAAGGTCGCCGCCGTTGCGGTGTAGTTGGTCGCCGTAAACTTGTCGATAATCGTGGTGACATTGGACGCCGTATATTGCGTCGTTTGGCTGGCTTCGGCGGTTTTGGCTGGAATCAAAACCTTGACGGTAACGGTCATGGGGCTACTCCAAAAGTAGGATGTTGTTAGGCGCGGCTTGCATAATGACCCAATTAGTGCCGTCTGACACCATTGTGGCCCAATTTCCGACTACACCCAAAAGAATGGCGGTTCCGGCAACGGCGCTGCCAATAGGAACAATATTGCTAGACGCAGACACAACCGTCTGCGTTTGCAAGTTTTTGACCGTAATATACCGCCCCGGCCAAGAGGACGCGGCGGGGAAAGTCAACGTAAGCGACGAACCCGTCTTGTTGTTGATAATCCAAGTGTCAGTGCCTGTGATCGTGTAATCAGCAGTCTTGGTCAAGACCGTAGCCAAAGGCACGTAATCCGTATTGGCAACCGCCGCAGAGATCGCGGTGCCGTTGCCTTTTAAAATGCCGGTAATGCTAGTGGTCAACGTAATTGCCGGGGTAGTCGTCGCGGTGGCTACCGTGCCCGCCAACCCGTTGGCCGACACTACCGACACGCTCGTTACCGTGCCGCTGCCCTTGCCGTTAAACGTATTCCAATCGGTGCTGGTCAGATAGCCGTTAACGCTCGTTGTTGCAGCGGCCATCGAGATCGCTGGCGTAGCCCCACCAGAGCTGACAACGGGTGCGGTGCCGGTCACGCTGGTGACTGTGCCGTTGCCTTTGTTATTGAAAGTTGTCCAATCTGCGGCGCTCAACGCGCCTCGATTAGATGCCGAAGCGGTTGGAACTTGAAGCGTGATGACCGGTGTGGTTGTGCCGGTCGCAACCGTGCTGGATAGATCAGTGCCCGTTGTGCCAAGCGTCAGCGCAGCCACGCTGGTAACGGTGCCAGAACCTTTGTTGTTAAAGGTCGTCCAATCCGTGCTGGTCAGGTAACCATTTACGCTCGTTGTTGCAGCCGCCATGCTGATTGCAGGCGTTGCCCCACCCGATGAGACAACGGGTGCCGTTCCAGAAACGCTGGTAACGGTGCCAGACCCTTTGTTGTTAAAAGTTGTCCAATCGGTGCTGGTTAGGTAACCGTTCACGCTTGTCGTAGCGGCAGGCATTGAGATCGCCGGTGTGTTGCCGCCCGAGCTGACAACAGGCGCGGTGCCGGTCACGCTGGTGACCGTGCCGCCCGAGCCGGTCGCGGAT
>Ga0181352_1001203_pt1 | contig 10232 bp, 3 predicted proteins | sample Fa13VDMLBSN_FD_130103 | JGI IMG/M metagenome (GOLD analysis project Ga0181352, IMG submission 130103) | Freshwater viral communities from Lake Michigan, USA - Fa13.VD.MLB.S.N | ecosystem: Environmental > Aquatic > Freshwater > Lake | place: USA: Michigan | collected 2013-09-23 | reverse complement strand
GTCGGCGCAACTGGCTACGACGTCAATCAGGAAGGCTTCACACCCGGACAAGAGGAAGTGACACAGGCCGACATTGACGCACAGAACCCCGACTACGTACCCGTAAGCAGCGGCTCGTACCGTCCACGCGACACATTCGGCGACCGCGGCCCCGGCGGAAGTTCTGGCGACACAGAGGCTGCTGCCGCGGGAGCAAACGCAGCCGGTCCCGGTTACGCAGATGGCGGTGTTGTAGGTCTGACCGGTCCACGTTACGCAGACGGCGGCGAAGTGCAACCCTTGCTGTCCATGGGGTTTGCCGAAGGCGGCGGTGTGGGCCTCGGCGCACAAGGAACAAACCAAGCGACGCCGCAGATGGTGGATGCGCAGGTCAACCGTATGCTGAACAACCCCCAGTTCCGTCAGAAAATTGTTGCCGGCGCGCAACAGTTGATGCAGTCCGGTGAACTGACCCCGCAGGAAGTACAGGTCATGGGCCAGATTGCGGAGGCTTCCATGCACAGCCCCGCACTGTACCCAAAACTGCGCGCGTTTGTGGCCCAGCAGGGCATGTCTCCGCTGCCACCCTCGTACGACCCTTCGGTCATCATCAAGATTCTGGCGGTGACACGGGCACTGTCGCAAGCTGGTGCCGCACAAGCCGTACCCGGCGGCCCCGGCGAGACACCGGCCGGTCAAGTACCCCCGACCGACCAAGCGCAGATGCAAAACCCCGCCGGTATGGCGAACGGCGGATTCTTGAAGGGTCCGGGCACCGGCCGCTCGGACTCCATCGGTACGGTGAACGAGTCCACCGGCCAGCCCGTCAAGGTCGCAAACGGGGAGTACGTCATCCCCGAACATGTGGTTCGAGCCAAAGGACGCGACTTTTTCGACAAAATGCTGCGACAATACTCTCAGGTTCCTGACCGGGGAGAGCAAGCATGAGTTTCTGGGACGACATTTTCGACTTTGCGTCTGACACAGCGTCGTCCGCTTGGGACTACGTCAAAGAGAACCCAACCACTGCAGGTGCGGTGGCGGGGGGCGCGTACAACCTCGCCACGGGTAAGAACGTGTTTGAGGGCGCAGCCGCAGGTGCGACACTGGGCTACGGCGCAGGCCGTATTTTCGGCGGCGGTACAGGTGGCGGCGGCCTGCCGGAGGGCGCTACGAGCGGTTCCAGCAGCGCCAACGTGGGAAGCTGGGCACCTTCCGTGGACACTACTTCTCTCGCTGGCATCGAGGCCGCCTCGTCTGGCGCCACGCAGGCGGCAACAACCGGCGACTTCGGCGGCTACATGCAGAAAGCCGGTGGCGTGTTGAACGACGCAAAAAGCTGGGGCAAAAAGAACGCAGACCTCGTGCAGATGGGCATTCAGGGCGCTACAGCCCTATATAGCGCTGACCAGAACGAGAAGTTGAATCAGATGCGCCAAAGCGCTGTGCAGCGCCAGTCCGCAGTGAACAGCAAGAATGACGCTATCGCCGACTCCGCGAATGCAGACGCCGCCACGATGTCGGCCAGCGCTGCCGCGTATGACCCGCGCGCCCTAGGCGTGCGCAGCATGTCGCAAGAGTACGCCGCCGGCGGCCGCGAGCTGGCTGCGCTCGACAACAACCGGAACATTGACCCTACCGCGAAAGCCGCCCTCAAGACCAAGTCGAAGGTGGCTACGTCCAAGGCCGCCATCTCGGGGTACAACTCCGGGTACGACACCGGCACCAAGACACAAGCCGGCCTGTACTCGTCGGCAGACAGCCTACGACGTAACTACGGCGGCACGGGCTACGACTCGACGCTGGCCGGAGATATTGGGGCTGCGAACAAGAGCGAGTCTGACAACCTCACTGCCATGCTGGAGAACTACTTGGGCAACCCCAGCGCGGTTCTCGCCAAGAAAAAGGCGGAAGACCAAGGGGTTCTGCAATGAGCAACATTCTAGGCGGCATGGCGAACGCGTACAACGCGCAGCGCACGGACGTTCAACGCCAGCTCGGCGAGGAAACAGGCCAGCGCAACATGGCGCGTATGCGTGAAGCTGACCGTGAAGCCGTGGCGTTGCGGAACGAAAAACGCCAGAAGGCCGACATTCTGCGTCAGCTGCCTGACGACTCCGCTTTGCCCGGCCCGGCCAACATCCCTATGGCGGGCGACGCAGCTGCACCAGCCGCCGCAACCACGCCGGGGTTGAAGACGCCCGGTCGCGTGAACGCACCCCGTTCGCAGCCCGGCATCTACGACAACCCAGCTTTGCTAGGCAACCAGACAGAAGCGGAGACACAGCGCTTGGCGCGCATGCGCGCACCCGGCACCGTGGACCCCCGCAGCGTATCCGGCACCGTTTCGCCAGAGTCGGTGATGCGCAACAACGGCCCGCAGGCGCAGAAAGCACGGGCTGACACGCTCCGTCAGTTGAACCCCGCCGGCCAAGGCGTGGCGTCCAACACCCTGTATGCGGGCAACGCCACAGATGCTGACGCCATCGCACGGCTCAAGGCCCAAGACGCGGGTATTCGCGCACGCGTAGGCGGCGAGAGCCAGTACGACCGCCCTACGCCCTACGATGGCACCATTACAGCCGCGGCCAAGCAGCACGGCGTTGACCCTGTCGTGCTGAAGCGCCTGCTTGGCACCGAGTCGTCGTTCAACCCGAACGCTGTAGGCACAATGACGCCCCAAGGGCAGGCCCACGGAATTGCGCAGATCATGACGCAGCTGCATGGCGTCTCTCCTGAAAAGGCGCGGGACCCCAACTTCGCTATTCCTTTTGCTGCGCGCCTGCTAGCCCAAAACCTGCAGAAGTCGGGCGGGAACTACGAAACAGCCCTGCAGATGTACAAGGGCGCCGTCTCCGACAAGGGCAAAGCCGACATGGCGAGTCCCATTGCACAGATCATGAACGGCCAGCAGCCACGGTTTGGCGCCGATGCCGCCGCCGGTTCGCCTGCAACGCCCGTGGGTACACCGTCGGCTGCCCCTCAGCAGCGCCGCTTTGAGTCCAGTGAGTTTTTCTCGGCCGCTCCCGCCGTCGACGAACAGGTGCGCTTGACCCGTTTCCAGATGGAGCGCATCAAGCAGTTGGCCCAAGTTGCCCGCGACCCGGAAGAACTGGCTAAATACCAGTCGCAATACGTGCAGATGCAGCAAAGCGTCCGCGAGGCCGAAGTGTACCAACTGGCTGCCAAAGCCGATGGTGACGTTGGCGCGCTGTCGCAGTTGGTACAGCTGGCCGGTATCCCTGTTGCGCGCACCCCACAAGGCTTCGTGGAAGTGACACCTGACGGCCGCCAGAACTCCGAGCCGATGACGCAAGGCCAACTGGCCCAAAAGCTGTTTCAGTTCGTGTCGATCACAGCCCGTCAGCAGGCCGCTTCTCGTAGCGCCAAGCGGTATGACACTCAGCTCGAAACAGGCAAACAGATCGCGGTCGAGGATGCGAAGAACACTGGCCGCCTGCAGAACACCGAGCTGGAGGTCATGGGCCGCTTGCGGCAAGCACTGGCTGAAAAGGGGCTGGATGCCGCCGCAGCTAAGATGAATTTCGACCCCGCCACCGGCAAAGCCTTTGTCACGCAGGGTAGTCAGGTGTACGAGTTTGTGCCCGGTATGCAGACCGATATGGGCATGAGCGAGAGTTCCTTCCGACCAGTAAGGGGTTTACAATAGCCGCAGGTAACACTGGGGCTATTGATGCAAAATCCATACAACAACGACGCCGACGCGAACAAAGCACTGATTGACGGCCAGTCCGCCCGTGCAGCGCTCGGCTTCCCTTCGCAGAACGCGCAAGCTGGGCTGCGAACACCCCAACGCATCATGGCCGATGCGCGCGAGCGACTAAACGCCACTGCGGCCGAAGTCGCTCCGCGCCCCCAGCCCGCACCGAATGACCCCGTCGTAGGGGTAAACCCGCAAACCAAAGAGCTGTTTTCGGCGGGCAAACAGGTTAGCTACCAGAACTTGACGGTGCTGGACCAAGCCGCGCAAGCGGGCTACTTGGATTATGACAACACGGACAACCTGCCCGATGGCTTTGTGCCCGTACGTGCATCACAGGTGCGCGCGTATCTCGCCAACACTGGAGGCAAGCGCGGCGCAATGTCGGCCGCCGGGGAAGTCGGTAAGCAGTTGCTCTCCGGCATCGCAGACATCCCCCAGATGGGCGTTCGGGCGGCACAATTCGCCGCACCCTCCGGTTCGTGGCTTGAGGGCCAACTGCGACAAGCTGGCGACGACTACGACACGAGCACGCAAGGCAGTACACCGGATACCTTCGGCCGAGGCGAAGTAGCTTCGGCGCTTATCAAAGGCGGCCGCTCCATTGCGCCATCTGTGGCGGCCGGTAGCGCCATGCTTGCCGCACCCGTAGTGGGCACCGCTGCGGCCGGCGCTACGTTCTTTGGCTCGCAGGCTACTGACACGTACGAGAGCGGGCTGCAGGCAGGACTCAGCCCCGAAGCCGCACGTAGCGCTGCTATCAAAACAGGAGCTATTGAGGCAGGCGGCGAGCTGGTCGCAGACCGTCTCGGCCTTGGCCTGATGCGTGGCGCAGGCACAGCCTTCAAACAACTCGGCACCGCGCCGCTCAGCCACGGTAAGAACGTGGCCGTAGACTTGCTCGCCAACGCGGGCCTGCAGGCTGGCACAGAGTTCGGCCAGTCGTACGGTCAGGCCGCTGTCGAGCAGAACGCAGGCATCAGCGACCAAGACCCCTTCGCCGCCGGTATGGAGGGCGCCAAGACTGGCCTTGGGATGGCCGCACTGATGGCGCCGTTTGGTGCCGCCGTGGGGTTCTCCAACCGTCCGCGCGATCTACTGGAGCCTGCGCCTGTACAGGAGGCCCCTGCACCGAGCACGGCTGTCGCCCCGTATGTCCCCACCGGCATCCCTACGCCCGTGCAAGACGTCACCCCCGAGTCCATGTATGGCTTCGGCTACGGCGGCCCGGCGCTACTGCCTGCCCCTGCGGCTCCAGCACGCGATGCCAACACCATCTACGTCACGCCCGGCGGCACCGCCGCAGGCGACACCAGCGCGTTCACCGGCCTGCAACCCGACATGTTCGGCGGACAGGACACTTTCGGGGAGGCCCCCGCCGCCACGCAGCCTGAAGCCGCGGCTCCAATGCAGGACGCCGCTACGCCCGATATGTTCGACGACGCCCTCGTGGCGAACGTCAACGTGGATTTTGGCGCGTCTGCGCTGGCACGGGAGCTAGCTGGCACCGGCAAGCGCTCCAACGCCGTCGAGTTTCTCGCGCGTGACCTGTCCGCCGCACTGGGTACGCCTGCTGCCGCAGACATCGTGGAGCGCATCAACAACTCCAGCCGCTGGAAGGGGCGCAACCTGCCCACCGACGTGGTGGAACGCGCCAACGAAATTCTGTCCCGCTACGACGCCCGCCAGCAGGATGCGCAGGGCCAAGAGCAGATGATGCGTACGAATCAGTGGGCTGCGGAAGGTCAAGCCAAGGCGCAACCCGGCGCAGTTGTCGGCCAGCGCCCGGATGTAGGTCCGTCCGCCCAGATCGCGCTGGAAGAAAGCGCCGCCCGCCAAGCCCCCGCAGCTATCCCCATGGCGGACCAGATCACAGACGTCGACGCCGCAGCCGACGCGCGCCGTACGCAGGACTCCGCCGCTGAGCGCCGCCAGATTCTGGATCGCATTCTGGCCGACCCCACAACGTCAAACCCTGCAGGTCGGTTTACAGCCACCTTGAAAAAACTGGGCTACCGCGACACCAAAGTCTCGGCGGAGGAAGCGGCCGCCATGCGCCGCCACGACGAGATCACCGCCGCACTGGCCGAGGACGACGTTATCTCCACGCCGAACGAAATGGACGTGGAGTCGCTGGTGCCAGAGCGCAAGCCTAAGCCGGCCCAGCCCGTGCCACGCCGCCAGAACCCACAGCTAGCGCAAGAGTTCGAGCTGACCAGCTACTCTGCAGACGACCTGACGGCTCTGGACGCAGCCAAACAGAAGCGCGAGCGCAAAGAGACACCGGTGGCCGCCGCCGACACAGACGAGGCACCGGCCGGACAGCAAGGCAAGTTGTGGGATAAGGCGGGCCGCGTTACGGCCGGCGCGAACGTGAACAAGGCCAAAGGGCCTATGCCCACGCCAGACCCCGCGCCTTTGCCGCCCAAACGCGCAAAGCTGAATCTACCTAAAGACCAAGCGAAAGCGTCGGACTTGACAGGGGGCGTGCAGGAGGCGCCGGCCGAAAAGCCGCCGGTCACGAATGCAGACGTGCAGCAGCCCACAGAGACGGTGGAGCACGACGCCAGCCGTCTGCGCGTGGCTAAAGCAATCGAAGATGCCTACGAGGCGGACCAGATCGACATGGACCAGTATGCAGAACTGGGCGCGGCGTACAACGACGCCAAGGTGTCCGGCCCGGCTCTGCGGGCGATGCTGCACCGCATGGCAGTGCAGAGCGTAGGCGCCTCCCGCGCTAAATTCCGTACGGCCGCAACCGCGTCGGGCATGAAAGCAGCGGACGTGCAGCAGTTGGTACGCCGCATTGTGGATAAGTGGACAAATGCCCCCGAGATCGTGGTGGTGCAGTCGCAGAAAGACCTGCCGGAATCCATCCGCAAAGACATCGAAGACGCAGACGTTGACGGCATCAAGGGTGCTTTCAGCGGCGGCAAAGTCTACATCGTGGCGGACGCGGCCACGGACGCACACGACATCGCGCTGACAATCGCCCACGAAGCCACCGGACACTACGGGCTGCGCGGCATCCTCGGCGACAAGCTGAGCGACACCATGCAGGCGGTTTACAGCAGTGACAGCGCCATTCGGGCCGCCGCCGACGCCAAAATCGCCGAAAGCGGCGGAAAACTCGACGCAGCTACGGCTACAGAAGAAGTTTTGGCCGACGCACAGGAGTCCGGCGGAGAGCTGCCCACTGGCCGTATCTCGCCAAACACGCTCCGTCGCACCGTCGAGCGGCTGGTTAACGCCATACGCACGGCACTTCGCAGCTTCACCGGCCAGACCTTCACGCGCGCAGAGATCGACGAGCTGCTGGTGCAGGCCCGGAACTACGTGATCGACGGTCCGAAAGACGGCGGCCCCAGCGGCGGCAAGACGGTGTTTCGTACGCCGCGCGAGGCTGTGAGTAACATTGTGGACAACTTGAAGTACGACAAGATGGGCGCCGCGCGCCGCGGTGTATTGTCGGCGTCGTTCCTGCGAGACATTGGCGAGCGCTACGCCAGCAAATTCACCCGTGTGAAAGAATACGTGGATTCCGTGTTCAAGATGGGTGCTGCGGCCGGTGTCATGCAGGAGGAAGCGATCAAGGTGCAGGACGCGATCAGCGGTTTGCCCCGCGCCGAACGTGAAGCCCTGATGGATTTCATGGGACGGGTCACGTTCGAGAGCGTGGCGATTGAGGGTAAACCCAATGCTGCCGAGTCGGCCAAAGCCGCGGACCTCCGCCAAGAGTTCGCTGGCTTCAGCCCCGCCCAGCAGAAAGCCTACCGCGACGCACGCGACGCACTGGCTAAGAACTGGAAACGTCGCGCCGATCTGTTGTCCCGTACGGCTGCAGAGGTGTACGACCCCCTGATTGCCGAAGCCACGGCGGCCGGCAACGTCAAAGCCACGCGTGCGCTACAGCGTGAAAAGGACGCGTACATCGAAGATGTTGGCGCACGTCTGAGCCAGATCAAGGGCGACTACTTCCCGCTGATGCGTTTCGGCAATTATGCTGTGATCCGCAAGTCCGACAAGTACGCCGCCGTGGAGAAGGCCGCAGACAAGGCGTTCGACAAGTTGAACAGCCTGCTTAACACCTACGACAAGAAAACCCCCGACGAGCGCAAGATCGACGCCAAACGGAACGAGGCCCTGCGTAAAGCCGGCCAAGACGCCATGGAAGCGTTTACTCCCGAGCAAAACGCCGAGATCAAGGCCGCGCGGGACGAGTTCAACGAACTCTCTGACGCTTTGGAGAACCTGAAGGCCAGCGAAGCGGACTACTACGTGGCTCAGTTCGAGACAGAAGCCCAAGCCCGCGCAGATCAGCGCGTCAACGGTGGCTACGTCTCTCTGCGCAAGGAATTCAGCAAGGAATTGAACCCCATCAACCGCCAGATGTTGAACCGTCTGGAGGAATCCATGGCGGTGACAATGCGCGGAAAAGGTAACGTCACAGCGATGCGCGACGCCAAACGGGCGATGTTCGAGGTGTATCTGTCCTCGCTGCCCGAGTTGTCCGCGCTCAAACGTCAGGCCCGCCGTAAAAACGTGGCTGGCTGGAACAAGGATATGCAGCGGAACATCGCCGCTTCCATGCTAAAGGACTCGTTCTACCTGTCCCGCATGGAGCATATGGACGAAATGAACGCCGCGTTGAACTCCGTACGCACCGAAGCCGACGACATGGCCCGCCGCGGAGCGCCCGACGCCGTCAAACTGCAAGAAGTGGCGGCCGAGCTGGAGCGCCGTCAGGAGGCGTCGATGCAGTACACCGAGACTCCGCTGCAGGATTTCGCGTCGGCCGTCTCGTACGTCTACTTCCTTGGCGTCTCCCCCGGCTTCCTGTTCGCCAACATGATGCAGCCGTTCATGATTTCCGCCCCAATGCTGGCGGCACGCCACGGCGCGCGGACGTTTGGCGCCATGGGCAAGGCCTACGCCGACGTAGCTGCCATTGTGACGAAGTCGCTGAAGGGTAACTGGCGCGGAGAGCTGGACTTTGAGCGCTCGGACCTGAAGGCCGACGAGAAAGCCATGCTGCACCACCTGTTGCAGCAGCGCCTGCTGTCCGTGACTTTGACGCACGACCTCGCCGCCACGTCGGAGGGTAAGACTGGTTCCCGCTTCATGCGAGCCATCAGCCTGCCGTCGCATCACGTAGAAGTCATGAACCGCGTGGGTACGGCGCTGGCCGCCTACCGCATGGAGCTGGACCGTTCTGGCGGCAACACCGTGGCGGCCATGGCCTACGCCCAGAAAGTGCTGGCCGACACCCACTTCGACTATTCCACAGAGAATGCCCCGTACTTCATGAAGCCCGGAGTAGTGCCGCTGGGTAAGCTGCTGTTCCAGTTCAAGAAGTATCAGGCCGGTATGATCTCGCTGTACGCCAAGATTATCTCCGCGTCTCTGCGCGGCGAGAGTAAAGAGGTGCGCAACGAGGCCAAGTTGAACCTGCTCGGCCTGCTGGCGACACACAGCGTCGTCGCTGGCGCCATGGGTCTGCCCGGTATCGGGGCGCTCATGTTCTTAGCAAACACCATCCAAAAGGCCTTCGGCGACGACGAGCCTTGGGACGCCGAGACGGCCCTGCGCAACTGGCTGCGTGACCAACTGGGCAAAGATGCTGGTGCCGCCGTCGCTAAGGGCCTGCCGACGCTGGCGGGCGTAGATCTGTCCGCCAAGCTGGGTGCGGGCAACATACTGTCCATCGCCCCCATGATGCGTGACTCCGACACGGGGCGTGGCGTGTACACCGAATTGCTGCTCTCGCTGGCCGGCCCAACCCTTGGCGGCCTGCTGCCACGCTTCGCCGATGGCGCCCAGTTCATGAACGAAGGACAGTTTGGCCGGGCTGCAGAGTCTTTCATGCCGAAATTCGCCGCAGACGTGCTGCGCGCAGGCCGTTTCGCCGACGAGGGTGTCCGCACCCGTGGCGGAGACGCCATGCGTAAAGACGTCGGTGCGTGGGACGCGTTCATCGTGGCCGCAGGCTTGAGCCAGACGGACATTGCTGACATGTACGCCGCCAACGCTGCGATCAAGAGCCGGGAATCTTTCTTCATGGACCAGTCCCGCAGCCTGCAGCGCAAGTGGGCCGACGCAAAACCCGAAGATCGTGCGGAGATCGAAGCCATGCTGCGCGAAACGGTGAACCCTGCACGACTGGCCGCCGGCCTGAAGCCGCTCACGCGCGGCGATCTACTGCGCTACCAGAATCAGCGCACACGCCGCGAAGCCAGCTACGCCACGGTCGGCGCCAACGTCAGCCGCCGGGCAGGCCAGCAAATGGGTGAAGTCGGCCGGTTCGCTAAAGACTGAAAAAAAGCCCCCGGAGCGTGAACTTCGGGGGCTAAGGTGCGTGGGGCACCGTCAGGGAGACAACTGGCACCGGGTCAGTATATCACTTAACCCGAGCTAACTGAGCGATAGAGTCTACGGCGGCAACTTCTCCGCCCGCCACGGCAAGGTTGATCTTGAAGCAGCGGCTTGGCACCGTGGCATAGTCCGCCGTACCCTTACCCAGCGCGTAGGGTTG
>Ga0181352_1001202_pt1 | contig 10237 bp, 13 predicted proteins | sample Fa13VDMLBSN_FD_130103 | JGI IMG/M metagenome (GOLD analysis project Ga0181352, IMG submission 130103) | Freshwater viral communities from Lake Michigan, USA - Fa13.VD.MLB.S.N | ecosystem: Environmental > Aquatic > Freshwater > Lake | place: USA: Michigan | collected 2013-09-23 | reverse complement strand
GCATCATCGGCCGCTTCCCCCGCGCCTTCCCGGGCGCGTGGTCCTTCCTCGCCCTGCTCGACCCGGCCGCCCGCGCCGAGGCCGTGAACGCGCAACTCTCCCGGCTGTCCGAGTGGTACACCGACGACGAGCGGAACCTCCGGCTCCGGCTCCGCAACGTCGGCGGCTGGCGTGCCTTCGCCGCCGTGTCCCCCACCTACATGCCGATGGACGCCGACAGGGTGCTGGGAGCATACGTCGAGACCCTCGACGCGCTCGGCCTGCCCGACCCGCGCGGGGCTATCGCCTACAACGGCGAGACGACCGACGTCACCATCCGGGCGACGTGGCACGCGCCGGTGTCCTTCCGGCCCAGCGTCGGCGACGTGTTCGAGAGCGGCATCACCGGCCGAACGAACGACGCCGGCAACGGTGCCCACCGCGGCGGAAACACGTTCACCCGCATCATCTGCATCAACTGCACGACCGGCGACTTCGGGAACGAGAGCCTGCGTCGGGTCCACAAGGGCAGCCGGGTGTCGGACCTCACGGCCCAGGGTCTCGCCAAGGTGCAGCAGGACGTGGGCGACCTCGTGAGCCGCAGCGGCGACGCCGCCCGGTTCTTCCTCGACGCGTGGGGCACCCTGCGCGAGACCCCCATCACCAAGGTGGGCCGGATCGCCGACCCCAAGGTGTTCCTCAAGAACCTCGTCAGCAGCGGCGACCTCGACGCCGACGTGGGCCGCGACGTGATGGTCGAGGCGCTCCTCCGCGGCTTCGACGTCGAGCCGGGCGAGACCCTCGCCGACATCTTCAACGCCGTGACCCGCGCCGCCCACGACGGCATGCTCGACGAGGCGCAGCGCTGGCGCGTCGAGCGCGCCGCCGGCTCGCTGCTCCCCGTCCTCGCCAACCGCGCCGCCGAGGCGTGACCCCTCGGTGACCCGGCTCTCTGTGCCTGCCCCTCTTCCATTGCTTCTCCGGGTGCGCACAGGTTGAGCCGGGTCACTCTCCCCTCTCCATCGTCGCTGGTGGACGAGAGCCATCGGCTGCCCGTCAGCAGACCGGCAGCGGATGTTTCCCGCCCGCTTGACGATACCTTACCGCGCTCTAACAGTACACCCGGAGACCACACCATGACCGAGTCCGAGACCATCATCCACAAGATCACTCATCACCTCGACTTCGTCCGCACGACCCTGCGCGAGCGCATCGAGCTCATGAAGCCGCTCGCCGAGGCGGGCAACCTTCACGCCGCTGGCCACATCAGCGGCATCCAAACGGCGCTCCTCTACGTCGGCATCTTCGACACGTTGGTGCCGAAGAATGAAGAACACGCAGTCCCCCCGACGGCTCTGCCGTAACACGCCACGCAACACATGCCACAGGAGACCACAATGAACGACGACCGCCTCGCCCAGGGAGCTATCGCTGCCTTCCTCACGGTGGCTGCCACCGCCATCTTCGTCGTGTACGTCGCCATGCCAGAGCCCGCCGCCAGCGCCTTCTGCCTGTCGTGCGGCGGCGTCGCCTTCATCCTCGTGGGAGGTCGAGCGTGACATTCCTCTTCCTCTTCCTCTGCCGTTACGTGTTCATCTGGGTCATCCCCTGCGCGATGGCTTCCCTCAACCCACCCTGCAAGTACTGCTGCCGCGCTGGCTGCAACGGAGACCATTCATGAAGACCCGTGAACCCGTGACCATCTCCCTGACCTCGAACGACAACCGCGCCGTGGCGACGCTGACGCTGCCCGGCATCGACAGCGGGGCGACCGTGACCCGCTCCGGCCGGGACGACCGCGAGGCGCTGGCGTCCACGCTGCGCGCCCTCGCCGACCTCATCGACAGCCGGCAGCGCGCCGCCCGGCGCGAGGGCGACACGACGTGGGTCCGCATCTCCGTGGACGTCGACGTCAAGGTGCCCGAGGCCGAGGCCCTGCGTGCCGAGGCGCTCGAGGAGCGCAGCATGACGGGCGACGGGGCGGCCGCGTCCGAGCTGATGGACATCTCGCTGGCGTGGCTCGGCGCTGCGCTGCACGACCCCGAGGCGCGCGACTGGCAGTCGTTCTCGTGGAGCCGGACGGAGGAGTGCGATGACTTCAACCTGGCATAGCGTCGCGCTGATCGTCGGTCTGCTGCTGGTCCTCGCCAGCCTTCCCATGTCGTGCGGCGAGAAGGTCGACCCGCGTGTGCTGCTCGCCAACGAGACCATCCGGGTCGACTACGAGGACGGCGTGTCCTGCTACCACCGGGCGAGCGCCATCTCCTGCACCTACGTCCCGACCCGCGCGCCCCACGGGCCGTCGGCCCCGGCGGTCTTCGTCGAGGACATCATCCCGCCCCGGAGAACCATCCCATGAACGTGACCATCGACTACACGAACTGGCGAGGCGAGCGTCGGCAGCGGCGCATCCGGCCCGTCCGGTTCTACTTCGGCGAGGTGTCGTGGCACCCCGGCCCGCAGTGGCTCATGGACGCCATCGACCTCGACCGCGCGAAGGAAGACGACCGCACCCGCACGTTCGCCCTGTCGGGCGTCCACTCTTGGAGGACCACATGATCATCGGAAGCATGGAGGACATCGTGACGCGCCTGGACATGCGGGTCAACACGCTGGAGCTGAGACTGAAGACGCTGGAGCACAGGCCGGAACTACAGCCCGAGCCGGAGCCCGACCTCGAGGCCACCATCCGGTCGCTGCACGAGTCGAACGAAGGGCTCCGCAACCTGCTCGCGGACGCGAAGCAGACGGAGCGTGACCTCGACGCCGAGGTGGCGCGGCTCACGAAGGAGAACCAGCGGCTCACCCAGTTAGCGTGGGAGGCGCAGGCCCAAGTCGACGACCTCGCGCGGCGCAACGACGACCTCGCTCGCGACGCTGGCGCGCTCATCGGGGCGCGTGCTCTGAACGAGGCGCTGACGCAGAAGCAGCACATGCTCGAGGCGAAGAACAACGAACTCGTGGAGCGGCTGGAACGACACCGCGACTGCATCGACCGCACAGCAGATGCGCTGGAGCTGCTCGGCTTCCACGTCTTCGCTCCCGGCACCGACGTCTGCGACAACGACTGACCCACACCCCAACGAACGGACCCCGGCCACGCGCCGGGGTTTCGTCGTTTCAGGCCGGTCGGCTCGCCGCCACGATGCGCGCGAGGCGCTCGTCGAAGTCCACGTCGACCCGCACCGCGGTCTCGACCTGGGCGACCTGCTTCGTCGGCAGCTCGACCAGCCCGCAGCGGTCGAGGATGATCTCGGCCGCCTTGAGCCGGTCCTTCGGGGTCGTGCCCTCGTCCTGCATCAGGTCGATCAGCGTGCCCAGCGCCGCCTCGGCTGCGTCCTCGAGCTCCTGCCCGAGGCTCTGCTTCCGCAGCATCCGGCCCTTCTCGATGGCCGTCTTCACGGCCGGCTCCTCGGCCCAGCCCCACACCGTGTGCGAGCGGACGGCGAGGCGCCGGCTCACGTCACGCACCGTGTAGCCGGCGCCCAGGAGCTGGATCGCCATCGCCCGGGTCTCCGGCTCGCTCGCGAACTTCGTCTGCTCCGTGAGCATCGCGACGACCTCGGCCTCAGCCGCCGGCGCCACCGACACGGAGCGCGCCTTCGACGACGCCGCGGGACCGAACGACGGAGCCACGTCCTGATCCGTCCGCGCGGACGATGGCAGCTTGGAAGCGTTGATGCTGGGGCCGGGCTGCACCGGCTTGTCTCCTCTCGGCATGGGCACCTCGCGCCCATCATAACCGTAGCGTCAAGACGTTGCAGCCCTTGCGCCCCGTGTTACGTCGAAGACGTCGGGGTTCCTGCGTTCTTCTTCTTTCGTTCCCTGCGCCGGATGACGTCGGGGTTCGGTCGCTGCGCCACGCGCACGGCGGTCCTGCGCGCATGCAGCTCGCAGAACGAACCGCGCGCACCATCGACCGAGTAGTCGCCCCGATAGCTGCACTTCAGCTTGGTGAGCGGCTCGATGAAGTAGCTGCACCGAGGCTTCGCCACGTCGCGCTGCCGCACGCCAGGGGGCAGCTCGTCGTGGTGCCACGTGATGTTCATCGGCTCCTCGAAGAGCTGGACCTCGATGCGCTTGGCGAGGCGCAGCGCGCCCGCCTCTCCGATCTCCTTCAGCAGCGCCACCGCCGCCCAGGCATGCGCCACGGTGACCGGGCGCCCGACCTCTGCCCGGCTGCCGAAGATACCGAGCGCGTCGTCGTCGCGCCGGCGCCAGAACAGGCAGAGGTTCTTCACGTCGACCGTGACCTCGAGCTCGAAGCTGTCGGGCAGGCGGACCTTCTCGGCCGGGGGCTCGCGCCGGCTGCGGCGCGTCGGCCACCAGCCCCGCTCAGACGTCGGCGTTGCCACGCATCACCTCGTCGTCTGCGACGTGGTTGTCGACCGACGTCCGGCTGAACTGGTAGACGCGCATGGGCGCCCCGTTGATGCGCGTGACCGTCGTGCGGCTCTTCGCCGACTTGCTCGCCGAGGTGCGCTCCGACAGCACGATCCACCCGCGCTCCGCCCAGCGGTCGAGGATCTCGTCGACGTGGTAGCCCATCGGCTCGAGGACCTCACGCAGGACGTGCGGCATGAGGCTGATGACCTTCCACTCGTCCTCGCCCGACCACGAGCCCGCCCAGCCGCGGCCCGGCACGCGCGGCGCGCCTTCGCGGTCCACCTCGTGCCGACCCCAGAACCGGTTCTGGTTCGCCGAGCACCAGCCGATGACCTCGATGAACGCCGCGTGCGGGCGGTCCTTCTCGGTCTCGATCTGCATGACGGCCTCGAGGGCGAACGCCATCGGGTCCTCCTCGGGGTACGGCACGCCGAGGCTCTCGTGCACGATGGTCGAGGCGAGGTGCAGCGTCGCGAGGTTGCCGGCGTGGCGCCGGCTCACCGCGGTCTTGGCGACCGCCGCGTACTGGTCGCGCGTGTCGCGCCAGACCTCACGCAGCGCCTCGTGCTGGTCCGCCACGCTCACGAGGTAGTGCATGAGCCGACGGCCGAGGTGGCCGTAGTGCTCCTGCAACTGCGCAGCGAGAAGCTCGGCGGCCGGGCCGCCCGCCTTCATGTTCGTGCCCATCGGCCGGCCCGTGATGGAGAGCACGCGCGCACGGGTGCCGCCGTCCTGGCTGAAGCTGGTGGCCGCCGCCTCGCCCGAGGTGAGCATGATGCTGCGCCAGCTCGCCGTCTGGCGCGTGCCGTCCGGCGACCCGCGACCGCGACCCTGCCCGTTCGCGAAGTCGTACACCACGTCGCGCACGATCTGCTTGTCCTTGGCCCGCTTCGTCTCGTCGAGGATCACCGGCAGGTTGCAGAGGAACCCGCAGATGCGCTCGATGAACACCTTCGTGCTGTCCCACGAGTACATCGCCGTCGGCATGCTGTCGGACGGGCGGCCCCACACGCTGGCCGCCACGCGCATCGCCGTCGTCTTGCCGGTCGAGGTCTCACCGTTGAAGTCCACCACGAATGACGGGCTGCCGATGATCTCGAGCATGGGCGCCGCGCACGAGGCGTAGAGCGCGAGCCACATCGGGGTGAACGGACGCATGGTGTCCATCGCGTCGAGCCACCCCTCCCACGTTCCGCTGGGCTTCCATCCCTCGAGGAGCGCCTCGAGCCCGGCCTGCGGCACGAGCTCCACGCAGCTCTCCTCTTCGCTGGTCGCCGTCGTGAAGAACGTCTCGGGCAGCAGGAACCCGTGGATCCCGCCCTGCTTCAGCCAGCCCATGCGGCTCGCCGCTTGGTTGCTGCCGAAGCGGTGCATGTTCTCCGCCTCAAACTCGGCGAGCCACTCGACCACCGCGCCGCTGGTGTTCGAGGTGACGGGCACCTCGAGGTCCGCCAGCCCGATGAGCTTCTGCCCGTTCATCAGGACGCCGCGGTCGATGGGGCGCATCGTCCACCCCGCCGGCGTGCGCCACATCAGCACGCGCTTCGCGCCACCGGTCAGCACGTCGTGGGAGCGACCCACGATGAACACAGGAGCAGTAGCCACGCGTGTCGATGCCGCCGTTCCGTCAGCCATGACAGACAGCTTGAAGACACCGGTCGGGTCAACCGCGTATCCGCGGGGAACCTTGAGTGAGTCCAGCAACTGGGGTTCGACCAGCGATGCGGGCGGGGCGCCGGCCCCCAAGGCGATGCCGAGGGAGATGAGCGTGTTGTCCTGCACGACCCCGATAACGCGGTCGAGCGCGGCACGCCGCTTCTCGATGACGATCCGCTTCAGCGCGTTGCGGAGCGCACGGGTCCGCGTGACCTGTCCCGGCAGCATCTCGATCACGGCGAGCATGCCGGTGACCTGGGCCTCGTCCGCCACCCACGCAGCCGCGATGTCGTTGAGCGCCTCGGGCCGCTGGATGGCCGCCCATGCGGCGAGGTGGTTCGTCTTCTCCGTCGAGGAGAGCTGGTTCTGAAGGACGCGCAGCAGGTCGAGTCCGTCGTTGACGGCGTCTCGCTTCTCGGTCTCGTCGTACTCTGGTTCGGTGTTCATGGTCATGCTCGCAGGTAGAGGAAGCCGCGTGGTTCGAGGAGTCCGAGGTCTCGGAGCTTCCCGATGGCGAGGTTGATGGTCGAACGAGCGTAGCCCGTCGACTCACAGAGGGTGGTCAGTGTTTCGCAGGACCGCTTCTTGTCGGCCCACGCCGCGCGCACCGCCTCGAGGATCGCGCGCTCGCAGCCTACCAGATCGTCCGGGTCCGGCTTGCCCACGGTCGGCACGATGCCGTCGGCCAGCATCTTTCGGCGGCGCATCTCGGCGATGATGCTTTTCGTTGTCCGCTCCGAGTAGCCCGTAGCGTCAGTCAGGTCGAGGGCGTCGGTCTGCTCGCCCCGCTTCATCCGCTTGTTGATGGCGACCACGGCGTCGGCGATCATCAGCGGCTCGATGGTGGCTGGCCCGTACCGCTTGCCCTTGCGGCGCTTCTTCGGCATCCGCGGATACTCCACCTCGGCACGCTCGCAGTAGCGGACCAGCCGCATGTAGAGCCGGCGCACGTTGAGCTTCGTTGGCTCCATGCCGAGCTCCACCGCGATGTCGGCGAACTCCACGCCGGCCTTGCGCCGCTCGAGGATCAGCTTGGCGCTGCCGCTGAAGTCCTCGCGCCGGCCCGTCTCCGGGTCGTACCCGGCGCCGCGCAGCCGCTTGTGGATGTTCGTCACGGTGCAGCCCATCTCGGCTGCGATGGTCTGCGCGCTCGTGCCCGCGCGCATCCGGTTCCACACACGCTCGACCTTCTTGGTCGTCCAGGCTTTCCCGATCATGGCGTCACCTTCTTCTGCATGGCGGCGTGCGCCGCACGCATCTGGCGGTTCTCGGTGCGGACCTGCTCGAGGAGCGCTAGCCCCTCGACGAGCAGGTCCCGTGCGTCCTGGCGGGTCTGCTTGTCCGGGTTGTCCATGCGCCAGATGATCTGGCGAAGGACGTGCTGCACGCCGTCGATGGCGGGACAGGTGTGGCCCGGTGGCTTGACCACCTCTTCGGTCGGCACCAGACCCGCGAGATGCGCGTCGAGGAGCTCTTGGAGGTCCTGCGCCTCTTCGCGCGCCTCTTCGGCGAGCGCTGCGAGCTGACGCAGCGCGAACCGCGCCGCCTCTCGACGGTCCTCGTGGCTCGCCATCAACGTCTGCTGGATGCCCGCGGCGAGCACCGGAGCGTAGAGCTCGGCCTGCTTCTCCTCGAACCACGTCGTGTAGTCCGTGGCGGTGAGGAACACCTCGATGGTCTTCTCGTAGTTCTCGCTCTCCGTCTCGTTGCGGAGGTAGTCATCGTTCGTCCAGCGGCTCACTGCGCACCCCCCATCGAGATCCCGTTCGCCACGATGTGGGCGGCCTTCTCGGCGTTGAGCGTGGCGATCACAGCGTCGGTGTAGCCGAGGGCCTTCAGCATGGCGCTCATCGCCGCGGACGGGACGTAGACCTTGAAGGTCGCCGCCTCGACGATGCTCGGCGCCGGCTCCTCGACGACCGGCTCCTCGCCTTCTGCCTGACCCAGGTCGATGACCGTCCAGCCCGCCGGCACCTTCTTCGGCTTCGTCGGCGTGCCGATGACGACCTGTCCGTCGAAGCCGAACCACGAGTTGAGGACCTTGCCGAGCGTGGCCGCGTCCCAGCCGCGGTCCTCCGGCATGACCAGCACGGGCCGGTCGGCCGGCACGTCGCTCGAGACCGCCATCGCGAGGGCGCACGTCACCGTCGCCCACTCCGCACCGGAGAGCGCGGAGCGCAGCTTCTTGCCCTGCACGAGGCCGAGACGGAAGGTCTCCTTGCCGTTGTCCTCGAGCAGCATGCCGAACTTCCAGCCGGTCGGCAGGTACGACTGCACCTTCGCCGTAAAGCCGTCGGCCACCCGCTTGAGCAGGTCGGCGACCACGCCCTCGAGCTCCTTCTTCATGCCCTTGTAGGTCTCGCTCTCCATCGTCATCTCGGCGATGGTGTCGCGCGCCTTGGTGAGGTTCGACCAGCGGTCGACCGTGTTCCGCAGGTTGAGGTACGCCTCCTGCGCCGCGCGGCTCTCCGCCTCGATGGCGACCGGGTCGAGCGCCAGCAGGTCGGCGTCGATGCCGGCCAGCTCGTTGGTGAGCAGCTCGAGCTGGCTCTGGAGGAACGGACGGTTGACCCGCGGCCCGAAGTCGGGGACCGTCATGGCCTTCGCCTCGGTCTCGTAGAACGTGGCGCACGCCTTCAGGTGCGCGTGACCCACGGCGCTCGAGCACAGCGGGCACGAGGCGAGCCCCTTGTCCACGGCGATGCCCGACGCCGTCGCCATGCTCTCGTAGAACCGGCGGTCGGTCTCTTCGACCTTAGGCGCCTCGGGCGGGTCGACCTTCGCGAGCTGGCCGCGGATGCCCTGGATCTGGCCCAGCACACGGGACTGGTGCGCGTGCGCGCCCTTCACCGCGAGCACCCTGCGCTGCGCGTCCGCTTGTGCGTCCTGCGCCTCGGCGAGGTCTTCCTGGGTGGGTGCGGTGTCAAGGTCGTGCGCCATGCCGGTCAGCAGCGCCTCGGCCCCGCTGGCCTCCTTCGCCGCGTCCCGCTGGCGCTTGCCGACGTACTCCAGCGTGGCGAGCAGCGCATCGACGGGGCTCTTGCCGCGGCCCACGCTGGCGCTGATGTCCGCGTACTTCGCCTTGTAGACGGCGGGCACCGCCTCGGCGACGTCCGCTGCCGTGACGCTCTTCGCCGCCCAGCCGAGGAACGCCTTGCGCGCCGTGGCGGGGGACGCCGCGAGGGCCTCGCGGATCTCGTGGAGCGGGAGCTTCGCCTCGATGCCCGCGTCGTGCGTGGGCTTGCCGCTGTCCTTCGCGATGAAGGTGTAGTCCTCGCCGCTCGAGAGCTTGGCGTGGATGGCGAGGCGCTCGGCGCTCACCATGCTCATCAGCAGGCCGTTGTCGCGGACCTCGTCACGTCCGACGAGGTCGTCTGCGCTGCCGAGCAGGGCGAGCTGGAGGCTCTGCTGGATGCTGCTCTTGCCGCTGCCGTTCGGCCCGACGATGAGGGTCTTCGGCCCCAGCGTCACGTTGCGGGGCCGGCCGTCGGCGGTCTTGAGGTTGGAGGTGAGGCGCTCGACGAACGGGCGCTGGGCGGTGGTGGTCTTCTTTGCCATGTGGTGGTCTCCTACGCGAGAGGGGCATGGTGCAGACCGGGGTGGGTGAACAAGAAGAAGTCCCAACCCGATCTGACCATGCCCCCAAGGTAGTGTACTATGACCGCCCCGTCAAGTATTATTGTACGGGTGCAGCCTCCAGCGCGGCGACGAGGGCTTCGGCTTCGGTGTCGTAGTGCCGCATCGCCGCTCTATGAGAGAACCCCAAGATCCATTCTTGGAGCGTTTCCGACCAGTAGACGTGCGTGTGCTCGTCCTCCCACGCCTCCCTTACAAGGTGAAGCAGGCATCCCAGCGTGGCGGGGTCGGTGAGGTCGGGGAGACACGAACCGGAGGAGTCACAAAACGACCGTACAAACACGCCACCTATCGAGTCTGCGCCAAGAAGGCTGACCCAAAGCCGCGTACCCCACGCTTCGCGGCTTTCACCGACAACGCGCTCGCCCTGTGTGGTAAGCATCCCCGGCATCCAACGCCAGCCCTTGCAGGCGACGGCACGACGGGCAAGGTCGAGCATGTCGGCGGTCATGGCTCGGCCTCCAGCGCGGCGACGAGGGCCTCGGCCTCGGTTTGCCGGTCGCGGAATACCCACCTCGACGTGCGGCTACACGCGACCACTACCTGCCCATTCGTTTCGTAGTCCCAACTCGCGCTCGCG
>Ga0181352_1001201_pt1 | contig 10242 bp, 1 predicted proteins | sample Fa13VDMLBSN_FD_130103 | JGI IMG/M metagenome (GOLD analysis project Ga0181352, IMG submission 130103) | Freshwater viral communities from Lake Michigan, USA - Fa13.VD.MLB.S.N | ecosystem: Environmental > Aquatic > Freshwater > Lake | place: USA: Michigan | collected 2013-09-23 | reverse complement strand
TTCAGCTGTAACAACACCATAAGCTTCAGAAACTACTTTGACATTAGTAGATGATTGAGTAGTAGCCACATAAGCATCATTAAGAGATTTAATAAACCAGTTTTGACCACCAGTTTCCCATACACTGTTCTGTTTAGTAGGTTGATGTGTAGAAGATAGTATCCAAGCTGAACCTCCCTGTTTAGTTATTTCACTAACTAATCTTGGATGCTGTTGTAATTTAGCTTTAATAATATCTACCATTAAGTTATAAGTACTATTAGGACCTTCATCTTTAGTAGCTGTAGATTTTAATGCTTGATAAGCAGCTTCTGCATCTTTGTATGTTTTACCTCTAAATTCTACAGGATAAGATTGTGTAATATTTCCTTTAGATTTACTTAGTTCTGTAGGATTAGTAAGAGCAGCAGCTAAACCTTTAGCATTAGATGATATTTCTACTCCTGGTTTAACTTGACTAGATTGAGCTGGCTTATATATTTTATTTAACTCACCCTCGGCATATTCATAAGTATAAAAAGCATTAAGAGATGGGATCTCTCCACCCTCATTTAACTCAAAAGGTATTGTAAAATTTTTCTTTATATACTCATTATATGAAGCATTACGATCAATTGTAAATATTGTATTGTTTCCTTCTTTAGAAAGAGTTAAACCAGGATAAGTAGCATTTTGATATTTAGCATTAATATGATGTATAGGATAACCTATTCTATAATACTTTTTATTTTCTGTATTATAAAAAACATATCCTTTTTTAAACTCACCTCTAACTTCATTAATATTTCCCTTAATCATAAGTGTCATATCAAGATCAGTAAGATCTTTTTCTAAGATCTCAGCTTGAGGAGCAAGCGTAGTAAAATATTCTCGAACTAATTTTTCAGCACTTTTTCTTTTTTCAAGAAGAGCAGCTTCTTCAACTGAAGTATAATTTTTATTTTTTAATCTATAAATTTCTTGTCCACCTAGTTTAACTGTATAACCACCATCTTCATTGGGATACATATCTAAACCTTCAGTTCTAGTAAATATATAATTTTGTAATAATTCTTTTCTAGTTTTAGAAGTAATAGTTTCTGAAACTCCTTTATCTTTACTTATACCTTTATCAAATAATATAGAAACAATTGTATCCATTAATCCTTCTACTTGACTAATATCTGGACGAGTTATTTCAACATCATAAGAACCTGTAGCATCAGTATTAGTATAAGTGTATCCAGAATTTTGGCTATCACTTTTTACAGCGTGAATAGTAAAATCTTTATTACCTATTGTTAAATTCTCAAGAGGTGTTCTAACCTTCATATCTTTTTTTACAGCACCCATTGAACCACCATTTATAACAGTTTTAACTATTAAATTTGGATTAGCTTTAAGAGCTTGTCTTATATCATATATAATTTGAAGTTGATCAAGTATTGTTTTTCCAGCTTGAGCTTTAGCATTTTTTTCACTAAGCCCGGGATTAAGCTTCATCAATTTTTGTTTTAAAAGATCTACTCTTGTTAGATCATCCAAAGCTCCTATATTATCACTTTTATATAAAGAAACTTTACCATTTGTTACTTGTTTTCCATAAATATTTCTAAACTTATGATAAGATAATTTACCATTCTCATCAAATTGACCTTCTTCATTAAACTTAACTGGAATACCGTCAACATCAGTTAAAACAAACACTGGTTCACCAGCATCGTAAATAAACTTTTTATCATTACTGCCGCCTATTGTAGGATCTTCTTTAAAATCATCTCTAGTTAATTTACTAGAACTCATTACTGTTAAGTATACACCTTTCTTTCCATTATACGGAATAGTAATTTGAGAACTATCAAAATTAGTTCCCGGTCTTTGTAATAATTTTAAAACACCTCTTTTAACTTTATAATAAAATCTATATAAAGGATTTGTTTTATAATAATCTGGAGATTTAGGATTATCTATATTTATAGTTTCTCTATCTTGATCCGCTTGAACAGTATCTTTACCTTGATATTCTTCAGTAGCAGTTACCATATTATTATTTGTAGTATCTGCTGGTGCACCTTCTTCGTTAACTTTAATATCGCTACCTTCAAATAATGTCATCTGTATACCCGCTGTACTATTATCTTTAGCCTCAGTAGCTGCAGCATTGAGTTCTTTAAGTTCTTCAACAGGATTATTTTTCAAACCCAACATTTCTTCTAATGAAGAAAAATTAGGTTCTGGTTTACTAATATCATTTATTAGTTTTAATAACTTATTAAAATCTATAACTTTAATAGTATCATAAATTGAAGAATCTAATGCTTGAATACGATTTAAAAATATAGTTCCTATTGCAACATAATTGATAGCATTAGCATGTTTTTCTTCTGGAGTACCTTTAATATTATCATATACCTTTCTATAGATATCTTTAGTAAAAGATTCTAATGTAAAACCTTCTGGAGATTCTAATAATTTTTTAAAAATATATTTTCTGAAAGGTTTATAGGATTCCTTATTAGCTAAATTACAAATCATTTCTTTATAGTTTTTTAATTAAAAAATTGAAAGTTGGTTACCGGGTAAACATTGGTCTAAGTTATCAAGAAAATCCTTTTCTATATCAACTATTTTTTGAGATTTTACTTCTTCCAATTCACCTTGTAAATCTTCATCAGAAACTACTATTTTAGAATTAGTAACATTTTCTTTTGTAGATTCAACATCTTCTTGTGAAGTAACTGGTATACCGGTAACTTCTTCCATACCTGGTTGAACTTTATACATAACATATCTTTTATTTGGTTCTCTTTGTTTTGTATCAAATTGTTTTTTACTAATTGAAAATTCAACTTGAGAAGCACCATCTTCTATTTTTCCCATAGTTTGTACTACAATATTATTATCATTTATCTCAATTACTTTTACTTTTTGATCATTATCTAATTGAATATGATCTTTAACAATCATACTATCAAAAGTAATATTAGCACTGAGTGATTTTTTCTTAGACTCAATTCCTTTTGTTATTGCATCTGTATCTAAAATACCTGGATTAAGATTAATAATATCTGAGACTTTATTTTGTACATCAATAAGATCACTTAAATACTTAGCTCCATTAATATCTTTTATAATAGATGCCATTAATTCAACCTTAGTAAGTAATTCTTTTTCGCGTTTAATTTGTTTTTGTTGTTCTTCTTCTGCAGCTATAGCTTCTAGTTTTTCTTTCTTAGTATATCCTTCTACTAATAATGCTTCAGCTTGTTGCTGATTCATACTATCTATATCAGAATATTTATAACCTTTTGCAATAAGTCTTTCTTTAGTTTTTTTATCAACTGGTGTTGTATCAACGGTAGTGACAGGAGCTTTTTCTAAAGCAGCTAGTTCTGCATCAAGTTGTTCAAAAAAGTTATACTCACTAGTTACTTTAATATTAGTTTTGCCAGAAAGTCTATCTTCAAGATAGTTTATATATCCTTCAGGATTTACACCAAAAGTATAACTATAACCCATACTAGACAATTGTCTAAATAGTCTATTTTTATCCCATCCTAATTCTTTAGCTTTTTCTATAACTTGCTCAATCTCTTCTATTTGTTCTTGGGTTACTGGTGTATTTTCAGAATCTTTTTGGACCTGCACCATTCTATTTGCAGGACCATTATAGTACCTTTTTCTTCTTTCAGCTTTCTTAGCTTCTATATCAGAAACAGAAGTAGTAATAGGAGTAGTTATTGTAGTTGATGGAGTAATACCTTTCTTTCTATTATGAGTATTAATGATATTACTTGCCGATGTAGACTGAAGATATCTTTTGAATCCTTCAGTTTCAATAAGCTCTGACTCTGGACGCTGATCATAAAGTGGATCATATACAGAATCTGGAGCTACAGCTTGTCTCTCACTATTAATTCTTTTATAATCAGCAACAAGTTCTTTTAAAACACCAGCTGAAGCAAGTTCGTTAATAGTACTATCTTTAGATATACCACCCGGAACATTTGTCCCAGCTTGAGTTGCTGCTTTGTATCTAGCTTCTTGAGCTAAACTATCTTCAGTAACTCCTTCTATTTTATCAATATGTTTAGTAACAACATATACTACTTCATCTAAAAGAGTATTGTCTTTTGATATACCTAGAATCTTTGCAAAGAATTGACTAAGCATATCTAATAGTTCTTGCCAAGCAGATTTACCGGTGGTTTGATAATCAATAGTTTTTAACCAAGCTGCAAAGCGATCATTAGTAAGAGCCTCCGCTACAAAATCTTCTTGATTTCTTAAACCGTAAAATTCAAAACCAACTTTATCTCCAAATAAAGTAGCATTCGCTGGTCTATTCTTTTTAAATTCTTCTTTAGCTGCTTCAAATAATTTAGCAACATCATTTTTAAAAGCAAGATTTTTTGACATATCATAAGCTGTAATATCCTTAATAACTGTATTAAGAATAACTGCTTCAATAGGTAATGAATAGTCTTGTGTAATTCCAAAATTAGAAGATGAATATCTAGGATCTACACTCATCCCCATCTTTCCTTCATCGGTATATAACGCTTTATTTGGACGTGAAAGTTTTTCAAATTTTATTTCACTATTAGCTTTAACAATAGTAAGTAATCTTCTAGCTAAAGCTTTTTCTTTATATGTAGCATAAGGACTATCAACTATCTTTTTTAAAACATCTAATGTTTTAATTGAACTCATAGTTTTCATCTCAGGATCAAATCCCCAATATGCAGCATGTTCAGCTAATGTTCTTTGATCTTCTTTATTACCAGATATTTCACTAGCCTCTTTAGATCTATTCTCTATATTATAATCTCTTGTTTCTTCTTTAAATTCTGCAGCTTCAGCAATTCGTTTACCTTTAAATTCTTTACCAGATGTTTGTTCATATTTTTCAAATAGATCTAATATCTGTTTATATTTTTCAGAACTAAAAAGCACTGGTGTTATACTATCTTTAGCTTTAGGAATATTAAAGAATATAGATGGAACACGATTATTTAAAACATCTTGCATTCCTCTCTCATCTAAGAAAACTTTCATCTCATAAAGCTGATTGAATAACTCATTCATCTTCTTTAATCTTAAAAATCTTTCATAAGAATTTCTTAATAAAGTTTCTCTAGATTTATCTATATCAGCAACAACATTTCTTAATCTTTCAGTATATACTCTAAAATAATTAGGATCTAAAAGAGTTTGAATAGTTTCACCTAAAAATCTAGAATCTTGTTTTAATAAATAAATATCTCGGAAATCAGCAAATGAATTTTCAAGAGCTCTATCAGTTACATTATCATTGTTATTTACCTTAGCTGAATATTTCATCCACTGTGAATATGCACTGAATAATCTTTCTGTTGCATATGTCATAGCATCTTTTTCTACTCTACCTTCTGGTTGACTAATAATATCAAGATCTTTTAACTTTCCAATTTTTTCACCTTTACTATTATATGCATCACCTTTTTTTACATAAGATACTTTATGTTCTTTTCCTTTTTTATTTTTAACTACAGTACCCTCATCTATTCTAGCTTCTTTATCAGCATCTTCTATCTCTTTTACTTGAGTACCTAATTCTCTACTAGGTTCTAATTTTTGAGCTACTGTAATACCTTCTATTGCACTTTGTAATTCTTCTAGATATTCTAATCTTTCTTCAAGTGATTGAATCTTTGGTTTATTAGCAGGATCTTTTTCAAATGTTTTATAACCTTCTAATGATTTTTTTGTAATAGCTATTTCATCAGCCATCAATTGCGGAGAAGTAGCTAACATTAAATCTGAAGCTGCTGTTTTAGCTAACTCACTATTTGAAACTAAATTATTAGTAAGACTATCTACTCTCTGAAGAGTTCTATAGAAAGAATAATTTTGTAATACAAAATCTCTTTTAGCCATCTTGTGAGCAATAGCTCCTTGCATTATGGCTTCATATAATTTAGGATCTTTTTTTCTATCAACTGTACTAGGATGAAAAGGACCATCACCAATTTCTCTTTCTGCAGTCTCGTATAATTTTTTTAATTGTTCAGATTTTTTAATCATACCATCAAGTCTCTTTTGATAGTGTGTATATGAATCTTCAGCTACAGATTTATCTACTGGACCAAAAGCTTCTTCTAAAGCTTCTTTATTAAGACCTTTAAGATCTTTAAATTGATCTACAAGAACACCTAGTTTTCCGCTTTCAAGTAAAGTCATCAAGTGATTTCCTTCTGTCTCATCTGTTATATCAGTAAAAGCTTTTTTATCACCAGCCATATTTGCTTGTTGAGCTTCAGCATTACCGTTTAATTGAACTACCGCGTTTTCATTAATAGGATTATAAAACCTTTCATCCATAGTAACAAAATTCATAGCATCTACTACTTTATCGGTGTGCTCTTGTTGTAGAGCCATATTCTTATCATACTCAGCTCTATTTGTAAGTTTATAAAATTGTTTAGGTAAATAATTAAAAGCAACTTTTTGTGGAATCTGTACCATAGATCCCATTAAAAATCCAGATGCAAAAGTTTCTAAATTAGGATTACCAATATTTTTTGCAAACTCTCCCCACACAGATCTAGATCCAGAAAGAGCAGGATGTGTAAATCTAGCAGAATAATAATCTACCATTGTCTTTTGAACAGCATCTTGATATACCTCTTGTAAACCTTCTGATAAATTTGCTTTAGTATAAAGAGCAAATTTACCAACACTATTTCTTAAAAGATTTTTAGGTTTATAATTACTAAGAGTAGTTACTGCATCCCAAGCTCCTCCTAATCCCTCTCTAGCTGTACTCCAAGCTTTTACACCAGCTTTTTTCCAAGCTTCATTAAAAACTAATCTTCCATTTAATCCTGTTTTTAATTCTTCTCTAAATACAGCAGCAGGTTTAAATCCTTTAAGAGCTGTTTCAAAAACTATTTGATTTGAAATATAAAGAGCTGGTAAATTCCAAAGATAAGTTTCTCTACCAGCATTGGCAGCTTCACTATAAATTGCTTCCATCTGTTTATCATTAGGAAGAAAACCATTCTTCTCATAGAATCCATCAATCAATTGATCTCTTACCATGAGTTCTGAACTACCACCTTCTAAAGATGCTTCAGATAAAACTGCAGCTACGGCTCGGCTATCTCGGTAAAAAGCGCCAAATCCTTTTGAAGCTTTTGCCATATTAAAAACAAGATCTCCTTTTTTACCAGCAGCAATAATATCATTAGCTATAAAATCTCCTGTTTGAGGTATTAAAGTTTTACCAGCACGTTTAAGAGTTCCTTTAGCATAATTATAAACATCTTTCATCTTATCAGGACTACCCATCCAATCATAAGCTTTACCTACTTTTGCTCTAAGTTTTTCTATACTAAGAGCATCTATAACATCATCTATTTTTTTACCAGTTCTTGTTAAAGCAAGTTCACCAGCAGCTCCACCAGAAAGTACTGTTGCTCCCCAAAGAGCTATTTCTTCTACAGCAAATTCACCAAGAATACCAAAAGTATATCCAGAATCCACTGTCATATTATTTATAAAAGATCCTGCTCCAGATCTAGTATCGGCACCAATCGCGTGCCATCTCTCCATCTCTTTTGCTGCTACAAGATCTGATGATTTACCATCCCAAGCATTCCAAGGTAACATATCTGTAAACCCTGTTTTAAATAGTTCCCAAGATGCACCAGCACTTCTTTTAAAATAATCCCACCATGTAGCATTCTCATTATATAATGCTTCATTATCTCTATATAAAGAAAAGCCTTGTTCTTTAAATACTCTAGGTACTGCTGCATATCTTGCAAAATTAGCTCCATCAGAATCAGCATTGTAAGTTTTTAACTTACCATATTGATACGGATTACGAGCCCATTGATTTGCTGTTGCTAAATTATTATTACTTTCTTCTATTAAACTATCAGAACTAGTTGATGCATTAGTCTGAGTAGGTATCATATTTGTTGCTGATACACCAACTGGATATCTTGGAGGAGGTTTTGGTAAATCAATATCAATAGATTCCTTAAGAAGAGGATTCATTACACCACCTGCAACAGATGCTGCAAGATTTGCTGGATCTGGAAGAGATAAACTAATATCTTCTGAAATTACATCTGCCATCTCTCTTTAGTTTATTGATTTATTTTTTTTTTAAAATTTGGATTTTGTCTATTTTGACGAGCTCGTTGTTCAAGAAGATCTATTTCTCTATTTTTTAAAGCTGTAAAATCTACATCTTTTCCTATACCAGTTTTTGGAGTACCATAAATCGGTATTATGTTACCTGGATTATTTGGATCAGGTGTAAAATGTATTACCTGTGCAGTATATGTATAATTATTAGGTTGACTAGGATCAGGAATAACTTTTGTAAATTCAATTGTTCCACCATCAGGTACTGAATAAGAAGTTTTTGGTAAACCTCTCATAGCAATATCATCATTATTACCTGTAGTTTTAGCTCTAATTTCTTCTGGTAAAAAAGTATCTGGCATAAGAAATATTAATTTATTCTTACCCCACTCTTCAGTAAATAAATTATTTTCTTTAAGATTTGTTGAACGAGAATTAATATATGATTGTGGAACTGTTATCTCAACAGCAGTCATTCCTTTTTCACCAAAAGCAACATTAGGAGCTATTCTTATATTTAGATTTAAAGCATCATCTTTTGTTGCAAGTTTTGGATTTTCAATTTGTCTCATCAAATCATTATTAATTTGACTATATTGTTCTTCATAATATGCACCATTTGTTTCATAAGATGTCATAAAAGCTTCTTTATCATGAAACCCTCCATATCTTCCTATTTTTAATTCTCCTTGTGTCTTAGCGTTATTGATAGATTTAATTAAACTTAAAGCGTCTAAATTTGCAGTAGGCTCAGCAACACTAAACTTCATTTCAAAAACTCCAGAAGCATAACTAGTACTTCTATCAGAGTAATCTTGATAATCAGGATCCATCCAAGAATTAGCATTTTCAGCATAAGCAGATAACCAAGATTTTTTAGTATCTTCATTATTATAAATATTAAGAACATCAAAAGCTATTTTATCTTTAACTGTTCCTAATTTATATGGTTTAATTTCAGTTTCTATAAACTCATCCATAGAACCTGTAAATCCTTCTTTTATTGATGTTAAAGGATTTACAATTTTTTTATAATCAAATTCATTAGGATTAAGAGTAAAACCACCTAACCATTTAACATCTTTTACTTTACTTGCGCGCCAATCTTTATAAAGATTATTAATTTCTGAATTAGGATTATCATATAAAGTTGGATCAGCTTTAGCTTTTTCAAAAGCTATTAATCTTTGATTAATTATTCCATCTTTATCATCAATAGGTGTCCATTTTCCAGTGTTTTTTCCTAAAAACATTTTATTAACTTTATCTAAATCAGTTTCAGTTTTTTTATAAACTAACCTTCCACCTTCTGCAGTAAGTTGATTTAATAAAGGACTACTTTTAATAGCTTCTGTTCTTTTATCCGCAAAATCAGATATAACTTTTCCTCTTGCTGTTTTATAAAAACTTGATAATAAACTAGTCCAATTATCCATATTATGAGCAGCTGGTGTTTTAAGAACACCTTCTTTAAATGGAGAATTTATAGGATTATAAGTTCCATATTTTGCAGCTTTAACTAATTCTGGAATAAGATCTTTAAAAGGAAGATTGGGATTTTGAGCTTTAAAAGTACTTGTTGCAACTTTATTATTTTTATCTTGAAGATCTTTTAATCCTGCTTCAGCTTGTGTATTTTCTTGAATATTTTTTTCAATTGCTCCAAGATTTTCTAAATAAGCAGGATCACTAGTGATGTCAGAAAAAGATGTTCCTAAAACAGTACTATATTGACCTTTTCCAGATTTTGACATTTTAGTAGATCTAGAAAATTCTGAAAGTACTTTGTATACTACATCAGGATTTGATTTATATGCTTGTTCTACTTGAATCATTGCTTCTCGATTTCCATTAAGAAATCCTTTAACTATTTTATTCCAACGCTGCATTCCTTCTTTTCGTCCTTCACTCTTATCAGTTAAATAAAGAGCATCAGCTAATGCACCTTGAATACTAGGTTTTTGAATTCCATCAGCATTATTTTGATAATAATTTTTAAAGTGATTAAAAATAAGATCATTAGCACTAGCTTTATAATTTACATTTTCTTCATCTAATTGTTTAAATTTTGCAAGATTAGTTTTAGTAGCTAAATCTTCAACTAATTCACCTGTTTGTGCACCT
>Ga0181352_1001199_pt1 | contig 10263 bp, 8 predicted proteins | sample Fa13VDMLBSN_FD_130103 | JGI IMG/M metagenome (GOLD analysis project Ga0181352, IMG submission 130103) | Freshwater viral communities from Lake Michigan, USA - Fa13.VD.MLB.S.N | ecosystem: Environmental > Aquatic > Freshwater > Lake | place: USA: Michigan | collected 2013-09-23 | reverse complement strand
CGTAACACGTTCACGGGCCAGAACGTCGCCGTTGCAATGGACGACGCGACCCTCATCCCGATGTACAGCCCCGACACGCTTCTCTTGTCTGGCACGGACGTCAGCGGGGGCGTCATTACCAATGCTGGTTGGACCAACGTCGGCCCACCCGCAGGGCTGAACGGACTCACCTGCTTTACCGCCAAGACAGCCTCGGCAGCGTACCTATACGCCGTCACCTCGACTGGCACCGTAGTGCGCCACACGCTGACCCTCGCGGGGTCGCTTGTAGATTTTGTGACTGTCCGCCCGACGCTGGTTATCGGGGGCACGAGCAAAGATCTCGTTGATGTTTACGTTTCGGGCGATTACAGGCAGATAATTCGTTACAAACTCAACCCTAACGGCACGGTTTACGCAGGATTTCCAACCACAGTCGCCGTAAGCGGCATGACGGCAACGGGCGACGGTCAGATTCTGGGTACGGCCGTTTGGGGTGCGAGACTCGTCGGCTACGGCGAGTCGTCAAACCTGTACTTCTCAAACGCAGCCGACTTCACGACCTGGACGTCAACTAACTACATCGGCATTGGCTACCTCTACGACAACATCACCGCGATCGTCCCCCGCAACTACGACCTGCTGATCGGCAATCCATCAGGCTGGTACGTCGTTACGGGCGTCCTCAACTACTCGGCATCGGTTCGCCAGATCAACAATGGCCTTGGTATCTTGGCGTCCGACCCTGCGTCCGAATGGAACAACCAAGTTGTCTTCAACACTGACACGGGCACCATCGGCTACCCAGTCAACTTGTACACCGTCAACGGTGCGCGTGTGCAGCCGATGGCGTTCCAGCGTTTCGCAGGCAACGTCCAAAACCTGAACCTTGGCAAGGGCCCACTTGGCGTCTTGCAGGTATGCCACACGATTGACGACGACACCGACGTCACCGGCATGATCTATCTGCTCAACCAGCAGGCGCGCTGGTGCCGCATCACGATTCCAACCGCGACGTCCGCGGCCTCTGGCGACACAGTCAAGTATTACCCAGTCAACGTCACGCAATCGCGCACAGACTTCTGGTCCAGCCCAGCCTGCGTCATCATGGAACACAACGTCACCGACAAGAAGGTGGCGATCCAGACGCTGCGCATCCCGACTTTTGAGCCTGGCACCGACTCGGCTGGCAACCCTGCGACCGGCACGGTCCTCTTGGCTGACTATATGAGCCAGACGCCGATTACCGTCACCGACGTCTACGTTGAGGTCGAACTTGCAGAGCTTGGGAGCCCGAACCAGTACGGCGGCGACGGGAGCATTAGTTGCGCAATCAACATGAAGTTCCCGCCCGCTGACCTAGCGTTCTCTGTTGGCAACGTATCGTCCACCACCATGGACGCTGGTTACTACGCGGGATCGGCAATTCCTGGGACTGGCACCCGCTTCATGGGGCGCGTGTTCCGCTTCAGGCCCGACAACCCTGGCTATGGCTACGGGTTCGAAGTACAGGTCAACTTTGCTGGCATGAAGGTGCGTCGCATCATGGCTGTCCTCAGGGAGCAGATGTGACCGAGCGGTTTGACGGCCTCGCCCAGCAAACCATCTACGGCGCGTCAGGATCGGGCCCGGCGGAGACAGTTACTAGCCTCACTAGCATTGGCGTCGGGCAGGGGTCAGGGACCAGCGCGACTGCGCAGGAATACAACAGCATGATCGCCTTTGAGTTCCCAATCCGTTGGGACGACATCTCAGGGGCCCTTGCCAATCTCACCGACAAGAAGAAGCTTGACCAGCTTGTAGACGATTTGACGGTACGAGATAACATTCTTGAGGATTACCTGAACACCAACATCGTTTCAGGGATCGTCGCGGGCACCAACATCGCTATTGACCGCGCCACCGGCGTCGTCACCGTCTCGACGACGGCAACACCTATCCCCGCTGGCACGATCATGCAGTATGCGGGCTCGTCGGCCCCGACTGGCTGGCTCTTGTGCAACGGCGCTCTTCTTGACCGCACGGTTTATGCAGCGCTTTTTGCCGTCATTGGAACGACGTACAACATCGGTGGCGGTGGGGAAACGTCGTCTAATTTCCGTCTGCCCAACCTTGAGAACCGAGTCCCCGTCGGCAAAGGCGCTGGGACATTTTCAGGACTTGGCACCACGGGCGGCTCCGAAACATTTTCTATTGGCGAAACAAACTTGCCGCCCCACAAGCACTCGATCACCCACAACCACGGGAACCACGACCATACGATTGACCACGATCACGCCGCTTTTGACACCGCCGACGGGGGCTCCCATACCCACACCGTCACCGACCCAGGCCACGTTCACGGGTATAGCGAGCCGAATTACGAGAACAAAAACATGGAGAATGCGGTTGACACGAGCGTCACGTATTCCTACAGCGCGTCGTCGCAAAATACCGACCTTAACACAACGGGGATAACAATCAACTCGACTAATTCCGCGCACAAACACAGCATTGACGTGCCCAACTTTACCGGCACATCGGGCCCCACAAGCGTGGCATTTAATGGCGACTCGGGTGACGGCCCAGGTGCGGGAACGGCAATCAGCAATTTGCAACCATTTCTCGTCTTGAACTACATCATCAAACCCTGACTTATAGAAATGTCCCGAGGGATGTGACACGATTACGAGGTGACCATCAGGCTCCTTGTTGCTGCCATCGTTTTGGTTCCCATTCTGGTGGCGTGCTCCGACCGTTTCCGCGATCCCTGTGGCTATGTGCGGCCCGCCACCACAACGACCCTTGTCCGCACTAAAAATAAGGCTTTGGGATGGGTGCCGTCTTCGACTATCTACTATGGCTTTTCAACCGAGCGCGTCGGCGGTACGGGCGGCAGCAAATGCGGCTGAGGCAAGGCAGCGGAGAACGTCTCACAGCAGACGAGCTTGACGCCCGGCTCCGATTCTTCATCGGCCTCATCCTCGGCGTTTGCCTTGTGGCGTCGGTGCTGACAATTCTCTACAGCCTTATCTGGGTCAGTCAGCCAATGGAGCAGGCACCCAACGACGCCGAGTTCTTCAAGATTCTCACCCCAACCATTTCGTTCCTGACAGGAGCCCTGTCCGGCGTGATGATCGGGTCTGGAGCAAGCACACGAAGGAGAAAGAAAGATGAAGCTGACAGCAGCGAATAAGGCGATCATCGCCTCATACGCACGCTCGGTGGTCGGTGCGGGCATCGCCTCGTACATCGCCTCGGGCCAAGACTGGAAGGCTGCGCTCAACGCCCTGTGGGCCGCGGCGCTGCCGGTCATCATGCGCTACCTCAACCCGAAGGATCAGGCATTCGGTCGAGGCTCCGATGCCAACGGGTAAGCAGCCATTCGTCCGCCGCCTCAAGCTCGCCGTCGGCAAGAACAAGGGCATCCCAGCCGCTGCGCTGGTCATCCCCGACGGGTTTGAGAAGTACAAGAACACGGGCCTCCCTGACCATTTCCTGACCAAGACCCCCATCGGCGGGCTCCTGTGGAAGGAATGCAACATCTACTTCGAGAACCTCATCGAAGCCGCCAAGACTGAGGAGATTCAGTTCGTCAACTTGGGCGCATACCGCAGTCCTAAAGAGGTCGAGCAACTGTTCCTTCAGCGGTACTCCAAGACCGACGAAGGCCGCAGCCCGCAGATCACCCGCACCTGGCAAGGCGCGACCTGGTATCTCAAGCCCGGCATGGCCCCGTCGGCCAGCCCCGACCGTGGATCGCCGCACCAATGGGGCGTCGCCATCGACCTCGGCTCCAAAACGAAAGACGGCACCAAGCCGCTCACCGAACGGGCGCGTAAATGGTTGTGCAAGAACGCACCCACCTATGGGTTCACCCTGCAAGGTCTCCCGTTCCTTGACAACGGCCAACCGAACCCCGAGTTTGAGTGGTGGCACTGGCAATGGAGCGATCCGACGTGAGAGATGCAATAACGGCAATTGTTGTCGCAGTCATCGGCGGTCCTGTAATGTGGCTCTTGTATCGCTTGGATAAGCGGAACACCGAGCAGCACGGTCAGTCTATGGCCGTTATCCAAGAGGTTAAAAACGACGTGAAAGACGTGAAGGGCGACATGATTGACGTCAAGGCTGACGTCCGCGACCTGAAGTCAGACGTTCGACGCCTCGACGCCGCTGCTAAACCGAAGGTCGTCCGCGCCCGGAAGTCCGCATAGTGGCAGTCTCTAAGGATTACTTGGAGCAACTGAAGGGTTTGGCTCAAGCCCGATATGAAGCCGACATCGGGATCGCCGAGTCGGGTTTTAAGCGCCAAGCAGGCGGTGTTGTCAGCGGAGAGCCCGGGAAGATGACGTACAAATCGCCTGCGCAGATCGCCGCGGAGGGTGGCACGCCGCAATATGGGCAGCTTGACATTGCCTACGAACGGAACCGCGAAGGCCTGGAAGGCGGTCTTGAGTCGAGGGGGCTCCTCCGCTCTGGCCAGGCTGCGCAGAGTCGCGGCCGCATGGCGACTGATTACCAACAGTCAGTGTTGGACTATTACAACGCGATGCAGTCAAAGAAGGGTGCCCTCGGGGCCCAGCTGGCCTTTGAGGTCAGCGAACTTGAAGCGAAGTACGGCAAGCAACCCCAGGAAGTCGCCCCTGAGCGCACAACCCCCGGGACGACCACGCCCACCGAGACGCCAGTCACTCCATCTGTTGACGTCCCTGCCGCACAGCGTTCGCCAGAGGCATCGGCGGCATTCATGGCGTTCGGCCAACCCGAGACGAAAGAAGCAGCCACGGGTGTCGTGGCAACACCGGCCCCGCAAGCTGAACGGTTGCCCACGATTACCGAACCGTACCAATCTGCGGCATACATGGCTTTCGGCCAGCCAATGTCCGCCGCCAACCTCCGTGTGTCAAAGCCCAAACGGACTAAGAAGTAGGACCACCGATGGCTATTCGTAACATCAGCGAAATCGCTCGTCGAGCCCAATATCTCGCAGAGGACCAACCCGAGCAGGCGCAGGCTATCCGCGCTGGCCTTGACCCCATGTTGCGCGATATCGAAGTGGAATCGGGCATGGTCCGTGATGCAAACGTGCTGCCGAACCGCATGTACGGGGACACTGGCGCAGCTGGGACAATGGCAGCGTACTACGAGGCTCTTGCAACGCGCTTGCCTGGGTATGTCAACACCCGTCGGGCATACGAAGAAGAGTTGCGCAAGAAAAAAGAAGCTGCGGAAAAGAAAGACGAAGACACTGGCGGCGGAGGCGGCGACACAATGCAAATGCCGCAATACGGCATGCCCCTTACGGGTCTGCGCCCGCCGCAGTTTTACCTGCCGCAGGCCGCTCTTGTGCCAGACATTAAGCGCGACACCATGTACGTCACGTCACCCTACGGGGCAATGCCAACAGGGACCATCAGCGGCAAGCCAACGCCAGCAACTCGCGCTCTCGCCCAACGCAAGTATTCCCGCACGGGAACGGTGGCAATGTAATGATTGCTCGCACGAAAGCCCCACTTGTCGAAGCCGCAACCGGCAAAAAGCAGACCCCCGAACCGCCAGCCACCCAGTCGCCAATGATGCAGGCGATGCAAAGCAAACTGGGCGCTACACCAACGTACGAAGATTTTGCGTCGGAGGCGGGCCTAACGACCCCACCGATGACCAGCACGATGGGTCGCTCCCCTGAGGGCAAATACGGCGGGTTCTACACGGCAAGCGACCTAGACCGCGCCATCCGTGGCGAGACAATGTCCCGCAACGAGCAGTTGCTCGACTATGCCCAAAGCCTGCGCGACCTTGCCGCAAAGCAGCGCGGCCAAGTCCAGCAGACTATCCGCAGCCAACAGTCATATAACGTCAGCCCGTACGGCGCGATGATTAAACCCGAGATTCAAGAGTACGGCGCTCGACGCATGGAGGAAATCGGCAAGGGCGATGTCCTGGCTTCACAGATCGAGCAGACCCCTGCGTCGCAACTGGCTCAGGCAATCGCGACACGCAAATACGGAGTCAACCCCGCCCTGGCCGCGGGAATGTACGGCACCGAGTACGACATTGCCACCGCCAAAGACTTGCGCGACGAGTACTACTACCAAACGGGTCAGGGCCTGGGCTACGAGGACTACTTGTCTGAAACGGCGCGCCAACGCCAAGAAGTCGAGCGCGGTGAACAGGAAATCGAAGACATCGTCAGCACCGCCAAACGGACCCAAGACATCGGGGACCTTGAAATCGCGTCCCAGTACAGCCAGGACGCGCGCGACTTGCTCTACACCAAGTACGCATCAGACTCCTTGGGGATGAACGCAGCCAAGTTGTTTAGTTCATCGCAGGTCACCCCGCAGCAGGGTTATGACCTGCTGTCTAACACTTACAACATGCCAGAGGCGGTCGCTGATCGAATCGGTAGCAACACTGCGCAATTTGCCGACTTGGCGGAAGACGCATTTTCCAGCATCGAGGCTGACGACGAGGGCGGCGCATTCGCAACTGCTGATGCGCTTATGGCCAACCCCGAGACGCGAGTCCTTGGCCGACTGTTGGCCACCTACGTTGATGCCCTTGTACGCTCGGTCGGCAAAACTGGCCGTGGTCTCTACCAGTATCAGCAAGTATCTGACATACTTGGTCAGTAATGGCCAAGTACGAGCCGCCGGTCGTTCCGACCACAGCGCCTGGGGGGCGACTCCAGCCCCCACCGTCTAAACCCAAGACGTCTACCATCGCGCCGATTAAACCGTTGGCTCCGCTGAAGCCTGCCACTGCAGCCGAAATAAAGACTGACGTTGAGCAACGCCAGAAGAAAAAGCGTGAAGAAGAAACGTTTGAATGGTCAGACCTCGGTGGCGCATTAAGCCCGTGGAGCAACCTCAAGGTTTTTAGCCAGCTGGTTACCGCTGCTCCTGGGGCTATGGTCGGCCTGGCAACAGGATTGGCCAAACCAGTCATCGGCACCGACGAGGATGCGAACTTGGCCGAGCGCACCCTCGGCCGTGCTGCCGCCCTATTCGGCATCAACGAGACGTCGAAGTTTCTTGGTGAAGGTATCGTTAACACTGCCCGTGGCAAAAACATTGACGCGGCCATCAAATCCGTCAAGCGCGGTGAGACGCCGCTGCCGTACCTGCTTGAAGACATCGGCAACGTTGCGCTTGTCGCAGGTGGTGCCGGTGCGGCCGCGAAGGGTGCTTCTGCTGCTGCGCGTAGCGCAGCCACCAAGGCGACACTCGAGAGCGTGGGCGACCGCCTTCTTGCGACGGCTCGTGTCGCCGACACCATCTCGGATGCCCCGATCACCCTGCCTGCCTATGGCGTCGGCAAGGGTGTCGATGTGGCTGGCCGGTGGGGTCGTGCGAGTGCAACCAGGTTGCGCAATGAGGCCAACGCCATTGAAGCAAGGGAACCACTGTCGCCGGAGATCAACCAGCTTCGTAATACTGCCAACAAACGCGAAAGTTGGTATGGCAAAGACATCTTTACCGAGGGTGTCAGCCGCACCATTGCCAACAAGGCGTTCAGGATTACCAGCCGTCGAGCCGTCAGGCGCGCAGAAGCCGCCCGTTCGGCGGTCGCCCGCGAAATGATCCGCATCGTTGACGAACCCGCACTCGCAAACGAAATCAACCCGGAGACTGGCGAAGCATACGGGTCTCTGAGCCCTGCCGAACAGCAAGCCGTCATTGCCACGTTGAACGGGCGCGCACAGCTGATCCGCGACCTCGCTGGCAGGCTTCAGCGCACCCCAGGTCAAGTAGCCGAACTCGGCCGATTCAACTCGATCCCCGAGTACTCACTCTCAGCCGAAGGTGCCGAGCTCGCCGTCAACTACCTCAACGGTGCCGTTGATGCGGCAACCCGCGCCCGCCTCGACAACGCGGCCGAACGACTCAGCGACGCCATCGAGCAGAACACCGAGCTCGCCCGCTACGGGTACGGTCGCCGCCGCCCGCTAGGCAATAACTACGACATTCCGCTCCCAGAACCACAGGCGCTGGCACGTCGCCTCCGCCAAGCTGGGCGCACCGACGACGCCATTGCCTTGGAAGAACTGATGGAGCAGGGCTACTTCGACCCGCTGCTTGTGCGCCAAGGCCCTGAAGATCGCATCAACTTCAACGACCCGAACGTGCAGGACGCCCTTCTGTACTTGCAGACGGCGCTGGAGAAAGCCCCCGCCGAAGTCGCGCTCGACGTCAGCATCTACCCGCCCAAAGAACGACCCAACGTCGCGTTCTACGCCCGTATTCGCGAAGGGCTCCTTGGGCAGGCTGGCACAACAATTGGTGGCACCCCGCCGACCCCAGGCTTCCCGAGGGGCAGACTCACTCCGCTCGACGAACCGCCCGGCACGGGCATTCCGCTGGAAGCCAGCTACACCGAAGTCAACGCGCCAGGATCGCTCAGTCGGTTCCCTGCGCGCCTCATCAACCTCAGCCTCAAGCAACTTGAAAAGCTGCGGGGACGCTCCCGTCAACTCGGCGAAAAGATCGTCCAGATCGAATTGTCAATCCGCAGCCTTGAATTTAAGGTCATTAAAGCCAACCTCCGAATCGAGGGACTTGTTGGCTACTACACCGACGCCAACGGCAACCGCGTTTCGCCCGACGAAGACGGCATCTATCCGCCGAACTCCAAGTTTGTCCCCGGACTGATCGCAAAATACGAACAACGCCGCGACGCGGCACGCGCCGAACTGGAACGCATGCGCGCAGAGCAGGCGGACAGCACGGTCATTGACGGCAAAATTGTCAGCGCAGCGGAAGTCGAGCAGATCGCTGTCGAAGCAGCCGATGCCGTGCAGGCCATCGAAATCGGCATCGCCGAACTGGAAGCCGAAGTTGATGCCACGATCACCGAAATGGAAGCGCTGGAGACCGCGCAAGCCGACGCCGCCAACGCTGTCGAAGACCTAGGCGACGACGCGGACGCGCTTATCGCCGCAGCAGCAGCCGACGCAGACAACATGAACGGGGACCCCGAGGCGTTCCTTCAGGGCGACGCCGACATTGCCGCCCGCGACGCGGCACTGGCTGACCGTGAAGCCGCCGCTGCGAAATACGAAGAGGCGCGCCTCGCCGAACTGGACGCACAAGAAGCTCGCGATGCGGCCCAGCAGGCATTTCGGGAGGCTCTGCGTCAACAGCGCGCGACCACTGCGGCTCAGGCCACGGCTGTTGCACCAGCACTCACCCTTGACAGAATTGTTGCAGAACTTGAAGCAAGCATCCCCGACGGCGGTTCGACCACGGCAGAGGTGAAGCGCATCGCCGCACTGGGCGACACCACCTACACCCCGCCAACCGAAGTTAAGAAGACGACCAAAAACCTTAACGACCTTACCAAAGGCAATTCTTTCGGGTTGACGGACAAGGGACGCGGGGCCATCGTCACAGAAATTGACGGCGAGTTGTGGTACACGAACTCGTACGTCTTGGCGCAGCTGCCCGACGATTCGTTGCTCGCAACTAAGTTGCGCGAACAGGGCCTCGGCCAAGGGGTCTACCGAACCGCAGCCGCATCCAAGGCCGACATCGGGAAAAGCCCATTGGTCGAAACAGGCCAACCAGTACCCAACACGAAAAACCTGATTACGGCAGCAATTAAAGACAGCAAAAATACTCCGCCGTCAACAATCATTGGCGCGAACAGGCTGGCAAAAGACTTTGATCTTGTCATAGCTGAGGCACCCGACGGGACCATCTTCGGGTTCGACGCAAGGTTCGCAGACGCCGTCTTGAGTCCTGGTCGGACCATTCACTTCACCGCCCCGAACAAACCCATTGTTGTCAAGGTGAACAAGCAAGTCGTAGCGATCATCATGCCGGTGCGCGGCGCTGCAATGCCATCGCCTGGGCTCGTGGCCGAAGCCGCGATTGAAGGCATCAGGGATGGTGCGACACGCCAGCGAATCAAAGCTCTGGCCGAGCAGGGGCCACAATTGGCTCCAGTCGCACAAGTCGCTGACCTCGACGAGTTGTCGCGCCTGTCTGACGAGGCCAACGCTGCGTACGGGCGCGCACAGGATGCCCGCATTGAGGCCGAGGCCGCATTGCGCGCCGCCGACGGTCAACTCGTGGCGGCAGAGTCTGCTCCCCGCCTAAGGCCCGTTGCGGAAACGCCAGCCACGGATGTGTTCGCCAAAGAATACAAGGCACCACGCGTTAATCCGGCAAAGATCGAGCGCCGCGTTATGGGCGACGGAAACAACAAAGTCGTCGAAATCAAATTTGTTAATGACAGGTATAAGACAAATAATTCTCCCCGCGTTGGGTGGACTTTCAAGATTTATGCCGACGCGACCGT
>Ga0181352_1001197_pt1 | contig 10280 bp, 12 predicted proteins | sample Fa13VDMLBSN_FD_130103 | JGI IMG/M metagenome (GOLD analysis project Ga0181352, IMG submission 130103) | Freshwater viral communities from Lake Michigan, USA - Fa13.VD.MLB.S.N | ecosystem: Environmental > Aquatic > Freshwater > Lake | place: USA: Michigan | collected 2013-09-23 | reverse complement strand
TTTCGGGAACCCTGGGGACCAGTCATTTGCAACTGCCTTTGCTAAAAATTATGCCCAAGCAATATCTCGTTGTTTAGTTGAAGAAGATCGTGCGGTAAGGCCGGGTAACTTAGCTAGACTTAGTTCAGAGTCTGCAACTTCTGGATCTAATGAAAGCGATCCAAATACTGCTGGTAAGTTTCCAAATCAAGGAGTGAAATTAGTATGATTACGGGTACTGCAACTCGACTAGCTGGTAAAGCTCTCGGTGATTTTTTGAAATTAGCAACGACTGCCGGCGCTGCAACTGTTGAGAAAAAAGTTTTAGACCGCTTAGCTGGTAAAGCAGCAGAATCTGTAGATGCTCCAGGGTTGTTTGGTGTTGCAGCCCGTAATCCAGAGATGGTTGCAAAATTAGCTGGAGCAGCTGCACCAATTGCTGCTGCAGGTGGCATTGCTGCTGGCGCCGGACTTATTGGTAAAGCTTTACAGGGACAAGAAAATACATATGCACAGTCCCAATACACTCTTCCGCTTCGTCAACCAGCTACCCCTGTATCATTTGCAAATCAGCAATACACGCCAGGGATGTCGCCGATGACGAATCAAACTGTTGCTGAGGCCATGTTGGAGCAACAAAAGTTTCAACATCAGCTGCAATTAATTAATGCTCGTCAATCTGCCCAGCAGGGGGTTGGTATTGCTGGCCGTACGACTGGTGGTGGTTTAGATATAATGGGTTTATCACAGCAGGTGTTTGCGCCCGTTCAATATTAAATCAATGGCTAGCTCTTCGTTTTTTGGTGGCGGCAATTTTCCGGATTATTCTGGTGAATTTGTTTCTGGTAAAGGTGGTCAATCCAGTGGAATTAACACTTGGGCGTACGAGAAAAATGCTCCTAGCTTTTTAGATAAAAGCAATAAAACGGATTGGGGTGGCATCGCAAATCTTGGTGCAAATTTTCTGCAGAAATATTTGGACAAAGATCAAGATAAATATCGATCAGAGTTTTCCCGAACCCCCTTTAGCATGGGGGGAGTAGATACTCGTGGGTTTGGCGGAGGTCAGCTTCTTGAAAATCTATCGGTTTATAGTCCACCTCCTTCACACGCTCCTTATTTTATTCCCGGTGAAAGCGGTGGACCCTCTGGTGGACAAAGATTTGCACGCGCAGGTGCGGGAGCCCTTAAAGGCGCATTATCTGGTTTTGCTGTAGGCGGTCCCGTTGGAGCTGTAGTCGGTGCAATTGGCGGTGGTTTGTCTGGTGGTTTTGGTTGATTAATTAGAACTAAAATAACAATCAAGAAGATACAAAATTATGGTTTTACCTCTTGCAGCTCTTCTGCCTGTTGCCGGTGCGGCAATTGGTGGTGTTACTGGCTATCGCCGTAGTGGCGGCGATTTAGGCGCCGCTGCACTTGGTGCTGGCCTCGGTGCTATGACCCCCGGTGGTTTCCGAATGGCCGGTCAAGCACTTGGCGCCGGCCTTCTCGGTCGTTCTGCTCTTGGTCAAGTTGCTCTCTCCAAGGCCGCCAAAGGTGTTGCTTTAAGCCAGGCTGACAAAGCACTGCTTGCCGCCCCAGCCGCAGCAGGCTTGGCCGCCGGTGGACTGGGTCTGATGGCTACCCCCGCTTTGGCTGGTAGCCCGGCTGCTGCTGTCGCTCAACCTGCGCAACGTGCTGCTGGTGCGGCCGGTGGGTTGGGGTTAGGTGCTATGCAACCTCAAGCAACCTATGAAACCGCTGGTGCCGTCCCTGGTGGACTGCCTGTTGGTGCTTCCCCTTACGGTACTGCCGCTGTTTTAGATCCCTCGGGTTCTTTTGGTGCTGGCCGTGCAGCACAACTGCTCGAAGGTGATGTGCAGCTTGCCAACATGCGCAAGATGATGCCCGAGCTGTTCAAGGCTGCCGAGGCACGCTCCAAAACTGAATTCCAGCGCCAAATGGCCGCAGCTGGTGTGCGTCAAAACATCTTGACTGCCGCCAACATGCTTGAGCGCAGTCAGCAAGCTGCCCAGCAAATGGGTCTGACTGCTGCTTCTCAAGCCGGTTCCGCATTAACTTCCCAATACCAGTACAGCTAATATGGCCGCAATCTGGAGCGATCCCGCGTCACCCTTTTACCAGAAAATTCCTGGCTTTGCAGTGGGTGCGCCCTTTCGGGGACCCGCTCCAGCTTTTGGCAAGGAAAAAACTCAGAAACTACCTCAGGTAACGATCCCTGCTACGGACTTTTCCAAAGTACCGTTTCCTATGGTTGGTACTGATTTTTCTACTGGGTTTCGCGATGTAGACCTGCAAAGCCAAACTGGTTCTGCAGTTCCACCAATGGACCAAGAGGTCAAAAAGTATTTAGATTTTTACAAGGCCATCAGCCCGATGCGGATGGCTGAGATGGAGCAGTCTGCACAGCTTTCTTCGCGTTTAACCCGTGAACAGCTCGCCTCTTTGTATCCTTACCTAAGTGCTGCTGGTGCGGAATCTACTGCACGAAACCTGGCTGCGAGCAAATCGTTCTTGGCCACTAAAGAACAGATGCCTAGTAACGTGCAGGCGATCATGGCCTCGAAGCAGAATCAAATGCTTCAAGCCGCCACTGGTGAAGCAGAGCGTCAACGTGCAACTGCCGCTCAGCAGGATGCCGCCAAGCGTTTTGCTGGTAGCTTTGCTGGCCAATACATTCAGGTTGCCTGAAATAAACCACGTTAAACTGAAAGCAGCGAGTCGTTAATTATGGGCGGATCACCACCACCACCTCCTCCGACAATTGTTTATTCGCCACCTCCGCCGCCTCCGTCTGCTCCTACCCAGGTGCCGACCCAATCGCTGCAGACTCAAACTGCTTTGAATGAGGTTAGTGGTGCCCAACAACGACTCAACATGGAGTTGGGCGCTCAGTTGGACCGTACTAACGCCGAGTTCTTCGCCGGCCAGGATATCCGCCGCACTCAATCTGCTGGGGCAGAACAGCGTCTTACCGTTGGTAAAACCGGTGAAGAAGAGCGTGCAACCCGCGTCACCGCTGGAGAGCAGGAACGTCTCGTCATTGGAACCACTGGCGAGCAGTACCGACTAGGGTTGGAAACTGCTGGCAAGGAACAGCGGACCACCGACTTGCAACAGGAGATGTTCCGGCGCTATAAAGAGCAAAGAGATTACGATCAGGCTCAACAGCAGTACCGAACATGAAAGACTGGATTCAAGGTTTAACTGATAAAGACCGAGAATCCTTTCTTACATTCTGCAAACGGACCAACTCTCCGATCCAAATGTACCTGTATTCCCGGTTCCTCGGGTTTACAGGTAGCATCGTTGATTGCGATGAGTGGTCAAAAAAAGAGTACAGAAAAAGAGACTTCAACGGTTTGTTGGAAATGGAGATCGACTCCATGCAGCAGGATATTGCCAAGCTGCGTGAAGCTATCGACATGGGGATGGTGAAGCAGGATATGGGCACCTCTCGGATTGCGATGATGCAAAAGGAGCTCCGTGGTGCGATCAAGCAACTGAATGACGAGAAAATTCTCCTCGATAAGCAGGGTTTAATCCTCGCTGGTGCGGACCGAGCGCTTCGTGAGATGCTTTCAATCTTCCGAGACGATCCAATTGAAGGGCCACTCCAAGAAGCCTCGATGGGTGTCTGGACAAAGATTCTGCAGGAAGAATCTTAAAAATCAGTACGCTATGCTACGGGCATGGCAGGTACGAATCTTTATAGCGTCTATCGGCGCACGGCTAGAGCTGCAGCTCAAAAACGAGTTGTCAAACACTCTTCGACCGTTGATGTAGATCGAGCACGTAAAGATTTTGGTTATTTCTGTGAGGTGGTGGGTGACAAGCCTCCAGCAGCTCACCACAAAGAGTGGCATCAATACCTATGTACAGGTGACGATAGCGAATGTTTGGTGGGCATTGCTGGCCCAAACGTAGATATTCTGGCGCCACGCGGCTCAGCAAAATCCACGGTATTAGGTTTGTTTACGGCTTGGGCGATTGGTATTCACGCTCTCGCCAAAAAACCACTCAAGATTCTTTATATTTCGTACACGGTAGATGTTGCTCGCCCCAAGAGTGCTGCCATCAAGCGAATCATTGAAGAGAGTAAAACTTACTCTGAAATTTTTCCAACTGTAAAAATTGCCAAGGGGATCAACTCCAACGAGTATTGGAGTATTGATTGGAAGTTTGCAGGTATCAAATCAACCGGTGAGGAAGAATTCACGGTTTGCTGTGCCGGTCTCAAAGGTGCCGTGACCTCTAAACGTTCTCACCTTTGTATCATCGATGACGCGATCAAGTCGGCCGATGACATTAAAAACAGAGATATTCGCGCCGCCATGGAGGATAACTGGAACTCAGTTATTGTGCCGACCATGTTTGAGGGTGGCCGAGCAATTTGCTTGGGAACTAGATTTCGGCATGATGATATTCACAACTCGACATTTACTCCAGCTAATGACTGGATTCAAATTGTCCAATCAGCAATTACTGTAGATTCTGAGGGTGAGGAAATCTCGTACTGGCCAGCCCTTTGGTCCCTGGAGTATCTACAAGATCGTCGAAGACAGGCACCAATTGCGTTCAGCTTCCAGTATCAGAATCAAATTGTCCAAACCAGTGAGCTATCCCTGTCCCCGGACTTGATTGTTAAAGGCACGATCGGAACCCAGTTCGATTCCTTGGGCGTTGGTGTTGACCTGTCCGCCGGAATTCGAGAACAGAATGACTACACCGTCTTTGTAATGGGCGGACGAGTAGGTCAGAAGATTCATATTATCGACTGCAAACGAATCCGAATAATGGGGAACTTAGAGAAATTGGAAGCCTTGATGGAGATGATGGAAGAATGGGGTGTTGTCCACAAAGACAACGATAGGTATTTCCCAACCGGCAGCAACATTGACATCTGGTCGGAAGCTGTGGCTTACCAAGCATCTCTGGAGGCGGACTTCAAACGAATCTGTCTAGGCGACCACGGTCTGTACAACATGAACTGGCACGCGATCAAAGGATTTCGTGGGGACAAGGTGGCACGCTTCCGGGGCATTATGGGTCTTTTTGAGCAGCGGAAGATTATTTTTAACAAGTATCGGCGATTTGGCCCCCTCACTGATGAGATCGTCAATTTTGGCGTCAGCTCCCATGATGACTGCGTCGACGCCCTTGTTTGGCTTTGCAACGGCCTAATGACCCGAGGCAAACTGGAGCTTGAATTTTAAATTTGGGAGTAAATAGGGATAAAGTATTTTGGACCTAAACTAGGAGAATCCTTTTCCAATGTCCCCCAGCTACTACACTATTGAGCTTGAGCAGGACGCCTACGGCTCCGCAGTAATCCCTCTTCCCGACGAACTGTGCCACGATATGGCCCTTCAACCGAACGAACGTTTCGACGTTGAAGTTGAGGATGACACAATTACACTCAAACGCATTGCTGCTGGCTACGATATTGAAGAATAATCTTGAAGTCATCTAACTCATGAGCGATAGTCCTAAATCAGCACTCGACGCTATCCTCAAGGCAGTTATTACCCGTGATGGTACTGGTCATGCCGATACCATGCTGGTCAATGCCCACCTGTCGCAGATGCGGATGTTCGGCATCCGTCAGGGCGTAGAGTTTTACCCGGCTCAAGATAATTTCGGTACTCAGCGGTTTGATTTTATCCAACAGGTAATCAAGTTCAACAAGCTTGACGCCCGACTGGATTCAATCTGGGATCGCTTTTTAACCTACGGCAAGGGCCTGTTCTATATTCGCCCAACTAAAAAAACTTACCGACTGTACTGGTTCGACAAGGATTCGTATCGAGCCTTCTATTCGCCTGAGGGTGACCTGGAAGAGGTCATTATCATTTATCCATATAAGGTCAAATCCAGCAAAGGCTTCCAGGGTGTTGGTCTGAATACCGATAAGCGCTATATGCGTCTCCGTATCACTGCAACGGAGATTGAAGAATTTCATAGCGAGCAGGAAATCAGTTTTGATATGCCGTCTCTCGAGTACGGCATCTTCGACAAGAAGACTGTAGTCAACACGATGGAGTTTATTCCATGCGTGGAAGTCTTCAACAATCCTGATGCCTTTGGTACCGAAGGTAGCGGAGAGTTTGATTGGATGGCCAACCAAATCATCGCCCACGATGAGATGGTTAAAAATATCCGTGCCAACCTCTCTTTCTTCGGAAATCCTACTCTGTTATCCTCGCGCCCCAAGCAAGATATTGTCGAGAGCGGTGATAATGATGTTGCGCAACGTCCGAGTATTGCGAGCGAATCTGGTTTTCAATCGGACTTCTTTCTTTCTAGCTCTACGTATAAACAAGACAACGTAACTAGGCAACCTCCTGGCTACATCGGTCGTCCTGGTAGCGGTATGCGCGTACCCCGTGTGATCGCCAACCTGGAGCCAACCGATCGTGTTGGTTTTATTACTCCAAATGCTGTAAGCACGGATCAGGCTCGGTACTCCGAACAGCTTCGTAGTGAGATCCGGCTTGCTTTGGGTGGTATCGACGACCTTAGTATTACTAACGTCACCGCGACTGAAATTAAATCTGCATATGGACGAGTAAGCGCAACTGCCAAGAAGAAGTGCTTAATGCTGTATACCTATGGCGTTTGTAAGTGCTTCGAATTAATGATTTTCCAGGAAGAACAAATCTTCCGTAAATCCCTAGCTTATGCGTCGGGAATTAAATATCCAGTACCACCAGAGGATCCGAGCGATGAAGCTGCTCGACAAAAGTATGAAAAACAAAAGGTTACTTACGAGAAAAAGTTACAGAAGGCCATTGATCAAGCTATTGAAACCAAGGAAGTTCCTGATGGTGTTCTTGGATTAGCGCCGGATGGTGATCGGACTGTAGACTGGCGTTGGATGGGTCCGGTTTATGAGGATACGGCCCAGGATAAACTCAACCAGTCTATCTTTACCCGAAACCTACAGGAATTAGGGGTTGATAGCATTGAAGCACTGAAGTATTTATTCCCTTCAAAAACGGATGACGAAATCGCGGGCATGCTCTCCGGTTTCCCATTCCGAATGGTAGGGGAAGTACAGAGGGCCTACTCCGCATTTATAGATCTCGTAAATCTAGAAATGCGGACACCACATCCGCAGCAACCGAATTTACCGATGGCTGCGGACCCGAGACTTGATCTCACCCCCTTCCTTTACCGAACACTCGAAAGCCTACAAAAAGAGGTAACCTATGCAGGCCGATACCGCAATGCCGACCCAATCGGCACCCCAAGTATCCCCGACCCAGCCGATCAGCTACGGGGCACCGGTGGCGCAGACGGCGGCTCAAGCGCCAGCGGTTTCAACGACTTCCCAATGGGTGGCGCCTTACCAGCAAATGGCGGCCCCAGCCCCGCAAATGCAGGCCCAGATGGGGGTGAACGGGTACCCATCAGCCCCTACAGCGTCGTACCCCCAAGCACCCCAGGCGCCCCAACAAGCGGAGAATCCGTACAAGGAGGCGTTCAACCGGGTGGTGGGGCTCCTGAGTTCACCCGTCCAATTCCCCTTCCAGGGTCAACAGTCGAATCTGAGCCCTCAGGTCGATCCGGCCAGTTACGCTTCCCAGCAGGCTCCCCAGTACAGCAACGCGGGGATGCCGACCTCTATGCCTGGGATCAGCAACAACCCGGCCTACTCCAACGCCTCTTCCCAAACTTCTCAGGAAATCAGCCCCCAGCAGCTCCGAGCAAACGGGGTAAGCGAAGCAAGTCTTGAAGTTATTGATCATTTCGGTCCTGATGTTCCGGCGATCCTCAATAACTATGCTTGCCAGCTGGAAGACGCACTGATCACCACCAACAATCAGCTGATCGAAGCCGTCAATCTGCTTCAGGAGCTGTCGAATGAGCACAAAGCTTATGAGACCATCCTGACCGATCCCGATGTGCTGGCTGATTACACCTGTGAGTTCTTCGGTGAGAACGGTCCTTATCCGATCCCCGATGAAGAGATTGGCTATGCCGTTCCTCAGCAGGCTCAAGCCCAGGCCGTGGGTCAACAATTCCAGCGCCCTGCCGCTCCTCAGCGTCCCGAAATGCCGGTCCCCCCTCAGCCCCAGGCTCAGGGCAATCCCATTGATTTTTGGAATAGCTTCGGCTCCCTGGCCGAGCGTGATCCCTCCAATGCTTGGCGCTATCTGAATGCCGCCCAGCAGAACCCTGAAGTGTTCCGCCAGAAACTCCTGGTGATGGAGTGATCTGTTAATAGAGTAAATGTAAAATAAGGGGTAGCAAACGCTGCCCCTTTTTTATTCAAAAAGGATTTATTATGGCATCAAAAAAAGCAAGTGCTGGGGATAGAGCCGCTCAGTTTCTCGCTAGCTTCGGAACTGCCGGCGGCCCTATTGGGTCTCCTGGCCTTGTGATGTTTGGTGCAGGTGATACTGCCCGTCAGGTTCAGTCTGGGAATGTGGACGAGTATGTAGCCATCCGTGCTGCAGCAGCTCCCGTTATTGGCAATCCAAATGCTCCTCAGCCACCTATGCCTCGGGATTTGGATACTGCCTACCTGAAGCTCAACCTTCCGGGCTCTCCGCTCCCTAGGAATGGCCTCCTGGCACCACAGTTCCAGAAAGCTGCAGAATTCGCTCAGAATCAATCCATCGCGAATGAGCAGTACATGATGCAGCAGTTTCTGCCTCCTACTGGTCAACTGCCATTAGGCATTCAACCCCCCATGCCTCAGAAAAAAGGTAGCCGCTGATGGACAAGTCTAAAGCCAAAAAGGCCGTCAAAAAGTCGACCGAACATAAAAAACAAGCAGAAACCCAAGCTGCTGGGGCACTGCTGGCAATGAAAGCAGCTGGTGGCGGGGCAATTGATCCAGAGGTCCAGGCTGCAAAAATCGACATGCAGCCAGCAGATGGTTACGTGAATCCTTATCACGCCATGGGTTCTATGGCTCCGATGCTGTATTCCGCTGGTAATATGCTGGACGGATACAATTACCCAGTGATGGTAAATCCGGAAGCTTAATAATCCGGATTGATAAAGGATTGCTATAATTTTTTCAATGGAACCAACAGTTCCAGAGTTAACAGCTTTGGCTGTTGAGTTTGAGATCTCCTGATCTCAGGTATCAGCTTTCCCTACGCTGAGAAACCAACATGTTTATTGATAACGATTTTCCCAAGCTGTTGGGTGCGGAGCTGTACCGCCCCCATCCGGCTTATATCGTGGAAATGGCTTGCGAGCCTGTTGTTGTCCACGACTTCACCAAACAGCCTGGTCAGACCGTTCAGCTGGATCGTTACCGCTTCTGGGGTAACCCCGGCACGAAGACCAACCGTGAGCGTACCCAGGATCAAACCATCGGTACTGCTAACAGCCGGTCCATCGTGAAGGACAAGGTGCTGGTGTCTCTCCGTGAGTACACCGGTCCTGCTGACCCGAACAATGCCAACCTCCCGAGCACCTTCAAGATTGCTCGCGAGACTCTGATGACCGCTCAGCGTCTGCTGCTGGACACCGGGAACCTTAACATGTTCCACCAGTCCATCGGTTCGCTGACCCTGCTGGACGACTATCGCCGCTGGCGCGACCGCGTGTTCTTGGACGAACTGTTCAAGGCCGAATCCCGTGGTCAGTCCTCCGACACCCAGGGTGGTTACTACTATCCGAACAACCACGCCAAGACTGGTTCGACCACTCTGGCTACCTACACCGCCACCGAGTACGCTTCCGAGCGCTTCAAGTTCAACGTTAAGACCGACCTTCTGAACGTTGTGAAGAGCCTGCGTAAGCGCAACGTGCCCGTGTTTGCCGACGGTTACTACCGTTGTATCGCTGATCCTTCCTTCATGAAGGACCTGCGTGCTGACCAGGGCTTCCGTGAAGTGGCTCGCTATCCTGGTGCTGGCGTTCCCAACCCCCTGATGGGCGCTATGGCTCCCAACGCCGCCATCTATGGTGGTGGTCAGTTTGGCCAAGCCCAGTTCGTGGCTGGCGAACCTGTGATGCCTTCCGGCTTTGTGTTTGAAGGTGTGCGGTTCTTCGAGTCCACCAACTTCCCAACCAAGTCCATCACCGTTGACATCAACGACGGCGACGGCTCTGTTTCTCACGACACTCCTCCTGCCCTGTTCTTCGGTCCTCAGGCTGTGGGTGTGGGCATCGGTGGTCCGAACGCTCAAGTTCTGATCAACAACAACGATGACTTCAGCCGCTTCATCATCCTGATTTGGCAGCTGTACGCCGGTTTCGCGAACCTGAACAAGGACTTCGTGACCTGTGCCTTTACCATTACTGAGTGATAAAGGAGGTACTTAACAATGGCT
>Ga0181352_1001195_pt1 | contig 10293 bp, 9 predicted proteins | sample Fa13VDMLBSN_FD_130103 | JGI IMG/M metagenome (GOLD analysis project Ga0181352, IMG submission 130103) | Freshwater viral communities from Lake Michigan, USA - Fa13.VD.MLB.S.N | ecosystem: Environmental > Aquatic > Freshwater > Lake | place: USA: Michigan | collected 2013-09-23 | reverse complement strand
TGAGCTACGGCAGAAGGTTTTGTATTTCTATGCGAGGGCGGCTGAACGTGAACGAAAATGATTCAACTGCGCAAATGGTATCCGTTTGTGTTCCCCACGCCATACGATGTCAAAGCCATAGCTGCTGAGAAGCGGGCCGAACGGTTGGAGTATGAGTACAAGTTGGCTGTAGAAGCTGAGAAAATAAACAAAGCAGTTGACGCACTTGAGATTGAGTTGTACAACAAGCGGGCACGGCAGAATACGATTGAGTTGGAAATATTTAATAGCACACGACGCTTTGACAAATACGTATGACAAAAAAACCAATACGCAAGTCGCCGCACATAGAAGTGAAAGACAAACTGACGCTGTGGGTCACACTCATGGTCAGCGCAACGCTGTGTATCTCCGTCTTGGCCATGGTAATTGCCTTTATGTTGGGTCTGTGGGCCAAGGAAGTGGACAACGCCGAGATCTTCAAAATGATTTCACCCGCTTTTTCTACTCTTATCGGCGGCATGATTGGGTTCCTGTCTGGTATCAAACTCATGCAGAATGAAGATAAATCTAAATCCAATCCATGTAAGGAATAACAATGCTTTCACTACTCTCAACCCTTGGCGGCCTGTTAATTTCAGGCTTGCCAAAACTGCTGGAGTATTTCCAGAATAAAGCAGACCAAAAGCATGAGTTAGCCCTAGCGCAGATTCAAGTTCAGATGCAGCTTCAGATGATGGCTCAAGGCTTTGCGGCCCAAGAGCGCATGGAAGAGATCCGCACTGACCAGATTGCTATGGAGACGGATGCCCAGATGACTGCGGCAGCCTATGACCATGACAAGGCTATTCTGGCTAAGGCAAGTACTTGGGTGGCAAACTACATCGGCACGGTTCGACCAACAGTAACTTACATATTCATACTTGAACTGTGCGCGGTCAACGCTTGGCTGGCGTTCTACGTTTACAACAATCCGCAGTTGGTCATAAACATGGATGACTTGGTGCGTTTGTCTGAAATCATCTTCTCAAGCGATGAGATGGCTATGTTGGGCGCAATCATTGGCTTCTGGTTTGGTTCACGTAGCTGGAACAAGAAATGAAACTGAGCAAAACTGGCGCCAACTTGATGCACCAGTACGAGGGGTACAGGACTAAACCATACCTGTGCCCTGCTCACATCTGGACAATTGGATACGGCCATGTGCTGTACCAAGAACAGATTAGATTACCCGTGGTGCGTGTAGAAGGCTACACAGGAATGATCCGTAAAGAGTACCCACTGAAACCGGAGGACAACCGTGTCTGGACTAAAGAAGAGATCGAGAAACTATTCTCAGATGATGTCGCTAGTTTTGAGCGCGGTGTTCTTAGACTTGCTCCCCCTGTTACTGGTCGCCAAGGTGCTTTTGATGCGTGCGTCTCTTTTGCCTTCAATGCCGGACTGGGCACTTTTCAGCGGTCTTCTATTAGGATGAAGCTTAACAGGAACGATTGGGAGGGTGCAGCCAATGCACTCTTGCTGTATTGCATGGGTGGTGGCAAAATACTCGCAGGGCTAAAAAAGCGCAGGGACGCTGAAAAAGCACTGTTTCTATCCTAGGACTGCCGATGCCGTTAAAAAAGATTCTGTTCCGCCCCGGCGTTAACCGGGAAAATACACGGTACGCATCCGAGGCTTTGGGGTCTATAAATTCCGGTACTAATGTAGCCGGTGGTTGGTACGAGTCTGAAAAAGTACGTTTTCGCGCAGGCACACCAGAGACTATTGGCGGCTGGCAGCGTATTTCCGCTGCAACATTCCAAGGCATCTGCCGCTCTTTGTGGAATTGGGTTTCTTTGGGTGGCGCGAATCTGGTTGGTGTTGGCACTAACCTGAAATTTTATGTTGAGCAGGGTGGTGTTTACAACGACATTACCCCGTTGCGCGTTGTGCCTGCACCAACAATCAATAACAACCCGTTCGCCCTTACCGCCTCTACAACGGTGACTGTGACTGACACGGCGCACGGCTGCGTGACAGGTGACTTTGTAACTTTCAGTGGCGCTACGGACATTGGTGGCGGTGGGACAAACGTTACGGCTGCGGTACTCAACCAAGAGTTTCAAGTTACGGTTTTAACAAACAATACCTACACAATCACAATTTCTGTAACACCAAATGCTACAGCTATTGCAGGTTCTCCCGGCGGTGGCGCATCTGTTGTTGCCGCGTATCAAATTAGCGTTGGCCCTGAGTATCAAATTCCTACTGTTGGTTGGGGCGCTGGTGGCTGGGGTACGGGCGTATGGGGTACAGGCACTTCTGGTGTTTCTAGCTTGCGTCTATGGAGTCAGAGTAACTTTGGCGAAGACTTGTTGATTAACCCCCGTGGCGGCGGCTTGTATTACTGGGACACGAGCTTGGGCCTAACGCAACGCGCCGTATTAGTGCCCGACATTCTTGGAGCGTCTGATGCGCCAGAAGTACTGAATTTTGTGTTTGTCTCTGATGCAAACCGTTTTGTGTTTGCGTTTGGTACGGACGACTACGGATCACTTGGCACGTTGAACCCCATGTTGATTCGTTGGTCTGACCAAGAGTCTATTCTTGACTGGACCCCAGCCGCTACTAACCAAGCAGGTAGCTTGCAGTTATCTCACGGTTCAGAAATCGTTACTGCAATTCAAGCCCGTCAAGAGATTGTTGTGTTTACCGACTCTAGCGTGTATTCATTACAGTATGTTGGTGCACCAGTGGTTTGGTCATCGCAATTATTGGGCGATAACATTTCTATCTATGGCCCAAATGCTGTGGCGCTTGGCTCTGGCATTGTGTATTGGATGGGCGTAGACAAGTTCTATAAATACGATGGTCGTGTTCAGACATTGCGCTGCGACTTGCGTCAGTATATTTTCAGTGATATTAATCCTTTGCAAAACCAGCAAGTGTTTGCAAGTACTAATGAAGGCTTCAACGAAGTCTGGTGGTTCTATTGCTCATCTGGCTCTACGACGGTAGACAAATACGCGGTTTATAACTACGCCGAAGACATCTGGTACTACGGCAATATGGCCCGTACCGCTTGGGTTGACTCTGGCCTGCGCGACTACCCTCTTGCCGCTACATACAGTCATAACTTGGTTAACCACGAACAAGGCGTAGACGACAACGAGACCGGCACACCTACTGCAATCAGTGCGCTGATTGGCTCTTCTGAGTTTGATATTGACGACGGCCACAACTTTGGCTTTATCTGGCGCGTACTGCCTGACTTGACGTTCCGTGGATCTACTTCTGGCACTACACCGCAGTGCACCATGACGCTGATTCCATACCAAAACTCTGGCTCGGGGGCTAATAACCCACGATCCACTGCCGGTACAAGCAACGCCACAATTCAACGTATCGCCACTGCGCCAGTTGAAGAGTTTACTGGTCAGGTCTACATCCGTGTCCGGGGCAGGCAGTTGATATTTCAGATGGAATCAAGCCAGCTTGGTACTGCATGGCAGTTGGGCGCTCCGCGTATTGACATCAAGCCAGATGGTAGACGGGGCAACTCATGAGTTTGTTTAACGACTCCCCACCGCGCCTTCCCGTACCTCCGCCGGAGTACGACTCGGCTTATATGAGCCAGATGTTGAACGTGCTGAACTTGTTTTTCCAACGGATAAGCGCCATTCAACCGATACGTATTGCACAACTAAACATAAACATTGACACACTACCAACCGATGCTGATTTAGCTGACTTGCGCGTTGGTGATGTATACCGTGATACGGCTGATAACAGCTTAAAGATTAAGGTGTAGCCATGACACTAGAAGAACTCAAAGCAATGTACGGTGAAAAAGGCGCAATGGAGCAGCGCGTCACGCAAACCGAACAAGGCGATCAAATTGACTACATCCCCGTGCAATTGGGCGAAGGGTGGACTGCATATGAAAATCAGCCGCAGATTATTGGCTACGAAGGCCAAGGCATGGATGCCACGCCTATTTATGGCGTAATTGATCCTGAAGACAAACTTGGCGGATTTCAACGTTCTGAAGGCAACAAGAATTACTTCTACGACACTAACGGCAAATTAGTTCACGTTGAAAAACAAACTACAGATTGGGACACGCTTGGCCCAATTATTATGGGCGCAGCCACAATGGGTGGCGGTGCTGGTTTGCTTGGTAGTACGCTATTTCCAAGTCTTTCAGGCGCAGCCGCTGCTGGTGCAGGCGGCGCGTTATTGGGTGGAGCAAATGCTGCCTTAACAGACCAAAACATTCTTAAAGGCGCGCTCCTTGGTGGTGCTGGTAGCGCCGGCGCGTTGGAGCTTGGTGATACGGGTTTAAAACTTGGCGATGCTGTTAAAGCACTTAAGTTTGCAGAAAACCCAACCATAGCGGGAGCTGCGGGCTTAGCATCACCTTATGTTGGTAATGTTGATTTAGGGGATACCGGCGTATCGTTGAACGACATCATGAAGGGCGTCGGCACAGCGCAAGCGTTATCTAGCGGCAACCCAATGACGATCATGAAGACGATTGCCGGTTTAGCTAATAACCAAGGTAATTTGAAATCTTCCCTCGCAGGATTTGAAGCCAACCCAGAAGACTTTATTGAAGGTTACTTCCAGCCCGGCGGTGAAGGATACCTTGACTCAACTAGCCAAGATATGACGGTTCGTGAAGACCCCGAGAATCTTGATGCGTTACTGCGTGCTCTGGCTCCGTATGGTGTAGATGGCGGCACTTCTATATTTGCTCAGGGGGATGATGTCCCTGAGTTAGAGACCGTGTCTAATCGCCCTATTACCTCAATTGAAAGCATATTGGGGAATCCAGATATTCTGCAAACGGTTGAGGCGGACGTTCCCGAAATGCTAATCACAGGCGACCGCCCAGTGTCGGAGTTAAACAGCCTGCGCACCAAAGGTATTGTGTCTGACATCCCAGATGAAATCACACAAGATCAAATTGACAAACTTAATCTTGACACAAAGATTGAAGACATTCTACAAACAGTAGCGCCCCCCGGCACAAAAATACCTACGCCAACCAAAACGGCAACCCCCACGGGTACTAAAACAACTGACCAACTGTTGGCAAATTTAGGCTTAGGCGGTATGCAAATGTCTAGCCAAGACCCCTACGCTGACATAAAATTGATGGAAGAAGTGTTTGGACCGGATATTGCGTACAAACTAATGTCCCTCGGCGGGAACAAAAGGAAATAAATATGAGCGGCGAAGTCCTTGATGATTACGGTAATCCGTTAAATATGGGTTCTAATGTTAGTACGGTAAGCACGCCTAACTATTATTCGCTTAACGCCGATGCTGGTGGGGATAACGCCCCTGTCGGAAATACATCCAACAACTATGTCATGCCCGGTGCATACACTGGCACGGGGCTTACAACCACTTACGAGAACCCCAGTGCGTTGTTAAATACTGTAAAGGGCCTCTTTACAGACAAAAATGGTAATTTAAACCTGCAAGCTCTTGGCGCTGTGGGTGGCGGCTTGGCCGGTTTGCTGGGCGCATTGAATCCTACAAAGACTCCTACAGGATACCAAGGCGGTATTCCTGAAATGGCTGCTACCCGCACAATGCTGACTGCGCCACCTACAACTAACCCTGATGGCACTCCACGCCGTCCCGGACAACGTGGCATTAACTATGGCGGTGATGTAACGTATACACGAGTGCCCGGCCAAGACCCTTGGGCTAACTTATCTGGTACATCTGGTGGAGTTGAAGGCGCTGGTGGTTTGGCAAGTGCCGCAGCTTCTGCTGCCAGCAATCTTGTAGGTGGTACAAAATCTCCAACTCCAGCTAATGTTGGTTCTGAAGGCTATCGCAACTATATTGCCAGTGGTGGCACGCCTGACGGCTATCTAAAAGTAATTAACGATTTTATCGACGCAAGTCCTAACTTAACTGAAGCGCAGTTAAGAGCCAAGATGAATCAGTTCAAAGTATCTGATGCAGATTTGCAAGCAGCATTAGGTGCAAGCAGTTTCTCAAATGCAGATAAGTATGCTTTGACGCACGGCACAGGTTTGAACAGTGTAAATCAAAGTATTAACAATTGGCTTGCTACTTTCCCAGACGCAACTCCAAAGCAGATTGAAGACGCTAAAAAAGTAGCGGCGGAACAGTGGGGCATCTCACAAGCAGACATTGATGACGCTATGGCGCTACCTGCGCAGAATAAAGCTGCGGCTGAAGCTGCGGGTTTGAAGCCCGCAACAGAAGAAAACATTTACGATCTATTTAAGGGTGGTGCTAGCGCATCTACAGTTGCTAACGCCGTAGCCAGCTCTGGCTTGTCCACTGCCGATCTTGCTAAAGAATTTAACTTAAAACCAGAAGATTTAACTTGGTTGCGTGGTCAAGGCTATTTGCCTGCCGGGTACGCTGAAGGCGGAGAAATTGCTATGGCTAAAGGTCGTTATCTGCAAGGTTCAACAGACGGTATGGCAGACGAATTGCCTGCACAGATTGGTAACGATCAACCCGCTGCTTTGAGTCATGGTGAGTTTGTTGTCCCTGCTGATGTTGTGTCACACTTAGGTAACGGCAATTCCGATGCCGGCGCTAAAAAACTATATCAAATGATGGACAAAATCCGCACAGCCCGTACAGGCACAAAAGAGCAGGGTAAAAAGATCAACCCCGATAAGTTCATGCCCGGTGGTTTGGCTTCGTCTAAGTACGCGGCGGGTGGTAGCGTGAAGAAGTTCCAGACCGGCGGCGCTACAGGCGTAGGCTCAGCCATTAGTGCTGGCGCAACAGGTACAGAATCTAATCTGTCTAACTGGGTCGGTCCTTATGTGACTAACATGCTTGGTCAAGGTCAAGCATTGTCCAACATGCCGTATCAGGCATACACAGGCGCTTTGACTGCGGGCGCATCGCCACTGCAAACTAGCGGCTTCCAAACAGCGGCTGGTTTAACAACACCTACAAGTATTGGTACTGCGGCTGGCACTGCTGGTGACATCGCTACTAAAGCACAAGGTTTGTCTTACACACCCGCCACTACATCGTTTGATGCTACACAAGCATCAGCGTACATGAATCCATACTTGGAATCGGCACTGAAGCCTCAGTTGGAAGAAGCTCGTCGTCAGTCACAGATTACGCAGCAACAGAACGCTTCTAAGATGACCTCTGCTGGCGCGTTTGGCGGTGGCCGTCAGGCTATTCTTGATGCAGAAACACAACGCTCTTTGGGCGCTAACTTGGCCAACATCACCGGTCAAGGTTACAGCACTGCATACGACAAGGCGATGTCACAGTTCAACGCCGACCAAGCTCGTAAGGCTCAAGAAGCTCAGTTCGGCGCAACATACGGACTGCAAGGTTTGCAGACTGGTTTGCAAGGCGCACAGGCTCAAGGACAGTTGGGACTGCAACAGAATCAAGCTGGTCTTGCCAATCTTGCCGCTCAAATGGAAGCTGGTAATGTTCAGCGCGGTATCGAGTCTGAAGGCATTGCCGCAGACAGAGCGCAGTTTGAAGAAGCGCGTTCTAACCCTTACAAGATGGTTCAGTTTCAGCAATCATTGTTACAGGGCTTGCCATTGGCTGCGCAGTCGTATAACGTTGCACAACCTAGCACGTTACAGCAGGTTCTCTCAGGTGCTGGCGGTGTAGCTGGCATGTTGCCGAGCACAAGTAACACAAGTTTTTCAGACCTTCAAGCTAAGCTCAAGGCTCTGGGCATTAACGTCTAAGGAAATAGTATGTACGGCGGAATTGATAAACTCGTGGATACATACAAGGGCAATCCACAGCCCTTGGCAGCAAACCTTCAGCAAGCACAAAAACAACAGCCTCCGGGGTCTATTCCCGCCGATCTGGAAGAAGCCCTCGCGCTTCAAAAGATTGCCGAGTTGCGTAATGCTTTTGCAGGCCAGCAAGCTATGCAAACTGGCGGCGCTCAACCGACTGTTATGGATAAATTAAAGCAGATTGTTGGCGGAATGCAACAGCAAGCCCAGCCTCCACAGATGCCACAGCAGATGATGCAACGCCCTGTAATGGCGGCTAGCGGCGGCAGTATCGATCAACTTATGTCTAACCTTGGCCAGCACTATGCCCACGGCGGTATTGTTGCGTTTACTAATGGCGGTAGGGGCGAAGATAAGCTTCCCAAAGAAGACGAAGATAAGTTGTCTCCTGAAGCCGCTCGTGAAATTGCGATGCGGATGAAGCAACGCACTAACATGATGCCCGATAGCATGAAAGTTACGGACTTAGATGTCACTTCTTTCCCTGAGCTACAAAAGAGTGATTTGTATGCAAAGGCTATGGCCGCCGCGCAAGGTGAAAAACCAATCCCAAGTAACGAAGATATTAAGAAAGCGTTGGCTTTTGTATCAGCTCCAGCGGCCGCTGGTCTGGACGTTTTGTTGTCGCCTTTAAAGTTTTTGGCTAACAACTCGTTTAGAAGCCCTTTGTCCAAAGAACCTTTGGCTAACTACACTACGGCAATGGATGCTCGTAATAGTTATTTATATGGCGACAAAGCTAAAGAAGCCCAAGCAGTTGCGCCTACTGCCGCAGTGGATGTTGATCCCGAAACTCAAAAACTCATAAACTTAGCGGGTTCACGCGCCCAAACAGGTCAAAACACAAACCCTGCTTTGCAACCTAGCCAAGCAGTTGCCCCTGCCGCGCCCTCTTCTAATAGAACTAACGTCGGTGCTGGTAACGCCCCTGCGCAGTCAACTACAGAAAAGGTTGATCCAACCAGCTTGCGTGGTATTACAGAAGCTTACTTGCGTGGCGAGCTTGGAATTAAGCCTGAAGACGAGCGCCGAAAAGCCGTTGACTGGACAAAACAAACTCTTGGCCTTGATGCGCTTCTTGCCGAAAAGCAAGGGCGTATTGACTCTCGTGCTGCGGCTATTGAAGCCGCTAAAGCTGCCCGTACTCCTGAGTGGGTCAAAGGTCTGCAAGCTCTCAGCGGTGCTCCCATCCGTGGCGGTGCTGGCATGGTGCTGGGTCAAATGGGCGCTGGTGCTACAAGAGCACGCGAAGCTTACGCTGAACAAGACATGAAATACGCTGACGAGTTGGATCGTTTGCGCGATGTCATCACTGATGCCAAAATTAGCGGTAACAAAGAGTTGGTCAAAGAAGGCATGGCTGCATACAAAGAAGTTGATGCACGCCGCCGCGCCGCAGCTACTAGTGCAACTAGCTTGTTAAATACTGACGAGAATGTAAAAGCTCGTATGCAAGCTTCAAGAGATGCCGCCGCTGGCCGTGCTCAAAGCGCCGCTATACAGGCAGAGAACGCAAAAGCCAATCGTTTGCAACGCCAGCAACAGTTCTTGGCGCAAGAAGAACGCAAATGGCAGGATACATTGAGCCGTAATCCAGAGTACAAAAAGCTGGTTGATGCACGCTCTATGCAAGAACGTTTGTTGTATACGTCAACCGATCCTAAAACGCAAGAAAAAGCGCAAGAAGCGGTTGATTTGTATAACGAGAAAATCGCTAAGATGATGCCCACATCACAGGCCGGAACTGTTAATATTCCTCCTCCACCACCAAATGCTGTGCGTGAAATTAAAAAAACATGAGGTAAATAATGCCTACATATCAAGTAGACGTTGGGGATAAGACTTACGAAGTAGATGCACCGGATTCCAACACTGCTTGGCAATGGGCATACACGACACACGCACAAGGCCAAGGACAAAAGCCTGCCGCCAAACCTGCCGCGCCTAAGATTCCAGAACGCTCTTTAGGTGAGGCATTTTCAGATGTTGGCGCGGCTGGTCTGGGTGGTATCGGCAGTCTTGTCCAACTTCCCGGTCAGCTCTACGGCTTGGCCACAGGTGACTTCTCTAAGACAGGCGCGTTAGGCGCAGGTCAAGACATCGAAGAATACGCAAAGAGCTTGAAGTCACAGTCATTGCTGGCTCGTGAGAAAGCCCGCGCTGAAAAAGTGGCGCAGGCAGAAAAGCAAGGTCAGTTTGAAGCATTTAAGACGGCTCTTGGCGAGACTGTTTCTGACCCGGCGCTATTGACATCATTCTTAGCTGAACAAGTTCCACAGATTATTCCTGCCGCCATTACAGGTGGTGGTACAGCCGCGCTTACTTCTGGTAGTGTCTTAGCCAAAGAGCTGGCTAAGGGTACGGCAAAAGAAGCCGCTGAAGCTGCCGCTAAAAAAGCCGCAATCAAGGCAGGTGCAACAGCCGCTATTCAGACCGGCGGTGTACAACAAGGCGCAGATATTGGCGCTGGCGCATACGACGATATTTATGCAGAGTTATCTAAGAAGATGCCTGCCGAGCAAGCTGCCGCAGAAACAAT
>Ga0181352_1001194_pt1 | contig 10303 bp, 5 predicted proteins | sample Fa13VDMLBSN_FD_130103 | JGI IMG/M metagenome (GOLD analysis project Ga0181352, IMG submission 130103) | Freshwater viral communities from Lake Michigan, USA - Fa13.VD.MLB.S.N | ecosystem: Environmental > Aquatic > Freshwater > Lake | place: USA: Michigan | collected 2013-09-23 | reverse complement strand
TTTGGGGCTAACTCTCGTTTTGGTGAACTTCGTTGGGAGTTCCCGACCAATAGCAATGGCGGCGAAATCAGCCATTACATCAAATACAATGTGCTGCTCGACCAATGGGATTATGGTCAGGATACCGCCAACAATCCGTATGTGGCGCGCACGGCATGGATCAACGAAAGCGTTCTCGGCCCGCCAATCGGCGCTGCCGTGAATGAGTTCATCTATCAACATGAAACGTCACCTGACGCCGATGGTGACGCCATGTATTCCAGTTTCCAAACCGGCTATTTCGTCATTGCCGAAGCTGATCTCAAGATGTTTGTGGATCAGGTCTGGCCTGACATGAAGTGGGGTTACTTTGGCGGAACGCAAAACGCCAACGTGAACCTGACGTTTTACGTGACCGACTATGCGGGTCAATCACCTACCGCCTATGGTCCGTATACTATGACGCAGGCGACGGAATTTATTACGCCTCGCTTCCGTGGGCGACTGACCTCCATCAAGCTGGAAAGTTCAGATACTGGCACCTTCTGGCGTATCGGTAACATTCGCTATCGCTTCCAGCCCGATGGGAAGTTCTAATGGCTAGTCTTGACGATATCCTTACAACGCAGAAGAACGGTGTTGTTGCGATCAACAACTACACTAACGCTATCTTGCGTGGTCAGGGTTCGTACACGTCTGCAACAGTGACAGGTGATACTCTGGTTGTGTCCGGTCGCGGGTATCTCGTGTCTTTCACTGTGTTGGTCGCGGGCAGCAGCGCTGGTTCTATCTACAACTTTAACGCGGCGTCCGGCTTCAGCGCCCCTCAAAAACTCTGCGCTGTAGGCACGACTGTTGGGATTTATCCGGCTGGGTTGGTGTTCACGAGCGGTCTTGTCATTTCGCCGGGCACCGGGCAGTCCATCAACGTCACATATTCTCTGGGGTAAGCCATGCCACTCAAGAAGGGTTCATCTCAGAAGAGCATCAGCGCAAACATTAGCGAACTTGTTGGAACGGGTCGCCCTCAGAAGCAGGCTGTAGCGATCGCGCTCGATGTCGCTAGGAAAGCGCGTAGCTCGCACGCTTTTGGCGGTATGCCGGCGGGGTTCGCTAAGGGCGGCGAAGCTGTGCAGCATCATGTCGGGCCGATCCACAGTCCTGTTGCTGGTCGCACCGACCACCTTCCTATGCACGTTCCTTCTGGGGCGTATGTCATTCCTGCTGATATTATCTCTGCGATGGGCGAGGGTAATACGATGGCCGGATTTAAGGTTGCGAACCAGATATTTGGGGACCAACCAAGTGGGCGGTCTGATGGTGAGGCTGTCCCGATCGTCGCTGCTGGCGGCGAGTATGTGATCCATCCCGAGAATGTCTCTAATTTGGCAAAAGGCGACTTGGATCACGGACACAGAATCTTGGATTCGTTCGTAAAGAAAATGCGAGCGAAGACAGTTGCTACGCTCAAGGCTCTACCGGGGCCAAAGCGCGATTAAGGGGGAATTGATGGCTGAAGAACTCAAGGTTCGAATTGGCACGCCGGCGGATGTTGATGACATCATGGAGCTGGCTCTGTCCGCTTGCGATGAGAACGGATTTGTTGAGCCAAACCCGTCTAAGCTGCTGAACGAAATCTGGCCGGCCTTGAACCTTCATTACGGGCTTGTTGGTGTAATTGGTCAGCCCGGCGCAAAGCCTGAAGGCGCTGTTCTTCTGCGAATTGGCGCGATGTGGTATAGTGACAACGAGGTGCTTGAAGAAAAAGCCATCTTCATCCACCCTGACTACCGCAGCGCTAAAGGGGGAAGAGCGCGTCGGCTGTGTGAGTTCTCGAAGCAGGTGGCCGATTCGTTGGGTATCCCATTGATTATTGGCGTTCTTTCCAACAATAGGACTGAAGCCAAGGTTCGCCTGTACAAGCGCCAGTTCGGAGAGCCGAGCGGTGCTTTCTTCCTTTACAACGCTACCACGGGTGGCTGGAAAGACGCTGCGGAGTAATTAGATGGGCGGCAAAACAACTACCTCGACGCAATCGGTTCAGATTCCGCCGGAAGTTCTGGCCCGATATAACGCTGTTAATGCCCGCGCAGAGGCCGCAGCCAGCCGCCCATTTATCCCTTACTCTGAAGACCCGAACGCTTTTGTAGCGGCTCTTACGCCGTCTCAGCAGGCGGGTATTGAGAACATCAACGCCGTCGCTGGCATGTCTCAGCCGTCCTATATGGCTGGTCAGGAAATGATTCAGGGCGGCATGGGTCAGGCGATGCCTTTGACCTACGGCGCGCTTGGGACTGGCTCTCGCTATGCAGGCGGCGCAGAAGAAGCCATTGGGATGGGCCGTCAGGCCGTTGGGCCTGAGCAGTTCAGTCAGGAAGCGCTCCAGCCTTATATGTCGCCATATATGGCGAACGTCGTGGCTGCTCAGCAGGCTCTCCAGCAACAGGAAGCCGCTCAGCAGCGCTCGGCTCTGACTGGTGAGGCCATTAAGGCCGGAGCGTTTGGTGGCGATCGCGCCGGCATTGCTCAGGCTAATCTCGCTCGTCAGCAGTCTCTCGCCAATCAGGCTCAGCTCGCCAATCTTTTGCAGCAGGGCTACACGCAGGGCCTCGGCGCGTTCCAGCAGCAGCAGGGCGTCAATCTTGCGGCTGCTCAGGCCAACCGCGCTGCCCAGCAAAACGCTGCCCAGCAGCTTGCTGCCCTCGGTCAGCAGCAGTACGGCCAGCAGCTTGGCGCTGGTCAGAACCTCTATCAGATGGGTCTTGGTGGCGGGCAGGCTTACGCCGGCCTCGGCGGTCAGGCTGAGCAGGCTGCTCTCAATGCGGCTCAGGCTCAAATGGCTGCGGGCCAAATCCAGCAGCAGACCGATCAGGCTGCGAAGACGGCTCTGTATAATCAGTTTCTCCAGCAGCAGGGTTATCCCTACCAGCAAGCCCAATTCCTTGGGAACATTGCTATGGGCACCGGCGCTCTGTCGGGCAGCACCACGACGGCTACGCAGCCCGGTGGCTGGTCTGACCGTCGCTTGAAGGAAAACGTGAAGAAGATTGGCGAGACCTTCGATGGTCAGGCCATCTATCGCTATAACCTCAAGGGCGAACCTCGCACTCAGATTGGCCTGATGGCTCAAGAGGTCGAAAAAGACAATCCGGAGGCTGTCGGCCTTTCTGGCGGCTATAGGACGCTGGATTATAAGAAGGCGACTGATGACGCAGCCAAGCGCGGCCATTTCTATCAGGGCGGCGTCGTTCCTTCCTCAATGGGTGGAGTGGTGTATGAGCCCGGCGCGTTCTCGCGCGGTGGCTACGCTGCTGGCGGCATTCCCGAAAACACCGGCTGGCAGTATCGCGAAGAGTATAACGATTGGACGCATCCCGATCGTGAAGCCTCGATGTCTAACGAGGACTTCCAGAACACGATTGCTCCGGGCCTTCGCGAGCAGGCTGTTGCCGACTTCTATCAGAAAGAGCTTGGCCGCGCTCCGAAAGACGCTTCGGAAACGGATTATTGGGAAAATCTCCTTGCCCAAGGCACTTCGTTTCAGGATGTCCAGAAAGGGATTGCCGGTTCTCAGGAAGGCAAAAACTACGACACTAATCAGGGCGTGAAGCCGGGCGTGTATCAGGACACCGGAACTAAAACCACGACCGGAACCAATACGACGACGACTAAGACTGACGCCGCCAAGACTGATGCGGCAAAGACGACGGACACTGCGAAAACGGCAACAACGACGGCTGCTGCCGCTACTCCTGCGGCAACCACTCAGAAGTCTTGGTACGGCTCTGCCGCCACTGGTCCGTTGCAGCGGAATGTCCCGCAGATGGCTACGGGCATCGAAGGCTCTCCCTATCAGTCTGCTATGGTGTATGACCCGTCACGCTTTGCTCAGTCGCCCTTCTTGGCTCGCAATGCCTATGGGTTCTACGCTGCTCCGCAGGGCACCAGCGGCTCGTCTTTCTCTTATCCCCGGCTTGTCGATAGCGCTTATAACAACATGCTCGGTCGATCGGCTGACCCGACTGGCATGATGTACTGGTCGAATCGTCTTCAGTACGGCACCAGCCCCGGCCAGATGGGGTATGAGTTTTCTCAGTCTCCTGAGTTTCTTGGGCGCACAGCGCAACAGGCTATGCCGCAGGCGACGGGCAAAGGACCGGCAGCTCAATCGCAGGCGCAAATTCCTGCCGGCGTGATGAGCCAATACAATGCGGCAAACCAGAGCGCTACGCCTGTCGGTCAGGCTCAGCAGCCGATAAATATGGCTATGGGCACTGGCGGGATGGGCGGCTCTCAAGGCGGCTCATCTATGGTGGGCTATGGCAAGGGACCGGCCACTCAGGGCTATCCCGGCAGCTCTCCGCAGGGCGCTCCGCAGGCTACAGGCAAGGGACCGTCTTCGGGCGGCGGCGGTGGCTGGGCTTCTGGTGGCCGTGTCGCCAAGCAGGGCGGCGGCTCTGTTGCGGCTCTTCTCCAGCAGCTTGCCGCTCAGCATATGGGCCAGTACGGCAAGATGGCCGGCGAGCCGGGTGCTGAACCCATGTCTCGCATCAAGCATACGCTTCAGATGCCTTCTGCCGAGGCCCAAAAGCGTTTCTCGCCCGGCTCCATGCCCCAGCGCCAGCAGAGCGGCATCAAGAGCGGATTGGAGACCGGCAAGCAAATTGCTGACCTCTACAAGAGCGGCAAGGAGCTGAAGAAAGATATTTCTGATCTCCTCAGCGAAAAGAAGCCCGAAACAACCACGACGACCACCCAGCCCGGCGGGGGCGCGTCTGCGGCTCCTGCGGCGGCTGCTCCGGCGGCTAAGACCAGCCTCATGGACGATACCAGCGCTGCTGCTCGCCGTACCTTCGGTGACGCGGGACTTGGCGTTGAAAAGCCCTCTGACGTTCTGGATGTCGCCGATCTTGGCGATAAGTCCGATCTTCTTTCGATCGCGGATTGGGCCTCGCGCGGTGGTCGTATGGGTTACGCCGCCGGTGGTGGTCGGCTGCCGTCTGGCCTCGCGCCTGATGGCGGCATCGAAATCCCTGATGAGCTTCCCGGCTACAAGCTGAACGAGCAGGTGCCGAAGAGCGGTTCTGGTGGCGGCGGTGGTGGCAGCGGCCTCGGTACTGCTCTGACGGTTGCGTCTACTGCTGCTAAAGTTCTTCCATATCTTGCAGCCATGTTGCCATCAGACCGCCGGCTGAAGGACAACGCTGAGGTCGTTGGCAAGTTGTACGACGGACAGAAGGTCTATCGTTATGACTTTGGCGATGGCCGCACGCAGCTTGGGCTAATGGCTCAAGAAGTTGAGAAGCACAACCCAGACGCCGTTCGTTCGATCGAAGGCGTCAAGATGGTGGACTACGACAAGGCTACTTCTCGCGCCCATAAGCAGGGCGGCGGTGGACTTGGCGAGATCATCGAGGGCGTCGATTACCGTGAGATGCCGGAGGAGGAGCGTGGCCTTGCTCCCGTGCGTCTTGCCTCGCTTCAGCGCGCTGACGTGATGTCCGATGCCGAGCCTATTGGTCTGGGTGGCGGCGCTCGCATCGTCTCCGCGACGCCCAGAGAGCCTGTCGCTGAACCTCCGCGTGAAGCGCCTCGTCCTCTTGTTGCAAAAGATGAGGACACGGGAGCGCCCGCTGGACTTCTGAGAAGGGAAAGCGGTGGTGATTTCGGGGCGAGAAACCGTGACACTGGCGCGTCTGGTCGTGCCCAGTTCATTCCATCTCGCCTTGAAGATGCTAAGCGTGCTGGCGTGATCCCGTCCGACATGACTATGGAACAGTTCCGTGCGGATAAGGATGCACAGTTGCGTGCAGAGCGCTGGCATTTTGCTGACGTGAACAAGTTCATTGAGAATAATAATCTTGGCCAATATGTCGGCACCAACATCAATGGTGTTCCAGTAACGCAAGCGGGCATGGTCTCAGTCGCCCATCTCGGCGGAAATGCCGGATTGAGGCGCTTTCTTGAGACCGGAGGTCGGTATAATCCCGCAGACGCCAACGGAACTCGCTTGTCTGACTATCTCGCGATGGGCGCTGGTCAGACGCCGGAGCGTAGGGCTGCTGGTGTCGAGGTCGTAAAGGGAGAAGGTTCTCCCGTTGATAAAGCGACTCAAATTGCTTCGCGCTACACGGAAGGCCCGTGGGAAAAACTGGGGGAGAAAGCGGGTGTTCCTGCTTCGCTCCGAGATGAACGGATTATTGTTCCGATTCTTGCGGGTCTTGGCTCCATGCTTGCCTCCGACAAGCCTCGCTTCTCGCAGGCTCTTGGCGAAGGTCTGTCTGGTGCTGCGGGTGCTTACGGCGCGGTTCGCGGTCAGACTGAAGAACTGGCAGAAAGCCGTGGCCGTCAGGCTCTTACGCAAGCTCAGACAACTCGGGCCAGATTTGTCACCATTGGTGACAAAACATTCCTTACTTACGTTGGACCCAACGGCAACGATGAGTTTATGGACCTCGGTCAAGCATTTGATCGCATGGATGCTGGTACGCTTCCGCGCCTTGAGCCGACCGTTATGGAAGAGCTTCGCCAAAGAGCGCGCGCTGCTGGGCGTGGCACGGCTAAACCCCCTGCTGCGGTTCCTGCTGCTGGAACGCCTGCTGCCACAACTCCCGAAAGCGGAACTCCTAAAACTGAAGCTCCGACTAAAGAGGGCGCTCCTGCCGATTCTGTGGCAACGCCAGAATCCGGTGCTCGCAAGCCGATTCCCCTCCCTGCCGGCGTTGAGTACGACGATAAGTCTGCTGAGCAGGCTAAGAGTGATCGCCGTCAGTATTTGAGGGTGGGCACAACTCAGGGAGCGACAATGCTCGCTCCTGAGTACCTCAAAAACACAAGAACAGGCGCTGAAGCGGCTCGCGAAGATTTGCGCCAATTTAAGGAACTTGCCGGCATACTTTCTAAAGCTGCCAACGTCACGGGTATCGGAACGGCAGGCACTGCATTCCCAGAGCGAGCTGCCTTAATTGGTGCTGTAAACACATTTATTAAGGCTCTCGGTGGCACGGGGGACATTGGTGATAGTGCCCAAGTAACCCAACAGCTTGCTGAGAAAATCAGGACGCTTTCTGCGGCTTCTCGCGCAAGAGAAGGCGGTCAGGAGAGCTTTGCTGCTCTGGAGAAGCTGTCCAATGCCATAGCCAATCCGAGTATGGATAAGGAAGCGTATTCTAAACTTATCTCAGAAGTTATGACCATGCAGCGTCGTCTTCTTGATAGGTCAAATCATGCTAACCGTTTTGCCAAGGATTCGGATAACGTGATGCAGGGCGCTTCGTCTGACTTTGAACGTCTGCATCCTATAGCTACCTATGATAAGGAAGCTAAAGTTATTCAGCAGCTCATGATCGACAAGGATCAGCCTGAACTGTTTCCGTCCCTTGTCAGCGGAAAGTGGCCGAACGGAAGGCCTGTTACGGCTGCTCAAATTGAAAAAATTGGCAAAGATTATGGTCTGCGCCCCGGATTTAGCCTTTACTTCAGAGGAGGTCAGTAATGGACGAAGATGAAGACCTCCTGAAGTATTACAAGCCGCCGACTACGGCTCCGGCTGAAGGTACGACATCAGTTCCGGCTGGTGGCGAAGAAGATGACTTGTCTAAATATTATCGTCCGCCGTCCGCGCAATCGCAGGCTTTTGGCTTTAACAGGCTTCCGGGCTACGAAAGCGAAGTAAGCGCATACAAAGACCCTGAAGCTGAACGTAAGCAGCAGACTCTCGACACCTTGAAGGATGTTGGTGCCAGTGCGGCGACAAGGTTCCCTATAGGGGCTGTCGCAGGTACGCTTGGAACTCCCGGAACTATGGAGGAAGTTGGTCGAAGTCTGCCTTCAGCCGGCGTGCAGAAAGCCACCGATTTTCTCGTAAGGCAGGGATTTGTAACGCCTCGAACACAAGAGCAAATGGTTGGGGCGGCCAGTCAGCCATCGCTCTTTGACATGGCGGCGCAAGGTAGGCAGGCGCTTCTCGATAAATATGTTCCCTCTGTTGGTTCTGCTTTGCGAGAGGGTCAGGAAGCTGGGTATATTTCTCGGAGCGGCCTTCCGACCTATGAAGGCGTTTCTGCTGCTATGAAGAAGGTTGCCCCCTTCTTGGGCTATGAATCCAAAACTGGCCCCGGCGAATATGCTGGCGAGGCCGCAGAGACGGCTGGGCAGTTTATTGTCGGACCTCTCAAGGGTGCGGCTGGCAGAACGTTTCTCGGCGTTGGCACAGGGCTTGGCGCGAAAGCTGGGGAGAAGCTGGCTGAAGATCAAAATTTTGATCCGGCGACCGGCAAGGTTCTGGGGACAGTATCCGGGCTTAGCCTTAGCGCGCTTGGCTTAAAAGGCGCTCGTTACCTGCCGGGTAGGACAGCGCCGGCTAAAGAGGATTTAGCAAAGACAGTTGACTCCTACAACATGGAGTCAACGGTCCCCGCTCGGCGTTTGGCTGAAGGCCCAGACCTTACGCAGGTTCGTGACCTTACTAGCCAGAGAACCGGTGAGTTTCTCGGCAAACTGACGCAAGAAGGCACGCCTCTCTCCGCTTCGCGGTATCAGGGAAAGATTGCTGCTGAGACGGCGGATGAAACAAGCCGTTTGTATGAGCTGAGTAAGCAACATCCTCAAGCTCAATCTATATCTCCGCGACAGTTCGCGGATTTAGAAAAGTATCCTGTCTTTATGGATGCTATTGAGCAGGCAAAAAAAGACGCGATTACGAACCCAGATTTCAACATTGTGGTTCCTCAGCCGGCGCGTTCGCAGGTTGTTAAGGGGCCGAACGGTCAACCTTTGCTGGACGCTTCTGGAAATCCGGTTGTTTCGCAAACGCAAGAAATTCCCGGAAATTTGGCCTTTTATAATCAGGTTTACAAAAATCTTGGCCGAACTATCCGTGCTGAGAAGAGGGCTGACGCCCCCCGAGATGTCATTTTGACTTCGGCTACCAGCACTAAAGAGGCTTTGGGTAAGCGGCTGGATGATTTAGTCCCGTCCTATAAGGACGCCCGTAACGCGCACATCGAAGCTATTGGAGCTACAAATTCGGTTGAGGCCGGTTACGATTTCTTGAAGAACATGCCCGAACTTAAGCAGGGTCAAATTGTCTCTGCTGTAGAGCGTATGAGCCCTCTGCAAAGAGAGGGTTTTGCATACGGTATTATGCAGAACATTCAAGATCAAATTGCAGCCGGCAACATAGGCTCTGTTGTAAAGCAGATGACCATGAAGCCCGTGTATCGCGAGCGTCTTGAGCTTGCTCTCGGACCTGAGAAGTTTGACCAACTTAGAGGCAAGGTTCTTAGCGAAAATCTTGTAAATCAAGCGGCTGCTCTTCAAGAGGCTATGGTGAGGTCTGGGTCTAAAAAAATATCCGACCTAGCGGGAGCTGGTATAGTTAGCGCGACTCTTGGTGCGGGTTCTGAGGTTGTTGCCGCAGCCAATCAGATTTTGATGCAGACTATGGGCTTGCCATCAAATGTTGCTGCAAAGGCGGCAGTTTTTGGGGCAGCAGGTATGGGTGGTCGCGCTCTTTATAACGCGGGAGAGCGAGCTGTTGCTCAAAAAATGATTCCTCTCATTACCGAAGGGACGCCTGAAAGTTTTGCAAAACTCAGCAGGATGATGGATGAGTCTCGCGCTGCGAAAATCGTCTATGACAAGCTCTATCACACAACGGGCATCTTAGCCCGTCAGATGGCCGAGGATCAGGCGGCTGACGATGGGCAGCGTGCCTTCGGTGGCCGTATAGGCCGCGCCACTGGCGGTCGCGTCGGCGTTGATGTCGAGGCTGACGCTCTGGTTCGCGCTGCTGAGCGGGCCAAAAAGAGCTTCAACAAGACGACCGAACCGTTGTTAAATGCGCCGGACAATCACATCGCCAAGGCGCTTGAAGTCGCTAACAAAGCCATCTGAAGGGTGTCAAAATGACCTCCAGCTTTACAACGAACAAAGGCATCGAGAAGCCCGCCTATCAGGACTATGCTTCTGATCCTACCGGCTGGACCGTTCCTGTTAACACGAACTGGGACACCATCGACAGCGCTTTTGGCGGCACGCATTCGGTGTCTCTGACGAATGTCGATGTGACGCTGACGACGACCCAGTGTCGAAATGTACGCATTTATCTTTCCGGTTCGCTCTCCGGCAACGTCAACATCTTCTTTCCGTCCACGATCTCGGGTCTCTTTGTTGTCGCGGACGCCACGACGCGAAATGGGTATACGATTTCCCTAAAAAACGCCGGAGCTGGCGTCGAGTTCGTTTCGGCTGTAAACGCCGCTTACACGTTCATATGGGTCGATCAGGCAACCGCAGGCGTCTATCTGGCTGACAACTCGCC
>Ga0181352_1001193_pt1 | contig 10306 bp, 15 predicted proteins | sample Fa13VDMLBSN_FD_130103 | JGI IMG/M metagenome (GOLD analysis project Ga0181352, IMG submission 130103) | Freshwater viral communities from Lake Michigan, USA - Fa13.VD.MLB.S.N | ecosystem: Environmental > Aquatic > Freshwater > Lake | place: USA: Michigan | collected 2013-09-23 | reverse complement strand
CCACTTTTCTTGTTTTAATATTTTACGCGTATCGTTCCATAAATCTTGCGAATCTTTGTTCAGCAATACTCGACATTTTTCTATAATTTCTACAGGTACGCGTGTGTTCTCTCCTAGTATTTTTAATAGAGTGGATTTAAATCTGGCTAGTCTAGAGTATCTATGTACAGGTATTAGATCATAAGAATGTTCCATTTTGTAATCAGTGACAAATTCGGCTTCTCGAGATTCAACCACTATATATTTTAAATACCCATGATGTTCAGGGCTGCCGTAATCATCAATGTCTTTACTAGAAAACACAGGGACATCATACTCGTACCGAATAGGTTTCATATTAGGAAAGATTTTTATTTGTTTATTTACGTTTCCTTTTGGTTGGTTTTGCAGCTTTTACTTTCTTTTTAAATACGCGCGCTTTTTGACCTTTTGTTGGGGCAACACCTTTTGGTAAAATGAATTCTCCTTTATGGGCCAAGATTGGGCCAGTACGTTTGACGCGCCCTCCTTTTTTGAAAGGGATCAAATGACCAAGGACATCACCGCCAATATCTTCACCAATGTTACCACCTTTCTCTGCACCAATACCAGTGAACTTGCCCAGCTTTTGTCCGGCAAAGTTTCCTAGACCTCTACCGATAAATTGTCCAATCTTTCGTCCGATAACACCCATTTATTTAATTGGCACACATTTTGAAAATGCAAATTGTATGTTTGTTGTATAAATGTCTTCCCACTTTAGATGGTATCCAAGCGAATCAGAAGTTATTGTTCCATGGAATGCTAGATATTCATTTCCATCACAGGCCAACAAGGCTGTCAAGATGACTCCTCGAATTCCCCCAAAGAACGGTGGTGTTTTCAACCCTGGTTCGGTCATTAGACTAGAATTCCCAGCTCAAGTATTTATTATCTAATTAGGGATATGTAAACCCTGGAAATACAACTCTTTCATTTGATGTCAGTCTTCTTTGGCCATTTTCAACGGTCCCCCAAGATGATAATGTTATTATCCGATTCCAAAACAATGTAAATTTATTTTATTGATTTTTAGATTCAATCGATTTTTTCACGAGTCCGTCTTTTATATGGGGCGACGCCAATAGAAGATATTATTGGTTATAACCAAATCGTTAGATCAATTACAGAATGGACTAATACAAATCAAGAATGTACTGTCACTCAACAATCAATTAATGAAGGAATAGGTGGTTACATTCAAGGAAGAACAGGAACCATATCAAGCAGTTTGGCTGATAGTGGTAGTGAAGCTACTCTATCTGGAAATATTCACGGGCTTATTAATGTTAGACAGGCTATGATTCATGGAATTAGTACAATTGTACCGGCCAATGTTTCTCCTACTATTAATCCGTCGGGTCAAGCTTTTGGAGTTGTTCCAGCTGGTAATCCTGCGAATCCTATTGTAATTCCTGTAGGAGTAGGAAATGCTGATATGATTAAATCTACAAATCCTAGAAAAAGATATCAGATTCAATTTGCCTTGGGATTATTTAATCAACCTAAATTGATCCCTACTAAATTTATGGCTTCTCAGTTGGCAATTGAAATTACTTTGGCTAATCCTTCCGAATGCATCTACCAATCTATTTTTTCAGTTGGGGGTCCGGGGGGTGTTCCAAATGCAACTTTTCAAGTAACAAATGTAAACTTGATTCCCGAAATTCTAGAGTTTGATGCTTCTTATGGTTTTGATAAATTAACATAGATGAGATGTTTCTTAAAGGGTTAATGAATGGGGGTGTTCCGATCAAGTTTGCTACATGGAACAATTATAAATCTGTTACTGGTGGAGCTTCATCTGTCAATATTCAGATCCAAGAAAGAGGTCGATCTGTAAAATCTATTTTTGCTTTACAGCGTAGAGACCCTACCACTTTTGCAACAGACTCTGGAGCATCATTCTTTAACACAGGTACCGGGACTGGGGGGTTAGTGACTTTACAAGAATATCAATATCGTATTGGTGGAAGGTAATTTTTTATTAAAAAGATATTTCCCAGCATCACCAGTTCAAAATTCTACAGAGGTTGGTGGTAACACTCAAAACGGTGGAGCTGAATCTTGGGTTGAATTATCAAAAGCTTTAAATCATTTGGGGGATAGCCGTCTAAGCGTTGGCGCTAATGTTTTAAAATGGGCAGTAAACCCATATGCTACACGGTTTAATACTAGTATTATAAGTACAAATCCTACGTATTTAACTCTTCCCGAGTTTGATTATAAACACGTATTAAATCGTTGGGATAACGGATCAATGGCAACAACTGCTCAAGAAGACACTGTTAACGCTTTTGCAGGAAATATAGGATCATGCTGTTTTGCAATGGCGATTGATTTGGAAACTTCTAACGGTGGAGAAATCTCTGGATTGAATGCCGAAGAACAATCTGATATTTCTTTAATTGCTCGATGGAACGTTCCTCAAGCCAGTGGATTCATTTTCGATATCTTTACTTATATTGACTCGATGATTGTGCTACGTGAAAACAATGTAATTTTTATTCTGATAATAGGTGTTAGAATTAATTCAATAAGTATTTTAAATAAAATTATTGACTACGTAAAATGTATGTTTTTAAATATAAATGGCGTCAATCAGTGATACATTTGAATACATTGAATTATGCTGTAGTAATTTTGACGCAACAGCTCCAGGTGGCCAGTTTTGGAAAGGCTCTACAAGTCCTTTAAATGAAATTATATACAGCTGGCCGAAATTTTACTGGACTCAAAAAACTCCAGATATTGTAGGAATGAAAGTTATTTCAGCAACAATTCACAATGTTTGGGATACAGTAAACACAACAAACCAAACTTTTATATACACCATTGGCGGAGTTCCAAATACTATAACAGTCCCTGTAAATTCATATACAGGAGCAACACTGGCAGCAACTTTACAGACTTTATTAAGCGCTATTACTCCAGGTTTAACTGTCACTTTTTCAGCGAGTCAATTATTTACATTTACCCAAACAATTAGTGCTGTAGCTTGGAATCTTACATTTACTTCTAAACAATCAATGTATTATCATCTAGGTTTCTTACCAGTATCTGTAAACGGTAGTGCTGGTGTTGGATCAACAGTTACATCAACCATTACTGCAAACCCAGATGGACCCAGATATCTTTATTTGAATAGCCGACAAATGGGGCCTCTTATAAATTTTAATTTGACTGATGGTAATGTTGCTACAACTGGTGGCCCTCAAATTTGCAAAGTCCCAATTACAGGCGCAAAGTTTGCGCATATCACTTACGCTGATCAGAACCCAACAATGTTTTTTGATTTCTTTGTCGGAACGAAATTTGAAAATTTTGATTTATATTGGACTCTCGGTTCAGACCAAGATCAAGTCCCATTAGATATGAAAGGCTCCGAGTGGAATGTCAAGCTTGGATTTATCGGATATAGACTAGCAACAAGAGATTTAGAACAGAAACCAAAAAAGCGAGGATCGTCAATGATTAGTTCGTAATTTGTATGCTTTGAATAAAAATGACTTCGGTAACATCAGTTTCCTTTAGTGGGCCATTTAATAAATGGGACAAGAACTCTATCAGGCCAGGACCTGTCGGAAGTGTTGGAGATACGTTAACTTCAGTGCGAATTAAACAGAGTTATCCAGACGCTGATTTTGCTTGGAACAAAAAGTTCAATCCAAAGACATCCATGCTCCGAGGCTCTAATGTACAAGATGGGAGATGGGCATCTTTCAGCGATGGCGGGTACAATGCGCAACTAAAGAAAAAGAACTGGAACAAGAACGGTTCTTTCAGAACAGCTACAGGATTTGAGTTTCAAAATATTATCCCTGAAGCTAGAGTGATGCAACCCAAATTATTAGATCAACCAGGCCAAGGCTGGAAAAATCAAGCCGCTGAAATTATGCAAAGACAGGGTGACAAGTTTCAAACTTTTCCTGGGGGTTATGGCCCAACAGAACCAACTCGCGGTGGTCAGTTTCCTCGCAGAATGAACAACTCCATTACTGGTAATTTAAACGCGCTTCCAATGACTGCATCATTGGTGGATAGTATAGTTTTCAAACCTTCACAAATACAAGAAACTATTAAAATAAAAACAGAGTAATTTGTATGGTTTTAAATATAATGGAATCTATAAAATCTGTTTTTGAAACTAAACAAAAACCCCAAAGGTTAGATTATACTTTTATGTATCCACAAAAAACAAAGAGAAAGTTTACTGATCAAGATTTTGAAAAAAGTTACCAAGCAAAGTAAAATGTATGTTTGTTAATAAAATGATCAGATCAGGACTTGTTATTCAGAGTAGAACAAAATTTGGTTCAGGCTCTTATCCATCAGATTATAATCCTTATGGACGATTTGCTACAGAATCTGAAACAAGACCATCTAATTTACCAAACCAATTTGATACCGGTTTTCAAACTACAAAATCAATTTCCCCGTTTCAGCAGAGTATACAGATAACGCGTGTTAAACCAAACAGTTTGTACAAACCATCTAAGGGCGATTTACGTATGAAAGCTTTGAAAGGATCGACTAAAAGACGTGGACAATTCAAGCAGCCTTTACAACAAAATATTGAAGCGATTAATAAACCGGTAATGGGGGAATTATTTTACGATGATGTTTTTGGAAAACGCGCAAACGAGCTCGTAGATTATGTCGGCGACCAACTGAACAAACGATACTTTAAAAACTTTAACGGTGTTGGTATTAAAGGTGATATTGGGCCTGCTGGTCCTCAAGGTGCAATTGGTCCTCGAGGCGAAATGGGAATGACTGGCGCGCCAGGTGAAAGAGGCGAAATGGGTATGACTGGAGCACCAGGTGAAAGAGGCGAAATGGGAATGACTGGAGCGCCAGGTGAAAGAGGGCCTCAAGGAATTCAAGGTGAACGCGGTGAAAGAGGCGAGCAAGGATTAGTGGGCAACACCCCTTCTGTACAACAACTTCAATCTCTGATTCAGCAACAACTTGCAGACTTGCCCGACTATTTACAAAATTTGATTGGTAACCAATTGCAAGGATTGCCCACTTATGTCAAGGGTGAAGTTGTCAGCCAGCTACAAGATTTGCCTCGACTAATTGAAACTAATTCTATTGGGTTAAACGACGTTAAACCAATCATTGCACAAATGATTGAAGAAGCTAGACCTCAGCCTGCAGATATACACACTAACCTTGGAGCTATAGTAAATATTCCCCAAGACACAGAGATGGGTAATGTTGTGGTTTCAAAACCTGAAAGATTAATAGAGTATCCTTCTAGTACACCTCTAAACTCAACCCCGGCAGCAGTGCCTATTGAAACAATGGACAATCTTACAGAACTAAAAAGAATGAGAAGGCAGCTTGTTCAGAAACTCAACAAGACTGAAATTGATTTTCGAATGATTGAAAAACTTGAAGATCGAATCCAGGAAATTGTTTTGGAACAGAAATTAGAAAATGCGTTTAGCGAAACTACAGGTACAAGTGCTGCTCGACCTCCTGTCCCTCCGCCATTAAAGAAAAGAACTTTAACTACTCCATCAGTTTCAAAACGTCCTAAAATTAAAAGGGAACCAATCAGCCAAGAAGAACAAGCAAGGATAACTTTAGAAAGACAAATTGCAGAATTGGAAACAAAGATACGCGTGCTAAGTAAAAGGAAACAAACCAACAAAATCAAAAATCAAATATTTCAATTGGAAAGTGCTTTAATGAGATTGAAACAGAAATAAATCTTTCCTTTTTTAAAATGGTATTGTACGCTGCAGATTTAGTTGATTTTGAAAAACCTGTTACCAAAAAACGCGCTTCAAAGAAACAGCCTCTCGAGGCTGAAGCTGTTGTGGCAGAGGTAGAGAAACCTGTTGAAAAACCCAAAGCTAAAAAGACATCAAAGAAAGTTGAACCTTTATTAGTTCAAGAGGTCAAAGAAGAGATAAAAGAGCCCGTCAAAGAACCAGTTAAAAAGACACGCAAGCGTAAACAGATTGAAGCGCCAAAGCCTGAAGAAGTAGTACCAGAAGTAGCACCAGAACCCGAGGTTGCGAAAATTGAACCACCAAAGAAGACGCGTAAAAGTAAACCCAAGATTGTTGAGATTCAAGCCGAAGAGCCTATTACTCCGCCTGAATCTGTTGAAACCGAACTTGTAGAACCACCAAAGAAACGCGCCAAAAAAGAAGCTAAACCAAAAGAACAGGATCCTCCTGAATGGTTTAAAAAGTATGTCCAGGGCGTACAGAAAGAAAAGGCGGATTCGATTGGTCAAGTAACAAAGAAACAGGAGAAGCTTATCAACAAGGAAGCATTAAAAGTAGCACACAAAAGCTGGCAGAGCGGAATCACTCGAGACAGAGTTCAAGGTGAAGTTGATGGTCATATGAATCGCATGTACTGTATTGTTTTTATACTAACATAGCAATGATTTTCCAAGGGCGATAATAAAGCTTAATGTGTGTTCATTATATAAAATGTCGTTTGATTTATTCCTCATATTGCAGCTTGTATTTTTGAAAGTATTGGTTATGTTGTACCTTGTTTTATTGGTACATGTCTTGTCGCTACCGCACATTGAAGATGATTTTGATATATATGAAAAAGAGTATTGATTGTATTTTGTGGTTATCCTTTTATATATGTTCCAAGTCAAACCAATCCCAGTACCAGCAACTTTTAATCATCCAGCTACTCCAGGAAATATTCTTCCAAGACATGAATTTTCGTAATATTTTTTTAACAAAGAATTGGTATAATTGGTAAGTTATATATTCTTTCTACTTTTACGCTTCTTTTGATGTTTGTACGGATTTCGATTTAACATTTGCTCGCTATGTGTCGCCCAACGAAGATTTTCAATTCTATTATCATCACGAATTCTATTTATATGATCAACAGTTGGTTTGTCCTCTGGATTTTCAAGATATGTTTCTGCAACTAATCTGGAAACTCTATAGCTTTTAGAATTAATCATAATGTTACAATACCCTTGTTGTTTAGAACCAAAAGTTGTTGCTCCTGATAAAAGTTTGATTCTTCCAACACTAGAAACATCCACATTATGGATCGGATGTTTACACCAAAATTCGTTTTGAATATCCACAAAAAGATATTGCCATTGATACCCTGCACATTTTATATTTCTTTTAATCGCGCATGATAAAGTAGATTGTGCTCTGTTCACTGCCTTGCTTGCTTCAGTTATAGAATTATAATCTTTCAGAATTTGGCCATCTTTCATTTGCAATACTTTTCTTTTGGCTACCATGATAGATCTAATTTTTTAGCACCTAAAGGAAGCGGAAAAACAACTATTATTTGCAATTTATTACGATTTTACAAGGGTTCTAATTAAAATTAAAAATAGGGTACTTTCACACGATTCTAGTATTCAGTCCAACCGTTGCTTCAGACGAGAAATGGGATTTTGTGAAGAGACAAAATTTATTAGCTGAAAATAAACCTTTAAAGAAATGGATAAAGGAAATGAAGAACAAAGACAAGAAAGATAAAAACGAGATTGTGGAGCATGCTAATCCTACTTGTGAAATCGAAACAGATTATGATTTGGAAAAACAAGAAGATTTTAGAATTCCTGAAGAATGTTTTTATTCCCAGTACGATGAAGATACGTTGCAGCAAATAATGGATGAACAGATGAAGATGGTTAAACTGTTGAAAAGTTGTAACAAGTCAAAGCACCTCGCAAACAGAGTCCTTATAATCTTTGACGACCTCGTCGGCTCAAGCTTGTTTTCAAACAGAAAAGATAATCCGTTCAAGAAACTTAATAGCAATCACCGGTATATTTTTTATTAATTAGACATTATTCTGCATCGCTTTTAATGGTACGTATTCATCTAACTTTTTAGGTAACTCAAGCGTAAGTGAACCTTGATAACTTTTTAGATATCGCGAGATTCCAAAAACCGTCAGAACCAACTTTTCATGTCTTATTGTTTTCGAGGTAATAATTAATTTAAAATTGATTCCCAATGATAAAGAAGTTGAAGTTATTTTTGAGGTTTATTTTTTATAACAAAGGAGAATCCAAACTTTTTGAAAAAGGATGAATGGTATGAAGCTTACGAATACTGTACCGAAGGCGACCACAATTTTATGTTCATTAATTACCAGAAACCTAAACGTTTGAGGATGATGAGAAACTTTGAACAAGTGGTTTATAAAGCTTAATTATTCTTTTACTTTTTATCCTAATGGCCCCTTTTATTACAATCTTTGTTGACAAAAAATCTACTCCAGAACAAACCGAAATTGCCAAAACTCTTGAACAATACTATGTATGTTTTATTGATTCTGAAAACCAAACTTATGAAATCAAAAGGAAGTACCAAGGTTCCAACCACCGTTTCTTTGGAATGGATTGCGGGAAATGGTTGATGTATACTATCGATGTTGTAGAAGTAATTCCACCCGCATTTGTTTTGACGTTTGATGTTGATCAAACTATCAAAAAGACCGAATGGAAACTTGCTCTAGATTTTGTAAAGACAATTTTTAGTGACGCTCCTGACCAGAAAATTATTGACGAGTTCAAGATCCTTGTTCCTGAAGCTACAAAGGTGGAAAAGCTTACTGTCGCGCCAGCTAAAGATGCCGTCAAACAAAACAACGAGTATATGTTTTCGCACCATATCGACAAGGAAAAAGATTTATGTTTCTGCCAAGTCGAGAAACCGTTTACCGACAAACCTTATACTTGCGTAATTGAAAATTTCTCAAAGGAAGATTTTGTGCCAATGTTTACAGCTTATTATGTCTGTCAGTCTTGGGGGGTCTGTTCCAAAGACCATGTCTTCTTGGTTCATTTATGGAAGTATTTGGAGATGTCTAAAAAGTATGGTAATCTTGATTTGTCGGACCGGTTGCAAAAGAATATCGAGGAATGTAAAAATGGAAAACCTGAACCTCGAGTATACAGAATGGAAATTAAAGATGTTTTAAAATTATTTGAAGAAAAAGAATTGGCTATAAAACAAAAAGAAGAAACTGTTCAGCAATTGATGGACCAAGTCGAATAAATTTATTTTTTAGTTCTCTTCTTCTTTCCGCCGTCAATAACAATCTTTGATACTTTTAAAAACATACCAGCCTTGTCCGTCTTAGTATTCAACCACAACCCCGGATCGCATGAAACAACCAAAGGTACTCCAGCATCGATACCGCTCTTTTCAGGATTCTTTGGATCAATAAGAGGAACTGTAGTAGCTTTGTATTTTGACCCTTTAATCCCCAACTTCAAAAAGAATGAATCTTCACGAAAAAAAGGTTTCACTTCAACCTTCTTTGGCATATTGATATCCAACAAATCTTCAATTTCAGTCAAATCGGTATACTGTTGTGTATCAGCACATTTCACGAAAATGCTTTGGCCATACTCGCCATCATAAATAGGTCCGAGAGCAGTCAATGCAAGGTTCATTTTTACAGGCATCTTCTGCGCATCTTCGATATTCAAATAAATCATTTCATCTGTTTCATCACCAACTTCGTACGCTGCAATTTGTGATTGTATTTTTTCATCTTGTTTAAGAAGCATCATTTTTAAAAAAGTATAAACATTAGTGACGCTAAAATTCTAAATTTATACTGGTGTGGCGAAGCAATTGTTTCTAATTGGTTCTTTATATTCCGATACTCAAATATGATTGGTTGATTTAATTCTCCGACAAAAGATTTTAATTGGTCCATTCAAATTCATTTATTGCTTCTTTTGCTTCTTCAATTCTCTTTCAATTTGAGCTCCAAGTAAAGTCTTTTCAGCAACGTAGATTCCTGCCCGTTTTTCCAAATCTGCCAAAGTTCTGACTACTTCGTACATCTCCTTTTCAATCTTGTCCATTTAAACAAAGAAGAAGAGAATACTGCACTCAAAGCATCCGGTTCCCAAGCCTCGCCAAGCCACAAGCCACTTGCTCTATAAATAGGGAACCTTTTTTCATTTTTAACATGGATAAAGTAGTCAAAGCATACTTGGACCTTTTGGCAGATGAACCAAACACCGAAGTCCCACTCGATGTCCTAATGTACCATTTCCATTCTTGTGCGATTGACAGACTTGACAAGAGAAACCAAAGACAGCTACAAAGACAGGTACTAGAAGACTTGCATTCGGAAGACTATGACTCTCCTTGTCCAAAAAGATCCCCAAAAAACGAAATCAGAATGTCAACTGGCGGTGTTTCAATGAATCGCTAATAAATATTACGTAAGCTTTCACATGGTTTAATTAATACTGCTGCGCCACCACCTCCACACCCCCCAGCCCCGCACAGCCCATTGT
>Ga0181352_1001192_pt1 | contig 10306 bp, 15 predicted proteins | sample Fa13VDMLBSN_FD_130103 | JGI IMG/M metagenome (GOLD analysis project Ga0181352, IMG submission 130103) | Freshwater viral communities from Lake Michigan, USA - Fa13.VD.MLB.S.N | ecosystem: Environmental > Aquatic > Freshwater > Lake | place: USA: Michigan | collected 2013-09-23 | reverse complement strand
TTCGCGCTTGGTCAGCAGCACCGTCCAGCGCAGTGAAGGCTTGGTTGGCCGAGGTAACGGACACCGACACATACCCAGCAATAGCCGACTCAATGATCGTGCCAAGGTTGGTGTTGGTCGTGGTGTTCCACGTACCGGCTTGGTCGCCAGCGCCAATCAGTTCAATCCGCAGTGAGGAGGAGTAGGTGCTTGACATGGGTGTCCTTTAGTTCTGGGTATTTTCGCAGGTTTACGGCGTACTGTCAGCAGGCTCTGGCGTGTTGCCCTCTGCCAGCCATGCAAGGTAGGCTTGGTAGTCGGTGTTGGCTGGGTCGAATGGGATGCAAGCGCCGTCAGTTGTGCGAATGACACTATTTTGATTACCCATGTATGTAGGTGATAACTTGTACATTTATAACTCCGCTGATGCTAATAAACAGACTGTCCCAGAAGCCGAAAACATATGCACGGCTAATGCTGGGGTAGTAGAAAAAGATGGATTTGCACCTAACGGTATCTGAAGCATAACATTGTATGGTGTTGGTCTATCTAAAGTAGGAGTTCCTGTATACGGATTAGCACCATCTTCCACTGACCATGAATTGTTACCAGACGGTATAGTGGTTGTTGGACTTGTTCTCATGGTGACAGGAAAAGATATAGGTGCTATCAAATTTCCGGTGGCAAATCTCCAAAACCCACCAAAAGTAGAACCATTTGAACCATTTGAAACCAAAGCAAAACAATACCTCTGACACAACTGCAACTCAGTACCATAAGGCCGGTAGTCAAACGATGTGGCTGTGCTGCCTTTTTCAAGCTGTACGCCTGTGATGTAGAAGGTGGCTGAGTTGGTTGTGATTACCCGTGTTTCACCGCTTGCTGAATATGCCGCAGAACCGTTCCACGCATTCGCAGTGCCATAAAAGTTTGAACCGAAACCAAGCGAGAAACACAATTGAACACCAGTGCCGTTTGTTGCGCCTGCCCAAGTTCCTGTGGTATCGCCAGCAACGGTTACAAACTTCTGCTCCCATGTGTTTGCCGCGCTAATTGTGTAGCTGAAAGGGTACGAGCGATTGGCAGCCTCGTTTTGCAGGCACGCATAAAAAATCCCTGTGAGACTTGAACGCACCCAGAAAGAAACCGTAACCGCTTTTGCAGTTGCTTTGCCAAAATCAAAGTCTGCAAAATTAAAACCCTCAACAAATTGACGAATACCAAAATAGTCTGCCGCCCCAACAGTTACGTTTGCAGAAGCGCCAACAGTCACGCCAAGGTAGTTAGTAAACCCTGCTGGTGGAGTTACGCCCCCTGCGTTTTGTTGCACTGAAAACTTAGACGCTTGGCTTAAAAGCGCAGACCATCTATCAAGTTGGTACAGATTGGTGCTTGCAGGAGTAACACTCGCCCCAGCGTTCCTCTGGTCAATCACCATCGCGCCGTTGATGATGCGGTTCCGCCAAGTCTGCTGCGACTGCGAATTGAGCATCCCTGCGTTTACTGTTGTGAGTGTCATGCCAGTTGCTCCTCAGTGGGTCGTGCCAGTGTCGGGTGTTCCCACTTGGCTATGTAGTCTCCACGCCCGTCAGAGTCGTTCTGGAAACGGATGTACTCCACCATTTCTTGGTCAGTGATTTGTGGATACAAAGATAATATTTTTTCGTAAAGAGTCATGCTGCCCTCACTAAACAAGCCGTAAAATAAGTTGCACCCGAACTAGCCGCTACAACATTATTTGATGTTGCAGCATATTGATACCCATATCCTTCTATGTAGTCTGTTGTTCCATTTAAATAAACAAGCGTTGATATAGATGCGCGTACACCACCTACTGTTTGCGGGTATGCTGTTTGACCATTTTGATAAAAAGAACCGTTTTTGTAGACTTGCGCGGAAAAAATAGTACCGTTCCAAAAATTAACTTGCAAACAAACATTAACTGAGTAGTACCCAGCTACATTTGGTGTAAAGCGACTAGACGAAAAACAGTTGGCGGTATCAAATAACTCAACATCGAAAGTTACTTTTACATCCGTGTTTGCAGTTAGAGTGGTTGTTGTACTCGGATAAGCGCTAAACGCAGGGCCGTTGCCCAGTGCTGCGAGAGTTACTGCTGCTGTCATTCTGCTGCCTCCGGTTGGTTGCCTTCAGCAAGCCATGCTAGATAGGCGATGTAGTCTGTGTTGTCGGGGTCGAAGGGGATGAAGGCGTTGTCTGACAGACGCAAAATCACATCCTCAGTAGTTTGCGCGGTCATTGGATTAATTAATTGTTTATACATTTATAGCTCCGCAGACGAAAATATTGGGTTATACAAATACGCCCGTCCAGTAGCACTTGATGTAATTTGCGTAAGTAAATATGACGATGTTGGTGCAATAACACTTATAGTTGGTGTTGTATTAGGTGTGTTGCTTGAAAAAGCCGCAGTACCAAATGTTACTGTAGGTGCTGATCTCATTTGAACTGTCCACCAAAAAGAACTAGACAAAGTTTCGCCTGCGACAGCGTATCCATCTATTCCAACATAAGAATACCTCTGATAATACCGCTGGCACTGGATAAGCTGCCGTCCGTAGTCAATGAACTCAAAGCTGGTGGCGTTACTTCCGCGCTCCAGTTGTACTCCAGTGATGTAGAAGGTGGCTCCAGATGTACCAGCTAAATTTACAGTGGCTGAAGTTCTCGTAATCCAGTTAGCTGTCCAAGCGCCAGCAGTGCCAGTTCTGTCTGAGCCAGAACCTAAATCCCAAAAATTATAAGAACCAACGCCGTTAGTAGCGCCAATCCAAGTGCCTGATGTATCGCCGGGAATAGTTAACGATATGGTTGTCCAAGTGTTTGCTACAGGGATTGAGTAAGTTGCTACATAACTTCTATTAAGTGCATTGTTTGCTATGCTGTAAGCAAATGTTCCAGTTAAAGAAGAATACACCATAAAAGAAACTGTAATCGTTTGGGCATTTGCAGTTCCCCAGCCTAAATCAGCAAAATTAAAACCTTCAATCTGTTGGTTTATAAATGTGTTTTGTCCTGCGGTTGGTGAAGCGCCTGTACCAATAGTAATTTTAAGACTGTTGCTAAAGCCCACAGGAGCAGTACTAACTCGTTGTCCAGTGTGACCAGAGCCTTGGGCAACACGGGATTCAAATCGGTCAACAGCATACACAGGCGAAGACCCCACGGAAATACTCGCCCCGGCATTCCTCTGGTCGATCACCATGTTTCCGTTGATGATCCTGTTCTTCATGCCTGTGAAGCCCGACACTGCCGCACCGTTAATGGTCACTGCGCTGTTGAATGTCGTAGACCCCGTTACTGTGCCGCCTGTCAGTGGGAGGGCGTTGGTCAGCGAAGTCAGGGTGTAGTACTCAATCGTGACCAGATCGCCAGACGTTGCTGCGCTTGCCAGAGTGATTGTTGTGCCGTTGGTAGCTGTGAAGTCAGCGTTGCCCAGCCTTGCGCCGTTGCGGTAGACCTGTACGAAGCCGGGGGTGTAGCTGCCAGCCGAAGCAAACACAGTCTGTCCAGCCGTGGCGGTCAGATCAGTTGAACTCAGGAACGCAGTGTTGCCCGGTGAGGACGAGCCGATCACTGGCAGACCCAGATACAGCACAGCGATGTTGTTTGTCCCTGTGGGCGGGGCTGGGCTGAACGTCAGGGTTGTGCCGATGACGGAGTACAGGTTGGGGTTCTGCACCACGCCGCTGATGGCGACAACAATAGATGTTGCACTCGCTGGAGCGTATGTCAGCGTGAAAGCAGTCGTTGTGCCGTCACCAGAGAACTGATCAAACGGAAATGCTGCTGTGGTTGGCTCTGCGCCGATGTAACTCATGCTGCGATCTCCATGAGGGTAATGGTTGCCGTACCGTTGCTATTTAAAATAACAGTTCCTGCGTTATCTCTGTTGGCAATTTGTATTTTATAAGTTGTAGATGAGGTGGTTGCTGGTGAATCCAAATATACAAGTGTGGGATTTGTAGCCGCAACTACTGCGCCATTATTATTTAAGGCGGCGGCTAAAAAAACACCCGAAGCTCCGCGAACAATTTGAATATTTAATTGTGTGTCATTAGCAGTTTTTGTACACATGCCGCAATAAACAGTAACCAATATTTTGCTAGTTGCAGAGGTAGGAGTAATATTTAAAGTTACTGCGGTATCTGCATAGCTAGAAGTGGTTGAGGAAGTTTGTGTCGCGGTAGTGGTACTCAAAACCTGCAACACACTACCCACAGGAAGCTGCGCCCGTGTAGGAACCCCCGTGTTCAGGCTGTCGCTGTCTATTTTACTGAGTGGCATTGTTGTTCTCCAGCGCAGTGATGCGGGTTGTCAGGGCTGTGATGAGGGCTTGTTGCTCTTGCATGGCTTTAATGAGCATGGGGACGAACACGCTGTACTTCACCGACTTTGTAGTTGTGCCAAGCTCGTTGCCGTCCTCATCACGGTCAGGAGACTCGTCAATCAGCGCAGGAAATACAGTTTCCAGTTCTTGAGCAACAACACCAATTTGCTTGGTAGATGGGTCAGTTTTTAAGTTGTAGTTACGCACCCGCACTTGCATCAAGTCTGCAAGTTTTGGCGTTGCGTCAACAATATTTTCTTTTAATTTAATGTCTGAAAAAGCGCCGTAACTACCATTTGTATTTTGAATGTTTCCATTACCATAAATATAGATTTTGTCGCCAACCCCCGGTGTACTGCCAATAAAAAAGTAAGAAGATGTATTTTGCGTATTAGTCCCCATAGAGGTAATAACGGCAGCATCACCAGAAGCATTGGTCATGTTTCTTACGCGCAGAACCCCAGTTCCTCCTGCGGCATTTTCAATACGACCAACCGCATTGTTGTCAAAATACATCCGTGGATTCCCATCCCCATCAGACAGCACGATGTGGTTGTTTGCTGTGCGAATGTCTAGGCTACCTTGGTTGCCGTTGTAAGTTCCAATAATTGTATTTTTAGTGCCAGTCGTAATTAGTTGCCCTACACCAGCCCCAATAAAAGTATTGCTACCACCAGTTAAAACAGCGCCAGCATCTCCACCAATAAGAGTATTATTTCCTGATGTAGTAGATGCTCTACCAGCACCAGAGCCAACAGCGGTATTATATGTTCCAGTTACATTTGTATACCCCGCCTGATAACCCACAGCGGTGTTGTTTGTGCCAGTGCTGTTGGCTGCCAGCGCTTGGCGACCGATGGCTACGTTTTTTGTGCCTGTCGTATTTGCGGCCAGTGGAGCGTAACTACCCACAGCAGTGTTGTCATCGCCTGTTGTATTCGCTGCCAAAGCATTGGAACCAACAGCCAAGTTTGAGCCGCCTGTAGCAAGAAGCAGTGCGTTGTACCCGACCGCTGTAGAATTGTTTGCCGAACCCCCTGAGTTTGCCGCCAAAGCACTCGCACCCACCGCCGTATTCGTAGACACAGCACCCGCGCCACGGCCTACTGTGAGTCCTTGGATGGATGCGCCGTTGGTGGTTGTCAGGGCGGTTGTATTTACGGTTGTCGCCGTCACCGTGTTGAACGTAGCAGAAGTGCCAGACGGAATAGCCAAGCTCAGGTTGGTCGTGCTCAAATACCGCACATACACATTGCTTGTACCCGCTGATGGCGCTGCTGAGAACGTCAGGGTTGTGCCCGACACCGAGTAGCCACTGGGAATCTGCTCGACATTGTTGACGATCACCTCGATGTCATTGACCGAGTTGACAGAGCGGCTCAGGGTGAAGTTGACAGTAGACCCGTTACCGTTGAAGTAGTCCGTCCCAGCAATGAAGCTCTGGGTTGTCGGTGTGGAGCCTATGTAACTCATGGTGCGATTTCCAGCAATGAGCAAACTGCATCAGCAGACGTAGCCGCAGAGGTTACAACCAGCAAGACATCAGCGGCTTCCAACACGACCTTCTGGTCGCCACCCACGATGACCAGCGAACCCCCCACAGGAACCACGCCCGACTTAATCAGGTAGTAGCTCACCGCGCTGGAGGTGATGTAGGCATCACAGGTGATTGGCGAAGCCGAAGTATTTGCAACGGACAGGCCAATGATGGTGGTCTGCGTTGAGGCTGGGCATGTGTAAACAGTCGCAGGAGATGTCCCCACGTCTTTGCTCAGGAAGTTCTTGAAGGTATTGGTTGCCATGATTTATCCTAATGCGATTGCCATTGCGATGGCCGTGCCAGCCGGGTCTACTTGCAGATTCGTTTGAGCGCCAGCTACTGTCGATGCGCCTGTGCCGCCGTTGGCGACTGGGACAACTCCCGTTATGTGCGTAGCCACATCTATCTTGCCCCAGCTTGGGGCCACGTTTACGCCACCAGACAGCAGTGCGTTGCCTGTAGCTACGTCCGGCAGCTTTGCCAGTGTGGTTGTGGTGTCTGCGTACAAGATGTCGCCAACAGCGTAGGAGCCGAACCCCGTACCCCCGTATAACGCTGCGATGATAGTTGCGTTCCAAGTGCCGGTGGCCAGAGTGCCAACAGCCGTGATGCCGGTGTACCCGCCACTGAGCCTGCCCGATGGCAGTGTGCCGCTGGTGATGTTGGTTGCGTTCGTTGTGTCTGTCGTGGCCGATGCCGCCAAACCAGAGACCTGCCCTGCTGCGATGGCAATGGTTGTGTTTGTTGCGCTGGTGATCTGGCCCTGTGCGTTGACCGCTATGACCGGAACCGTAGCCGCCGCACCGTAGGTAGCAGCCGACACACCTGTGTTGGCTATGTTGAACGTAAACGCTGGAGACTCGTTCAGTCCTGTGCCCGCCGTGTAGGTAATGGGAGCGGAGAACTGCTGAAACACAATTGCCGTTGTACCCACCACTATCGGAGGAGCAGTCTGCTGAACCCAAGCAGTGTTAGCGTTGGCCGTGCCGCTGGTCACCAAGAAGAAGTCGCCCTCATCAATCTGGTCAACTCCGGTTCCAGCGGTATCAAAGTCTGTGGCGCGAGTCAGAATGTACGGCGTTCCAGCAGTGCCGACCTGCGTAACCGTATAAACACCGTTGTTGGCCTGCGTAACTTCGTTCTTGACCAGTATGCGGTTTGAGACAACCGTGACCGTTGAGTCCACAGACAAGATGCCATTGGCGTTTGCGGTAAGAGTCGCCCCTACCCCGGACGTGCCGTTGTTGTAAGTATTGGCTGGCAGCGCTGCGGTCGTTGCCAAATCCACAGCTTCATGGAAGTGGATGCCCGATGCAATGGCGTCCGCGTACTGCTTGTTTACGATGTCTGTGTTGCTGACCGGAGCCGTGGAGATAGTGCCTGTAGTCAGTGCAATTGAGTTGGCCGTCAGCGCATTGAACACCTGCTGCACCGTGTACAGATTGGCTGCGTCCGTGTACACCGCCCGCTCAGACGGGTAGGTGACAAAAACTTCCTTAGTGGCTGCGCTAAACGAGACCAGCGTACCCCCGGTAGAGGACGCCAAAACGGTAGTACGTGACAGCGTAGTGCCCGAGGCCGTGTACGTGCCAATGCCAACTTCCCAAGCACCCGTCGAGTTGTCGTAGATGGAGTAGTAGGTGGTGTTCCCGTTGCCGATGGCCGCGAAGGACTGGTACCCATACATGGCTCCAGCAAGCGTGAGAGTACCCGTGCCAGCCGTTGTGGACGTTTCCTTTACGCGGTCTGCAAAAGTAAGTGCCATGCTGTCCTCTACGTATTGTTTATGTTGCTCCAGTCAACTGGCTGCGATGTGTTTATATTTTCCCACGTAGTTGACTGTGAGGCATTCACATTCTGCCAATTGACTGTTTGACTGTCGTTAATGATCTCCCACAGCAGTCGGCGTGCAATACTTTCTAGCAGCGTAGCGGCCTCACTGACTGTAACCGCAAAGCTGACTTGGGTGGAGAATATGTCTGCGTACGATGTGGCTTCTGATACCTCCACACCAAAATCTACCTGCCCGAGCAAAGACTCTACAAACGCTGCGGTCTCGGAGATCGCCAGAATAAAGTCTACGTTCCCTGCAAGCGCATCTAGGTAGCTGGCCGCTTCAGCGACTGAGCCAACAAAATCCGTACTTACTGCAAAAGAGTCTGACGCCGTAACAGTGTCGTTAACTGCCGGTGATATGTCCAACAACGCCGCCACCGAGTCCTGCACGGTGACCGTCTCTGCCAAACTGCGGTCGTAAATTACCCCATCCGCCAAACTGGCGAAAGGAACTTCCGCGAATGACGTGGCTCCAAACATGTATTAAGCAGCATCAGCGGAGAAGGTGTACGTCACGTTCAGGGTATCGCCAGACACAACCGACCGGTCTCCAACTGTGAAGTTGCCAGCGGAGAACAAAGTCCCGGAGGTGCCGTTCTTGGTGTTATCTGTAGTTACAAACGCGCCTGCAATCGTGCCGCTGGCGTTCATGGAGAAGACCACTGGAGACGAGACAATAACGGAGGGGTCTGCTGTTGTGGCCGTACCAAACGCTATCGCGGGGCGGGTGGCTTGCGAGTAGCTAATGTTCTCTGTCCACCCAGAGTGGGAGGCCATTGTGTTGGCAGCGGCGTAAGTAGCGCCCGTATTGATGATGCCCATAAACCAAGAGGCTGTGTACGTTACGCCCTTAAACACTTGCGTGTTCAGGTACTGCAAGCCGGTGTTAACCACCAGATTGGGGAACTCTTCAGTCCACTTGACGTTGCCGTCTGCGTCTAAACACTGGACGGTGAATACGCCGCCGAAACTTGCTTTTTGGTCAAACATACTGGCTCCTGTTAACTGATTCGCACGATCGCACTGGAGGCGTCGGCGGTGGGAAAAGCAATTAAAAACGTGGCGTTGACTGTAGTCTTATCCGCACCGAAGTCCAGCACCGCCACCGACTTGTTACCCTGCGTGCTGTTGTAGATCAAAGCGCCACGAGCCGTGAGCGATGAATTGGCCCAAGACGTATTGGAGAAGCTGACGTAGGCAGTAGGCACGCTTAGGTTATTGTCTCCTGAAGTCGGGCTCGTAGAGATGACAAGCGTGTTGCCCCCTGCCGTATAGCCTGTGCCAACCACCTCTGCGTCTGTTGTGTAGACAGTCGTAGTGGGGCCAATATTTGCCGCTGCTGTGTACAAAGCAATTTTGAAAGTATTAGGCGACGTTGGGCCAAAGTTGTGAACCGCTTGTAGCAGTTCTACCTTGAAGCTGGTCGTGGATGTCTGGGCTATGGTCATGTGTTAACCCGCAGTTTGGTCTGTCCGTCGCGGTACGCATCACCCCGTTCAAGTCCATCGCCAAGACGTTTTGCAAGGCCAAGAGCTTCTTTGTACTTTCCGTCGTACAAAGCCAGCATGTCAGTCTCGCCCTTCATGAAGGTGTACGCCTCAACCAAGCTGCCATACAGCAGAACTGTGTCGAAGTTGTCGCCCAGCCATGTTGTGCTTGCGGTAACGATCGACTCAGGGTAGTAGTAATAGTGCAACTCCACCGTGTAGACAGCGTCCGGCGTTGGGCCGAGAATGAACGACAACTCGTTGGTGATTACGGGAGAGCCAGAGTTTGTTGTGGTCGGGCCAAACAATGCGTAGTACTTGGGGATGGCTGTATCAGTCGGCTGCGGATACGCCTGTCGGATGAAGTTCACATCCTTGTTCAACAGGTACTCGTACGCGCCGGTAGCATCCACCACAGCAATTGAATACGTTGACAAAAAGTCTATTGGAGTTGACAGGTACTTGTTGTTAGCTACCGTAGCGCCCGTCACATTCTTGCGAATCGAAGGGAACTGCACCGTGTTGTAGATGCGCTGCTCCGCCTGTTCAACAAACACCGGAATGTTGTCAGTGAAATCAGTATCGAAGTTCTGCGTGTAATCGCAGATCGCAGCGGTCAACTCGGTGTAGTTCATCCGTTACCTCAAGCCATAGGACCGCGAGTTTTAATGCCCTTGGTCGCAGCACCGTATCCGCGCATGGTTTGTTCGCCATGACGGTTCTCTGGAGGGTAGTTGCCCTTGCTGATGCCAGCAACGGAGATGTTTGTACTGTCCATCACAGCCGCGCCAGTCTTAGTAGGCAAACCAGCTTTAGTAGCCGCGCCACTCATTGTGTGAGGCTTCGCGTACACACTAGCTTGACCTACCTCTTTACCGCCAATTTTCTTGCTAAAAGTAGCCATTTATTCACCCCTTAAGTGGTAACCGTAACTGTACCAATTTGTACGCCTAAAGCCAAGAGATTTGGCGTCAGCGCATCATCAAAAAATCTAGACCCGCCGACCGGGTTCCATCCCCACTGGATAACACGACTTCCCTCACCCGGATAGCCATCTACCAAAAGCCCTGATACCGCGTAGCTTACATCGGGACGCGGTTCACGCACAGCCTG
>Ga0181352_1001191_pt1 | contig 10310 bp, 15 predicted proteins | sample Fa13VDMLBSN_FD_130103 | JGI IMG/M metagenome (GOLD analysis project Ga0181352, IMG submission 130103) | Freshwater viral communities from Lake Michigan, USA - Fa13.VD.MLB.S.N | ecosystem: Environmental > Aquatic > Freshwater > Lake | place: USA: Michigan | collected 2013-09-23 | reverse complement strand
GCACCATTGGGGTCAACGAACTTCAGGACGCGCGTGTCGGCCGTCGGCGAGACACGCGCCTGCACAGAGGCGTCATCTCCAACGACATCCTTCTGGAGGACGATGTGCTCATCGTCGGGGACCACGGCCTCGGGCACATCACCAGAGATGCGCTCCAAGGCCGTGTTCATGGCCTGCACGACGCGGTTGTCCAGCGTCGTTCCCGTGCTGTCCCAAGCACGGAAGTTGAAGAGGCGGGCACGAAGCGCACCGAGAGATGTGTCCATGCCCGCCCCTTATTCCTGCCGAAGCAGGGTTGCTACCGAATCAGCGGCAGTCGATCCACGCGGTGGTGACCACAGCCGCCGCCGCGGTGGCGACGTGGTTGTAGCCGATCACGGCGAGGGCGTTGGTCTGAGCGGCCGTCGCGCTACCCGGAGCCGGGCTGGCGTAGACCGAGCCCGCCGTCGCGCTGACCGCGATGGTGGAGTCGGCGGCGACACCGGCGGCAGCGGTCAGGACCGAGCCGTAGCCGTGGGCGAGAACCCAGCCGTACTTCCCGGCCGTGAACGTGCCGAGCGTGGTGGCGTAGGTCTGCGCGACGCCGAGGACGCGCAGCTTGGGGACGTCCTGCGTCGCGAGGGCGCCGTTGCCGCCGGACTGCGTCGCGGCGGTCGCCATCACCACCTGGCCCTGCGTGAGGGCAGACGCGGTGTTGTTGAGGACGTAGCGCCAGACCTGATCGCTACCGGTGCCGGACTGCGAAGCGAGGACGAGACGCTCGGTGCCGAGCGCGTAGACCGCGGTATCGTCGAGAACGGTAACGTCGTTCCCAAAGACCTGATTGTTGGCAGAGGACATGTTGAAGTCTCCTTGAAGTGGAAGTGAGTCCTGACGGGACGCTTAGAGCGCGCCGCCGGAGACGCAGCCCTGCGCCGGGGTCTTCGTGCAGATGATGTTGCCCTGCATCGAGAAGATGGCGGTGACCACGTCCTGATCGCCGACGCGCTCCGAGAACGGGGTGATGGAGGGGGCCTCCATCAGCGGCATCTCGATGTAGTCGGTGTTGAGGATGTAGGTGACGCCGTCGTTCGCCACACCGGTGAACAGCGAGCGGTTCAGGTCGATGGAGGAGTAGACCTTCGCCACGCCAAGCTCGAGGCCCAGCATGTTCGTCTTCTCGGTCTTGTCCTCGACGAGCGCGACGCGGACGAGGGAGAGACGGCTGTCCTCAAAGTTGGTGTAGGTGTCGTCGTCCATCACGACGAGGTCCGGGCCCTTGCCCATGCCGCCCGCGTAGTGGGCGCACTGGCGGTAGGTCTTGCGGAGCACCGGCAGACCGTCGGTGGCCCACGCGGTGATGTCGTTGTACTGGTTGAAGTGCGAGTACGACGAGGACTTCGCGACGTTCTGCACCACGTCCGCCTGCGCGGTCGTGAGCTGGAAGTCGAGGAGGCCGTTCGTCACGCCCGTACCGGAGCCCGCCGCGAACTGGCCGTTGAGGCTCAGGAAGCCGGCGAGGTCGGCGGTCTGGAACACGAGGCCGCGGGAGGCGCCGGTGAGGAGGAAGGCGTTGAGGTCAGACTTGGCGCCCTCGAGCGTGGTCTGGGGGTACTCCTCGATGAGGCGGATCACAGCGAGCTTGCCGCTGTTGAAGAGGAGTTCCTTCTTCGGGATGTTGATCGCGGCCACGATGCGGTGCGGCTCGACCTGGAAGCGCTTGGTCTGCTGACGGCGCGTCATGTTGAGCAGCTCGTCGCCGACGAAGACGCCGACGCCGCGGGCGGGGGCGCCGCCGGCGAAGGAACGCTCGATGAGGCTGCCGCCCTCAGAGGGCATGCGCGCCTTGGTCATGAGCGCGTCGAGCAGCTCATTGGAGCGGATGAAGGAGTTGATGAGCGGGCCGCGCAGGTCCGCGAACGTGGTGTTGAGGATTTCGGTAGAGATCGCCATCTTGAACTCCGTAGCCGGGGGCAGACGCGCGGTGCGACTCCGACCGGCTGGGTCGAAGGAACGGTTGAGGTTCGTGCTGCGCCTGCCCGCTTGCCGTTGCTACGGACCCCGAAGGGCTACCCGAAACACCAACGAGGGGTGCTCAAGAAAGTTAGCACGGTGTGTTGCAACCACGCAAGCAGCGGGATACGAAAAGTTGCCGCCGAGAGTGGAAGGCCCGTGCACGCCTATGACGAACGGTCCTTGCCTTCGTGGAGGCCGTGGCGCGCGAACTGCTCGCCCTTCCGGGACGCCTCGCGCTTCGCACGAGTAGCCGCGACGAGCTTCTGCATCCCACCCGGAGTGGCGCGAAGACGCTCAATAGCCTTCTTCGGCGCGTAAACCTCGCCGGTGGCCTTCGGCCCCTGCACGCTGGGCTTGCCGGAGGGTGTCGTCCACTCCTGCTTCGTCCACTTCTTCAGGCTCTTCTGCGACTTCGACGGTCCGCTCTTGTAGCTGCCGCCCGCCTTCTTGTACTGCTGGGCGACCATCTGCGCCTTGCGGGCGGACCACTGGCCCGGCTTGCCGCCCTTGCCGCCTGCGAGGACGCGCTTCTTGATGCGCTCTCGCAGTCCGGGGTTGGAGTAGACCTGCTTCAACGTCGAGCGTCGGTCCATCACTTCCCTCGCTTGTCGGCGGCCTCCATCTGGCGCGCCACCTTGTTCGCCCACGCCTTGCCGGCCCCGCCTCCCCAGAGGAGGCCCGCGACGTAGCCCTTGTCTTCCTTCGGGCTCTTCCCCGCGTCGAGCTGGTAGTTGCTCGCGTGGCGGTCGAAGTACGCCTTCATCCGCTTCACGGTGGACGGGTCCATCTCAGAGCGGTTCTTCAGGTTCGCGGCGCGCTGGACGCCGGAGCCGATGCCCTGAGCGGCGGCCTGCTTCGCGTCGAGGCCCGCCTTCTGCGACTTCGACTGCTCGCGGCGCAGCATGAGGCCGCGCACGGCAGCCGCGGCCACGGACTGCGGCGGCTTGAAGTTGATGTGCTTGTACTTACCCTCGGCCACCGGTCATCTCCCGCTGTACACGGTTGGCGACGAGCGCCTTGATCATCTCCCGCTTCTGCGCGGCGGGGATGGCCTTGGCGGGCTTCTTGTCAGGCAGGGTCGTGTTCTGCACGTCGGTGCCGATCACTTCATCTTCCCGAGCGTGCGGGCGAGCACGAGCTGCTTGAGCAGGGTGCGCTTGGCGGACGAGAGCTTCTTGTCGCCCTCGCTCTCCTTCTGGAGCTGGCCGATCTTGGAGGCGATCTTCTCCTTCGGGATGTTCTCGCCTTCCTTGGCGCCCATCTTCTCGCGGAGAGCGCCCGGCTTCTTGATCGCGCCCTTGATCCAGTTGTCGGCCATGTCGACTCCCCGCCCATACCGTGTTAGCATAGGTTAGAGGCAGTCTACCGTGTCAGCTCCTGCAAGTCTACCGGGCGGCGCCAAGATCGTGCAGCTGCCGCACATGCACATGGGCAAGGTGCACGCGCTGTTCGCGACGCCGTGGGCGTTCGTCTCGATGTGCCAGATCGTCCGTGAGGACGAGTCCATCGGCTACCTCGAGCCGACGAACATCCAGATGAAGTTCTTGCAGGCGTGCTCTGACCACCGCTGGGTGCTCTGCGACAAGTTCCGTCAGGCGAAGATCACGACACCGTCGGTCATGCTGCTCCTGCGCGACTGCATGTACTTGCAGGGCGTGAAGGGCGTGCTCATCGCCGAGCGGCAGGACACCGCCGAGGACATCTTTGAGCGCATCCTGTTCGCCTACAAGAACCTGCCCGACGACGTGAAGGTGCCGACCGAGGCGGGCCGCAAGCCGGGCACGACACAGATTCACTTCGTCCACGGCGGCGGCATCAAGGTGCTGACGGCCGGCGGACGCAGCCCTGCCGTCGGTCGCTCCATCGACCGCCTGCTCATCACCGAGTTCGGTGAGGCGCAGTGGCAGCGCAAGGCGGCGGCGAACATCTTCCCCGCCGTCAACAAGCGCCAGAACGCCCGCGTCATCTTGGAGTCGACGCCTGGCTCAGCAGGCAGCCACCACGAGACGATGTGGCACAACGCGCTCGAGGGCAAGGGCCGCTTTCACCCCGTGTTCTTGGAGTGGTGGCTCGACCCGTCGTGCCGCTCCGACCCCGCCGGCCTGAAGCCGACGGAAGTCGAGGTCGAGTACATGAAGCGGCATCCGGGGATGGACCTCCACAACCTCGCGTTCCGTCGCCTCTCGCTCCAGACGGAAATGGGCAACGACGAACGGCTCTTCACGTCGAAGTACCCGTCGGACGCCTACGATGGCTGGCTCGGCTCGGGCTCCCCCGTCATGCCCATCGACGTGCTCAAGGAGAGCCTGCTGCACTCCATCACGCCGCCGGAGCCGGTGGCGAAGGGCGCGAGCCTCTTGGAGAAGCCGGTGCGCGGGCGCGCCTACCTCATCTGCGCCGACCCCGCGGGCTTCGGCGGCTCGGGCGACAACAGCGCCGTGACGGTCTGGGACGCGACGGAGCGCCGCGAGGTCGCCGTCTGGGAAGGCCGTGAGGATCCGGGTCGCTTTAGCGAGCGCCTCCTGAACCTCCAGCGCTTCTTCAACAACGGGCTCCTCGCCGTCGAGTCGAACGCGGCGGCGTGTATCGCCATGCTGAAGGACAAGGGCGCTCGCAACCTGCTGTGGACCGACCGTAACCACCCCGGCTGGTATGCCACGGAGAAGCGGGTGCAGGAGGGCGAGGCCCGCCTCGTCCGGATGCTTCGTGAGCGGGAACTCACGATCAAGTCCAAGCCGCTGCTCCACCAGTTGCTGAACTACGACGGCAACCGCGGCAAGCGGTCGACGAACAGCGACGGCACGACGCACCACTTCGACTTGGCGCGCACCGCCGTCATGGCGGCCGACGTGCTCTCTCGTCGCCGCTTCACGAGCGATGAAATGCCGATGCAGACGCAGGATTCTGCCACGTCCGATGAGGCTCGGGTTACCATCGCCGACCTCGACCGTTACAAGCATCAAGAGCGTGCCGCGGCGCGCAACCCCTTCAAGCCCATCGCTCGGGAGTGGACATGAATCTCGCGACTCTCATCGACCGCCATCGTCGCTTCTACGAGCGCACCGAGAAGAAGAACTTCGACAAGGCGCGGCGCTACTACCGCGGCGAGTTCTACACGTCGCGCAACGATGTGAACCTGAGCGATGGCGCGATTCCGTCGTTCCTTTGCTCCAAGAACATGATCTACGCCATCGCGGACACCGCGGTGTCGGCGCTGCTTGGGCCCAACCCGAAGGTCGCCGCCAACCCGCGCAACCGCCAGAGCCAAGACGCCATCCCGCTCGTCAACGGGCTCATGGACTACGTCTTCGACGTGAACAACATGCGGCGCCGGGCCGCGACCGCGCTCATCGACGCGGTCCTCTGCAAGCGCGGCGTGTTCAAGACCGGCTGGGACATGAACGCCGACCGCCCCATCGTGCGGGTGCTGGAGCCGGGCTCGGTCTTCTTCGACCAGACCGTCCGCGACCCGGACGACATCCGCTACTGGCTCGAGGCCGCGGTCATCCCGTGGACCGAGTTTCAGCGCCGCGTGAAGGCGGGCATCTACCGCTCGCCGAAGATCGCGGACGTGCAGCCCGACCGCTACCCGAAGTGGATTACCGACTCCTACAAGAACAGCGACACCGCGCAGCTTCGCGACAGCTTCGAGTGGGTCACGGTCTGGGAGTACTACGACCGCGAGACGAACAAGGTCCAGCACTACGTCCGTCAGGCCGACGCCGTCGTGTTCGAGCAGGAGCTGGACTACATCCCCTACTCGATGTTCTCGCTCAACCAGAGCGCGGTCGACTGCCTCGGCCTGTCCGAGGTCCAGCTGGTTCTCAACCAGCAGGAGACGATCAACGACCTGCTCACGCACATGAAGCAGATCGTCTACTTGATGATCCCGCGCATCCTGTTCAACAGCGAACTGATCACCGAGGAAGACCTCAACAAGGCGGTCGAGGCGGCGACGGGCTCGTTCGTACCCATCAGCCCGACGAACGCCGAGGGCCTCCGCACGCTGTCGACGCTGTTCTACGAGATGCCGATGCCGCAGGTGCCGGCGGGCGTCGAGAACTTCATCGCGCGTCAGGAAGGCGACGCTGCGTTCATCTCGGCTCTCGCCGAGGCGGCCCGTGGTCAGGTCGCCGGCGCTCGTACCGCAACGGAGATGGCGATCATCGACGCGCAGATGCGCACCCGTCTCGCGACGCGCGAGGGGCACATCAACTCGGCGCTCACCGACGTCGCCGAGAAGTGCCTCTACCTGTCGAAGAAGTACATGCAGGAGCCGAAGCTCGTGCAGGTCAGCGGGCACGAGGGGTGGACCGAGGTGTCGCTGGAAGACATCCACGAAGTCGACATGGGCTTCGCGATGGTGTCGTACAACCCGATCCGCCAGAACCCGTCGGTCATGTCCGAGACGCTGCTCAAGCTGTTCCCGATCCTCGCGCAGGATCCGAACATCAACAAGCGCGCGCTGCTCGAGGAGCTGGTCACCGGTGTCGGCCTCTCCACGAAGCTCCTCATCCCGAAGGAAGAGCTGGAGCAGCAGGAGGCGATGGCACAGCAGATGATGATGGCGCAGATGGCCGCAGCGCAGGGCGGCGGTGCGGGCCCCGGCGCGGCTCCTCCGGGCATGCCGATGCTGCCCGGCGGCGAGGTGCCTGGCACCGAGACGACCGACGCAGCGACGCAGAACGTGCCGTCCGACGTCATGGCAGCGATGGGCCCGACGCCGGTCCCGGTGGCGTGATGTACGACGTCGTGTACGCGGACCCGCCGTGGGAGTACGGCAACCAGCAGCACGCCGGAAAGGGGTCGGACCCGACCGGCGGAGCCGCGACGCACTACCCGACGATGACCATCGAGGCCCTGAAGCAGCTTGATGTGGCGGGCCTCCGCAACCCCGACTGTCTACTCTTCATGTGGACCTCATCGCCGCATCTGCCGTTCGCTGTCGACGTGATGCGCGCGTGGGGGTTTGAGTACGTGACGGTGGCGTTCGTGTGGGACAAGCAGCGGGTGAACCCGGGCTACTACACGATGAGCCAGTGCGAGCTGTGTCTCGTCGGAAAGCACGGCCGCATCCCGACGCCTCGTGGGGCCCGCAACGTCCGCCAGTTCGTGTCGGAGCTTCGCGGCGAGCACTCCGAGAAGCCCGAAGAGGTGCGGCGACGCATCGACGAGATGTTCCCGACGCAGCGTAAGATCGAGCTGTTTGCACGCCGAGAAGTCCCTGGCTGGGACTGCTGGGGCAACGAACTGATCGCCGCTGCGGTAGCATAAACTTTTCCCTCAAGTTCAAGGAAACCTATGCCGACTCATGATCTACGGTGTTCTGCGTGTGGGTGGAAGGCAGTCGATGTCTTCGTCCGCGTCGAGTCGCTGCCCGTCTGCTCCGACTGCGGGGAGCCCTCTCAGATCGACTGGTCGCACGGACGTGCGCCGTCGGTGCGCGGTCACGGCTACGGCAGCTTCACGGCCATCGACATGGGCACGCTGGGCAAGGCCGAGACGAAGGAAGACTACGACCGTGCCGTGGCGAAGATCCAGCAGCGCTTCCCCGGCCACCGCGTCGAGCTGACCAGCGAAACGTCGAACAAGAAGAGCGAGCGCCTCGACGGTCTGCGCCAGCGCGCGTACACCGAGCGGAAGAAGGCCGGGGTCGACGACGCTGTGCGCCGCGACATGCGTGAAGAGGCGGCAGCCCGCAAGGCGGAGAAGGCCGCCGCGGGGCCCGTCGCTGCGCCGTCTGGGGGTGCGTCGTGAAGATGCCCGACCTCAACGAGGCCAAGATCAAGGCGATCCAGCAGGCCCGCATGGTCCGCAACATCGGCTCCTTCGGCATGGGCGACACGACCGTGCTGGAGGACACCATGACGGGCGAGCGGCGCACGGTGCCGGTCAAGTGGTATCTGATGGCGGGGCGCCCGGAGATCGCGTTTGAGCTGGTTCCTCCGCATCCTGCCTTTGAGATGGACTACCCTGACGACGAGTAGCGGGCCGGGCCGCTCCACGTCTTACCTTCCCGGTTTCATCAAACCATGTTAGGAGACAACATCATGGCTGACATGCCCAAGATGCCCGAAGGCGGGATCGTTCCGCGTCGCGACATCAAGCCGTTGGCGGACGAGATCGACGCCATCATGCGTGAGGCTGGCCTCAACGTCGAAGCCGAAGGCGCTCCCGCGTCGTCCGGCACGATGAACGGCGAGCAGGCCCCGGCGACGGGCGCCTCGATGCCCGCCGAGGGTGGCGCGACGGGCGGCGTTCAGGTCATCGCCGACGTGCTCGGCGTGACGGTCGACAAGGCGCAGGCCCTGTTCGACGCCGCGCAGGCGATGCCGAAGCTCGCGGGCAAGTCGCCCGAGGAGCTTGCCATGATGCTGGAGAAGGACATGAATCTCCGCATGCAGCTGGAGAAGAACATGGGCGCCAGCGAGGACTCCATGGCCCGGAAGGCGATGGCCGAGGAGGGTCTGAAGGCCCCCGCGACGCCCCCGCCGACCGAGCCGAGCATGATCAAGAAGTAGGAGGTTCGTATGTTCGACCAGGCCGAGAACGAGGAAGTCGACACCCAGACCGAGAACGTAGAGGCGTCGGAGCCGGAAGCCGTTGAAGCGGCGCCCGAACCCGTCGAGGACGCGCCCTCGGTGTTCGACTGGAACGGAGAACTGGAGGCGCTGTCCAAGGCTGACTGGTTCAGCAAGATCGGCGACGACGGGCTCCGCAACACCCTCGTTCGCGGCTTTGAGTCGAAGTACAAGAACTTTGAGCGCGGCTTCACCAAGGCGTTTCAGGAGACTGCGTCTCGGCGCAAGGAACTGGAGCGCCGCGAGGCCGCGGTCAAGGAGAACGAGCTGAAGGTCATGCGCTGGCTCAACGGCAGCGGCGACCCGATGGCTGAGAAGCAGGCGGAAGTCGAGCGCCTGAAGGCCGCGCACGACGCGGCCCTCCAGACGCTGCGCGACGAGTACGCGCAGTCCGTCCAGAAGGCGCAGGAAGAGTGGACCGGCAAGTACGGCACCGCCGAACGCGAGCGCGACGAGCTTCGCCAGCGCCTCGAGCAGTTCGAGTACGAGTCGAAGGCTGCCGAGGAGCGCCAAGTTGAGCAGGCGGTCGACGAGGTCGAGACGTGGCTCAAGGAAGAGGCAGGCGACGTCTACGAGAACGACGATGCGTTCTACGCCTTCTGCGTGCTCGTGACGGGCGGCCTCGACCCCGAGGACGCCGTCGTGATGACGCGCGCCAAGTTCGGCCCGCCGCCGGCCCCGACGCCGGAGCCCGTGCCAGACGCGATGCAGGTGATGAACCTCGGCCCGCAGCGCAGCGGCGGCACCGTGCAGAGCGAGAGCCGCTCGTACAAGGACATCATGGACGCGATGCGTCGCGCCGCTCAGGCGGACGAATCTGCCTTTTACAACCCGCGCCGCTGAGTTACGATGACGACGGTCAGGGTCGTCCTGACTGTCGTTCTCCATTCGACTGAGGCGGCGTGTCGGGGGTCCAATCCCCCCGGCTCGCTTCAGAACGGACGGTTGATGGCGCGCGCCGTGACCCAGCGCGTCACCGACGGCTCAGGGAACGCCATGCGGTACACCAGCTCGCGACGAAACAGGTCGAGCAGGCGGAAGTGCATGGGCGTCATCTCAAGGACGTCCACGCTGCCTTCCTGTCCCGCGTCGACCCAGTCGAGAAGCTCGTCGTCGGGGGCGTCTGGGGTCAGCGCGAGCCGACCTTGACCTTCACCTTGACGGTCGGCTTCTGAATGAGGCCCGAGATGTCCGGCAGCTTCTTGCCGCGGGGGTTGAGGCCCGCCTTGCCGCCGTCCTCGTCGTCCTTCTCCGCCTTCGCCTTGTTCTTCATGGCGTTGAGCTTGGTGTAGTAGTCTTCCATCACAGCACCTTGTTGGCGAGAAGGGTTTCGCGGAACGTGTTCGTAGGATTCACGCGGTCCTGCGCGACTTCCTCGCGCGTGGTGCCGGTCAGGAGGTTGTACGCCTGGTCGGCCATAGTGGCGTAGGCGCGCGTCCGGTCGCCGAACTTCGGGCTCGGGTACGCCTGACCGTAGGAGCGGACAATCGTCTCGCCGGAGTGGTAGGCGGCGCCCAGCGCGGCAGGGTCTTCGCCGAACTTCTTCTTGAGGTCGCCGAGATACTGCGCGGCCCCGCGGATGCTGTCCTTGGGGTCGTCCACGTTGATCTTGTACTTGTCGCGGATGTTGTCGGTGATCTGCGCGAGGCCCTTCGCGCCGTCCTCCGACTGCGCGTACCGGCCCTGCGTCGGGTTGCCGCGCTGCTCGACCATGACGATGGCCTTGAGCAGCTT
>Ga0181352_1001189_pt1 | contig 10317 bp, 8 predicted proteins | sample Fa13VDMLBSN_FD_130103 | JGI IMG/M metagenome (GOLD analysis project Ga0181352, IMG submission 130103) | Freshwater viral communities from Lake Michigan, USA - Fa13.VD.MLB.S.N | ecosystem: Environmental > Aquatic > Freshwater > Lake | place: USA: Michigan | collected 2013-09-23 | reverse complement strand
GCCAAGACCAATGAGGTCCATAGAGCGATTGAGAACTTCGCCCAGCTTCAAAAGCTGACGGTTGACGAGGCACTGCAGGCACTTCATGGTTACGCCATCGTGATGCACGAGCCGGAACGGCGCAGGGTCAAGTACATCAAGTCTGTTCCCCTGGAGCCCGCAGCAGAAGCAGCGCGGTCGAAGATTCTCAAGAGCCTTGCCCACCCAACCACCACAGAAGCTGACGCGAAGAAGTACCGCAAGCTGCTGGACAAGATCGTTGACGACACGAACAACCATGCCAAGTTCGTAGGCTCTGCCGGGAATATGAAGCCTGTCACCCCGGAGATGGCAGCGAAGCTTTTTAACGAGAAGTCCGAGAAGTACAACGTAGCGGGGGATTACACCGCCAAAGAACTTACGGACATGAAAGAGTTCTACACGGGTAAGTCATCGCAGTTCAATCAAGCGATGATGAAGGACGTATTCGACAAGCTCAAGGAAGTCCAAAAGCAGACGATTGAACTGAACAAGGAAGCGCACTTCTGGTCACAAGGGGTCTCTAACGCTGTGGCTTTCAACGGCTGGCAGCACTACATACCGTTCAAGGGACGTCCTGGCGCACTGAAAGTTGACGAAGATCTCGACCCCTTGGAGTCGCGCAAGATCGGTGGCGATCTGCAGGAGAAGGAGTTTGCGATGGGTGGACGGCAGTCTGCCTCTGACAACCCTGTCTTGCAAGCACTGGCTGACGGAGCCCGCGCTTCTCTGCGTCTGGGCCGCAGTGACCTGACCTTGTCCATCAAGAACGCGGTGAACGACGGGATTCTCAAGGGTGACGCAAACACCGTCATCAAGTTTGAAGACCGTGCCAACGACCCCGATGCGCTGAAAGAAGCACAAGGCGAGAAGATCATCCTGCACTACGAGCCTAACGGTGACATTCGGGTCATCAAGCTGCAGAGCAGTCTGGAGGCGGAAGCTATCCGCCGCACATGGCGAGAAGCCAATCCTCTGCTGGAGAAAGCTAACGCCATTACCAGCGGTATCGGGCAGATGCACACCCGCTACAGCCTGCCGTTCGCTCCCATGAACTTCGTGCGCGACTTGCTCACGAATGCCTACACGCTGGGCGCAGAGCTTGGCCCCAAGGCTTCGTTCCAGTTGATCGGTGAGATCTCAAGGCAAGTCGCTCTGAATGGTGGGCTGTTCAAGTCCGCAAAGGTCGCATACCTCATGGCGAACAACCGCACTGGGGAAGCGAAGGCGATGGCGGCGAGAGATCCTTTCGTTGCTGACATGCTGGAGTATTTGGAGAAGGGTGGGCGGGTTTCTTACATCCAAGGTATCGCTGCCAAGGGGCAGATGCAGGAACTCCTCAAAGACGTTGGGCGCAACAAGGTACTCAAGACGATAGATCAGATCGAAAAGGTATTCGACTACTGGACCGATATGTTTGAGTTGGCAAGTCGCACTGCCTCGTACCGCGTCTTGAAGAAGAACATGATGCAGGAGGGGGCGAAGAAGAACCTCTCCGCAGCAAAGCTGGATGAGTACGCCAGCAACCGCGCCGCTGAGTACACCAAGAACCTCGCCAACTTTGAGCAAGTCGGTGAGTGGGGTAAGGCGATGGGTGCGGCATTCATGTTCTTCCGCCCTGCCGCTACGGGCGCTGTCCGTGCGTTGGATGCAGTTGTGCCTGCATTCAGGAACCTGACTGCCGAACAGAAGAAGGCTACTGAAACCACCTTGAAGCTTCGCGGCGCAGCCATGAAGGCTACTCCTGCAGAGATCAACAAGGCGGTTGACGAGGCTTACAAGAAGAGTGCAGATGCTCGTGCAATGACTTCTAGCTTGCTGGGCATGGGCATGGCGGTGTACGCGATGGCGCTGCTTCTGTCGGATGATGACGACCAAGAGCGCAACAAGGTTGCTGTTGACGACCCCGTGCGTTGGACGCGCTACGCTAGGTTCTTCGTCTTCGGCATGGACAACGCCATCCAGATCCCTTGGGGTTTTGGCCTTGGCGCTTTCGCTGCCACTGGGGCACAACTCGCTTCCACCATCGGCGGGCACACCACGCCCAAGGAAGCAATGTCCAACGTGCTGGCTATCGGCCTGGACTCTTTCCTGCCGCTGCCGTTCTCACGCATCAGTCCGCTGGATGACCCTGCAGCGTTCTTGATGGACACTGCCACGCCGTCTGCGTTCCGTCCGTTCCTTGAGTTCGTGATGAACAAGGATGGCCTGGGCCGGGAGATCTACAACAACCGGCAGTCTCGTGCGGGTGATGCGTACACGGGCGGGGACAACATCCCAGAGATGTACAAAGCTGCTGCGCGGTTCTTGTTTGATGCCACAACAGGCGGCATCGACTGGAGCCCGAACACGATGTACTTCTTCGCCAACAACTACGCTGACGGCATCATGCGGGGACTCTCAGGTCTCACCGGCCTGACAATGTCGGGGCTTGGGTACAAGGAGTTCAACCCGAAGACGGACTCCATCGCGTTTGAGAGTTTCTTTGGATCGCCGTCTAACTTCGATGCTCGTCAGTTCTCTAATGTTGAGGATCAAATCAAAGGCATTGAGCGCAGGCTGAAGACCCTGAAAGAAACCAACCCGGAAGGTTACGCACGTTACGTGCGTGACAACCCTACCTATCCGGATCTTGTGGACTACTACAACTCTGAGGTAAATCGGGATCTGCGAGATATCAATAAAGACATGAATGACATTCGGATCAACCCAAGCTTGACGCCAAAAGAACGCAATGAGTTGATCCGTAATCACAAACTTGTGCAGAACTTGATAAAGCGCAACCTTCTCACTGCGTTTGAACAGATCAGCGATCTGAAGCCCTAGGCAACTCGCCAAGCCCGGACGCCAAGCACTCCGTCCTTCGTCGTGGTGTAGACCTTGACTTTGGTCGAAGCACGCTTGGCTCCGTTTTCTATCGCGTAAGTCATGTAGGCAGGCTTCATGGTGGGGATGAAGAAACTGTCCCCCACCTCCATGACTTCGAACGGAAAGATCCACAACGGCTCGTCAAGCGGCGATGGCGGCGGAGGTGGCTTCGACATTTAGTTCCTCTGGCGTTGCAAACTCAGCCGTGGGCATCTTGAAGTGGTAGGCATACAGATTCACAGGCCCCAGCCCTGCCCATCCTGCGCCAAGCCTCTTCTTGATCTTGCCCTTCAACGGGCCGAGCATCCTCAACTCACGCTCAAACATCGCCACTGACAACTGTCGCTCCACGAGGTACGTCTTGAGTGCGGTGGCAGAGATGAACACATCGCAGTCCTTCTCGTTCTTGGTGATCTCGATGCGCGTAGTAAGTGCGCCGCGCGGAGTGACCGTGCCGATGTTCCCGTTCGTGACAAGCAGGATGTTTTGCGCGGAGTTCGCAAGGAAGTCTCCGAGGACCAGCGAGTTGTCCAACTGAGATTCAGTGGTGTCTCTCAGGGTCCGGTTCAGTTCCCCGAAGACAACCGCACCGATACGGTCCATGTCAAACGTAGGCATCCCGATCTCTCTGCCGATGCGCTCCGCTGCAAACACAACTCCAGCAAGGCCAATCAGGAAGCGGTACTCACTCTTGCCAGTGAACCGCTCAGTGACTTTGGTGGTCTCTTCATCCACGATCTGACTCAGCCTTGGCGCTCCGAGTTCCACCAGCTTCGTTGCGTACAGGGGGCCTGCATGTCCATAGTTCCGCTTCAAGGCGTCGAACATCAACCGACCACGCATCTCCGTTAGGGTCTTCGGGCGAGACAGGTTTATTTCAAAAAGCCGCATCTCTTCTGCTGAAGCGTCAGCCTTGAACTGCCCGACCTTGTCTTTCAGGGATTGATTGACCGTGGCGATACAGATCAGCTTCGTCAGGTAGTCCTGCGGGCGCTCTGCGTTGTTGGAAGCCTGCATCCGCAGCTTCGACCGGCCTGCTGACACTTTGTAGATCAGGTCAGAGGTGTCCTTGGGGGACAAGTTGGACTGTTCATCCAGTACGAACGGCAGGTTCTTCATGTTGACCATGCGCTGGATAAGACCGTTCGCAGTGCCGTCGTTGACTGCCAGGGCATCGGGTCTGCCCCACACACTCATGGCGGCGTACATCGCGCCTGTCTTGCCGCTGCCTGACTCCCCCATAGCAGAGACTGTCACCCCGTTGACTGTACTGAACTCCATCAATGGCGAAGCAAGTCCGCACAAGAAGATGAAGGCATGCAGTTCATAGCCGGGTTCGTTCAGCATCTGGATGCTTCGCTTCCAGGCGTCAAAGTCTCCTCCCATGACGAGGTACTTGGAGATGTTCCGGGACCAGACCGAGGGCGGTGAGGGGCGTGTACCTCGCGCTTCGTATTCCGTTGCGCCCAGTACGAATGACCGGCACTGATCAGTCCACCCTTGCTGCATATACATGATGTCTGCCTTTACTGAACTTATGAGGAATGACCCCCACTTCATGAGGTAAGTGGCGATCTGTGCCACCCTCTGCGGTTCAAACACTACGCCTTGGGAAGCCAAGGCAGCTTTGAGTTTTTCCTGTGCTGCTACTTCCTTCAGAGGCAGTACAAACTCACGCAGCCCGTCCTTCGGAAGCTGAAGGTGCATCACTAGGCACTCACCATCCAGTGGGCTATAAAGTCTCTTGACTGCATAGAGATCGTGGGCTAACAGCAGGTGCGGATCATCTTGTATGACCCTGCCGTCTTTCAAGTGCTTGGGTGGTGGCATGTAGTAAATGCCGCCGTTGACACCGCGCACAAAGGGCTTCAGAAAGTCTGGGAAGAACGGAGCATGGGGACCCGCTTCTTGCCGAATTGGCTCCGCTTCATCGGTCTCTTGCTCGGCTTCTGGTACAGATTCAGGTCCAGATTCAGGTGTGGGTTCGGGTTCAGATGGTGCGATTCGCAGGCTTTTTCCGATGGCGATAGGTCCCATCTTTCCAAGCTTTCCTCGGAAAGGGCACCCCTTACATCCTTCAGCGTTGAGTGCTTCAAATGCTTCACAGCTATGTGCTCCCGTAGCGTTGTCTAGCGATTGCTGCGCCTTGCGCTCGGTCTCTTCTCTTGAATAGCCTGGGTAGTCCTCTGATAGGTTGTGGACCGCCTCCATACCTTCAGTGCAGCGTACCGCCACAGACACTGCGGCGTACCACTGGGGCTCGGCTAAGGTTTTTGCGTTGAGGATTGCTTCCTTGATCTGGTTACATCCCTCGCCGTTCAGACTCTGCAACGCAATCTTGTTGAAGCTGAATTCAAAGTTCTTCCGGTACTCTTCCCAGATACGCTGGGTCTCTTCATCAAGACCTTTCTCAGCAGATGCGAGAACGTCGGTGACGTCGTTGAGGACTTGGGGCGCTGACTCAGGAAGCGCTTGCAGCAACTGCTCGATGGGGTACGTGAAGACTTCTGTTAGTAGGGTCGCTGGCTCTGGTGGGTCGTATCTGTAGTTGAATGTCCCCGGTACTCTCATCAGCCGCGCAGCGTCTGCGGGCACAGCTTGGTCGATGACCATGCCTCTGTCGATACACAACTGCTTGAACTGCTCGGCGTAGTCTTTCCACTCGTCGCCGGGGATGTCTTCATCGAAGATCCAGTAAGCATGTATCCCGCCACCGGAGTCCACCAATACTGGTGGGGGCCAGCCGATCTCTTCGCAGAACCTGTGGGTGTCTGCAATCGCTGCCTCCTTGCTGACGTACACGAACTTGCCGTGCATGTAGTCCAGATCAAGGAAGAACGCCTTCATCGCTACGCACTCATCTGCGCTGCGACGGAACCCCTCATACGTGCCAGGGGTGAAGTACAGATTGGCACCGGGACCTGATAGTGCCTGCAGTGTGCTGATGACCTTACTCGCGTCCTCCGTGAAGCGCGGAATGATGGTCTTGTCTTTCCCTGTTCCCTTTATGGAAGCCACACAGTACGTGCCCTGCGTAGGCAAAATCTTCTCAAAGAATTGTTGGTTCATGTTCGCAGAGACAAGAAAGGCGGGGAGTCCCCGCCTTTATGGGCCAAGTAAAACTTACTTGGAGCAGTAGACGCCGATACCTCTCAGGCTTTCGAGGTACTCACGGGCGGCTTTGAGGTTTCTTGCTGGCAGGTCGCTACCAGCACGGAGTTCTCCTTCAAAAACTTGGATGAGTGTCTCTGCCAGTGCGCGGTGTTTGGTGGCGACATTACCCCCCATGTACCACCTACCGACAGAGTTCCGAGTCAGATTGAACATAGCCGCCATGTACGTGAGCGGCAGGTTAGCGCGTAGCGCCACCGACCCCAGGCGTTGACCGAGATCATCTCCGTCATACGCCATCAGGGTTGCGGCGCGGTCCTTGTCGTAGCGCCTTGCCATTACTTCTTTGTCCAGCGCTTGATGACCTCGGTAGCATCTGCCACCGGCTGGGTCTCTTCGCGCCTTGCCTCGCGCTTCACAGGCTCGTTGGCAGGGGCTTCGCCCTCGTCACCGCCATCCGTCTTGTAGACGGTCAGCTTGACTGCGTTCTCAGCAGCGGGGGTCTTGCCCTGCCGCTTGACGCCTTCGCGGAACTGCGGAGCGACTGCCTCAACAGGAGAGAAAAGCAGACGGGGAACCGGCGCGTTGATGTCGAACTGCATCTTGGTCACGACACTGCCAGCACTGACGTTATTGTTCGCCAGCATCTGGATGTACGGACGGAACGGCCAACGTCCGTTTTCTTCCTTGCCGAAGGCAGAGGTAGCAGGCAGCACAAGCTGATAGACATCTCCCTCGGGATCGTTCGCCAGGACAACCGCCGTGCGCCAAGACAACTTGCAAGCCGTACCCTGACCGCCCTGACCCGAGCCCTTGACAGAGTTGGGGCATTCAGAGCAGCTTGAGGCACAAGGCGACGGCACCTCGGCATTCGGCACCTTGGAGTCTGCTGACCAGCAGACGGGGGCGACCTTGGACCCTTCCTTGTAGGTGGAAGAGTAGAACGTGCGTGAAGCATCGTGCGCCAGCTTCACGAAGATCACGTTCATGTGATTGTCGGTATTGACCGACTGCTCTTTGCCGGAGACGATCTTACGGAACACACGCCCCTTGATACTGATGCGCTTGTTGCCTTGGATCGCGCCGCCAGCAACTGCCAGCGTGTCTGCGTCGAGCCCGGTTTCGACGATGGAGGGCAGGCTTTGGATGATGTTTGCGAGGTCGTTAGACATGATGGTGGTTCACTGAAGTTACTGATTGACGGTGTTGGAGGCTTTGCGTACTACGATGTCGTACTCCCGCAGTACATTCACGCCGGGTGGCAGACCGTCTCCCTGCCGCTCAGACATGAAATCCTTGAAATTGCGTTGGTGAATTCGCCGCTCCAAGAGGTCGATGTTGCCCTCTTGCTCGATGAACTTCTTGAGTTGTTCCCAATCGGTACAGAAGAACCGATCTTTGATGGTCCGGGTCACAGTACCGAAAGTGGTACGCAACCCGTTGGTGTTGACTTCTCCACACAGCGAAAGGAGTGCAGCTTCGATGGCGCTCATATCGCCCTTCAGCATGCCGTCCTCAGCATCAAATTTGGCCTTTAGGTTTTCACGTTCGGCCCGGATCGTCAAATAGGTTTTGACTAACTGTTCTGCGTCACTCATTGGTAATTCCCATTTCTTCACGGTACAGGTCTACTAGTCGTTCGTGCATATCAACCTTGCTCTGCAGCATGGTGTACATGCGCCGTTCCACCTCGGACCCTTCAAGGTGGATGACTGTCATCTTGTTCTTCTGCCCGACACGGTCGATGCGGGCAATACACTGGAGATATGTTTCTACAGAAGTCACTGGGGACCAGAACACCACAGTGTCAGCAGCGGTCAGAGTCACTCCGTGCGAAGCAGCTTGCGGCTGAATCACCAGCACCCGAGGGTCCGCGACGGTCTGGAAACTGTTGAAGATCTCTGAACGCCGCCGTGCGGTGACGTCTCCCTGAATGGCTTCATTACTGATACCGGACTTGGTGAGGAACTCACACACCAGCCTGATCGTGTGCCCGAAAGGCACAAAGACAATCAGCTTGTGGCTTGACTCCTCGATGACTTCCTTCAGTACATTCAAACGCGGAGAGACGTCAAACTCAATGACGTTCTTCTCGTCGGTGTACACCGCGCCGCCTGAAAGCTGCAGGAGTTTTGTCAGAGCCGCTGCCGCGTTGACGGTAGTGATCTGCTCACCGACCGCCTGGATGAGCATCTGCTCCTTGAGTTCTTTGTAATACTTCTGGACTTGCTGTGTCAGAGGGACTTCCCTAGTCTGGTACATAACGTCAGGCAGGTCCAAGCAGTCAGCCTTCTCGTAACGTATAGCTGGCTGAAGCGCATCAAAGACGGTCTGTCTTGAATTCGGTTTCGGCTTCCACACGAAGCGCGAGTGCTGCTGCATGACTTTCTCTTGCCATGCAGTCATTGTCTTGGGGATACCCGTGGGGTTGACCATCTTCGCCAACCCATAAGCGTCCATCGGGGACTGAGCGGCAGGGGTCCCGGTCATCATCCACAGGTAGGAGTCGGAGCGCAGCAGCTTGGACAGGATCTTCCAGCGCTTGGTCGTAGGGTTCTTGTAGGCGTTGGCTTCATCCACAATCACCAGATCGAACCCGGATTCAGCTATGGCTTTATCTACGGTGCCGACCCCATCAAAGTTGATGATCACGAAGTCGTAAGCACCCCTGATCACCTTCTCCCGCTTTGATGTTGATCCATGCGCGATTGCGCTCGTTCGGTGCATCGCTGTTTTGAACAGGTCAGACTGCCAAGCCGCTTGCATGATAGACAGAGGGCAGATCACTAAACAGCGCCTCACCAGACCCTGACTCATTAAATAGTCAGCAGCCCAGATGGCAGCGGAAGTCTTACCCGTTCCTGCCTCGTTGAAGCAGAAGGCCCGCTTGTGTAGCGTGAGGAACCGCGCCGTGTCGCGCTGGTGGTCGAACGGGGTGAACATCCCCGGCCACTTGTAATCCCGCTCGATGGGGGATGGCAGCTTGTAATGCAGAGGGGCGATTCGCGCAAGGCTCTGCATCTCGTCCAGACCCCAGTAGACCAGCAGTTCGGAATCGCTACCGCGTGTTCCTATGATCTCGCTGCGGGGGATGTACTGTGCGACTGCTTGCGCGAAATCGTGCGGACAGAGGAGTCTGACCGCCTGATCTTGAACTATTTCAACTGACATTGAACTGAACCTACTAGGGCGAAACGCCCGACTTGACGAATAATAGGGGCACCGCGCCCTTTCGTCAAGTCATTTCATCGAGCCATCAGAATTTCTTTTGAAGGATCGGTTCTTGCTCGGGGCTTGCAGCTTGTAGCCGTCGCTGTTGGAGCCCCCCTTGGACAGCGCCTTGGTGTGTGCTACGTCCTTGCCGTCGCGGTTGACGCCCTTCTTGTCCAGGGTTCTGCGGGCACGTTGGCGCTCCATGCGGTCGTCGTGCTCCCCGCGCTTCTTCTGCATCTCGTACTCGTGCTTGTACGGTCTAGGCGACTTGGTGTAAGGCATCGTTTTTCTCCTTCATCAGAACGATGGAGTTGTAAGCCATCTTGACTTCCGTCATCGCGGTCAGCGCATGTTCCATCGCTTCCTCGTGGTCATTGCGCAGCATAGCTGCATGCAAGTCCCTAAGTGCCCGCTCTGCCATCATGGAGGGATAGGAGTAGTCAATGACTTGTTCTATATTCATAGTTTATTTCTCTCGGTGAAACGTGCAAGTGGTGACAGGGCACCAGCCGCACAGAGGCGTGGGGTTCTCTTGCCACACCTCATTCTTGTAGGAAAGACTCAGTCGTTCCAGTGTCGGCATGAAGTCCGACCAGAGACGGTCTTTGTCTTTGCGGTTGTACTCGGAAGTGACGAAGTGGTTGTGCATGACGAAGAGCAGCCCCGCCCGAATGTCATCGACTTCCGGGAAGTGTTCAAACGTCATCAGCGCCATCAACTGCAACTGCTTTGGGTCCGGGAAGCGGTTGCTCCCCGTCTTGTAGTCAACGATAAAGGCAGTGTTGCCGTCAACCACGAGCAAGTCAGCGATGCCCCGCACCCAGTAGTCTTTTGCTCCGAAGGTGCAGGGCTCACGGTCATACGTGACTGCCATCTTGTGTTCGGGGTACTTTGTCCCTGCCATCTCGGCCAGAGGGTCGAGCAGCGCCCGGAACCGTTCGTAGTTTTTGGCTAGGGGTTTGCCGTCTTTGACGTAATCCTCCAGCGCCGAGTGGACTTGCGTCCCGTAGAGCATCTGCTGCGTCGGGCGCTTCTCGAAACGCTTGAGTACCTTGACCTCGTGGTACTGACGCGGGCAGTTCTGGTAGTCCTTCAGGCCGGAGTATG
>Ga0181352_1001188_pt1 | contig 10317 bp, 13 predicted proteins | sample Fa13VDMLBSN_FD_130103 | JGI IMG/M metagenome (GOLD analysis project Ga0181352, IMG submission 130103) | Freshwater viral communities from Lake Michigan, USA - Fa13.VD.MLB.S.N | ecosystem: Environmental > Aquatic > Freshwater > Lake | place: USA: Michigan | collected 2013-09-23 | reverse complement strand
TTGCTGGTTACATTACGCAGACCCGGCGTTTATTGCATGACGTTAATGCGAACTTCTGGACAGATGCAGAGCTAACGGATTACATAAACGATGGGCGTAACACCCTAGTCCGAGACTCAGGGTGCAATCGCGTTTTGCAGAATCATACGGTAACCTACAACGTCGAAACCATCGACTTTGTTGACTTGCCGGAAGGCGTCAATACCGTTGATGTGCTGAATGTGATCCTCTATTGGGGGAACTCCCGCATTCCACTGTACTACTTGCCTTGGACTGACTTCAATGCGCAGTTGCGTTATTGGCAAAACTACACTGGGCGTCCGGTAGGCTTTTCCATGTACGGGCCTAAGAAGATTTTTATTGGCCCCAAGCCTGATCAGGCGTACCAAATGGAAATTGATACCGTTGTCTTGGTTGATCCAATGGTAGCGGGTTCAGACGTAGAAACATTACCTACCCCATTTACTGAAGCGGTGCCGTTCTACGCCGCTTACATAGCAAAATATCAAGAGCAATCCTACGGTGAGGCTGAAATCTTCAAGCAAGAGTACAGCAAGCACGTTATGGAAGCTCTGAACACTACATTTACTCGCAGGCTGCCGACACCTTATACAGCGGGGTATTGATATGGCTGCGGCAGAGCAGAAAAAAAGTTACGCCGTAGTCAAAGACTTCAAAGGTCTTAACACCAAGAACAACCGCACGGTAATTGGTGATGGCGAGTTTAGCTGGTTGGAAAACATCCAGCCCATTGGCTTTGGCAATCTAAAGACGATCCCCGGCAACCAACAACTTGCGAATGTTGCGTTTGCTGCCAACGTATCGTTCTTGGGATCAGTCAACATTAGCAACAACGAGTATGTGCTGGCGTTTCAGGATAATGGTTCGGCGCAATACGTCAATATTACGACAGGCGCTCAAGGCAACATAGCGCCAGCCAATACGTTCTCAAATGCCAACGTCATGGTAACGCAGTGGCGTAATGAACGTGCGCTGATCATTGATCCCGTCAAGGGCTACAAGACTTGGAATGGTACAAGCCTTAACTCCATTGGCAGTATCAACGCCGTTACTATCAATAATGGCGGCAGCAACTATTCTGCTTCCAACACCACGGTAACTTTTGGCGCACCCAATGAAGCCAATGGGGTGCAGGCGACTGGCACGGTGGTGGTGGTTGCTAACGCCGTATCTGAAGTTATTGTGACTGAAGCTGGCACGGGCTATACCTCTATTCCGACAGTCACTATTTCTGGCGCTGGTGCCAATGCCAATGTTACCTGCACGATCCTAAATCAAAGCGGCTCAGACATTGCCACTTTCTCAGGCCGTACTTGGATTGCGCAGGATCGGACGGTGTATTACAGCGCCACAGACACCTATAACGATTTTATTAACATTACTGCCGGGTTCATTACGTTAAGTGATGCAACGCTGCGTACTGTCATTACCCGTATTCTGTCTGCTAACAACTTCTTGTATGTGTTTGGCGAAGACAGCATCAACGTCTTTTCGGATGTACGGGTCGATTCTACCCTTGGCACTACGCTGTTTACCAACACCAACGTATCTGCTTCGGTAGGTTCGGCACTAAAGCACGCTATCTTCCCGTACTTCCGTTCAGTGCTTTTTATGAACGAATATGGTGTCTATGCGCTGGTTGGTGCTACGACAACCAAGATTAGTGATCCGCTAGATGGAATATTTCCATTTATCAATTTTGCAACAGAAATTACTGGCGGTCAGTGCTTAATCAATAACATTCTGTGCGCGGTTTATAACTTTAAGTTTAATGACGATGGCACAGAGCGCTGGATTCAGGCTGCGTTCTTTGAGCGTAAGTGGTTCTTTACGAATCAATTAACTGATTGCTACTATGTGGTGCCTGCATTCAAAGATGGTTTCATAAATCTTTACGGCACTGCTGGTAAAAACCTGTTTCAATTCTATGAGAATGCAGCCAATCCTGTAGATATGATTGTGGAAACAGCTTTGTTGCCGATGGGCGATCCTATTCGTGACAAGCAGGCTTTGAAGATTGGCATTGAGGCAACGCTTGGCAATACGCCCGTTGTGTTTGTTGCTTATGTTGACTCAGAAAACCAACAATCTCCGGCAATTGATTTTTCTAACTCAATTGGTTGGATCAATAATGTAGGCACCGTGATCTCATGGAGCAATAATGCCAGCGCAATCATTGGCTGGTCTAGCCCATCAAGCTCCGGCGCTGGTTACTATTTATACAAAAAAGATGCCAAGATGTTTGGCAAGTATTTGGGCATGACCCTAACAGGCAGTGTTACACCATTTACACTCAACGGTTTCGAGTTTGAGCATGAATTGAGAGCGAGGTTCTAAATGCCAGTACCTAATATATTTGCAAATGCAACGGCGACGATTCCGTTATCGCAACTGGATGCCAACTTTGCCACAGCGATTACGCTAGGTAATACTGCAATTCAGCTTGGCAACTCGGTATCGACGCTAAACAACATGACGTTGGCAAACGTCACGATTAGCTCCGTATCCACACCAGTCACAGTGGCTCAAGGTGGTACAGGTGTTGCCAACATTACTGCCAATGTTGTCATTCTAGGCAATGCAACTGGTGCAATTAAAGAGGTTGCGCCGGGAACTACTGGCAACGTACTGACTTCGAATGGCAATACTTGGCAAAGCCAAGCGCCGGGTGCTGTAACAGGCAACGTGACGATTGGTAACACTACGGTGTCCTTGGGTGGAACAACCAGTTCACTAGGAAACGTCACACTCAACAATGCAACCATTGGTGATGCGGTAGCCAATAGTGCCAACGTCGCTGGTTTTCTGGGTGTTCCGCAGAATAGCCAAAACAGCAACTACAACATTGTGTTGGGTGATGCGGGTAAGCATATTTATCACCCTGCTGGTCAGGCTGCGGCAACTTATACGTTCCCGGCAAACTCGAATGTGTCGTTTACGGTTGGCACGGCAGTTACCATCATCAATGGCTCTGCCAACAACGTCACGATTGCGATTACGACTGACACCATGACGTTGGCAAACTCAGCTAACACCGCTTCCCGCACCTTGACTGCTAACGGTGTTGCCACCTGCGTCAAGATTACCAATACATCGTGGATTATTTCGGGAGCAGGCTTGTCATGACAGGCATCCTACAAGCACTTTTGATGGGTTATGGCGCTGCCGGAGGTGGTGGCGGTTTAACCATCATTGAAACCTTCACTGCCAGCGGGTCGTGGACTTGTCCTGATGGTGTGTCACAAGTTGACTACCTTGTTGTCGCTGCTGGTGGTGGCGGTGGAGGCTGTGGTGGCGGCGGTGGTGCTGGTGGATTTAGAACTGGCACGGGATTTTCTGTAACTGCTGGTACCACTTATACAATCACGGTTGCATCTGGTGGAGCTGGTGGATCTGCGCTGAGTGCCGGAATAAACGGCGGCAACTCTATTTTTTCAACCATCACCTCCAACGGTGGCGGTGGCGGTGGTGGAAATCTTGATGTAAATGGCAAAAACGGCGGTTCCGGCGGCGGGGAAGCGTCGAGTGGATCAGCAGGTTCGGGCGGACTTGGAAACACACCATCCACTTCTCCATCACAAGGGAACAATGGTGGAGAGCGTGGCGGTTCCCCTAATTATGGCGGCGGTGGTGGCGGTAGCGCTAGCGCAGTTGGAGGCGATGGCACAGGTACTGTTGGAGGAAGCGGAGGAGCTGGAACCGCGTCAACAATAAGTGGTGCTTCAGTCACATACGCAGGTGGTGGTGGTGGTGGTTCTCAAGGCGGCACTGCTGGAACGGGCGGTTCTGGTGGCGGCGGTAATGGCACAAATAACAACACAACTGCCAGTAACGGTACAATTAATAGAGGCGGCGGCGGCGGTGCGGGAGGTTTTTCCAGTGGTTCAGGTGGCACTGGTGGAGCAGGCGGCTCTGGCATCGTCATCATCAAGTACACAGCACCATCTAACAACGTACTTGTATTCAAAGGCTCATCTCAATGGACTTGCCCAACAGGTGTGACCAGCGTTGATTATCTGGTCGTGGCTGGTGGTGGCGGTGGGGGTGTACGAACAGCCGGGGGTGGCGGTGCTGGTGGATTTAGGACTGGAACCGCGCTGTCTGTTACAGCAGGGACAACTTACACAATTACAGTTGGTGGTGGAGGAGCTGGCTCTACTAGCAATACTGTTAAAGGAACAAACGGATCAAATTCCGTTTTTAGCACTATTACATCTAACGGTGGCGGTGGTGGTGGTAGTAATGATAATGGTGTAGCTACTATTGGTGTTGCTGGCGGGTCTGGTGGAGGCGGGGCTGGGTATGGTAACCCCGGTCAGGGTACGGGTGGCGCGGGTAACACTCCTTCAACTTCACCATCACAAGGCAATAACGGTGGAAATGCACCGGGTTTTTTTGGTGGTGGCGGTGGCGGTGGAGCATCTGCAAGTGGAACTAGCTCATCTTCAGTTACAGGCGCAAATGGCGGCAATGGTACAGCTTCTAGTATTTCTGGCTCTAGCGTAACTTATGCTGGCGGTGGCGGCGGTGGTGGTGGCGCGTCTGGAAGCGCAGCAGGTGGTAGCGGCGGCACTGGTGGAGGTGGAGCTGGAGGAAGCGATACCGTAAAAACAGGAACTAACGGCACAGCAAATACTGGTGGCGGTGGTGGTGGTCATGGTAGTGCTGACTCTAGTGGAACTGCTGGTTCTGGCGGTTCTGGCATAGTGATTATCAAACTCAACTCATAACCATGAAAAAAATCTACCGCTTCTACGGCATCGACGTTGCAATGCAGATGCTACGTCCGGGTGCTAAATGGGAGATCAGCAACAACGTCTTTACCCGTTGGGATGATCCTAGACCCTGCCCTAGTATGGAAGAAGTGTATTGGGTGATGGAAAAGATCAAAGAGTTTGAGGAAAGTATTCCAACGATCTGGTTGCCAGAACAGCTAGAGCAGCAAAAGCAAGAGGAAGAAGAACTAGAAAAGGCACTCGCATGAATATGCACAACCTGTTTCCTACGCCAATCGGTATGTTCGACTTAGATCGAGAGTTTACCGATGAGGAACTGTTGTTTGTTCGTGGTCAAGGAACTAGAGCAAATGAAGGAAATACGACTAGCGTAAACAACTTTGTTCTGCGTGATCCGATTATGACTTCTTTGCGTGATTGGGTAGAGGGCTGTGTTGCTGAATACTTTAAGGCTACTAGCGACCCTAAACATGACGTTGATTTACGGATAACTCAAAGCTGGTTTAACTATTCAGAGCAAGGTCAGTGGCATCACAAACACGCTCATCCAAATAGTTTTGTATCTGGCGTGTTTTACTTAAACACTAATCCTGACGATAAGATTTTTTTCTACCGTTCAGGCTGGCAGCAAATCAAGTTCCCACCTGACAACTGGAACTTGTACAACTCGGAGTCGTGGTGGTTTGAGGCGATCAAAGGGCGGCTGGTTCTGTTTCCTTCGTCGCTTGAGCATAATGTGCCGACGGTTCAGGGTGAAGATGTCCGCATTAGCATGAGTTTTAATACATTCCCGGTTGGCATTGTTGGGGATGAGATGTCGTTGACTGGTTTGAAATTGGAGGCTTGAATGGCGCACTTTGCAGAAATAGACAGCAACAACGTAGTATTGCGTGTCATTGTGATTGATAACAAAGACACTGCTGATGCTAACGGTGTTGAAAAAGAATACATTGGCGCAGCCTTCTGTGAGCGTTTATTTGGCGGCACATGGAAACAAACTAGCTATAACGGCAACTTTCGTAAAAACTTTGCTGGTATTGGTTACAGCTATTTGCCTGCGCCGATTGATGGATTTGCGGCTCCTCGCCCATACCCAAGCTGGAACCTTGATCCTGATGTTTGCCAGTGGGTTGCGCCAGTGCCTATGCCTGAAGATGGAAAGCGATATTCGTGGGATGAGGCTACAACGTCGTGGGTAGAAACTGAAGGGGGTATCTAATGGGTATTCAAGCCTTTACCAAGTTAGGCAACACGGTTGTCTTTACGGCTGCAACCACTGCGCCTGCGGCTGTACAAGCGGTTTCGACCACGCTAGGTGGCAACCAGTACCGAATCATTAACCCCGGTTCTGTGACTGTATTTCTTGGCTATGGAACAACTGCCACAGAAGCAAATACTAATGCTACGGTGGTAACAACTACTGGCGCTGCTTTACCTCTGCTTCCCGGAACTGACGAAATTTTGACATTTGTACCAAACGCTTACTTTACTGGCATCACTGCTGCTGGCAGTACGTCGATTTACATTACGCCCGGCGATGGTTTATAAACCGTCATAGCGTTAAAGGAATGACATCATGTTAAAAACCGTAGCTACTGGTGGTGGTGGTACATCGGGCTTAACGTACAAGGGTACTTGGAATGCCAGTGCTAACTTGCCTGCGTTAAGTTCTGGTAGCGGCGTCAACGGTGACTACTATGTTGTTAATGTTGCTGGAAGCACAAATTTAGATGGCATTACGGATTGGCAGATTGGTGACTGGGCAATCTTTAATGGCGCGGTTTGGCAAAAGATTGATCAAAGCGACACGGTAACGTCAGTTAATGGTCAGGTTGGCGCGGTTGTTTTAAATGCAGCCAACGTCGGCGCAGCCGCAAATACTGTCAACGTCATTGCTGGCACTGGCCTAACGGGCGGTGGTGCGCTTACTGGCAACGTCACGATTACCCTTGCCAACACAGCAGTTGTTGCCGGTACTTACGGTACAGCAACCCAAGTATCGCAGGTCACTGTAGACGCTCAAGGGCGCATTACTAGCGCATCTAACGTAGCTATTGCTATTTCTAACAGCGCTGTATCTGGTCTTGGCACAATGGCAACGCAGAATGCCAATGCGGTAGTCATTACAGGCGGTAGTGCAACGCTTGCCAATGTCACGGTAACATCCAACCTTTACGCCAACTTAGCAACCAGCAACACAGCGGCAATGCCTGATCCTAGCTTGCCATTAGCGCCAGAAGGTTACATCACAGTCTATGTCAACGGAAACGCCAAGAAAATCCCTTATTACGGAGTCTGACAGTGGAGCCGCAGTTCTTGATCAACATTCTTTTTGCGACCGCAGGAGCCGCTTTTGGGTGGATACTGAACAGTATCTCGCGCTCAATCGTCAGGATCGAGGACAGAATTGCGGAAATGCCCATCATGTACGTCAATCGAGATGACTATCGGGCTGACATCCATGAGATTAAAGGAATGCTTGGCAAGATATTTGATCGTCTTGACCAAAAGGCCGATAGATGAGCCTAAACATGGATGCGCTGGCTACTCCGATCTTCGGAGAGCCGGACAGCCTCCGCGATTTCCTATTTGAAAACGGTATCCAACACCAAGTCTTTTGGGAAAGACTGACTGACGCTGGCTTCTATGTGCCACGCTACCCCATCATTGATGCCGACCCGCAAGACCTTGATGACTGGCTGTTAATACATCAACAAGAACACCAGTCATACGCCACTATTCTTAACCTAAATGACCCCTTTAATCTGCTAGACTTGGATTTCAACCAAGAAGATGACTTTTACGATTGGGTAAACAGTCACTTGTTGATCCATGAGCAGATAGCACGAACACTGGGGGTGACATGATCTCTGACGAAGACTTTTTGCGCCTGTTTAATGCGGCAATGGCGCTGGCAAAACCTGTCGGGAAACCGACAATTAACGCTGAAGAAATAGATGTACGCTTTGAAAATCTGGATGTTGATAGTCTGGATTTATTGATTATTGGAATGTATTTGTGTGACGCTTTCAGCGTACCTGAAGCGGTTGGCAAAGAAATGAAACCAGAAACGGTACGAGAAATGAAAGACTTTCTGGTAAACAATACGCCAATGACATCGTTTGATGTTGAAGCTGCCTTGATGGTGGTGGTATGAGCCTATTCCTAACCTATGGGCATACCGTATCCAACCCGCAAACGACCCTGATGGAAGACATTTTGCACCCACAGCGTGTGCATTTCATACCGGAAAGTTATCAAGGCGCAAAACAAGGGTTCAAATACCCACCCCACAACCTTGCCAACATGGTGATGGCACCAGCAACGCTGGAATGGCTGCGAGAAAACCCAGCACTAGGCAAGACTGCATTCATTCTGGCGGCTGGCAATGCCCATTTTGCTGGCATCAATCCACGCAAAAACCAAACGCATACGCAGTTGCACTATGAGTATAAGTTTCTGCCCTTTACGCTAACGCAAGTCATGGCTGGCAGGCTGGCAAATATGATCTGCCAACCCGATTACATAGCCACAGACTCCACTGCCTGCGCTTCTAGCCTGAAAGTCATGATGGACTGCCTGATGCTGGAAGCCTTTGGCTTTACCCGCTTCATCATCCTGTCTGTAGAAGACGCTGTATCCAATTCCGTTTTGCAATTCTTTGGTGACTCTGGTGCCTGCTTAACCTTGGCTGAAGAGACTACCAAAGACATTGTGCCAAGCGCCTTTGATAGCAGAAATGGTGGCTTTTACGTCGGTCAGGGCGCTGTCTTTGCTGTTTTGCAAACAGAGGGTGAGGTCAACCATTATGGTCTGACCCCAAAAGCAAGGCTGGTGGGTGCCTACCATGCGGCAGAGAAGTGGAACAACGCCATAGGCCAAGCGCCGGATGGCAAAGGCTATGTGGATGCGATTGAAGGTGCCATGCGGTATGGGGAAGTTTTCCCTACTGACATCAAAATTGTGAAGACACACGGCACTGGCACGGAATCCAATAATGTGTCGGAAAAGTTAGCGTTAATGAACACTTTGAATGACTTTGTGGCAACGTCATTTAAGCCAAAAATAGGTCACACAATGGGCGCTTCGGGCTTGCTTGAAACGCTACTTTTGCTTGACAATCTGGTTTATGGTGTTGTACCTGCTATTCCTAACCGCACAGAAAAAGACGATGTTTTTCTGTCTGAGGACTGCGAGACTCCTGATGGGCTGATCCTTAGTCTTGCCGCTGGAATGGGTAATGTGTATTCCGCAGCAATCTTTGACCCAGTGAGGTAATTATGGTTCAGATGGTGGACAGCCGAGAGCAAGAACTAAGTTCAGAGGACATCGTGGCAATTGCTGCCATGAATACCAATGCAGAGGTTGATCGTGGTCAGGCTATTGCCATGATCAATGCCGAACTTCAAATGGATGATACCTTGTTTGTCCGTCAGGGTAATACACTTTTCATTATCCATAAAGCATCTCCCGGCGTTGGTTGGTTCCGTGCCTTGAATGCTGACACTGCGCCTAACTATCTTGAGAACAGCGTAGAGTTTATGCGTGCTTGTTACAAGATGGGCTTCGACACGATGGCTTCGACGTTTACTGATCCAGCCATTATTCAAATCTTCCGCTATATCTCAAAAAATCCTCCCAATCCAGAAATGGGTTACAACATTCGCAAAATGAATACTGGTCAGTTTTTGGGAAGTATTAAGACTGGCCCTGCGCGGGGAGGTCAATAATGGGTGCCGTTGCTGATTTTGTTGGAGACGTTGTTGGCGGTGTTTTTGATTTTGTTGGCGACGTTGTGGAGTTTGTAGGTGACGTTGTATCGGACGTTGTTGAAGTTGTTGGTGACGTGATTGAATACGTTGCTGAAAACCCTGAAGTTGTAGCCATTGCTATTGTTGCGCCGCAGCTTTTGCCAACTATCGGAGTAACTGGCATTGCAATTCAACCTGTAACTGCTGGTTTGATTTCTGCTTCGCAAGGCGGTGATTTAGAAGACATTGGTAAAGCAGCCCTTGGTAGCTTTGTTGGTCAAGGCGTTGGTACTGCTGTCGCAAGTAAAGTTGGCAGTGCAATTGGCGCTCAAGGTGCTGCAACGCCGATTCAAACTGCTTTGGCTAATGCTGCGGGTGGAACTGCCGGAGGCGTTGTTGGTGCCGTAGTTACAGGTCAGGATGTTGGCGAATCTGCCGTTACAAGCGCTCTTGGTTCTGCTGGTGCTTCTTTAGCACGCTCTGGCGCTTTGTCTCAGTTTGATATTGACGAAACAGGCAGAGCCGCAGAAGCTATTGCCGATGTTGGCGAGGCGGTTGGTCGCACTGCTGGTGGCGGTAATTTAGGTGAAGAACTATTGCAGGCAGGACTTTCTACAGTCACAAGAGAAGGTCGCGCTGCTACTAGAGATTTGCTGACACCAACGGATGCTGAAATACAAAGAGAAATTAAAAAAGCCACTGGTGTTGAAGAAACAACTGTTGCTAGGGTTGAAGATGACATTACCAAAGCACTAACCGATCCAAACAACACGGTACAGGTAGCGTTCCAAGGGCCAGTTACGCCTGAT
>Ga0181352_1001184_pt1 | contig 10348 bp, 18 predicted proteins | sample Fa13VDMLBSN_FD_130103 | JGI IMG/M metagenome (GOLD analysis project Ga0181352, IMG submission 130103) | Freshwater viral communities from Lake Michigan, USA - Fa13.VD.MLB.S.N | ecosystem: Environmental > Aquatic > Freshwater > Lake | place: USA: Michigan | collected 2013-09-23 | reverse complement strand
TGTCTCTCTGGCTCACGTAGCAGAGCAACATTGAACCGCTTGTTGTAACCATCCTACCAAAGCTACCGTCTTCAACCGAGTCGAACTGGTGGCTCTAGTTGAACAATAAACTCAGCACTACTGGCGGCCTCTCCAACCCTTGTAACATACTGACCAGCTGAACTTGGCGCGGCTGTTGTAATTGCTCCTGCAGATGCTGCGGATAAATAATAAATATCACCCGGATCCAGTCCAGATGTAGCCAAAACCCCGACAATCAAAACGCGGACCGTTTCACCAGCTAATTTTGAAGTCTGCGCAAAACCTACGACGTTAGCTTTGTCAAACGTATCGTTGGCAATTGCTAAACCCACTTTTCCATCACTAGATCGAGAATAAAGAGCCTGCCCCTGGGAAACAGCTTCAAACGCAAGGGCTTGGAATCCGGCAACTGAATACACAGTTTTACCGGCCATAGTTGATTTTAGGTCAATCAGAGCTTCCGTTAAACCCTGATTATTAGGAGCGTAGGGCTCGTAATTACTAACACCAGCCATCAGGATAAGCGAATAGGTGGCTCTAGTTGAATACTAAAATCTGTGGTCGTAGCACCTTCTCCAACGCGAGTCACATATTGACCAGCAACTGAAGGAGCAGTTGTTGTAATTGCTCCCGCAGTTGTACTTAAAAAGTACACATCACCAGGATCAACAGTCGATGGCATTGTTTTGATGCCAGCAACTAACACTTTTACCGTGGCACCAGAGGTCGTGGCTGAATCAGCAAAGCCGACAACCAGCGCCTCATCAGCGGTTCCATCAGCTTGAGCAAGGCCAACCTTGCCATCGCTGACACGCATGTAGAGAGCTGCCCCATCCGTTAGGGTTTCGAAGGCCGTTGCATCAAAACCAACACGAGAAGGCGCAAAAACCGGAAAACCTTCTTTGAGGTCAATAATGGCATCAACTAAACCTCTGTAATTGGGCTCATAAGGTTGGCGGGTCATAGTAAACCCGTTGGCCGTCATCAAATCGACCAAAACTGCTATAGCACCTTCTATATTGGGTTCGTAGCCGGTTGACATTTTTCTCCTCGTTGACTATATTCTAGTACCTTAGAATTAGAAAAAAGCTCAGCAAAGCGTGTCGCCCGAAACTGTTTTAGCTGCAATCAGCGCAGGAATTGCAGCATTCTTTGGTCTTGGTAAGTCTTTAAATGGTTTCAACGACAAGCTAGATCGTCGCTTTCAACGGCTGGAAGAAGATGTCAATGCGATTGAGAACAACATGGTTCACCACTATGTTCTTAAGCAGGACTTTTTAAGGGAGATGCAGGCTGTTCACCAGAAGCTAGATCGCATCTGGGAATACATGATCAACAGCAAAGGTTAAATTGCAACCCAGCTGGTTGTTGTGCTGTTGTAGATGTACAGCGCTGGCGCCGATTTGTCGTAGTGAAGCTGCCCATCAATTGGGTTGATTGGAAAACCGGATGCTGATGTGGAAGCAACAGCCTTCGGTGTTTGGAAGTTGGTGCCGTCGTGGATTTTAAAAATCTGCGTGCTGGACTGATCGAGCCAGCTTTCGCCCTTACATAATCCAGTTTGGCCTGTCGGTACAGCGTTGGGTTGGGTACTACCAACATGAATCGGGCCAACCTTGACCAGTGCGGGGGTGCCAGCATTGTCAGCAAAATAGATGCCGGGCTCAGTGGCGTTGTAATTAACGGCGAACTCACCGATGCCAAGACGGTTGGCAAACGGCCTGTCGTAAAGGAGGCTGGAGCGCAGCCGTAGGATCTGAGTCGTCATTAGTTAGTGATGTACACGCCACAATCAATGTTAACAAAAGGTGGTGCAGTTCTTATGCCGTTTAAATAAGTACCACAATCCAGAGTTTCTGTCGTTGTTCGCGTTGGTACGCCGTTTCTATAAGTCCCACAATCAATCTCAGCGAAGCGAAAATCGCTGCTGTAATCCGTCAACGGCTGATCAAGCATGCCAAATTTGGCATCATCAATCAAATCAATGGGAATATTAATGAGCTTCTGCATCATGTACAGAGTCATCGCCGCCGTGTTAAGCGGAGTCCCATCCCGGCTCAGCTGGCCATTGGCGTCGCGGCGGATGGTGTTTGTCGCCATCATGGTCACCAGCTGAGGGTCAAAGTCTCCAACCTGGGTTGGCTGGTTCCTGTTCCCCGTGATTGATTTTGATCCGGACCAGGGCATGCCATACCCCATCATCTTCATGCGCTCAAGTTGCTCACGGACTGCTGAGAATTCTTTATCAAAACGTTCATAGAATTTATCGAGTGCATCACCAATCGGCTGATCATTTGGTTCATACAGCCACGCCTTGACGTACTCGTGGTTACGCAGGTTGCGGACGACGCAATAGCCAGAGGTGGTCAGGCTGATGGGTGAGACCACAAGGAAGGTGTTGGCATCAACCACCTGGGTAATGATGTATTCGCCCGTGGTGACGTTACCGCTGGTGATGTCCAACTCGATCCTGGTGTTGGCACCTAGGCCGTGGTTTGGAGCCGTAATCGTAATGTTCGGTCCACCGGATTGAACATAGGTGGCGTTGATGTCGATGGGATCATTTCCCTCATCGTGAAAGATTGACCACATTGCAGCGTAGATGTGTTTGCACCACCGCATCTGGTAGTACATCAAATTGTTGTAAGTGCTGTCAGCTGTGTCTTCGTAGGTGGGAAGTTGATAGAAATTATTGATTGAAATGTACAGAAGATCTGTGAACACGCCAACATCATCTTTTGTATTGACGACATTGCCATCCCGGTCAATCCGTGTGCCTTCCACAACAGAGGTGATGGGAGTCCGGGGGATGCGGCGTTTGCTTGCCTCCTCGTAGAGATCATAGTTTTCCCGACGCATGAAATCGGTGCAGGTGCACTGATAGCGGATCTCTGTTGTCAGGTACCTACCCACCTGGAATCCACGCGGTGCGGGCACGACAACATCTGTTCTGCTGTTTGCTGTTACAGCACCGTAACTGTCATCACGCTGGAATAAAATTTCATTTGTATTTAAATCTGTACCGGTAACGGTATAACCAACGTAGTTTTCATAGTTATAACCACGCAGCCGCCTGTTGACAATCAGCGTCCCACCAGATGGCCCCGATGTGTAGTTTTGTACCGTGAATTGCGTAGAGCTTAAAACTGTAATTTCATACAAACCACTTTGCGCTGCACCGCTTAGAACCGCAAGAAACACTTCATTGCCAGTAGAGAGGCCGTGGGCGGAGGAGCAGGTTACCGTTACGGTTGTTCCAACCCTGGTGTAGGTGGAGAACAGACCGGGGTCACGTTCAATCACACGGTCCGCCAAACGCTCACCGCCAAAGAATGTGACAGGTGTAGGAATAAAGCGAATACGAACACGCTGCTGCACCCAGTCAGGGTCAGCAAATGTTGTAACCTTTCTAACGGTTATGTTGCCAGTTGTTGTTACAGACGCAGAGGCTGTTGCCGTGAAAACGTTTGCATTTGTAACAGTAATTGTTAATGTCTCTGGTGTGGCTGCACCTGATGTCGGATCTAAATACAGACTATCGCCTGTTTTATATCCGTGAGATTCAACTGTAATTGTTAGAGCGGTTCCAGATTGCGAATAAGTTCCTGTTTGTTCTTCTGTCAGGTAACGTACAGCATCAATCGGCAAACCAAAATTATAAAAATTAAAACTATTTGCATCTCGAATGCCGACCATCTGCTCACCAATCTCATTGTTGGTGCTAGGGAACATAAACATCCGCGCCGGAATGAAGACGCCAGGGAACTGCTGGAAGGCGCAGTACATCCTGAAGTCGCCACGGGTGTTGCGTCCTGTTGCCTTTGAGCTAAAGAGGGTCTGGGTTAAACAGTACAGCTCATAGCCGCGCCGCCACCTGACCCAAGTTGAGTCGTGGTCGTAGTAGCGGATGCGGCTGGTGGTTTTGAAATCTTTTGGCGTGAACTTAAAAGGATTATCATCAATCCCTAGTTCATACCGCGTTGGCTTTTTCTGAATAGCATCGCTAAATCCGCCAACAAGATTGTTGTCAAAACTGCCGCCAAAACTAGATCGTTTACGCGGCATGATTCACATCAATAGTAACCAGCTTGTACGTTGACGTAGAAACCGTTGGTTAAAGAAGAGGTGCCGCTAACAGCAGCGTAGATAGCTTGACCGCGCTGGAGCATCAGACCGCGATGCTTGGCTGCAACCTCATTGTTTGCAGAGGTGAAGTTGCTGCCGGCTTGCACCACAGGGTGGTTAATCAGCGGAAGAATCTCTTTGAGCGTCAGGCTGTATTCCTGGTTGCCAACGGTGCTTGGGATGCTGGCGACAAACAGGGGGAAGAACTGGTTGGTGTTTGTAATCGTACCAGTGCTGACCAGGTAGAAGCAGATGTCCGTCGGAGCATAAACGCTGACGTTGCCCGAGGTGGTCAGGGTGCCGGCGCTGGTGATCGTGAAGGTTGTGGCCGTAATGGCGGTGACGGTAGCTGTCTCATCAACAGCTGTGCCACTGGTGTAGTCCAGGTAAACCTCTTGACCAACCTTGAGGTTGTGGTTTGCCAGAGTCACCGTAACTGTTGTGGTTCCAGATTGAGCGTAGGTCCCAGCGCCAGCGGTGGCGGCGTCGATAAAGATGTTGTTGTTCTTGCTGTAGCGCAGCCAAATCTCGTCAATGTAAGCACCACTGATCGAGGTGTCGGTCAGGGCGGAGTCAACATCAAAAACTTTGGTGGCGTTACCAACAGCTGTCGGCACCAGGCTGGTGGCAAACAGTTGGCCCGAGGCAACAGTAAGAAGGGTAGATGTCGTCGCCGGACGATCTACCATTGCGGGCATTTTGTTCGAACTGGACGAGGACAATTGACTGGCTCCCTGTACCTAGATGGTACCTGTTGTTTGAAGGTTTGTGCGTGCCTTTATTTTAGATTATCAACTTTTTTATGCTTCTTTTTAGAGGCGAGCCACATCCTGAAATATTGCAGTTCACCCTGCGTGTAAAGCTCAGGAGTCTTAAGCGCCTTTTTGACCAGCTTCTTTTTCTTTGTCACGGCCACGCTTGTTCTTTTCCTCTAGTTTAGCGCGGGCCTTCGCCAAAGCTTCCTTGCGATTGGAATTTGCTTCTTCTTTGTTACGAGAAGGATCTTTATCACCTTGCTGCTCCGCCTTCTTCTTGAAGTGCTCAAGCAGTGCTGGGGGCATTTTGCCGCTGGCCATAATTAAAAAACCTTTGTATTTATTCTAAAACTTTTACTCTTCTACATCGAGACTATTGGTGCCCTCTCCCAGGTATTTACCGCGAAGGCTCTTGGTCACCGGTTTGTCTGGACTGGAGGATGCATAACTGATGGAGCCTGTTCCGGCTTCTGCATCCTTGCTACCAAAGAACGAAGGCAAGTTGATGTCACCAGCAAAGCGCTTCTCCAGATCTTTCCCGCCAGGTGTCACCTGAAGAGCCTGGCCCAGACCGGTGCTGCGGCCACCAACTTTATCCATGATTCCGCGAACAATGCCCTCATTGATCTCGGAGCTGCTTCCGGGCACGCCTGCGGAACTTGTCTGAGAAGATCCCATTAAATTAATTCCAATCTTTTAATTTTACTGCGCCTTACGCCGACTGGCCAGATCAACAGCACGCCGCGCTTTCTTTGCACGCTCCGTGTTGGAAACAAATTGCTTACCTTCCCGAGATTCTCTTTGTTTCTTCTCATCTGTTTTCTTCCTCTCCTCGGGCGACAGTTGAGCCCAGGCTTTCTCTGGAAGGTAACGCTCTGTTCCTTTCTGACCAGGTTCAATTGCTTTGTCAGCCATTTCAGTTCAGTGAGATTTCTAACCAAGGAGCAAGGGGTGGGATGGAGCCGACCAGACGCAGCATCCCATCTGCAAATAATCCGAGGACCGACCAGCCGACAAACATGCTGATCAAACCAGCGTTGCGGTTATGGCGGCGAATTGCTGCGTCAATCATGTCCTGGCACTGCTGTTTTGTAACCAGAGATTCTGGTTTGATTTGATCAAGTCGATGTGCCACGAATTAGCCATCAGTGATAGGTCCACCATAAAGCCATGCATCACATGTTCGCGCAGCAGCGCACTTGAATTTAAACAGCTGACAATAACCAAGTTGTGCCAGTGCCTGAACATCGTGCGGATCAGCTGCTTCATGTTCATTGATGCCAGCGATGATGCACTCAAGAACGCGATCACTTTGATCAAATGCTGAGCAGTTGCCGCAGCGGGCAGTCATCACCGTATCAACATCGCTGTTCCACATCTTTGCTTTCTCTTCCCAAAAGCCAGGATCTGGAGCGTCTGGATTCAGCGGTCCATAGCCAAAGTTCTTGATTGTCCAGTTCCTGTTTTTAACGTTCTCTTTGATGTCAACTGTCGCACGCGGACAGGAATCACCGATCGCGGTAACTGTTTTATTTAAAAGAACTTTTGCTTTGTTGTCCATATCAAGCAGCCGCCAGGTGGAAGGTCACAACTGCAGCTGTGCCGCCGGACTCAGAGACCCAAACCGGCTTAACAAATTTGACAGGGCGATCACCAACACTGATCACATGGTTGCCATTGGCTGTGATGGTCGTGGCACCAATGATCGGCGCAAAGTCTGTGCCATTGATGCTGCCATCAAGGCGAACAATTACGTTCGTGTTAATGGTGGCGACTTTGACAATTAACGTATAGGCCATGGTGGAGAACAGATCGTTCTCAGCAACCTGAACAGTGTTGCCATCCCCTGGCGCGGTCAATGCCGTACCGACATTAAAAATTGTGTCTGAAAAGCCAGTAATCGCCATTGATCTTTTGTGTTTAATTAAATTTTAGTTCTACTTGTTTTTCTTTTCGTATTCTTGTTTGGTCATCCACTTTTGATCGCCCCAGCGCTTAAGCGATTTTTGTCCCTCTGTTTTCTCTCCTGTGTAGCCACCGCCACGGCGCTTATAAGCCTGGGCTAGAAGTTGCGCCTTCCTAGCACTCCACTGGCCGGGCTTGCCTCCTTTGGATCCGGCTTTAATTTGATTTTTAAGCCGCTCCCGCAGCTCAGGTTTTGTGTACGACATTACGAGAAGTAATTGGCTGGCCGTTGCTGAGCAATCTCTGTGACCAGAGAAAGTGGATCAATAAAAGAAGATGCTCTCTGCGGACTGGAGTAGCCAGTGCCGATGGCATTTGAAATCATTTGATCGCGGTAACTTTCAAGGAAGCTCTTGGGCTCTGGCTTTTTACCGCGTGTATCAATGATGGTGATGCTGGGTTGCAGCTGCGCTGTCTGCATTGGCTGCGGTGCAACAGTTGGTTGTCCCGCCACCGCTGCTTCTTGACCGCCTTTTGTATGGAGCAGCCGAACCTCATAACCCTCAGGGGTCACGATGCTGCCATAGCCTTTGCCTGGCTTGAAGGTTCCGGCTCCTTCCCAAAACAGTTGCTCGCCGCCAGCAACACCGAAATCAATTCCTTTGTGATCTGTCGATGCACCTTTGGTTGGTGCAGTCCGTGGTCCGTAACCAGATGTGATTGGAAAGGACGGTGTAAATTGACCGCCCTTTTCTTGGTACAAAGGAGTTTTGCCTTTGCCGATCTTTAAGCGTTGAAGTCCGGAGCGCCAGGTGGCAGGGTCAATGTACTGACCGTCTTTAAGAACGCGGACATCAAGATGCGGACCTGTTGTGGGTAGAACGTCCTCACCAGCTTTTGCAACAGTTCCTGCAAACGTGATGCCCGCCATTTGTTACGATTTCCTCTGTGCGAAATAATCAGGAGATGCTGTGGTCCCTGAAATGCTGCCCAGCATGCTTCTGAACAGTCCTTGACTCATTTTAGCTGCGGTGCTTTCTGAGGCTCCAGAAGGCTGGAAAGCTTCCTGCAGGTAACCAGAGAGAAAACTTTTGCCAAGCTTGGTTTGAGCGTCTTCTTCTTTTTCACCGCCATCAGTTAAAACAATGACCGTGTTTGGTTGCTGCTGCTGTTGCTGAGCAGGAGCCGCAGCCACAACGGGTGTTTGGGGTCCAGTCAGCGAATCACCAAGAGTGGTCTGAGCCATCTTGTAGAGCTGGCCGCCTTTTTGAAACTTAGGAAGAGAACTTTCAACAGACGTTCCAAAAGAATCTTTGGCCTTCAAAGAAACGTTGGGGTTGCCGCCAAGAACAGTTGCGTATGCTTTGGCAATGCCCATACCTGGTTTGTAGCCACGGCTTTGGAAATACTTTTCAACGTAAGGAAGCTGCTCTGAAATGGTCATCTCCTTGGAGGGAAGACCGACTTCTTTGCGAGCACCTGGGCCAAATTGAATCAGGCCACGGTATTGACCGCCAGAGCCACCCCAAACATTGGGGCGGAAACCTGATTCCTGGTGGATCAGGGCGCCAAACTCGTAGGGGTCAAGTCCAAGTCGGGTGGCGGTTTGGAATACGGCCTGGCGATCTTCTGGTTTTAATGTTCCGATTTTTGCTTGTGCCATGTTCGTATCACCGGAAATCGTTGTTAAAGATAAGCCGAGTACCAACTGCAACGTCAGCGGGGCCTGGAAGAGCCTGAATAAATTCGGCGCCTTCTCGGTTGAATCGATAGCGTGCTTGTTCTGGGTTTCGGTAATTGGGGACATAGAGATGGTTCGCTAATCGATCCGTCTCGTACAAATAGATTGCCGTCCACGTTTTTAACGTGTCCTTGTAGTCGGTCGTACTAATGGTACGGTCGACATCACCAGCAATATTTTCTTTCCTTCCAGCGGGCGTTACATTGTTATTAACGCTTCCGGTCATATCGGTGCGTTTTTCAGCCTCGTCACACCGAGTGACCTGTTCGACAATCTTTGAGTACCAGTACGAATCTGGAATGTTGTTGATAGCTTCCTCAAGCCTTGCTTGGTCGCCAGCTGGAATCGAGGTGGTGTTATATCCCAGGTGCCAGCGTACTTTTGACTTAAGGAAGCTATCGAGTTGCATTACTCAACACGAATGAGATTTTCTTTGATAATCTCATCCCAATCAACACGCTTAATTGCTTTAAGTTGATCGAGTTTGAGAAATTTTTCGCCAGGCATGGATAACTGAAGATCCTTAATATCCCTGGCTGTTTTCAATCCTACACCAGGCAAATGGTCAGCAATCTGACGTGCACTGGCTGTGTTGATGTTAACGCGTGTGTCAACAGGAAATGTTTCTTTCGGTAGCGGGGTTGGGGGCTTAACTCCTTCTGTCTCAAGCTGGGCAGTTAAACGCTCTTCCGTCCGAATCTTTTCGTTGGTTGCCTCAAGGTGAGGGATGAGGTCCTGTTCTTCGACATACAGAACCTCATCTTGAGAATCAATGCACATGACGACGTTGTCGCCATGCTTTGCAATCATCTCGACAAGGCCGCCAGTTGGTTTGTACTGATAGAGCATCTAGGGTGTAAACGATCTACCAGTACAATACCAACCTTCACCTTAATTTGCTACTGATCAGCTGTCAGTGCCGCCCACTTGGGAGGCAAAGTCGATGAAGCCCTGGATGTCGTTCCAGGACACAGCAGCAGCGGGACGCAGGTAGTTCACGCGGCACAGCAGGTAAGCAGCCTTACCAGCGGTCGAGTCATCGGCACTGATGTACACACCGTCGCCGTTCACGGAAGTATCGGTGATGGCGTTGATGTTGTAGACCTTGAACAGCTGATCCGAGGTCACCTTGTAGAACATCGAGTTGGCAGCGTTAGCAGCCGTGATGCCAGCGGTGGTGACGGTGGTCCAGAAGGGCAGGTCGCCGTTGGTGGTGTCGCCAGTGCCTTGGGCAATGCCCGAAGCACCGATGGTCAGGCTGGAGCTAGCAGCAGCCAGACCGTTGGCCTGCGAGGAGGGGACGCCGAAGGGGCTGCCCGAGTTGTCGGGGCCCAGCAGCAGAACCTCGGTGTTGGTGCCGAGCAGGTCGGCAGTCACAGGGGAGGCAGGGAAACCGGCCAGGCCACCAGCGGGGATGTCCTGAGCCAGAGCCAGAGACGCACCGTAAATGTAAGCGGGGCGATCCGAGCTGGCTTGCACCGTCAGAGTGGTGCGGTTGTCACGCACCCGATCATCGGGACGACGGTCGGGAGAGGGGATGGTGATGTTGAAGCTCTTGTAGCTGGCCTTATCAGCAGAAAGGTTATCAATCTTGATGTAGCCAATAAGCTCGAAAGCTTCAACGCCAGGCCAGCCGTACACACCTTCGGTGTTGTAGGAGGAGAGGCGGTTGATCTGATTACCGGGTTGCAGAATTGCACCGGCTTCTTCTTTGTAAGCAGCCATTGTTAAGTACCTCCTTTATCACTCAGTAATGGTAAAGGCACAGGTCACGAAGTCCTTGTTCAGGTTCGCGAAACCG
>Ga0181352_1001183_pt1 | contig 10356 bp, 12 predicted proteins | sample Fa13VDMLBSN_FD_130103 | JGI IMG/M metagenome (GOLD analysis project Ga0181352, IMG submission 130103) | Freshwater viral communities from Lake Michigan, USA - Fa13.VD.MLB.S.N | ecosystem: Environmental > Aquatic > Freshwater > Lake | place: USA: Michigan | collected 2013-09-23 | reverse complement strand
TTGCGCTGTTCATTATCCCATTCCTTCTGCAAAGCATCGCGCTGACGCTCAAGTTCCACTCGCCGTTTATCGGCAGTCGGGTCTTTAAAGCCTCTTTCAGCGCCTTCTTGGCCCAGATCGCTCTGAAACTCCTCATTGGAAAGGATGCGCTCTCCTTCCGGTCCAACACGTTCTTTCCAGCGCTGATGCAAAAGAGGATTTTCGATATCGCCAAGATGGCTTTCGTGTGTGAAAAGTTGCTCAGTATATGCCGGATGCCCAGCCAAGGCCCGCGATTCAGCAAGTTGCTTATTCGTTAAATTGCCCATTTCCTTGCGAGCGGCATAAAGATATTCATCAAGCTGCTTTTGCCGGGGAGATATAAACTTGGATTCTCTTAAAGGTTCCTCGCCAAGATATTGTGACATAATATTATATGGCGTCGTCTTGGTTGCAAGAGACATGCTTTCCCGCATGGCAAATTCTGGGCCTGCGCCTTCAGCAAGGGCGTCCTCCATTATTTTTTGCTGATATCTAGTGCGTAGCGCATCCTGAGCGTCAGCAAACGCCTTGTAGTCAGCGGCCCTCTGAGCGTCGAGCGATTCTTTAAAATTAAACACCTTCTCCTGTAGAGCAGCGCTCTGATCAGAGTATTTAGCCGCAATGTCGGGATGTATTTCGCGGAACGACGACGGATTATTATACGGCAATCTCAGGACCGACTCAGAATAGTCAGTGCCGCCCGGATGCGTGTATTTCTCCCACTTAGGAGCCATTTCCGGCCTAGTAGGAGCTTCTATATTGCGAACCTGAGATTCAGCATTTTGATACCGACGCCAAGCATCCTGCCAGTCCATGGCAGGGCCTCTGATATGTTCGTCAAGATCATCAAACCGGACGCGATCATTCATCAACGCATCCCTAAGCTCCATAAGACTCCAAGGATTTTCGTCGCCGCGTATATTTATAGTAGGGTTTTCAAGTCTGTTCGGATTTACGGCTTCCCAAAGGCCAGTATTTGCGCCGCGCAAATCTTCTTGAGCTTGCGTCCGATTTTGGACAGCCTGATTAATTCTTTCCGCCGGAACGGGGGCAGAACTGCGTTTCCACACCGTTTCAACTTGCGGGAAATTGCGCTCAAACGCCTGTGCGATATCCTGACGACTAATCTTTGTCGCTGGGTCCATGCCAAGGAGGCCAGCAAACTGCATCTCCTCATCCTTGACGCCACCCTTCTTCAGCAAGGACTGCATCTCCTGCCAAGTGCGGACAGTGTCCGGCAACTGGGTCGAAGCAACCTCATGGCCTAAGCTATAAAAGCCAGCGGGATTAGTGATTCGCTGATAATCAGGAAACATCGGCTCAGGGGGTTGGTTATGTCCCATGGCAGGCGGAGCAGCCTGAACAGCCTGCTGAACCGCATATTGCGGACCTTGCTCCACGTTCCACTGATGCTGCCAGTTCCTAAACTTGTCCGTATTTCCCTGACCAGCCTCCCAAGCCTGCTTCATGGCGGCCTGAGATTGAGATTTGGTCATCTGCTGTGCGGCCTGACCAGCCATAGCGCGCTCAACGGCAGCCGCTGCGCCCTGGGCAATCTTGCCCTCAATATTGGCTCCCGGCACTGGGACCGTAGCAAGCAAAAAGCCTTTGGGGTCACGGTTCTGATATGACTCTTGAGCTTGAAGGGCCTGTCCAGCCAGCGGAACAAAGTCGGCAACGCCCATGCCGCGCTCACCGATGCCAGAGGTTCCCATAAGGCCCTCAACGAACTGGCGGCGTTCAGGGGACGGGGCCTGCTCACCCATCATCTTCTGGGCAATCTGTTCACGGATCGTCGGATCATACCCTTTAAGGGTAGCCTCACCCGGCTGCGGGCCAGTGTCGTAGCGGACTTCAGGCTGCGGCATACGCATGGCGAAGTCATTCTGAGCCATCATCGGAAGCTTGGCGGCCTCTTGAACTTTGGCGTAGGGATCGTCCTCTAGGAACTGGACATCACCTTGGACTTTATCACCGATAACCTCGCCGCCATCATCCCTAGCCGCCCGCATATTGTCGATCAGGTTGGGATACGGACGACCAGCAGCCTTGGCCGCAGCTTTGGCGCTGGCCTTTTCCTTGCTACTCAGATGCTCAGGCTTGCCCAGATTCTTGGGGCGGGGCTTGTCCCAGATAGCGCCGCCTTTAGCCGCTTCCTGCACAGCAGCATACGGGTCAACCGCTCCGCCATCAGCACAATTCCAAGCCCGAAGCGACTTATTGATCCGGCTATCCGGGTCATTCGCCGTTTTTTTGCTAGTCAGCTTCTTTTTGGCACCTTCCATACGCGCACAGAAAGACTTTTTACGCGGACCTCCCTCAGGTTGGGGCCGCTTAATATCATGCCCTTCCGCCTTCAAAGAACGACGGCCAGCTTCGTTCAATCCGCCATTTGGATTCTGACCAGCTTTTCTTTGCCACACGGGAGTTTTAGCCATTTAGGCAGTCCTCAGAAGATATATCTTTGTTGATATATATTTCAGCCTCTTGCTCATCCTTCGATGAAAGCAAGTATATTCTTGCAAACTCAAGCAATTCTGGATCGTCGCGGAAAAGGCCAAGGCCCTGATTGCACCTATTGCAAAGCATTCCGCGAACTTTGTTTGTCTTGTGGCAATGATCGACAACTAAGTCCGTTTCATCGCCGCATATTGTGCATTCGTATGTGCTTTTAATAATGCCGGACAGAGCATCATCACTTATCATGTTCCGATATTTGCCACGCCTTGTGCTGCTCCGGTAAGAGCTACGACATTCCCGGCACCAGCTATCCAACCCGTTTTTCTTGCGATTGTGGAGCGGAAAGAACTCTGACGTCTCCGGCTTATCCACCTTGCAACGGGTGCATATCATCACTTATGCTCTATCTGTTTGGGTTCTTCGACTACGGTCCATTGATCCGCATCCAGATCAATGACGTCATTGTTTTGCATCGGGCGTTGCGCGTAAACATTATGGGCGTTTCTTGCCTGAGCGGCGTTCAATGCTGCTATCTGATTCTGGATGAGAAACTGGTAATATCTATCTGGAGTTCCGAAAGGACTATTTCCGAAAGGATTAGCAGCCCAACCACCCATCACTCACTCCCAAAAGGCTTTTGCATTGCCTGCTGGCGCTTAAACTCAGCTTCCTGTTGGCGGAACTGATCATCAGCCTGCATAGACGCGCGATCCTTTAGCAGCTTGTCGGAATGGACCAGCATGGACTGCTCAAGATCAGCCTGTGCCAGCATTTCTTTCGACCGACGATCCGCAGCGTGGTTAGCCGCGTCAATGGCGACTTCCTTCTCACGAACCCGCGTCTCAGCCATCTTGGCCTGCGCCATGGCGATCTTCGTTTGCTCTTGGCTAGCGGCAATCTGCTGACGGCTACCCATCTCAGCGACCTTGGCCTGAACGCCAGCAAGTTTGGCGTTGGCTTCCATCTGCTTGATCGGGTCAATCGGGGGCGGCCCGCCGGGAGCGTTGTTAAACAGGCTCTCAGCATCTTCAATGCCGACCATGCCCATGATCCGGGTGTAAACCTCTTTCTGGTTAAACATCGCCGGGTTTTCTTTGGCCATCTGGTAAATGGCGATGGCCTTCTGGATTCTGAGCGTCTGGCTGGCCGTGTTTGGATCAGCCTTCGGAACAATGTCCTTGTTATCAAGCGCAGCCTCAAGACGGGCAACATCACGCTCGAAAGCAGGATTTCTGTTGCTACGCCACAGAGCCTCCGGGTCTTTCTTGAAAAGATCCTTAAGCAGCGCAAACTCTTTCTGCTGGGCAGTGTGCATACGCTTATGGACGGCGCTCAGAACCTTCGTGGCCTGATCAATCAGGGCAATCGTCGTCCCAACAGGAGCATCGCTGCGGCCTTCGCCAACAGCCGTCTCAGCCGTGCCGCCAAGACGCTGGCTGGTCTGTTCGACGTTCTGAATGATCTGGACAAAGCCGCCCGTCACATCACGGTAAGGCAGAGGCATGAAGGCTTCCTTGAGCGGAACGCCGTCAGCATCCATCGGGGCTACCTGTCCCGGCCCAACTCTGATGGATGTCGTCTGTTGCTTACCCGTGCTACGCGCCATGAGGCCGCCGGGGAAGTTAGCCAGCATTCCATTGTCCAGAGCAATACGCCAAGCAGCAGTAAGAGCGCGAGTGGCATTTCCCAAGATATGCAGCAGACCCAAGTTAACACCGGGAAATGCTGGGACAAAAACATATTCCACGAAAACTTCTTTTCGAGTGTAGGTGTCATCGCCTTCTTCCCACCAGCGGCGGATCTCAAGGATTTGCTTAGAATCCTTGTCAATCGTCACACGGTAGGGCAACGCAAGGCCCGTGGGCTCGCCATCCTCCATATGCTCGTATCCGCGAAGATCAATCTCGCAATAGCATTCGTAAATCTCTCTATCGACTTCTTCCGGCTCAACCGTCGATTTGGGGTCAAAACCCGATACGGCTTGGAGCGCAACGTCCACAGTATTGACGGCCATCGTAGACATGGCAGGCGGCCCAAGCGGGGCTTCGCGCCAAACGCCAGCAAGCTGCATACGCTTGATCTCTGACGGGCGCATTTTGGAGCGATGGGTGATGCGGCTGCAAGCCTCAAGGCTAACCGCGCCATCGGACAGAATCAGATCCTTTCGATCAACCGTCTCAGAGACAGGGCGGCGCTTTATCGGGTGGAAGTAAACCTTTTTATACGCCTCTCCGCCATGGCCAAGCGTGAAGAACATGCGATCCGTATCGGGGTAATACTCAGGAGCGCCCACTGTCAGATAGTGGTTCATGTCCTGCTCAAGAGCGTTGGCGACCGCATCTAGTTCGACCGTCTGATCCCCATCATTCGCAACTTTGACAGGTCCGTCAGCCGGAAGCATTTCACCACGCGCGTTTGCCTGAAACCGCAGGACGGCTTCAAGGAGGAGCGGATGACGCACAACCGATATGCCCTCATCGTTCGGCTCTGCACGGGGCTCCTCCAGCTTGATGCCCAACAGGTCAATGCCCTTCACAACGTCCTGAAGGCGCTGTTCTTGACGGGTGATGTCCTCACGGATGTGACGCAGCAGATTATCGGCAACGCCAGCCAGTTCTCCGCTATCGACATGCAGAGCAAGGTTCTCCTCATGCTCAGTGTCGTCACCGGCTCCAGCTTTAACGTGCGGCGCAAAGTTGATGCTCACCGAACCATCAGACAACTCGACCTGAAGAATGCTTGCGTCTTTGACCGCTTCCTCAAGACCGCCAAGATTGACCGTCTCCTCATTGGGGAGAGACGCCTGGCCCGGACCAGCTTGGCGAAGGTTATGATGATCCATGATGTTTCCTAGTTGCTTGGCAACCAGCCAATGTATTGGCCGGGCAAAGGTCCAGCATCCACATCCTGAACGGCATAATAGTTGCCGTCCTGATAGATCGACTGAACGCGATAAAGGTTTACGGGAGAGGGGCTAAGACGGATCGTCAGCCAGATAACTTGCCCTTCTGCGGGCGGAGGATACATCGGCTTGAGCGGGACGGGCCTACTCATTGCGGGCCACCAAAACAGTCACACATCATCAGATAGGCCGTCATTTCCCGCTGGCGCTCCAGAGCCCTTGCAAGCAAAGTGGCCTGAGCCCGAACTTGCCGAAGGGCTTCTTCCAAACCTTCGACGTCCTCATTCGTCCGAATAGCCCTACGGATTCGGCGCATCTCCTGCTTCAACTGCTCATGCTTGGCTTCAGCTTCAGCCATTGTAAACAAGGCAGCCTCCGGGGAGCGGACAAAGTATGGGATGTATATTTTTTTAATTGATTTTCGTGAAATTAGCAATCTATTCGCCGTCGCCGCCAACCGGATCGGGCCAGATGCAATCAAGATCCGCAAGCTGCTTGTTCCGCTCTGCGTCCAGATAGGGGATCGACACAGGGCCGGAGCCCGCCCAGCGGTAAACGGCATGATCCGCCCGCTTCGGCATAAGGAAGTCCTCAGCACGAACCCAGCCATGGGCTTCCCACTCAGCCGCGTCTACGTCACTGACGTAGTGGTAAATCCCGCCGCGTTTAGCCATCAAGCCGATTCCTTATGTCCGTCTGATACTCAAGCTCACGCTCAATCAGGACAGCATCAAATCCCTCATTGACCGCAGCCTGCCCAGTTGTGCCAGAGCCAGCGAAGGGGTCAAGAACCTTCCCGCCCGAAGGCGTCACCATACGAACAAGCCATTGCATCAGGCTTACCGGCTTGACAGTTGGATGCTTTGAGCCTGCGCGGTCTGCTTTGCTGGCCTTGGCGCTGTAGAAGAAGCGGGCTGCGGAGCCTTCGTCGCCAAATCCAAGAGAGCCAATCTCAGGCTGCGACTTCATACCCCAACCTTCGCGCTGACCAGAGCCGCGTGAGCCTCCAGCGCTTTTGCCAGTCTGCGGAAACAAGTCTAGGACTTGCTGGCTTCCATCGTGGCAGAGATTGGCAGGCCAGCGGCCCGCATCTAGTTGCTTTATTTCGCAAGCGCCATGTAGCCCAGCGCCATATATTCCATTCCCTAAGCCTTGCGGCTTACTACCTTTTGCCGTCCCACCTTCGCTGCCTATCCTTGTCGCATCAATATTCAACGCGCCAGTTCCCCAGCGCAGGACGTTCGCCGCTACTGTCTTTTCGCTTAACGGCTTGCGGGCGAGGACGACCGGTTCGTATGCCGGTTTCAAAGATGTCCCATAGCCTTTCCAGTCGCCATCAAGATTATGCGATTTCGGGAAACCAGTTCCGAAAACCCACATCAAGCTGTCGCGTATCTCAAAGCCCGCATCCTCAATCGCGCAAGCTAAACGGTGATAATTCTTAGGAGCGCCAAACGCGACCATGTGGCCGCCCGGCTTCAGGACGCGCCAGATTAGCCGCCAAGTGTCATGGCAGAAAGCAATCCCGGAGGCGTCCCAAGACTTGCCCATGAATCCAAGTTCGTAAGGCGGATCGGTCACGACCGCGTCAATGCTGTTTTCTGGCAATGACGCCAGAATTTCCAAGCAGTCTCCAGCGCGGAGAACCACCCGGCCATTCGCCAATTCCATCCCTATCTCCAATACTTTACCTACCCGCTTGGGTCATTTCGGGTGGGTTAAACGTCGTAGATTATCTTCTTCTTGATCGGCTGGCCAGCTTCCCACGCAGCGCGGGCAGCAATATCTTCCTGACGATCAAGCAGGCCACGCTCGCGTAAATAGCGTAACGCTTGTGTCGTGGAATCGACCGCATCATCGTGTTTGCCCTTCGGGAAAGCCTCCGCCTGGGCAATCACCTTCTCCGCCCAATCCCTGTCGGGAGCATACACCTGACCGTTGGTGAAAGTCGATTGGACGCCATAGGCGCGGGCGACCTTGTCCAAGGCTCCGGGGTTGACCAGTTCCACGCTCCAGCGGTTCACCCGGTTCAGGCGCTTCAGTTCCTGCCCGACCGTGATGCCGTTGGCTTTGGCTTCGATCAGAAGCTTATCGACCTTGAACTGGTTGCAATGGTGCGTGACCCACTCGCACAGACCCCAAGAGTTGCGCTGGCGAATCAGGAAGGCGTTATCCGTCTCGCCGGACTGGCGCTCAATGTCCTCGCCATGGATCGCAAGGCGCATCTCCTTGGCATACATAAGCATGACCGCAGGGATTGTGTCCCGCTCCTCAAGATGCTCAAGCCGGTTGCCTTCCCGGCTGGTGTGGGCGAGAGCGACCGCAGCCGACCTCTGCCAGACGCCCCAAATCGTCAGATACGAAGCGTCGTTCTCTTGCTTCTCAGTATAGGCCGTGTCCAAGCTTGCGATGATATAATCCATGGCCGGATAGGAAGCGCCATCCTTGACGCCATGAGCCCTGGCCTCAGACTCATCCCAGAGCATCCAATCCTGACGGCGAAGGATCGCGCCGCCCCTCACTGTCGGGCGTTGCTGAAACTGCCCGGCTGCGGCATACGGGCCCATAACCCGCTCATCACGAGCGACCACTTCTTCAGGGAAGCGCTCAGGGAAAAGAAGCTCGCCTTCCTCCTCCCGCAGATCTTCAAAGCCAATCGAGGTATAGCACTTGCGGTCGGGCTCGAACCGCATGGGGAGCATCAGGTGTTCGTAACCTAATTGCTTATCAAGGATAATCCCAGAAACGTCCTCCTCATGGAGACGCTGCATAATCACGATGATGGCTGATTCAGCCGGGTTATTGAGACGGGTCGGAACGGCCTCAAGAAACCATTCAGCCGTCGTCGCGCGCATCGCCTCAGACGACGCAGACTCCACAGAATGAGGATCGTCAATAATGACAATATCGCCACGGCTACCAGTAATGCTTCCAGCGGCAACTGCCTCACGAAACCCTGCCTTTGTGTTCTCAAACTTGGTCTTGGCGTTCTGGTCGCCAGTCAGGACGACCTCCTTGCCCCAGCGCTCCTGATACCAATCGCTCTGGATCAGGCGGCGCATCTTCGTCGAATCGCGGATGGCGAGGTTCTGGCTATGCGAGGCGCACAAGAACCGCATATGCGGATCATTGGCCCAAACCCAGCTAGGAAAGAAAACGCTAGTGAGGAGGGACTTGGAGAAGCCCGGAGGGACGTTAATGAGAAGCCGGTTTATCTCACCATTGGCGACCGCCTCAAGGTGATTGCAGATGGCCTGCATGTGCCATCCCCAGATAAGCTCATTCCCCGGCTCTACGACCTTCCAGGCCTCATTGACGAAGGCAGCCAGATCACTCTGACAATTCCTCCGCGACTCCCTCAAGTTCAATTCTGCCGCTATCGGGGCCAGTTGCAACAACTGTTCCCTTGACAAGCAATCTAAGTTCATCGTCGCTCATCCGGTCGTAGTGGTTAATCGTCCCTTCAATGATCTGAGCAGATTTGCCCCAACCACGGTCCAGAAGCATTTGGGCGGCAACGAGCCTAGCCTGAGGCGTAGCCCCCACATCATTCATGATCTCAACAGTCGTCTTAACCGCATCGAAGGTCCACTGCTTACAGTAGGCCCTGATATCGGCAATGGTCTTGTAACCAACAGTCGTCTGGGGTGAGAGACTGCCTTTCGGCCTCCCATTCGGATTGTGGTTATTTCCTTTAACACCTTTAGGCATGTGGCAATTAGATACCGTTTGATTGTTTTGTCAACATTTATAGTTAAGCTTTAGTTAATTGGTTGATTGCTTCATGTGAGTTTTTCATGGCTTCATACAGGACAGAAGCCTCAGCTATGGTCCCAGCATAATATGTCATATTTCTATACCTAGCCCGGTAAAGACCAGTTTTTCGGTGGATTGAAACCCCAGTAACCCCACACTCATTTGGGCGGAACTTACGGTTCCACAAATTACCCTTACGATCCACCAACCTGAGATTAGCTATTCGATTATTGGTTTTGTCCCGATCTATATGGTCAATCTCAAGCTTGTCAGGTATTTGGCCATTTACCAAAAACCAAGCCAAACGAGATGCAGAATTATGTTTTCCGGCGGCTTTAATATAAAGGTATCCGTTAGTGGTCATATGTTCGGCACGGCAACCAACTCTTGAAGGCTTACGATAAGCAGTCTCCCAAACAAACTGGCCGGAATCAGGATCATAGACAACTATGCTTTTCCCAATCTGGTGCCGGATTGTGTGGCTCATTTACGTTTCCTCAATTCTTCGACAACCAGCATCGAATAGCCGCAGAGATCAAGCCAATGGTCAACGTGATCGGGATCACCGTTAAGTATCCGGCCAATCTTGTGGGCGATCATCTCAAGGGCTTCCGTTTGGGACGGGCCAAGTTCTCCCCAGTTCTGCGTGTGACGCATGACAGACTTGAGGCACTGGGTTGTGCCAGCATGGCGAGCATAATCGCCGTGAGTCTTGCCGCGTTCAGCTAATATGCTTTTTATATCAGACATTTAACTAATCCTCAAGCAGAATTACCAACCAGACCACCCGCACAATGCAACAATCCTACCCGGCTTTCCAGAACCTACAGGACCAGATGATTGCCGGGTTAGCTTCTTCTTTGCCTCATAGCGCTTCTTGGCGGCACGGCTCAACTCCCTTTGCTTGGCGGCAAATTCAGGATCAGATGCCTTTTTGGCCTTCCACTTTTCATGCCTTAGCTTACGCTTATCAGATGATTCAGACATTCCTTTTCTCCAAAGCGGCTTTAGCGGCGCGAAACGCAGACATCGGGTAGCAGTCTGGATACATATAATTATCAGCAAGATTTGCTGTGCTGTCGTCCGCTATGGCAGCAAACGGGCGCAGCGCCGCTTCAAGAGCCGCGATGCGGGCTATGTCAGAAAGAAGGGCTACAACCGGCCTCTCAGCAAGTTCGCGCTCCAATTCCGCTATCCGCGCCTCTTGCCTGCGGATC
>Ga0181352_1001182_pt1 | contig 10364 bp, 18 predicted proteins | sample Fa13VDMLBSN_FD_130103 | JGI IMG/M metagenome (GOLD analysis project Ga0181352, IMG submission 130103) | Freshwater viral communities from Lake Michigan, USA - Fa13.VD.MLB.S.N | ecosystem: Environmental > Aquatic > Freshwater > Lake | place: USA: Michigan | collected 2013-09-23 | reverse complement strand
CCTCGCCGCCGGCACCGCAGGGCAGCGCCTCCGCACGGGCGGGACCGGAGCGAACCCGGCATGGGCCGACATGCTTGGCATGTACGGCGACGGCTCCGACGGCTCGCTGAACTTCGACGGCGCCGCCACGGTGCTCGGCATGGTTCCCAGCGGCGGCGTCTACACGTTCACCCGCGACGTGTTCGCGAGCGACCTGACGGTGGGCTCGGGCGTGCGCCTCGCGCTGGCGGGCTTCGGCATCTACGCCACCGGCACGCTGACCGGGACGGACTCGACCTCGTTTATCTCGGCGAACGGGCTGAACGGAAGCGGCAGCAACGCGGGTGGGGCGCAGTCCAACGCGGCGCCGTACAGCTTCACGTCGCAGGTTGGCGGTAGTGGTAGGACCGGCACATCTGGCGCCGGCAACAACGGCACCGCCACGTCAATCTCTCCCTGCGGCAGCGGCGGCGGCGGCGGGGCCGCTGGCGTCAACGCAGGCGGCACCGGCGGGAACGCAGCGGACCCGGTGGCGGCGCGCGGCGGCTCGCGGTCGCTGGGCTGGGTGCTCGCCAAGTGTCGATACTTCGATTCCGGCGCGGTCAACGGCGCTCAGGGCGGTGGCGGTGGTGGCGGTGGCGGGCTCACGGTCGCCGGCGGTTCCGGGGCAGGCGGCGGCGGGGGCGGCGGGGCTCGTGGCGCCGTCGTGTTCGCGCGGGCCTTGGCCGGGACCGGGTACATCGAGGCCAACGGCGGCTCCGGCGGCAACTCCACTGCAGCGGGGGGCAACGTGGGCGGCGGCGGCGGGGGCGGTGGCGCGGGCGCCGCCATCCTCGTCACCAGCTCGCCGTCCTCCTCGTGGACGGTGCGCGCGAGCGGCGGCGCGGCCGGCACCGGGGCAGGCGGAGGCGCGGACGGCACCGCGGGCGAAGATGGGCTCGCCCTCACCTTCGTTCTGTAGGCGCTCGCCCACACGCGCCGTAGACGAGAGCCGCAAAAAACGATAGCATCCCTCATGCCATCCCCGGTAGTGATCGCGCTTTCCGTCGCTGCCTCGGTGGGGCTCGTGCTGCTTGTTGTTGCGATTTGGGGGGAGCGTGGCTGACCCCATTGTAACGGTTGACATGGCCGCGGTGCGCTCGGCGCTGCGTTCGATTCACGCGGCGCTCCCTGAGGCCGGGGCGGTGGTGGAGCGGGCGATCGACCGTCTGGAGGCGCGCGTGGCGGTGCTCCAGTCGGCCGATCCGTTTCGCGCCCTGGTGCTCTCCATGGCCGAGACAATGGCGGCGAGCAACGCGCTCGGCCGCGACATTCGCGCGAGCATCCTCGCCGACCTCGCGAGCGCCGAGGCCGCACGAGAGTCGCGATTGCTTATCGAGGCGCAGCAGGCCAACGAGCGGCAGGCCACCACGCGCCAAGTGCTCACGCAGCCAGTTGCGCTCGGCGTGATCGGCGTGGCATCCGCGGCGCTCACGGCGCTTTCCACATGGCTACTCGGGAGGGCTACCCCATGATGCAGCCGATGGCCGTCGGATGGCTCGTCGCGTGCGCGCTCGACCGGGGCGAGGCGTGCCCGACGGATACGGCAGATGCGATCCGGCTGGCGATGCTCGGCGTGTGCCCGGCGGGGTGCTCGTGCGAGGCGCAGATCGAGCGGCGGCGCAGGGTCGGCCCACCGCCGGGGGTGGATCGGCGACAGTCGGCAGGGGCGAGGCGGTAGGTTGCAACCGTGGTAGAATGGCGGCCATGAAGATTCCCACCGTCGCTCAGTTGGTCGCGGCGATGTCGCATCGCGGCTGGCTTGTCCCGACCGACCTACACCTCGTCGCCCTCCGAAAGCGGGCAGGATCGCCCGATGCGTTTGACGACATGCTCTGTGTCGTGGACGGCGACAGCGAACTCGTGATGGCGTGCCGCTGCACGACCGACCCCGGCCGCGAGCACCGCCGCCGGCCGATGAACAAGAACGGCTGCGCGGTGTGGGACGAGTCGCAGGTGCGCGACGGGCTCGGCTTCGGCAAGCACAAGGGGCAATACGAGTGCCTGGTCCCGGTCAAGCCGATCCCCGTGCTGCGCTACGACTCCGAGAGGGACATCACGGGCACGCCCTCGACCTCGTGGAGCACGCAGGTTCACCGGGCGAGCGCTGCCAAGGAGAGCACGGTGGTCGGCCTGTGGTCGGCCGGCTGCATCGTGGTGGCCAACCCCAGCGACTTCGCGCAACTGATGGCGGCCTGCCGGGGTAGCCAACAGCCGACCTTTACCGTCACGCTGATGGAGTGGACATGACCGCACTACCTCAACGCCCGTCCCTTGGTCGCCGTGAGCGGTGGCTCGCCGTGGCAGTCCTGTTCGTGATGTCGGAGGGCATCGCGATCCGGTGCGGGATCACGGTGCCCGCCGAGCACGTTTCGATCGCCCTCGGCGCGATCATAAGCTTCGTTGTTGGCGACTCGTGGAGGGCTACCGGCACCAGCCGACCGACGGCCGGCGAGTGATCGGCGCTATCGTCGGCCTTGCCGGCGCCCTCGTCGCGCTCATCCCAACGCCCGACCCTGCGATACGCCGCGCTCGCCTCATGCGGCGCTGGTCGGCGACGGTCGCGAGGCTGGAGGCGTTGCCCAAGCGCACGCCCGCGCAGGAAGGGCGGCTGGCGGGCGCAAGGGCGGCGCTGTTGGAGATCAGCGGGGAGGCGTAGGAGGCTCCAAGTCCGCGGCGTAAGCCATCAGTGCATCGAGGGCTTCGTGATAGGCCGTGCTCGCACGGTGATACGCGGCGTCGGCGTCCGATAGCGCGCGTTGGGCCGCTCCTACCTCGCGATACTTCAGGAGCGTTTCGCCGTGGCAGGCGGACAGGTCGCGCTTCAGTTGGTCGAGGGTGTGGGTCATTTGGCCGTCTCCTCCACGGCGCGGGTGTGGCCGCGGAGTTCGGCGGCGTGTTCGTCCCTGGCCCTGCTTGCCGCGAGCACGAGCAGGCAGGTATCCATCTCCCCCCGCGGGTCCATCTCCGCGACCGACGGCGCACGCCCGGCTACGAGAGCAGCGAGCGCGGCGGATACGGCGCGGTCGAAGGGGTCCATGCTCAGCACACCTTCCCGCCGTGGCGGTGGGAGCGGGTCTTATTGTAGGCGAGCTTCGCGATGATCTCGGCTTGCAGGTCGATGTCGAGCGCGCCGCACAGGTCGGCGATGCGGATCACAACGTCGGCCAGCTCGCTGGGCAGGCCCTCGGGCTTGCCGTCATCGCGGGTGGTGGTGGTCAGCTTACCCACGCGGTAGTCCTCCAGGGCTTCGCTCACCTCGGAGTGTACGAGGCACAGCTTCTCGGGCACCGTCGCGAGCACCGCGGCCCGGTCGATCTGGTTGCCGAACAGGCCCGGCGAGTAGAAGCCATCCCACCAGCCATGATTTACGGCGGTGTCGTGGGCGTCGTGGGTGAGGTTGGTGATGGTCATGGTCAGTCCTGATCGGTGTCGAGGGTGGGAGACTAAAGGGAGAGTTACACGGGGGGCCTTCCCTGCACCGAGTCGGCCCCCCGTGACCCCATCGGGATTGATGGGGATGTGCTCAGTACGCCGCGGGCCGGTAGCCCTCGACGCGCTGTCGTGCGATTTGCTCGATCGCGCCCCGCTCGCTGCGGGAAACGAGCTCGTCCGGGTCGAGGTCGGCCCACGAGGGGCGGCGCCCGGTGACGAGGCCGGCGGTGAACGCGGCTACGGCGAGGTCGTAGACCGCGACCCAGCGGGTGAAGGGGTCGAGGACCAGGGGCGTCATGGGGTGGCCTTCGCCGCGAGGTCGGCGCGCAGGCGGTCGCGCTCAGCCCGCGCCTCGTCACGGTCGCGCCTCGCGCTCGACAGAAGCGCTGCGTGGGCCTCGTGCTCGATGCGGAGGGCGGCGAGGTCGGCTTCAAGGGCGACGACGGTGTGGGCGAGGTCGGCCACCTCCTCGTCGCTTCGGATCGTGCAGGGCGGGGAGTCCTCCGTCAGAGTGGCAGAGCACTTGGCGCAATAAATCCACGACCCCCGAACTACGGGCGCGTGATCGATGCGCTGCGCCTCCTCGGCGGTGACGCGCTTACCCACGGGTAACCTCCAACTTCGCCTTCGCCGCGTCCACCCGAGCCTGCAGGTCTGGATGCGTCTCCGAATCGAACCACCCGGCGGCAGCGGCGCGAGGGGCGAGTATCGTTCCCGCCCACTGAGCCTCGACCTTGCGGAGTTCGTGCCCAAGGGGAAGCTGCGCCTGCATCCAGCCGGCGAGGCAGTGCGCCGACCCGCACGCGCCGACTTCGGGGGCCTCGATGGGGGAGTATCCCACCTCGTGCCACAGGCCCTGATTCCACAGCGCCGGCTCGCGTGCGATGGCGTCGATGGCGGCGGATAGGGTGGCCTCTTCCTCCTCGGGGGTGGCGACGCCCACGGCCTCGCGCAGGGCGACCCAGCGCAGGTCGGCCCCGCGCAGGTCGGCCCCGCTCAGGTCGACCCAGCGCAGGTCGGCCCCGCTCAGGTCGGCCCCGCGCAGGTCGGCCCCGCGCAGGTTGGCCCCGCGCAGGTCGGCCCCGCTCAGGTTGGCCCCGCTCAGGTTGGCCTCGCGCAGGGCGACCCAGCGCAGGTCGGCCCCGCGCAGGTCGGCCCCGCTCAGGTTGGCCCCGCTCAGGTTGGCCCCGCTCAGGTCGGCCCCGCGCAGGTTGGCCCCGCGCAGGTTGGCCCAGCGCCCCGCCGGCTCATCGTCCCGCCGAGTCCGCGACCACTCGGCTTGCAGCCGGAGAACGACGGTCAGCGCCGCCGCGAGCACGACGCGGCCGGAGAACGGCGCGGCGCCCTCGTAGGGGATGACGGTGGCGCCGTCAGGAGGGGCGCCGTAGGTGACGGCGCCGGAGTGGGTGAGGTAAAAGGTGGGGGTCATTCGCTGTCCTCGTCGGTGTCGGTTTCGTCGTCGCTCTCGTCTTCGTCCTCATCGCCGCCGTAGAAGTCGGCGGCGTACCGGTAGAGCATCCGGTCGTGGTAGTCGTCGGCGATCACGGCATCACCTCGACGCGCGGGCCGATCACCATGGGCATGGGCCGGCAGGCCATCACGTCGAAACCCTCCTCCCCCATCCGCAGGTGGTCGTAGCCCGTGGTGGTTTCCACCGGGACGGCCCGCCCAGCGTAGACGCGGGCGAAGTCCTCCAAGCGAAGGTGCAGCGTAGGCTTGTAGGCGCTCAGCTTGGCGTCGATGACGTACTCGATCTGGTTGGCGTCGAGGTAGGCGCGCATCGCTTCGGCGGTGGCGGTGAGTTCGGTGGGGGTCATCGTGGCTCCTTGTCGCGGGTCCATCCCGCACCTCAGTATGCTCCGCTGCCCGTCGAGCGGCAAGAGAAACGTGCAAGAAAGTTTCGCCACCCGTTCGCGTGACGTTCCCCCCGCGTGGTGGTAAGCTGCTCTCGCGCCGCCCTCACGGGGCACGGTTTCGCCTCCCGTCCAATCCGGGCGAGCGAACCCGCGGGGCCTGCCCGGCCCGATGCGCTGCTGAGAGGCAGCCGGCGCACACCACCTACATGGAGACCACTTGGCCAACGACACGCCGATGATTGCCGCGCTCTTTGTGGACGCGAATGGCATCTACGCCGGTCGGCCTGACGTGGACCTATGGCCCGTCGCTCGAGACGCGCGGCTGTACGATGGGCCTCACCCGGTGGTGGCGCACCCGCCGTGCCAGCTCTGGACGAACATGGCGGCGGTGAACTGGCAGCGGTACGGCCGCGACCGGCCAGCGTGGTATCCGGGCGGGGACGATGGAGGGTGCTTCGCCTTTGCGCTCGCCGCCGTCCGTAAATGGGGTGGCGTGCTCGAGCATCCGGCCAGCACTCACGCATGGGCCGCTCATGGATTGCCGCGCCCGCCTCGAGATGGATGGCAGTACCTGCTAACCACAGGCTTGAGGGTGGAGGCGGTGTGCGAGGTCGCGCAGGTCGCCTACGGGCACAAGGCGCGGAAACGGACGTGGCTGTTCTACGCGGGGCCATGTGCGCCGGCCCCGGTTGAAACGACGGCGCCGCCGGCTACCCACCAGATCGGGTCCTTTGATCGCATCAAGCCCACGCTCAGCGGCCGAGCAGCGAGCGCCACCCCGCCCGCCTTCGCCGACCTCCTCCTGAGCATGGCGCGCCCATGCCTCTACACGAACGCCGCATCCATCGCCGCCAAGAGTCATCAACGCCACCTATTTCCCATGGAGCCTACGAAATGACCGCCAACGACACGCCCACCCGATCCGACCCCCACGGCTACGGCCTCACCCGCAGCGTCACCCGTTGCATCCTGTGCGGTGAGCGCCCGTACAGCTACCCCGGCAAGCGGTGCGGCCCCTGCTACCGCGAGGCCAACGGCGGCCAGCGCGTCGAACTGGCGCCCCTGGTGATCGACCTGCCCGCGGTGGTAGCCGCGCCCGTCGTCGTCGCGCCCGTCCCGAAGCCGAGAGCGCCGGGAGTTGGCAAGGCGCGTAACGACCAACTCGTGTACCGCCGCAAGGAGCTCGGCCTACCCGGCGCGACTCCCGCCGAGGTGGACGCCGCATGGGCCGCGCGCCCCGTGATCCGTGCCGTGCGCCTGTGCCAGTGGGCCGACTGCGACCGGACGCACGCGAAGCACGGCGCTTGCCGCCGCCACGCTCACCGGCTCGCCATCATGGACGCGGTAGGCACCACGCCCGCCGAATGGCCGGCGATGTGGGAGGCGCGTGAGCAGGAGTTGGCCGAGCTCGCCGCGTGGAACGGCGCCGCCCATCGTGGGCTACCGCGCAAGGGGCCGAGGCCGGTGCTGTCGCTCGCGGAGTGGCGCGCGATGGTCAAGGGCAGCGCGTAGTTCCCGGCTCGGGAAGGACAACGCCCACTCGGAGGCTATCCGGGTGGGCGTTCCTGTTTCAGCCGAGGGCTACCCCGGCCAGAAGCGCCGCTGCATCTCGGCTACGTCGGTCTGGAACCGGGCGACCTTGGCGCGCAGGTCGTGCAACACGGGCGCCTCCGGGTCGGTGTACGGCAGCATCACACGCAGGCGACCGACACGCCCGTAACGATGCGACCGGCGCACGGCCTGATACGTCTCCTCGAAGCTCCAATTGAACCCCGAGTACACCATGTCATCGCACTCGGGGATGTTGACGCCGAAGCCGAGCACCTTCGGCTTGCTCACGATGTGGTCAAGCTGGCCAGCGCGGTAGGCGTCTACGAGCTCCACCCGCTCCTCGATCGGCATCGCCCCGTTGATGACCGCGACCGTACCGGGCAGCGCCCGCCGCACGGCCTGCTCCTCGTCGTTACGCGAGCACCAGACGATGCCACGCTTTCCGGTGAGCGCATCCACGATGGCATCCAGCCGAGGCCCTGGCATCGACCGCAGCGCGCCGAAGATGGCCGATCGGTCGGTGCCGTTGGCGGCGCTCGCGAACAGGGCACCGTTCTCGATCTTGAACCCGTCAGGCAGCGCGCACCATCGCTCCACATACTCGGGCTCCTGCCCCATCTCGGTCGTATCGGTGTACCCGAGCGCCCGCGGGCTGTAGACGTAGGTGCTCCACGTCGAGAGGTTGCGGTAGAACGGGCCGATGGCATGACCGCGTAGAATCCAATGCACGCCATCCTTGCGGAAGAACTGGCTATAGAACTCCTTGGCGGTGCGGGCGTACCCGAGAAATACGGCATGGCTGGCGTACTCGGCATGGTCATTCGGCGCCGGGGTTGCGCTCACCGCGAGCCGGTGGGGCACATCGGCCGACAGGCTGCACAGCCAATCGCGCGTCTGGCCGCTCTCGTTCTTCAGGATGGAGCTCTCGTCCAGCACGATCCCGCGCACGCCGCGCATGTCGATGTCCCGCATCGATTCGTAGTTGATGATCGCGATACCGTCGGTCCACGGCTCGCCGTTGCGGAGGTCGATCAGCCGGTGGCCGTGGAATCGCTCGCACTCCCGATGCCATTGGTTGCGGACGGCGAGCGGCGCCAGCACGAGCACCTTGCCGCCCATCGCTACGGCGTGCGCCCACGCGAGCGCCATCGGCGTCTTGCCGAGCCCGCAATCCGCAAAGATGGCGAACCGCCGCTGACGCAGCGCCCGGTCTACGAGGTCGGCTTGGAACCGCATCAGGTGCGGCGCAACGACGGCGCCCGAGTCGGATGCGACATCGCCACCGAAGATCGCGGCGTAGCTGATGTCATCGGTAACGACCACGCGACCATCTACCCGGTAGTTAGGGAGCTTCTTGCACCGGATGAAGGTCGCGTAACCCTCGGGCGTGGCGTCGATGGGGATGCGGATCGCGCTCATCGCGACACCATGAACAGGCTCTGCTGGGCGTCACGCTCGCGGATCGCGCGGTCGAGATTCTTATGTGCCACGCCGAAATAGCGCGGGTTGAGCTCCAGGCCGATGAACTTCCGATGGCGCTTCAACGCTTGGAAGCCCTCCGAGCCTACGCCCATGAACGGGCTCAGCACCGTATCGCCGCGGTTGCTCCACAGGCGCACGCACCGGTCAATCAGTGGGAGTTGAAGCGGGCAGACGTGCCGCTCGTCCTCGTCGCTCTTGGCGGCCTCGGTGTTGAGCGTGTCCGTCTCCTTGATGCCCGTCCACACCGGCATAGGCTCGCCACGATCGTACATCGCGCGGAGCCCTTCGGTCAGCTCGACATCGCTGGTATCGTCGGAGGTCCACACGCCCTCGGCGAACTCGATCCATTCGTCGCGCGTCACCCGGCCGGCGGTGCCGTCGCTTTGGCACACCGGCTCGGCGGGGGCGCCCTTCTGCTTGAACACCAGGAGGTAATCAGACAGCGCCGGGCGACTCGTCATCGAGTCTTTCTCAAAGCTGGTGAAGGTGAGACAGTGGCTCTTGGTGCGGATCGACTGCGCTTGCGGGTTCTTCGGGATCGTGATGTCGCCGTAGTAGTTGAGCCCGGCGCGCTCCATCATGCGGATCATGGCGCCGCGGATGTCGTACAGGCCGGTGAATCCGTGTACGCCCTTGAACCGGGACACCTGCTGGATGTGGAGGCAGACGTTCCGGCCCGGCTTGATAAGCGGCGCGAGGGCGGCGCAGAAGAAGTCAAAGTGCAACAGGAACTCGTCATCGCTCTCGCGGCTGTTGCCCATGTCGGCGTCGGCGTCGGTGTAGGCGTATAGGCTGGAGAAGGGCGGCGAGAATACCGCAAGGTCGATGCTGGCGTGCGGCATCTCCAGCATGGCGGGGATGCAGTCGCGGTTCTGGATCGTGTAGTCGTCGGTGGTGAACATCGTAGCCTCGGGTCGGTGGTTGGTTGGTGCGTCGTCCGCCCTTCCATCAGGGCGGTATGGGGCGGCGCGCTCCCCCGGTTGCTGTCGACCCCACGAATACCCACGAGGGCCGCCGAGGTCGCCGGCTTCGGTCAATCCGCGACGGAGCCGGCCGCCGCTTTGGAGGTTGGCGGCCCCCTATGAGTTCTTGGCGATGGATCGCGCGGCGTCGAGGTGGTAGGCGGTGGGGTTAGGCATCATCAGCCCCCGTCGCCGTCGCAATCGAAGCCGCCCGCATCCACACGTCGTAGCCGGGCGCGAAATCGGTGATGATCGTGGCGGCTTCGCTGATGAGTTCGCGCAACCGCTCGTTCTCCGCCAGCACCTCCGCGAGCGCGTCACGGAGAGCGGGGGCGGCGGCGATGAGGGCGGCGTCGGCCTCCCCGATCGCGGTGCCAGATACCGTCTCCGTCTCGCCGCCCGAGTGCCGCTCGTACCAGTCGGGCCGCACCACGCTCCGGGTGTCGGAGTCGATCGCGCGCCAGCGACGTTGGGCGCCGCGTGGGCCACCATCCATCTCCGCACGCCACGGCCCTGGCGTAGCGCCTTCCGGCAGCGAGGCAAGGAGTTCTCGCGGCGACATCAGAACCCCACCGGGTCGGGATCGACCATGCGCTGATAGACGTGGCGCACGAGCTCCACATCCTGCGCGCAGTAGTGCCGAATGCGGTCGTGATGCCCGAGCTGGTACGCGGGCCACACCTTCGATCCGTCCATGCCCTCGTCCTTGCCATCGATGCCGAGGAAGCGCGCGATCCGGTCAAGGCCCACCATGTCGCGCGGGTTGGTGGCGCTCCACATGGTCATCGTGTCGATCAGACCGTCGCCGTACTTGCGATAGGGCAGGAGGTTGGCGAGGCGGTGCTGATGCTTCACAGCCGTTCGCCACAGAAAGGGCGCATCGAAACCACAAATGTTGTGTCCGCACACCAGCACGCGCCCCCCCTTGTCCGCCCGCTTGGCCTCGTTGATAGCGTCGGCCAGGGCATCGAGGATCACACGGACGTTGCTCAGGCTCTCGTCATACGCGACCTGCACCGGGCCATCGTTGATGGCGTACCCGGCACACAGGATGCGACTT
>Ga0181352_1001179_pt1 | contig 10376 bp, 12 predicted proteins | sample Fa13VDMLBSN_FD_130103 | JGI IMG/M metagenome (GOLD analysis project Ga0181352, IMG submission 130103) | Freshwater viral communities from Lake Michigan, USA - Fa13.VD.MLB.S.N | ecosystem: Environmental > Aquatic > Freshwater > Lake | place: USA: Michigan | collected 2013-09-23 | reverse complement strand
TGACGTAGCGCTTCAAAAGATTGAGCAGAATCAAGCCGAGGCCGCTCAAAATCCTCAACCCGATCCAGAAATGATGAAGGTTCAGGCCGAACAGCAGGCCACGCAGATGAAGATGCAGTCCGACCAACAAGCGGCTCAAATGAAAATTCAAGCCGATTCTCAGACGCAGCAAAGCCGTATGCAGGCTGATATGCAGATTGAGCAGATGAAGGCTCAAATGGCTACCGAACTTCAGCGCCAAAAGCAGGAATTCGAAGCGCAGATGAAGATTCAGGAAATGCAAAACAAAGAAGTCTTTGAGCGCTGGAAGGCGCAACTTGACGCCGACACAAAGGTCATGGTGGCACAGATTAGCGCCAATCCTGGAGAAGATAGCAAACCTGCAATAGATGAAATTGGCACTACGCTTAAACAGGTCATGGAAGTCATTTCGGACACATATAATGATATGCTAAACAGACAGTCTGAAATTGTGCAAAGGCTTGATAGCGCAGTTGAAGAACTGACAGCACCAAAACGCCTTATTCGCGGGGCTGATGGACGCGCCGTTGGTGTTGAAACTGTCCGTCAAAACATTCAATAGGTGAGAAATGGCTACTTATAACAAGTTTCAAGCGTGGGCCGAAACTATGGTCGAGGGAGCCAATCTTGGCTCCGACCAGTTTGTCATTGCCTTGACTAATTCCGCTCCGGTGGCAACCAACAGTGTACTGGCTGACATCACGCAGATTTCTTACACAAATCTGTCGTCCCGGAACGTAACCACCACAAGTTCCTCTCAGACAGGCGGCACCGAAACGCTGGTTCTGCAAGACCTCGTGATGACGGCTTCGGGTAGCGTCGGGCCGTTCCGCTACGTCGTGCTGTTTGACGACACGTTGGCGGGCGACCCGCTGGTGGGCTGGTGGGATTACGGTTCGTCTATCACGATGGCGAACACTGAAACTTTCACCGTGGACTTCACGGGCGCTGCAATAACCCTGTCGTAAGGAGAGACTTGTGGCTGACAACGTAGGCTATACACCGGGGACGGGCGCAACGGTCGCCGCTGACGACATCGGCGGCGTCCTGCACCAACGTGTCAAAATCGGCGTCGGCGCGGACGGGTCGGCGACGGACGTTTCGTCGTCTAATCCTATGCCCGTCAGCGCAGCGACACTTCCCCTGCCGACGGGCGCGGCGACGGCGGCGCTTCAGCCGGACGTGATCACGAAAAACCCGATGTTTGAGGATCGGGGCGCGGTTGTGCGGCAGGCTCCGGCTGACATCTGGACGGCGGGCTTTTCGGATGTCGGATCGAGCTTGCTGGCTCCCGAGCTTACCCAGCGCCGACTTGGAACCGGCATGGGCGTCACCCAGGGCTCAAGCAACCTGCTTGTCACGACCGGCACCACGACGAACAGCGAGTTTCTTGCCCGCAGCCTGACCGCTTTCCGAGGGGCCTTCATCGCACGTCACAAGACCATCCTTTCTCAGCGGATCGCCAACAACAACTTCGCCGTCATGATGGCGGATATGGTCGGTGAGGGCCTGTCCTGCACCATCAACAGCGCCACTTCGATCACCGTCACCAAGACCGCGCACGGCCTGACGAGCGCCAATGTCGGCCAGTTTATGATGGTCGGGGCTATTAACGGCGCAAACGGTGTTCCGGGCCGGTATGCCATCGCGTCCGTCCCCACCGCCGACACAATCACGTTCACCGTTGCGAGTTGGCCTGCGTCGGGCTCCTGCACCGTTGATCTGTTCGGCTGGAACTATGTGTGGACCCAATACACCGGGACCACGGCGACCTCGGCCAACATCGATGCGCAACGCCGGGGCTGGAACAGCGGCGTGACAGCGGCGACCATCAACACGACGGCCTCCACCGGTCATGTGATGAACACCTATGCCGATGGCCGGAATATCAACTGGTCCGACACGCTTGTAGCGTCCGCCACGACGCCGACCGTCACGACCCGCGCCAGCCGGATCGAGAACCTGCCCGACGATGACGTTGAGCTTTACGTCTACCTGTGGGCTTGGAACGGCACAACCGCCCCGGCCAGCACAACCACATGGACGCTGGGCTTCCTCGCGGTTGAAGATTGCGCGAACGTCCCGACCTACATCGCGGGCATTCGCCCACTGGGTTCCGCCGCACCTTTGCCGGTGAGTGGGGCGTTCTTTCAGGCGACCCAGCCGGTTTCGCTGGCGACCAATACGCCCACGCTCGCTGCGGGTACAAACCTCGCTGGCGACGTTGGCGTTCAGTACCGCGCCAGCGCCACGGGCGCAGCGACACTGGCGAACGTCAACTGTCCCGCCACGCCCGCCGCGCAGCAGCTCAAGACCGGCGCGGGCAGGCTTGTGGGCGTTACCGTAACCAACACGGCTGCGTCCGCGCGCTGGATCAAAATTTTCAACCTCGCGGGCGCGTCTGTGACGCCGGGGACGACCTCTGCCACGGCGGAGATCGGCCTAAGCGCGGGCCAAACACTTCAATGGTCGCTTGCGGGAGGCGCGGCGTTTTCAACGGGCATCACCATCATGGTGACAGGTGGTCAGGGCCTGACCAATAACACTGCGGTTACGGCGGGCGACGTGACCGGTATGGCCTTCTTCGCCTAAGGGTCTATCAATGAAAGTCGAACAACTGATTATTATGGCAGAACGGAGGCTGGCGGCGCTTTATGCTGCAAGAAACGCGGCTGAATTAGCTGGCGATGTAGATTCCGTGACGCGAGCCGATACAGAAATCGCCGAAGCTCAAACTACCCTGGATAAGCTCCGCAACATCCCGGCGAATTAAATCATGCTTCTTACGCTGCTTCAAAATAACAGCAGCGGCAGCTATGTTTTGCTTGCTGACGGAGGATCGTATTCCTACAGCGGCAATGACGCCACGCTGACTTATACAACTGCCGGGGCGTTTACCCTTGTTGCAGACGGCGGAACTTATAATTATAGCGGCAACAACGCAGATTTGCTCGTTAATCGAGTATTAATTGCCGAAGGCGGCGTTTATTCGTACACCGGAAATAATGCAAACCTGTTAATTAACAGGGTTTTGATTTCAGACGGCGGCGTTTACAGCTACAACGGCAACAATGCCGACCTTGTTTACACAACTTCCGGCGCATTTGTCCTTCAGGCAGAAGGCGGCGTCTATAGCTACGTCGGCAACGACGCGAACTTGTCGTTTTCTGGCGTTCCGATTGTCGATTTTGACACCCACGACGGCGATAGGCAGCGTCGGCGTTTTGCTGCTGACCGAGATGAGCGCAAGCGCCGTCGCAAGGACATCATCGAAGCCTTTGAGGTCTTGGTCGAAGGCAAAGACCCGATTGTTGATGAGATCGTGGAGGAATTCACGGTCGCTAAAGCCAAACCTTCAGTTACAAAGCCTCGCATCGATTACGACAAACTGATCAAAGACATTGATGCTGTAGAAAAGCTTTGGAACGCTTATATTGACATGGACGACGAGGAAATCCTGTTGCTGCTATGAGATACAAGGCTGTTTTTGACAAAAAAGGGCTTCTTGCCGAATACGAAGGCGGCGAGTTGGTCTATCTCCGCGACGATTATCAGGCCCCAAAAGAGTCTGATCTTGGGCGTCCAATGGTTATCCGCGATATTGAGCCCTATCAGAATATGATAGACGGGCGGATGATTAGCAGCCGGTCGGAACACCGTGAATTGCTGCGTCGTCACAACTGCGTCGAAGTCGGAAATGAGAAGATGGAGACAAAAATAGTTGCGCCAAAGACAAATCGGCGCGAAACCATCACCAAGCAGCTTGGTGATATGTCTGATAATCAGGCCAATAAGATTCTCAAGCAGCTAAAGAAGGGCATTTGAGATTGCGAATGGACACCCAAGAGCAACCCACCGAAGAAGCCGTTGACCGCCGCGACTTGCTGGCTCAGCAATTTTCAGAGGCAGAAATTTCTCCAGAAAGCCCGGAGCCTGTAGAATCTCAGGCGGCGGAAGAACCGGAGACGGAGCCCGAAGAACCCAAAGTTTGGGCCAAGCCTCCGTCGAGTTGGAAGAAAGACTATCACGACACCTGGGATACCGTTGACCCACAAGTGCGTGAATACATCTGGCAGCGCGAGGATGAAATGCGCGCTGGCATTGAGCCATTAAAGAGCAAGGCTCAATTTGCCGAGCAGGTCCAGAAGGTCGCTGAACCTTATATGCAGACCATCCAGAGCCTCGGCGTGGACCTCCCCACGGCGATTAGCGGCCTCATGGATGCTGATCATAATCTTCGGTATGGTAATCCGCAGCAAAAGCGGGCATACTTGATGCAACTGGCGCAACAGTATGGCGTCAGTCTCGGTGATACCGGCGATTTCCCACAAGAAGCCCCGGCTGATCCGTATATCTCGCAGCTTCAGCAAGAGCTTTATGGGCTCAAAAATGAGGTTGTGGGATGGAAGCAACAGCAAGAGGCGGCTCAGAATCAGTCGCTTCAGGCTGAAATCGAAGAATTTTCGTCTAAAGCGGAATTCTTTGAAGATGCAAAGCCCACGATGATTACGCTCCTACAGAGCGGCGTGGCAACAACGCTTCAGGACGCCTATGATAAGGCGCTCCGCCTTGACAATGACCTCTTTGAGAGGGTCCAGCAGAGCCAACAAGCTGCTGCTGAAGCCGCAAAGAGAAAAGCAGCCGATCAGGCAGCTAAGTCGGCCAAGGCAGCGGCGGTAAGTGTCCGGACTTCTACACCCAGGGTCCAAACGGCTACCAATGCGCAAGACAGGCGGTCTATGTTGCTCGAACAATTCGGCAATGTGGCAGACCGCCTTTGATGAAACCCTGATATGGAGGCGAGCCAATGGCTTTCGCTAACTCTGCTGTCAGCGACATCATTGCGACGAATATCCAAAGCCGCAGCGGTGAACTCGCTGATAACGTCACCAACAACAACGCCCTTCTGCGTCGTCTGAAGGAGCGGGGGAACGTCAAGACGTTCTCTGGTGGTAACGTGATCCTTCAAGAGATCATGTATAACGACGCATCCTCGAACAACACGAATAGCTATTCCGGCTATGAAGTGCTGAACGTGGCCCAAAACTCGCCCATTTCGGCGGCTCAATTCGGCATCACCCAATACGCTTCGGCTGTGACCATTTCCGGCTTGGAAATGATCCAGAACAGCGGCAAGGAAGCCATTATTGACCTGCTGGATGGCCGCATGGCGGTCGCTGAAGCCCAACTCCAGAACCGCATGAGCGGTGACATCTACCTTGATGGCACCGGCAACGCGGGCAAGAACATCACTGGTCTGGGCGCTGCCGTTCCCGACGTTCCGACTTCGGGCACCTACGGCGGCATTAACCGCGCCACTTGGGCCTTCTGGCAAACCAAGTCGTTCTCTGGCGTGACCAACGGCGGTTCGGCTGTTTCGCCTTCGAACATCCAAGCCTACATGGATGCTCTGGCCGTTCAGCTTATCCGTGGCACCGACAAGCCTGACCTGATCGTGGCGGACAACAACTATTACCGCTTCTATCTCCAGTCGCTTCAGGCCATCCAGCGCATTTCGGACTCCGGTTCGGGCATGGCTGGCGCTGGCTTCGCCTCCCTCAAGTATTACGGCGCGGGCATGGCCTCCGACGTTGTGCTTGATGGTGGTATTGGTGCTTCCGCCACGGCGAACCACATGTGGTTCCTGAACACGAAGTATCTGCACTTCCGCCCGCACGTTGACCGGAACTTTGTTCCGATTGGCGGCGAGCGTCAGGCCGTTAACCAAGACGCCATTGTGAAACTGATCGGCTGGGCAGGCAATATGACCTGCTCTGGCGCTCAGTTCCAAGGCGTCCTCATCGCGTAAGAAAGGGGAAAACCATGCCTTACACTTTCGATGAACCCAAGCTCGGCCTTCAGCAAGTCGATCAAATTGATGATGGTGTGCTTTCGCCCGCCAGCGTCTCCAACGGCTCCACCTCGACCATTCCGACCCCGCCTTATGTGCTGGGACAGATCGTTCGTGGCTTTGACCCCGTTTATGGTGAGGGTGAATTCATCCTCCTCAAAGGCGTGGCTGGAACCGTCGTCGGCTCTGTCGTTACCTACAACGGCACGACCTACGAAACGGCTCTGGCTCCTGTCACCAACAACCAAGCGCGTCCCGTGGCTATTGCTATGGCTGCTAACACTTCTGCTACCAGGTTCTCTTGGTATCAGATTGCTGGCACCGCCATTGCGAACCGCACGACCGGCGTTGCCCTTGCCCCGACTGTCGCCATCGGCGTCACTTCGGCTGGCAAGGTTGCGCTTACCTCGTCGGGCAAGGAAATCCTTGGCGCTCGTTCGGCCAACACGGCGACTGTGGCTGCTGCCACTACTACCGTTGCCATCGTGATTAATCGGCCTCATATGCAAGGCCGGATCACCTAAGACGGGTGGGGGGGAGGCAACTCCCCCCCATTTCATATGGACATCAAAATCCTCTGCAATACCGACGACGAAATCCTTTTCGCCAACATTGGCGAAAACTCGCGCAAGCATCGGTCCTGGATCAAGATGCTCGAAGCGCATGACGGCCACGCGGTCCTTGTTGGCGGCGGGCCATCGCTCCAGGAACATTTACCCACAATCAAGAAGCGCAAGGATTTAGGGCAGACCATCTTCGCCCTGAACGGCGCTGCAAAGTTCCTGAACGACAACGGGATCATCCCGGAATACCAGGTCATCCTTGATGCGCGACCCGATAACGTCACGCTGTTAGGGACCGCGAGGAATTACCTGATCGCCTCTCAGTGCGACCCGTCCGTTTTTAAGGCCACCGGGAAGCCTTTTGTGTGGCACCCGGCCATTGAGGGCGTTGAAGAGCATTTGCCCGCCCACGACGACGATTATGCCCTTATCGGCGGCGGAACGACCGTTGGTCTGTCCGCTATGTGTCTTGCCTACACGATGGGCTTCAGGAAGCTGCATTTGTTCGGCTATGACTCATCCCACCGGGCGCGAATCGGTCATGCCTACAATCAGCCCATGAACGCCGCCGATCCGCTTTGCAAGGTGACGCTTGGCGGCAAGACGTTCACGGCTAGCCTGACAATGGCGCGGCAGGCCGAACTGTTCCCTGAGGTCTGCAACAACCTGATTGACCTTGGCTGCATCATCACCGTGGATTCGGATGGCCTCATCATGGAGGTCATGCACCAGATGCGCTTGGCGTCACAGCCCATGACTGAGGCTGAGAAATACCAAAAGATGTGGTCGCACGACTCCTATAGGAACGTGTCGCCCGGCGAGGGCTTCGCGGAGGAATTCGCAAAGGTTGCAAAGCCGCATTTCCTCGACATCATTGCGGACTTCGGCTGTGGGACCGGGCGCGGCGGGCTGGCAATCAACCGACTGACCAACTGCGATGTTATATTCGTGGACTTTGCGGATAACTGCCTTGATATGCGAGGCCAGTTTCCATTTGTCCTAGCCGACTTGACAAAGCCTATGTCAATGGACTTAAGCGCTGATATTGGCTACTGCACCGACGTCATGGAACACATCGAACCTGAAAAAGTACCCAACGCGATCCGAAACATTATGGATTGTGTTGACAAGTGCTTCTTTAAGATTGCGATGTTTCATGACAATATGGGGGCCTTGATAGGGCATCCGCTGCATCTATCGGTTTTTCCCGTCGAATGGTGGGAGGAACAATTTGCAGGCTACGATGTGCTATACAGGAACCATGACGGGGACACCCCCTTTCCGTATGCTACCTTCTACGTCAAAGCCAAAGAAAGGGCTTAACAATGGCGATTCCCTCCCGAGTTCTGGCGGCTGGTAACGCGCCGCTTTCCACTGAGGTCATTTGCGGTGTTGTTGCCGCTGGCCTGACCGCGACTGGCACCAACCTTGCCACCGCCCTGCAACTTAGCGCCGACGTTAATGTCGTGGCTACGACTGCGGCTTCGACCGGCGTGGCGCTTCCCGACTCTGAGGCTGGTTCTCAGATTGTGGTGTTCAACAACGGCGCAAACTCTTTGACCGTCTATGCCCGAACGGGCCAAACGGTTGACGGTGCTGCCTCCGTTGCCATTGCCGCCGGCAAGGAGCGCATTTTCTTTGGTATCTCCCCGACCATTTGGCTTTCACATCTTGGAGCGTAATTCATGCTGGATAGCGATGCTTTGAACGCAGACGCACATCTTTTCGTCGAGTTCTATGAATACGAAGCCGACCCCTACAAGGGCCGCGCTTTTGTCAGGATCATGACCCCAGGGGACAAAACGAACGTCATTGAGACATTCGCCAACGACGACCACAAGATGCGCTTCCCGCGCCAATGGCTTGCTTACCAGATGAAGGGCTCCGATGAGACTGCCATGCTCATTGGCGTCCCGCTGTCGCGGTGGCGTCAAGAGAACCCCGGCGATCTCAGCGAGATTCAACAGGCAGAGTTGCAAATCCTGAAGTTCCAGACCGTTGAACAGGTCGCCACGGCCACGGACGCGCAACTTCAAAGGATCGGCATGGGGGCGGCGGGTCTTCGGGAACGAGCCCGCGCCTACCTTACCGGCAAAAACAACGCCGAAGCGGAAAGCAAGATCAGCGCCCAACAGGCCGAGATTGATGAACTCAAGAAGCAGATGCAGGCTCTCTTGGGCGAACGTCGCGGTCCTGGGCGCCCAAAAAAGGAAGAAGTGGTAAATGCCCTCGACAATGCTGGAGTTGGTGACTCAGGTCACGAATGAACTAGGCATTTCGACGCCTGCGTCGGTCGCCGGAAACAGCAATCAGGATGTGGTTCAAATCCTCGCGTTGATGAACGCATCGGGATATGAACTGCTCCGAAAGGCTGACTGGCGCAGGCTTACCGCTGCACATTCCTTTTTCACGGAATACACGACCACCACCGGCACCTATACGACTGCCTCGCGGGTGGTGACGGGCATCCCGTCTACGGCTGGCCTCGACACGACATACATGGCCGTTGGGACGGGACTGCCAAACGGCACGTTCATTGAGAGCGTGGATTCGCTCACCCAGGTTACGCTGTCCGCGTTTCCGCAGGACGCAGCGACCAATGGAACCGTCTATTTCCAGAAGGTCAAATACGCCTTCCCGTCGGACTATGACGCTATTGTCCCACGCACTCAGTGGGACAAGAGCAAGCGCTGGGAAATGCTTGGCCCTGAGAACGCTCAACAGTGGGAATGGCTCCTGAGCGGCTATATCAGCACTGGACCGCGCATCCGCTGGCGTCTGTATGGCGACTATTTCCAGATTTGGCCGGGCGTCTCGACGGCTGAAAACCTTAGCTTTGAATATCGCAGCAAAGCATGGGCTCGCAGCGCCGCTGGCGTTCCGAAGAACAGCTTTACGGCTGATAGCGACACCTGCATCTTCCCCGACCGGGTGATGGTGCTGAACACCAAACTGAAGTATTTTCAGGCCAAGGGCTTCGACACCACGGCTCTGTTCCGCGACTTCTACACCGAACTTGAGACGGCGATTTCTCAAGATACGTCGGCGGCGAACCTGTCGTTCGCCCCACGTCCCGGAAACGTCCTGATCGGTTACGACAACATTCCTGACAGTGGGTATGGTCGGTAATGGCCTTCCAACCGCGCACCTTGGTTCAACGGGCTTCGGCTAACGTCGAGTCCCTGCCCGCCCCTGTCGGGGGCTGGAACGCCCGTGACTCTCTGGCGAACATGGACCCGATGGACGCGGTTACGATGGTCAATATGTTCCCGACCGTCTCCAGCGCGGTCCTGCGGGGCGGCTACAGAAAACACGCGACCGGCCTTGATGGTCAAGTGCAATCGCTCATGACCTATGCGGCTGGACCCGTGACGGAAATGTTCGCCGTGACGGATACGGGCAAACTTTACAATGTGACCAATTCCGGCCCTGTCGGCGCTCCCATTTTGACCGGCCTGTCGAACGGGATTTGGGAACACGTTAACATCACGACGAGCACGGGTAGTTATCTGGTTGCCGTCAACGGCATTGATGAGCCGGGTCTGTATGACGGCACGACTTGGACAAGCATTTCGACGGGTGGCGGCGCGGCTCAGATTTCGGGCGTGACGACAAGCAATCTGGTCAATGTCGTTCTGTTCAAGAACCGGCTGTGGTTTATCGAAAAGGACACGCTTAACGCTTGGTATCTGCCGACCGATTCGATCTACGGCACCGCACAGAAGCTGGAAATGACCGCCATTGCCCGTCACGGCGGGCATCTGGTGGACCTTGACACCTGGACTATCGACGCGGGTTACGGCGTTGACGACAACCTTGCCTTTATCACGCGCGAAGGCGAGGTCATTCTGTGGAGCGGGACGGACCCCGACACCGCCAGCACGTTTGCGCTTATCGGCGTCTGGAAGCTAGGCTCGCCCATTGGCGAGCGTTGTATGCTG